>Ga0182030_10007180_pt1 | contig 23327 bp, 14 predicted proteins | sample 812S3MmetaG_FD_121299 | JGI IMG/M metagenome (GOLD analysis project Ga0182030, IMG submission 121299) | Permafrost microbial communities from Stordalen Mire, Sweden - 812S3M metaG (Illumina Assembly) | ecosystem: Environmental > Terrestrial > Soil > Wetlands > Permafrost | place: Sweden...
CCAAAAGGGGCCCCGCAGAGATCAACAAGGGCAACGACAACCGCAACAGCGCACGAAAACAGAACGGGAAACAAAAACTCAGCCCGAATCAGCGAGTTTTTCCGCAAGCTGTTCAGTCGTGCCAATAACATCAATAAAATGATTGGGCTTTGGCCCTTGAGGGGCTTCCTTCCGCGCACGTCGTCATCAATTTTTAGTCTTTGCGTTGCCTGTGAATCTGCATGCGCGGCATTTCGATGGAATCTGGGTGACGCCGCAGAGGATGCCGCGCCCGTCAGAACAGCGAGGACTTCAGACTCCAGCATCGCCTCGCTGTTAGCATTTGCTCACTCGCAAAACACGCGCACTTTGGTAGCGCCTTCATCTACCGTGTCCACATCCACCGTGAGGTCTTCAAGATGGTCGATGAGTTCTTCAAGGTTCTCCGGCTTGATTTGCGACAACGTCAGCGGAACACCGTGACGGTTGAGGGCTTCGTCCAGTTGCTCGTGAGCCTGTTGAGGAATCAAACTGGCTAGTCGCACGCCCGCGCGCAGAAGCTGCATAGGTACACGCACATTTACCGAGGTCGGTCCCTTCAGGCCCGTCATTTCCTGCGGCGCCTCAACGAGCACGCGCAGATATTTTGCCCTGGTCTTCACCGTTGCGGATGCACCGTTTCCGGCGCTCACCGTACCGGTGTGCTCTGCCGCGGTCGTTGCCGGTCCAGATTCCAGTGCAGCGATCAGTCGTTCGGCCTCGTCGGCTGTGATCTTGCCGGCAGCCAGCATTTCGAGAATTTGACGGCGATTCTCGTTCATTTCAATCCTCCAAGAAGCGAATCGATGAAAGCCAGGGAGCGATGGAATGTAACTCCTTCAAACCATGAACGCGCACTGTGCAGCAAAGTGGTCGCATCTGCGTGCGAGAAGATCCAAACCAGCGAACCCAGCGCGGCGCAGGCAATCAGCCACAAGCCTTCCCTGCTCTCGTTGCAGGCGATCAGCAGGCGTTCGGCCTGGTACGGCGTGATGCGGCCAAGCGCGACCAGCGACAGAATTGTACGGCGATCATTTTTCATAAAGTCCTCTACAGAATGCGGACCAGCACCTGGTTGCCGTCCGCGCGGACATGAACATGCGTCCCGCGCAGCGCGCTCACGCAATTCCAAAAAATGGCGATCAGCCGCCAGATACTGGTGCTGGCCGCAATTGCCAGCACCACCAGGACCAGAAAAATGATCGGGGACAGCAGGAGTACAGGGATCCAGAGCAGGAACAACGGCACCCAGATCCTGGGCATATGCCATTGCGGTGTCTCAATCCCGATAACAGCAAAGCTGGGTGTCATTTCAAAGCCTCCAATGCGCGAATGGCCTCCTCCGCGCTGATTTCCCCGCTCTTGAGCCGCCCGAGCACTTCGGCACGACTGGGTAATGGATCGGTTTCGATGAAGTTAAATTGTCCCGAAATCCGGTTGAGCCGGGCCTTGATCGTCGGATAGCTGACCCCGAACGTCTGCTCCATCTCCTTGATCGACCCATGCGCGCGAAGAAAAGCCACAATGAAAACCTGATCTTCCAGGGAAAGCCGCGCCAATTCCGGCAGCGTAAAAGCTCCCTCCACCGTGAGGTTCTTCTCCGGCAAACGGACTCGCTCGATCACGAGCGGACCACCCTGCCCAATGCGGAGCAGCTCATGCCAGTCGGTAGCGGGTTTTGATTCGGTTGCCATGTGAATAATTTAATCAATAATCTTAATCTTTGCAATAGTTTTTATTAATTTATTTGATTTATCTCAAATCTGACACGAGACTGACTCGGATCCAGGAAAGCGAGAAGCGCAAAAAATGGTTTCCCGCGCTCTTCCGAACGCTTTGAGCAATTTGGCTTGTGAGAGGTTTGGGCTACCAGTCCGAATCGGACGTCTCGCCCTCGTCGGGGGCATGGGCGATGCGGGTCAGTTCTCCACGGTCGAGCCAGATCAGGAAACAATCGCCGCAGGAGTCCACAATGACATTGCCCGGGCCGGCGTAAGAATGGGTGTCCATGCGACGATGGCATCGGGGACACTTGATCGCGCGTTTCATGTCCGCGTGATCGGGCGGCGTTTGCACTGCGGCAGTGACTCCTGCGCGCCGCGCCTCAATCAGCGACGGCAAGACATTCATCGGCAGCAGCAACCCATGGCATTCGGTACAGTATTGAACGTGGACCGTGGTAACGGTGGCGTCGACAAGTGGCTGCTGACAGATCGGGCAGTTCAGGCTGAGACCCGAATCCGCAGCAACGGCAGAAACCACCACGCCGTCGTCTTCCTCACCGGGATAGAAGACCGAGTGGCAAAAATCGCACTGGAAGCCTTCCGTGTCCGGCTTCTGCGTAATCGGAGCGCCACAGGCAGGGCAGTTCACTGGGCCTTGCCACACTCCGAGCAGAAGCGGGCCTTCGCGGAGATAGAGTGACCGCAATCGATGCAGAACTTGGTGTCTGCGACGGCCGCTGGAGCTGCCGCGGCCGGAGTTTCCGGAACCGCTAGCGGCGCAACTGCGGGGGCCTTGAGCTGAGACGCGAGCACCTGCGCGACGGCGGCGCCTGCGCCAAGTCCCATGCCCACTCCTGCGCCTCCACCCGTATTCGCTGCCGCCAAATCAAGTGACTCAGCCGCGGCATACTGCGTGTAACGGCCCAAATCGCCAACAAGGTTCATGCCAATCCGTTGGTCAAGCACCTTGGCAAGCTCATCGGGCAGTGAGATGTTTTCCACCACAACCTGGTTCAATTCCAGTCCAAGAGAAGCGAAGATCGGTTTCAATCGCTCGACGATTTCATCGCCCAGCAGACTCTGGTTGGCCGCCAAATCCAGGAATGGCAAACCGCTGTTGGCAAAAACGCCCGTCATGTGGGCAAGAATCGTGTCGCGCAACTGGCCTTCCAGATCGGAGGTGAAATAGCACTGGCGCGTGCCGCTTACTTGATTGAAAAACAGGCGCGGGTCTGAGATGCGATAGGAGTAAATGCCAAAGCAGCGTAGCCGCACCGCGCCGAATTCCTTGTCGCGAACCGTGATCGGCGCGGCAGTTCCCCACTTCTGATCAATCTGCCGGCGCGTCGAATAGAAGTAGACCTCGGACTTGAAGGGCGACTCGAAATCCTTGTCCCAATTCATGAGGCTGGTGAGCACCGGCAGGTTGCGTGTATTCAGAGTGTGCAGGCCGGGCCCAAAGATATCGGCAATTTTGCCTTCGTTGACGAAAGCAGCCATCTGCGACTCGCTCACGGTAAGCTGGCCGCCATTCTGGATCTCGTAATCCTGCATGGGGTAGCGATAGGCCAGTATGCCGTCTTGCGGCTCGTTCCACTCGATGACGCCGATGAACTGCTTTGACAGAAAGCTGATAAGGCTCACTTGACTCTCCTCCCCAGACGCTACCATCCACGCGCCCGAGGTGATATAGCACGAAGGCAGCAGGATGATGCATCGGTATAAGCAAAACCGCTGCCGGCCGGCTGCTCTCTTCACTCAACTGGGCGGGGTGGTAAACAAGTCTCCCCATCTTCAGCGGTTACAGGGGTTTGCGCATTGCCCTTAAGAAATGAAGAACGGCCCGCTGGGAACTCATTCCAACAGCTGAATCAGCTGCTGGATGATCATCCGCAAAGCCACTCTCGAACGGATCAAATTGAAATCTGGCGGCCTGGCATTTTTCCCTTTGGACATTCCAAATGAGTCGTGCTACCTTCTTTGCAATGGCCAAAGGAGCGACGAGTGACCGCCGATAGATCTGAAGTGTTGCAAGGCACGCTGGACTTGATGATCCTGAAAACCCTCCATGCGCTGGGTCCATTGCATGGGTTCGGAATTGCACGCCGCATCGAGCAGGTCAGCGAAGATGTTCTCACGCTGAATGAGGGCACTGTGTACACGTCGCTGCTGCGTCTGCAACAGCAGGGATGGATCGCTTCCGAGTGGGGAACCTCGGAGAACAACCGCAAGGCCAGGTTTTATTCCATCACCCAGCAGGGACGGAAACAGCTTGCGGTTGAAACCGAAAACTGGGAGCGGATCTCCGGCGTCATCGGTCGAGTTTTGCGTTTGGAGGCAGAGAAATAGCCATGACTTCCTGGATTTTTCGAATGGTTTCGAAAGCACGCGGACTCTTCGGACAAAAAGAGGCGGATCTAGAATTCGGCATTGAAACGCAGACGCACCTTCAACTGTTGACAGAGAAATTCATCCGCCAGGGCATGGACCCGAAAGACGCTTGGTCAGCCGCTCGCCGTCAATTTGGCAACACGACTCTTCTCCGTCAGCGCCATCGCGAATCGCGCACGTTGCTGTCTTTCCCCAACCTATTCCTCGATCTCCGCTACGGCCTGCGCATGCTATGGAAGAGCCCGGCATTCACCATCGTCGCCGCGCTCACGCTGGCCCTGGGCATTGGCGCTACGTCCGCCGTCTTCAGTTTGATCCAGGGCGTGCTGCTCACTCCGCCGCCCTACCAGAAACCACAACAGCTCATGCTCATCCAAACCGCGCGCACCGACGGAAAAAAGATGGACAGCCCGCGAGGCTGGGCCACACTGCAGTGGATGGAATGGAACCAGAAGCTCGGATCGTTTCAGGGAATCGCGGCCTATGACTGGACCTTCAATTTCCTGATTCGCAACGACGGCAGCCAGTCCATGCAGGGCATGGAGATCAGCAAAGACTATTTTCGTCTCATGGGCCTGAAGACGGCTCTTGGGCGCGGCTTTGACGATTCCGATTTCGGCCAGGGGCACGTGAAGTCGATCTTGCTCGGATATGAATTCTGGAAGCGTACGTTCAACGGAAATCCGCAGATCGTCGGTCAAACGATACGCATCAGCCGCTGGGACTCCTCCCCGGTTGTAATCGGGATCATGGAACCGGGCGTGCGATTCCTGCCTTCGCCCGGTGCAGCGAAAGAGCCCAACTACGACGTCAACGCGACGGTAGATCTGTGGGTTCCGGCGGATCCGGACCCAAAGTTTCTTAAGGAACCCGATTGGAACGTAGTCGGTCGGCTGCGCGATGGAGTCACTCCGCAGCGCGGCCTTCAGGAACTGGCCGCACTCACTGCAAACGAGGCAAGCACAGAGAAGAAGTTTGAAGGGTTCACACCCCAACTGGAACCAATTACGGACGAGATGAACCGGGATGGTCGGCGGATTTTGCTTCCGCTGCTCGGTGCCGCGGCCCTCGTGCTTCTGATCGCTTGCGGAAATGCGGCAGCTTTGTTGCTTGTGCGCGGACTACAACGGCAACAGGAATATGCGGTGCGCATCGCCATGGGCATGGGCCGCATTGGGTTGGTGCGGCAGGTGGTCACGGAAGGCTTGCTCCTGGCGTTGCTCGGTGGGGCGCTGGGAGTTGGACTGGCGATCATCGCCGTCGATCTGTTCAAGGTGATTGCCGGTCACGCCGTCCCGCGCCTCGATGGAGTTACAGCAGGCTGGACAGTCCTGGGCTGGGGCCTCGGCTTGGCCGTGCTCGCTGCTTTCTTCGCCGGTGCGTTTCCAGCGTTCCGCGCCTTTCGCCTGAATCCGATGGAGGTGCTGAAAGATGCAGGCCCCAAGGGAACCGCGGGCATCGGCGAAAGACGCCTGTTGCGTGGGGTAGCAATGCTGCAAACCGCGCTGACATTGGCGTTGCTGGTAGGCGCGGGCCTGCTCATTCGGACCATGATGAAAATCGCCGCGGTTCCGTCGGGATTTAGCACAAGCCGCATCCTGACGATGAGTGTCACCGACGTGCAAAGCCATGCCAGCTGGGCTCCTTTTCACAAACAGGCGCTAGAGCGTGTTGCGGCCATTCCGGGTGTCCAGTACGCTGCGTTCGCCTGGGGCGTCCCGCTCACGGGAAACAATTGGCCCGCCTCCATGGACATTGAAGGCCAGCCGCCCGCAGCCAAAGACAGCGACATGATCGCTCTCCCTTTGCGCGCAGCGACGCCGGATTACTTCAAGTTGATGGGATTGGCGCTGGTCGACGGGCGGGAATTTCGATCGACGGACGATGAGAAAGCGCCGACTGTCGCCATCGTCAACCAGGCTTTCACGCGCCGCTACTTTCCCAACAGGAATTCCGTTGGCCGCACAATCTGGCTCGGCGGACGCGCACCCAATAAACCAGGGGTGCTGATCGTCGGCGAGATCGCGAATGGGCGCACCGACGATCTGACCCAGGAGCCAACCCCGGAAGTTTATCTGCCGCTCTGGCAGGCGCAGGCGTTCTCAAAGCATCTGGTAGTGCGGACAACGGCCGATCCGCGCGCCGTGGTGGTCGCGGTCGAGCGCGAACTGCGCGCCGTGGATCCAACGGCGGCCATCGAGAATGTGAAAACGCTGGAGCAGATTCGCGACGACTCCCTCGCCTCACGGACCTTCGCGATGCACCTCCTTACCGGGTTTTCGGTGCTGGGAAGTGTGCTGACGCTGGTGGGAATCTACGGTGTGATTTCGCTGTCCGTGGCCTCACGCCGCCGCGAGTTGGCGATCCGCAGTGCGGTAGGCGCACAGCAAAAAGACATTCGCAGGCTCATCTTCGGGGAAGGGTTCCGACTGATCGCCGGAGGCGTCCTCGGGGGTATTGCGCTGGCAGTTATTGTGTCGCGCGTATTGCGATCGTTCTTGTTTGAAGTGCAGCCCGGCGATCCCGCAACATTCATCGTCGTGGGAATACTCTTCATTGCCGTTGGACTCCTGGCATGCTGGGCGCCGGCCCGGCGCGCAGGGAAAGTCGATCCACTGGAGGCGCTGCGCTACGAGTAAATCGATGCGTCGTCATCACCACCGATAGACAGTGAGTTTGTGGATATACGCTGTGACGGTGCCCTTCCCCTCGCTGGCGCCCTCGATCTGGAACTGGGTGTTGATATCGCCTGCGCCCCATTCGAGGAAATGGCCCGATTCAAGCGTCGCGTCTTCGAAAACGTTATAAACCCCATCGATCGTGACCCAGTCATGCGTCACGATATCGCTGTTGGGTGCGTGATGCTCCCCGATCTGGATGTGATGCCACACATTCGGAGCCCACTCGGCCGGGTTGCACTTGATCTTGGTCGATTTCCAATGATCGTGGCGACCCACCGAATCCCCATACTCCCAGGAACCAATCTCACCGGAGCACTGCGTAGAGAGAATCACAGTTTCGCCGCTGGCGACCACCTGGTCGATATCCATTTCGAGATTCTTTAACTCCGAAGGGCTCGGCAGCAGCACAAAGGTGTCGAGAACGAAGTGCGTCGCATTGGCGTCACGCACAAACTGAGTGCTCCAACGCTCTCCAGCCTGATCGCTGTAGGTCATGTAAAACTGGCGGGCATCCGTATAGACAGGGGTCTTTGCCGGATAAGTCATCGTTCCTTTGGACTCTCCTGGCGTGCCGCCATCATGTTGTTCGGTCCATTTACTCGAGCCATCCAGACTGCCTGACGACACGGCATTGGCGGGAATCGATGGCGGCGTGGTCGGATCCTTTGCAGAAGCTACCGTGAATGTCGTACTCACCTCGGGGCACTCGCCCTCGCTGGTCGCCGATCGAAAATGGAGTGTATGCTTTCCCTCTGCAAGCGGCAGCCGCGTTACGTCGATGTCGTGGGCCGATTCGCCTGGAACAATCTCGCTGGCCTCGTCGATCGCGTACCCAAAGGCGGTCGGAGCGTACCCATTGCATCCGGTGTTGAGGGCCCGGACGAAGACTGGAGATTGGACCCGGGAACCGTTCGCGGGGCTGCCGACGGTGACATCCGACGCAAAGGCGCTTGAAGAAACGATAACGAGTGGAGCGATCAAGAAAAGAGTAAGAGTCGCGCCAATCGTGAATCGCGTGCGCAGGGGATAAAGGACTCTCGGATTGTGCAATCTGACCTCCTGGGGTACCTAAGTAGACAGGAAGTTAATTGCGGTTGCAAGAGATTGCTATAAATCCGACGGCAACACGTTGGTAACAACCGGTAACATTGATTGAGCGATCAATAGCAAATTATAAATGAGGACCGAAGGATAAAAGCTGGCTCAACACGACCCTTAAGCAGGAATCATGCACCTTTCCATGGATTAAGAATGACTCGCACTTCTGATGCTGCCCGCATGACTCGGGCGCGATCTCTGGCAGACGCAGGAAGCTGTCAAAGCCGGATTTGAGTTACACGGGGTAAGTCAAAAGCTGGCTGAGTTATCGCGGAGTTATGGCACCGCGAAGGGGCGCAGGCCATCGGTGGGAAAGATGCCCGTGGGATTTGTGGCCGTGGAGGGCTGCGCGCGGAACATGTAATGGATCGAGAAACCGGCCGAAATCGAGGAGTAATTGCGAGAGTTATTGGCCGTGAGAAAGCCGCCCGCAAACCAGTGCGGGCCTATTTGGTAAGAAACATTGCTGCGAACATCGTAGTTGGGGCCGACGCTGGTCTTTGCCGGCAGCATGGGGTTGTTCATGCTTGTTTCAAGCGCCTTATCCGCCGCCAGCGGCCACAGCGGCGTAAGCGTTTCCTGGAAGGCCTGCACGCCCAGGCTGCCGAGAATGTTGTAATGCCAGCGCGTATTGTAGTGGCCGGCCCACGTGAAGGGTACGTTGGCCAGGAAGTAAGCCTGGGGGCTGAAATAGCCGCCCATTCCGTGCGTAAACACGTCTTCGTTGTGGGTGTAGTGCATGCCGAAGAAGTTGATGCCGATGCTGAGGTTGCCGTATTCGGGCATCGTTTTCAGGCGCCAGTAAGCGCCCCCCGAACCATCGACTCGGGCATTTTTCTCGACGGTATACCCGGTGAGGTATTGGCCACCGGCCCCCAGATAGAAGCCCGACTCGGCATCGCCATGCGCATATTGCAGCTGCCCCTGGTTCGCCGTAACCCCACCCCAGATCTGCCCCTCGGTGCCAAGTGAATTCCCGCTGGGATCGCGCAGCCCGGCATAGGACAGCTGTGTGTCGCGAACCGGATCGCGGCTGAAGTTCAAGGTTACGGGCCCATTCCCCGGCTTCCAGTACGCGCGCCCCGTGAACGTGGAGACGAGGAAACCGGCCGGCGAATATCCCCCGGCAAGGCCGAAGTGCGGAAAGGTCAGTTGCAACTCGCCGCCAATGCCTACTGCGTTCTGCTGTGCCGGCGGTGTGGTCGCCGTACTCGTCAATGTGCCGATCGGCTGCGGAATTTGCACCAGCGAAGAACCGGCAGTGGTCGACTCCTGCACCGTGATCACGCTTGTGCCGTCGGCTTGTCCCGAATCCAGAAAAACCGGCTTGGCAACGAGGGAAAGCCTGGCGTTGTAGCCCAGAGGCACGGAGATTTCAAAAGGCGCTTCGAGCGCGGAAAGATGGTCGTAGCCGAGGCTGCCCGATCGATAGTTGATCAGCCCGATTCCCGCGATCCATGGGCTGTAGCTTGACTCAATCGATCGGAGTTGCATCTCCGCTTCGTCGCGCGGGTTCACCGGATTCGATTGGCGCTGCATGCGCACCCAAGGCCCGCGCAGTGGCGGCAGATCGCGCTGTTGCAGTTCCTGGTCGCTCAGTCCGGTCTCGGTCGTCGGCGCAGTGGCGGGCACAGGCACATCGGCGGGCACTTGGGGCTGCTGGGCTGCGCTCGGCTGCGACTGGGGCACCTGGTCCAGCGTGGGCACGCCCGCGGGAACCCCTGACGGCTTGGGCTTCGGTTTCTTGTGCGCCGCAGGTTTTTTTGCCGCAGCGCATGGAACCGTCTCTATGCACTCGGCAGCCGGGGGTTTTGCCAGCGTTATTTGCGGCGGTGCCGGTGTGGACTGCTGTGGCTGAAGTGCGGGTTGCTGCGCCGATGTCCCCTGCTGCTGTTTGGGCGCGGAATACGCACCGGTTGCCGCCTCCTGAGCCGATGGCGTGTATTGCGTCGGATTCAATTGGCTGATCGTCGTTTGTCCAGATCGAATGCTCGGCATCGCGCCTACTGGACTATTGGGCAAAGTGTGAATCGCCGCTGCCGAACCCTGCGTCAACTGGCCATCCGTCTGGTCGGCAAAAAGCGCCTGTGCCTGCGCAGCAACGGGATTCATGGGCTGAGACGAAATGCGCAGCCCGGGGGCAGGATTCGGGCTACCGGAAGATGAATTGGTTGACCATGCCGGGGAGGGCGCATTCTGCTGGCGTCCACTGCCGGGTTCCGCCCCGGTCGACGCCACGGTCTCTTCCGAAGGCGGCAGGTTCATCTTTCCCATATAGGGCGCCAGGTTCGGGGATGTCTTGCCGGCTCCGGGAGACGATTTCGAGGCCGTGCCGGTATGAGCAGAATTCGTGGGAGAACCAGAAAGTGCTGGATGAATCTGCGCTTCGTGTTTCGCGCTCTGTTCCACCAGGACCGGCTGGCTCGGCGGTTTGGTCAATGCAGAACTCTGCGGAATGGGAGCCGGCTGTGCTACAGCCGCAATTCCCTGCCCGGCCGCTGCACCTCCCGGCACCGGCAGAGCGTTTCCCGTCCCGTTCGGTGCGGCCAGATTCAATTCGCCCGGAAAAGGCAATGGCAGCGACGATGGCGCCTGCGTCCAGCGGCCCGGCTGAGCCTGCGATTGCGGTAAAGGCGCCGGAGCCTGCGTGCTTTCCGGCGTGTGGCTGACCGAGCGGTTCGGACCGTACGCAGGAAGCGGCGGCAAAGTTGTAGCTTTCTCGTCGCCGTGCGGATCCAGCAGCTTCTTCATATCGCTGGGCGCGGGATTCGCATACGAACCTGGAGGAACGAGTCCCTGATTGAGTTTTGCCGCCGCGGCTCCTGGGGGCAAGGCAGCGAGCGACGCGCGCCAGAAGTCCGCGGCCCGCGTCGTATTCCCGCGTGCCTGCTCGAAGCGGGCAGCGAGCGCAAGAATCTGCGGATCGTTGGGGAATCGAGCCAAAGCGAGGCGCAGCCACGCCTCAGCCTGCGCCATGTCAGTCGCACCGAGGGCGGCATTGACGGCGCCTTGAAAATCACCTGCCGTCGCGTTTTGCATGGGAATGGTCTTGAAAAGCGCCAACGCATCTTCAGGGCGACCCGTCTTCGCATAGGCCCCCGCCACCGCGCTGCGGATCGTCATATTGTCCGGATAATTTTCTGATGCGGCCTGCAACAACTGGATGCCGCGCACCACGGAGCCGCCTTCGATGAGCGCCTCGGCACGGCGCACAGCATAGTTCGCCCAGATCGTTTGCACCTGGTCACGCTGCGGGGCGGTCAGGTCCGCGCGTGCGTCCAGCCGCTGCAAAACGGGATACAGCGCACGATCATCGCCCGCGTTGTACAGCATCCATGCGTACTGAACCTCTGTTCCCGCCGGCATCACCGCGCGGTGCAACAGGTAAAAGCCCTGCACGCGATTCACATATTCGCTTGCCTGCGCCGTATCTCCCACCGCGAGATACAGGTTCGCCTCGCCCTGCTCGAATTCGACATCGGCCTCAAGCTGCGCGCGCACATCAGGCGGAATCTTCGCCAGCTCCTGCAATGCCTCAACATTGCGATTGCTGGCCATCAGCGAAAAAATCAGGCCCTTCCACGCATCGGAAGCCTGCGAGTGCGGAGCGTCGATGGAGAGCCCAGCCGCTGCGGGCGTCGATTGACCCCCCGGCTGTGCTGAAGCCTGGCCCAGCGTGGGCATGGATTGACGTGCCGCAATCGCGCTGGACTGCGCCGCCAGGATGTGGCTCTTCCGAAGCGCGACACTTGCAGGGGCCAGCGACGCCGTTCTGAAGTAACCGTAATCCGCGAAAGATCGATGCAGCCGCGCCCGCCAGTTCACCTGCAAGGTCGCAAACACCAGCCCGGGACGGACCAGGCTCGAACTATTACCCTCTGCACCGCGCCGTAAAGGCCGATGCCAGGCCTGCGGCACATACACCGGCGTCGACTGCTGCGGCGCCTGTGTGCTCGAGGATGGGCTTAGTTGCGGCAAGTCAAGCTCCGGCGAAGGGTCCGGATGCTGTTCTGCCGGTGCCTGCGCAGCCTGGCGACGCGGCGCAATCACCACAGGAGCCGAGCCGTTATAAGGATCGGCGCCGTATGCGGGCAAAGGTGGAATTTTGGCTGTCTTCGCAAACGGCTCGTAGTCCGGATCGAGCAGATGCTGCAAATCGGCCGCAGTCACAACGCGGCGCGTGCGTGTGTCCTGATCGGGATAGACAAGTACATGCGCCAGCTTCTCTGCCGGCGAAGCCGAAGGCATGGCCGCAAGCGAGGCGCGATAAAAATCGGCTGCGCGCTGGTTGTCGCCGCGAGCCTGCTCATAACGTGCAGCCAGCGTAAGAATCGATGGGTCACGCGGAAAGCGCTCAAGCGCCTGGCGCAGCCATTGCTCAGCATGGCCCTTGTCGTTTGCCGCGAGAGCAGCGCCAATGGCTCCCTGAAAATCGCCGGCAGATGCATCCTGCATGGGGATGACTTTGTAAAGATTCAGGGATTCTTTCGAGCGGCCCACCTGCGAGTATCCACCTGCCACGGCTTTGCGCACGGCAATGTTGTTGGGGAATGCCTGCGACGCGGCATCGAGAATATCGATCGCGCGCTGACCGTAGCCATTCTCCATGGCGGCGGAAGCCCGGCGCACGCTCCAGTTGGCCCAGATATCTTCAATCGTCTCGCGCTGCGCAACGGTCAAGTCGGCCCGTGAACCTAGCCGCATCAGCGCCGGATAAAGTTGGCGGTCGTTTTTCGTATTGAACAGCAGCCATGCGTTCTGGATCTCAATCGTCGCCGGCTCCGGAGTGCGCAGCCGCGCGTAGTGCGCCTGCACGCGGTTCATATAGTCAATGGCGTGCGGATAGTCGCCAGCGGCCGCGTAGAGGCTGGCCTCGGACTGCTCGAATTCAATGTCTGCATCGAGTTTGTTGCGCACGGCGGCGGGAATCGCCGCAATTTCCTCGATCGCCTCATTGTCCCGATGCGTAACCTGTAAGGCCGCAATCAGACCGCGCCACGCATCCACGCGATCTGGATACGCGGCCAGAACCTGGTGATACATCCCGTATGCCTGGTCCGTTTCGTTGCGCTGCAGGTAAACTGCCGCCAATTGCAACTCGAGCGCTACGCTCGGTTGTCCGCCCGCCGCGGTCTGCAGCTTCGCCGACCGCTCAAGCAAACCCTGCGCTACTTCAAGCTGATTTGCCTGTTGATACATCGCCCCCAGCATCGACAGAAAACCCGCATCGCCGAGTGCGGACTCGTACGTCGCGGGAGGCATTTTCTGCACATCCTGGATCGCCTCTATATCCTGACCCAGTTCGTGGTGCGCACTCACAATGCCCATCCACGCTGAGAGATTCGCCGGATCGTCAGTAAGCATCTGCGTGTAGAGATTGATCGCCTGATCGTAGTGCTTGGCTTCTGTCAGCAGCCCCGCATACTGCAGCTTGGTGCCCGCCTTGAGCGTCGCTCCATTGTCGGGAAACGGTAGTGCCATGGCTTGTGCCAGCACGCGTTGCGCGTCCGCGGGCCTATTCTCGTTGGTGTAAAGGGTCGCCAGCGCCTGAAGATATTCAAGATCTTTTGTGAGAGCGATCTTCACCGCTGCTGGAAATCGAGCCTCCGCCGCAAGCGCCTTCTGGTCCTGGTGGTCGCGCGCATAGGCAAGGAAAAGACCGCGCCAGCCATCGACCGATCCCGGACGTATCTTGGTCAACTGATCGAAGTATCCGGCCGCCGCAGTGTACTGCTGCTGCTTGGTCAGCAATCCGGCAATCCCCGTGATTGCCTCTGGCGAGTGAGAACGCATCGTGAGCGCCTGCTGATACTTTGACGCCGCCATGTCGAATTGATTTTGGTCGAAAGCTTCCGAGGCCTCGCCCATCGTGTACCAGAAGCGCGAAGTTGCCAACCCATCTTCAACGCTCCGAGCCTTGTAGCCATTCGATTCGGCCTGCGCCAGAAAACTGATGGCCCCGGCAAAGTTGTTCTGCTGCATGCGCAAAAAGCCCATGCCCGCCGCAGCCCGCCCGTTATGAGGATCTTCGGTTAGCAGGTCGGTAAATCGCTTCTCCGCTTCGTCAAGACGTTTCGCGTTCAGTGCCGCGAAGGCGGCGCGCTCGGCTGGGGTGCGCGCAATGCCCGAGTTCATCTGCGCAATCTTGCCTTCGTCTTCCTTCAAACGGTTGGCAAGATCCGTGTCCTGCGGGTGTTCCTTCAGGTATTCGCGCAGTTCGGCAGCGGATGCAGGATTATCTGAGTCCCACACCAGCGCCTGACGCAGTGCAGCCTGCGCCCCCGTTTCTTTCACATGCTCCCGGAGTATGCGAATGCCTTCAGCGCGGGACTTCTGCTCATACGTGAGCATGATGCCCAACTCCACTGCGAATCGCGGGTCACCGGGATTGCGTTCGGACAATGCGCGCATGCCGGCGAGCGCATCAGGCTTGCCGTTCGCCGTGCCGTAAAGTGTCTGATAGTAGGCCAACGCCACATCGCCGTCGGGGGGATGATCGCCATAAAGCTGCTTGTAGATGCGCATGGCATCGTCGACTTTGCCCTGGCGCGCAAGGTCGCCCGCCTGGCGAAGCTTGGCATTCTCGTCGTGCGTACTCGCCAGTCCCTCGATTTTTGAAATGTTCGGGTCGCTCGGATTCGCTTTGCGCAGGCGATCCAACGCTTCCGGAGCTTTGTCGGAACCAACGAGTTTCAGATCGCGCGCGAGTCCAGCCAACGCTTCCGGATTGTTGGGATCGGAAAGCAGAATCTGCTGCCACAGCTGGATGGCCATGTCGGGACGCCCGCGTGCTTCAAGGGCGTGCCCTTTTTCGACAAGGATGGCGCGCGTGTTCTCAGCCGACGAGGTTACCGGCTTGTGTGCTGTTGTTTGGGCGAGGCTAAGCTGGAGCGCCAAAAACAGGCAGCCCGCTACCTTCGTCCCCTTACCCAGCACACGGCTTTCCACGCTCATCAGCGCTTCCATTGTACGGTCAGTTCCCCGCTTGGCCCAAACCGAAATCTATCATCTAAATAGCCGGTGGAAAACAGGGCGAGATTCTGATCGTAGTAAGCCAAATCTTTTCCGTAGAGACCCGTCACGGAGTCGCGCATTTTGCTCATGCGTACCGTTTGCTGAGCCGATGCGCGTTGAAGGTCGGGAAAGGCGTGTAGATAGGGCAGCACGGCCGCCGAGAATCCAACCGGACCATCCTGCGGAAGCGGGAAGCCTTGATCGCTCACGCGCTCCGGCGGTGCATCGTGAGCGGAGAGGTAAGCACTCATGCCGGGAATCGCACTCAACACCTCTGCGCGCAGCGTGCCACCCGAGTCCATCATGCCCGCCCACAAGTACACGCGAATCGCATCGTAGCTCCCACCCGGCGTGTTGCTGTCCTGATTGCCGGTGGTGATGCCGCCCGACGGATAGAACCCATCGGAGGGAATGTAGTTCAGCCAGTCCATTGCAAAGCCGTGCCGCGCGCTTCCTTCCAAAAGACGCGGAACTCCCTGTGCAATTTGCTGCCACGGACCCGATGGGTCAACTTTGCCCAGGCGCTCAAAGACAAACACCGGCATGTAGCTCGGGTTGAGCGTCCACGTCTGGCCATGCTGCCATCCGACCGGTCCCGGCATCAGCACTGGGCCAAATCCGGGCAGGTTCGTCACTTCGACCTTGGCGATCTGCGCCATCATGCGGCGGCCGATCTCCGTATCGTTGGGGACATTCCACAAGCGGCCCGCTTCCAGAAGCGTGTAGGCCATCCAGACATCGGCGTCCGCTGCCGGATTGGGATCGAGCGTCTTCCATTTTCCGTCTTTCGCACGGCCCCAAAGCCACGCGGGAAGATGATTTCCCAGGTCATTATTGGCCAGATTGGCCTGCGTCCAGCTCAGCAGATGGTCGAAAGTCGCGCGATCATTGTCAGCCAATGCGAAGAACATCGCATAGGCCTGCCCTTCTGAAGTGGTGCGGTCTCCACTCGTATGGTCAATGACGCGCCCCTGGGCGTCGATGAAATGCGCCACGTAGGCATCCCAGAGCGACCACGCGCCTTGCTTGCATCCGCCCGCGGGGCAAAGCGCCAAGCAAAGCAACAGCAGAAGCCAGTGCTTGCACGGCCGGATTGTCCGTTGGACCATTGCTGATTCTCCAGTGGTCAGTGATCAGTGGCTAGTGGTCACCGGTTCTCGATCAGGGTTCAGAGATCCGGGATCGATCAATGCGGCAAGACAGATCTCTATTATCCCTGTTCCTTCTTTTCTGGTTTCTGATTTCTCGCCCTTCGATCACGGCTCGCCACTACCTGATCAATGACCCTTGATCTTTGATCTCTGATCACCACCACGGACCACTGCTTGTCTCACTCTTCAATCATTCTCAGTCGAGCGCGAGCTTTGCTGCGCAGCCATTGGCGTGTCCAGATGGCCAGCAGAAACGCCAGGATCATCACCACGACCGCGGCCAGCCACGGAACTTCCATGAACCAGAGCGTCAGCCGCGTCCACCAAGGGAGTACGCCCACGTGATAAATGTCCGAACCGACGCGGAACGACTGGAACTGCGCCGCGTGCAACACCGAAACTGAACCGCCGATGTCGCTCGACTGCTGCACTTTGATGAAAGTGGCCATGAACGGCTCGAACGAAGCCGCATCCTTCAGATGGATCGCGACGATGCTGCGGTCGCCCCCCGATCCGTAGGGCGACTTGATGCCTTCAATTACCGTGTCGGGCGTGCCGCTGGCCGTCAAGTCTCCGCTATCGGTATGCTCACCCGATTGCACCTTCCACCATGCCTTGTGCAGTGGTGCGAAAAAACCTTGCGTGTCGTGAATCTGAATCTGTCCACTGCGCAAGGCCACTGGCAGATTGTTATTCAGCTTGTCGAATGCCGGCTGATCGTCGCCTGTACCGATAATCAGAAAATCGGTGTGTGCCCCGTCCTGCAAGGCATCTGCGCCAGCCACGGTCACACGCAATGTCGGGAATCCCGTTTGACGGCTGAAGTGGCCCATCAAGGTGACGAAGGTCTCTATCTCCTGCTCGGTCGGTGCACCGGGCAGCACTACTGTCGTCTCCGCCAGGTCGGCCAGCCGCGTGAATGGGAAACCCGCATTGGCAAAGGTCTCCAGGTTCGGAAGCGGCGCGTAGTGCGGATATCCGCGCAGATCGAGGTACGTGTCGCGCAAGATCGCGGCCTGCATATTGATCGGCGTCGTGTCCTGGCATCCGCCCTTCTTGAGCAGCTGGAAAGTGAAGTCAAAGGAAAGCGAGTTCGAGAACGGACGCAGGTTCACCACTGGAACCGGAACATCGACCTGCATCTTGCGCGAAGCTTCCTGACCCGGAATCAGCGGCACCGATCCAAGAAATGCATTGTTGATGCGCACCTGCATGCTCGAAATCGGCCCGATGGGTATGGAATTGTAGCGATACGCCAGCCGTAGCGTGGAGTTCGGCCGCTCCGAGTAGAAGATGTCCGGAGGAATGCGGAAGTACACATTCAACGGCGCCGAGCCATCGCCCTGCAACTGGTCCGTCGTCGCGTAATCCCATAGGGCAATAGTCTGGTCGGTACGCGCCCAGCGCGGCGCGCCGTCCGGCTGCTGTTTGTTCGGAAGCCGGAAATTATCAATCGCCGACTGTGCCCCGTTGAGCATGTCGCTATGCAGGCCCACGGCCTGCGCGGCAATCAGCGCCTGATCCGCGTTCGAGCCTGCGATCACCAGCACTTTGCTGTACGGGTCGTTGGGGTTAGTGCGCATGGCCACCGTCGCTGCGCTCACTTCCGGCAAGTTCAGACCCGGGGGCAGATTGGCCGACCCATCGGAGATGACGATTGCGTTGCCTTGCGGAATCTGTCCGATGTGTACCGGAAAACGCACAGGCCGATTCTCTGATATCAGCCCGAAGTAGCTTGAAATCACGCCCGCTGCCTGGATGGCCTTGTAACTCGGCGCCGAGGCAAAGACGATGGGAATACTCAGCGGCTGTATCACCGCCGGATCGAGGAACGGCATCGGCAACTGCTTCAAATCGTCGGCCAGCGGCAACAAGTCGCCCTGAATGTCGAGAAACGTGCTGCGATGCACGCGCGCCCAAAGCGTCGTGTTGGCCGGGTCTTCGCAAACCATTGTGTAGTGGCCGATGAACTCGATGGTCAGGTTGTTGTTGTGGACCAGCAGTTCGGGGGGAATTGTGAATTCTGCCTCGGCGTCATGCGCGTCGGAGCCGCCCAACTGGCCCGGCGTCGGCTGCACCGTGGCAAACAGCGTCCCGTTCATCAGCAGCTTGATATGGCTCAACTGCGGCAGCAGGCTGGGCGAAAAAGCGTAATAGACGTGAATCTTCGCGGTGCGCACCACGTGCGTCTGCGGCAGCGTGAAGTAAATTTCGTGCCGGCTGTCGATCCCGCGTAGATCGATCTGCGGCGAACCGGCGTCGTTGAGTGAGAACGTGTCGCGATACTGCCCTGGAGGAACAGGTGCGTTTCGTGCTGCTGCGGCAGCGCCTGTAACAGCATCCAGATCGCGTTCCTGCCCCGCTCCTGTTCCAGGTCCTGCACCCGGCTCCGTCGGAGTTGCACCGGCTTGTGCACCGGCTGGTCCTTGCGCCTTCGCTATATGGCTAAAACCTGCAAGAACCGCGGCGAACATAAAAATCAGTGCGGGCCGCGCCACCGTCAGGGCCCTCGGCTTCTTCTTCTTCCGTCCTTCGCTCCCAAACAGGCTTTGGAACGTCTGCTTCAAGCCCATCATGGAGATTGAAAAGATGCGCCCAAGACTGCGGCCAATGTCGTCCGACTCGCGCGACTCACCCCATCCCAGCCACGAATCCGCGCGTGAGTAAAGAACCATGGTCAGCACTTCCTGTTCGGCAATCGTCAAGGGCTGGAAGCGCAGACGCAGAACCGAACCCTCCGCCGAAACAACTGTCGCCGGAAGCTCCGTATTCACCGACGGCAGTGGGAAGATCAGGTGCACAGAGGTCTGCGGTGCGAATTCGTGCGTCTCGGCAAATCGAATGCTGGTGCCGCCCGACGACATATCGATCGTTTCACCGGCAATCAGCTGGCCATCCGAAGTTCGCGCCACCACAGGCGTCGTGATGCGGATGCGCACAGTTGTCCGTAGCTGCTTCATCTCTCGCGCTACAGCCGTGCACACGCCCAGAACGACAATATTGAAGAAGCACCAGATCGCGTTCATGATCACGGTGCCCGGTCTGTCGCGATCCCAGATAAAAAAGCGCGGAATGGCGATCAGAAGCCCCAGCATATTGAAGCAGAGCATGATGAGAAACGGCTGCGCAATGCGCGTGTCGAAAAATGTCCGCTTCACCACACCGCCCTTGGCCGTCACGTTGAATTTGCCCAGCTTCGGATTCACGAGAGCCATCATGGTTGGCAGCAAAATGTACGGCGACAAAACCGTCTCGTAGATTTCATTCCAGAACGAGTGCCTGTGTTCGCCCTGAATGCGCGAGTTGGTCAGGTTTGAAAGCGTAAGGTGCGGCAACGCATAAGCCAGAATCGCCGCCCAGTAACCGGGAACGTTGGTGTGGTTCAGAAGCAGATAGATCAATGGCGCAGAAAGAAAGATCAGACGCGGCACCGCGTACAGAAAGTGGCTCATCGCGTTGAAATAGCACAGCCGCTGCGGCCACTTCAGGCCCGGCGCAAACAGCGGATTATCGGTACGCAGAATCTGGATCATGCCGCGCGCCCAGCGAATACGTTGTCCAACGTGCGCCGAGAGCCGCTCCGTCGCCAACCCCGCCGCCTGCGGAATATTGATATATGCCGTGCCCCAACCGTTCATCTGCATGCGCAGCGAGGTGTGGGCGTCTTCAGTAACCGTTTCCACGGCGATGCCGCCAATCTCGTCGAGTGCCGTGCGCCGCAACACCGCGCACGATCCGCAGAAGAACGTCGCGTTCCAGAAATCGTTCCCATCTTGCACAATGCCGTAAAACAGCTCACCTTCATTGGGAATGATGCGGAACTGTCCCAGGTTGCGCTCAAACGGATCGGGCGAATAGAAATGGTGCGGGGTCTGGAGCATCGCCAGCTTGGGATCGCGCAACATCCACCCGATCGTCATCTGCAGAAAACTGCGCGTCGGCACGTGATCGCAGTCGAAAATCGTCACGAACGGCGAGGTCATGCTCTTCAGCGCCGTATTGATGTTGCCCGCCTTTGCATGGAAGTTGTCGGGGCGGATCTTATAGCCGCAGCCGGCCTCGAACGCAAACTGCTCAAATTCTTTGCGCCGGCCGTCGTCGAGAATATAGACGTGGAGCTTGTCGGCGGGCCAATCCATGTTTAGAGCGCCCAAAGTGGTGTAGCGCACCACATCGAGAGGCTCATTATAGGTGGGAATCAGAACATCGACGTGCGGCCACTCCTGCTCAGCCTCAGGCAGAGAGACAGGCGCACGGCGCAACGGCCAGATGGTTTGAAAATAGCCTAGAAAGAGAATGAAGAAAGCGTAGGTTTCGGCCACCACCAGGCTCATGATGAAGAATGCGTCGAGCGCGCCCCAGTGGTTCGCCGGATCCTGAAAGTACCGCACCGTCATTGTCAACCGCCAATATCCGTAGCGGAAGGTGCAGAACATCGACATCACCATGAGCGAGAGCGTGATGAGATAGGAGTCGGAGCTGCGCGCCAGCGCCATGGCCATCAGCAACGTCAGCAGGCCGCACACCGCCTGCTGCGGCCAGGTAAGCGGCAGCACGGCAAGAAAGTAGAAAGTCACCGCCGCCGCAAGCAGAAATGCCAGGCGCAGGAACTTGGTGACGATGTTTTCTCCGGCGCCTATATCCTGCCAGAGATCCGAAACAGTCATCGTTCACTCCAACGAACTCCGCGATAGCTGGTCGTGGCCGGCGCCGAAAGGCTCTTCACCCATCCGGCGAGTGTGGAAAAGTCCTCAGCCAGCGGCGATCCCGGAGCGTAATCGATTACCGTCATGCCTTCCGCAAGAGCCTCGCTCAATGCGGGGGTGCGGCGCAGTGCAAACGGAAGCAGACGATCAGCCAACTGCTCGCGCAGAACTTCCCGCACATCCAGGTGCAGCGGAAGAGATGCGTCAAATTGATTCAGCACATAGAACGGCATCGATGCCTTGCCCGTCGGATTGCTGTTGTGCTCGAAGAAAGCATCGATCGAGCTCACGCTGACCACCGAATTCATGTCCGGGATCAGTGGGACAATCACCAGTGGCGACATGCGCAGTATGCGGCGCGTTGTCGATCCTGATGCAGTTGCCAGGTCGACAAGCACGCGGCTCATGCCGCGCGAAAACTTGCCGATCTCGCCGCTCAGGCTTTCCTGGCCGGCTGTTTCTGAATCAACCCCTTCCGGGTCGATTGTGACCATCTGAATCGGTGCGTCGTTGCTGAGCCCCGGAGGGTTAAAGGTTCGCAATGTTCCCGGACGCTGATCCATGGCTCCGAAGAAGAACGGAAGCAATCCAAAGGCCGCCGTATCCACAAGCAGAACCCGCTCGCCGCGCGCCGACAGTGCCCGCCCAAGCGTGGCCACAAGGCTGGTTTTGCCCACGCCGCCGGCCAGCGAAAAGACAGCCGTCGCAGGCGGACGCGCAACGATGGGCGGTGGAATTGGCTCAACTGGCGCGGGCGTTCCTTCAAAAATTCCGCGCAACGCATACCAGCGCGAAGTGAGCCGATCTCGCGAGCCCTGCAGCGTGTCGTCGGGCGTCCCGGGCAGTGAAGGCGCGGGAGCCGCAGACGATGCGGACGCCGGCGCCGTTGCAGCAGGCTGTTGATAATCTACCTTGGCCGATGCTTCGGGACGATCCCCATTTGAAAGCCACGCCGGTCGGCTTGCGGGCTCCTGTGCATCGGGCTCAGCCCATGGTGTGTGTGCCGGCATGGAAGTCTCCTCTCGCGGTGTCGCGAATTGTGATTCTTTCGGTGAAGGTGCAATTCCCGGGAACTGGCCGTAGCCCGCGTATTCCCTGCCACGTTGCGATGAAACCTGCCCCGTCGCTGTAGTTGCAAATGTGCCGGCAGGAAACGCGCCGGGATGCGGCTGTTGCCAGATCGGATGTTGTGCCTCTTGCTCGGCCGTGTGCTTCTGAGCTTCTTCCGCCGCTTGCGCCGAAGCCAGTTCGGCGGCGTGCTGCGCCACCCGTTGCGCTTCTGCTTCCCGCGCCCGCTCTGCCGCCGCATGGGCTTCGCGTTCCGCGGCTTCCTGTGCCTGGCGCTCGGCTTCTTTCTGCGACTCTGCCCTGGCCGATTCTTCGCTTGCCTGCAATGCGGCTTGGTGCGCGGCCTTTTCCGCCGCCAGATGCGCCGCATATTCCGCCGCGCGCCGCGCTTCTTCTTGCGCCCGTTCCAATTCCTCATGCGCATGTTGGGCGGCCACGCGCGCTTTTTCAGCTGCTTCCTTCGCAGCCTGTTCGGCGGCAGCCTCCGTAGTCCAATCCGGAGCAGCGGCGGAATGGGCTTCCGCGGCGCCTGCACCGGTTTCGTGCCCAAAACTATCCGGTATGGGCGAAATCATGGGCACCCCCTCCAGAACAGCTGGGCCCGTCGATTCAAAAATAGGTTCGTTTGCCGGCTCATCCCAATGCTCAGCAATCGGCTGTGCCGCGGGAATCTCGTCGTTGGGCGGCAAAACAAGCGCAGGTCCAACCGGCTGCGATTCCTCGTGCGCGTCCTGAGCGCGGCGTTGGTCTTCTTCAAGTGCCTGCTCGGCTCTCAGGCGCGTATTTTCGCGCGTTTGCGCGCGCGCTGCCGAAAAATCCCGGTATTTCGCTCCGTGCAGATTGGCCCACGAATACAGTGTCGCCACATCTTCGGGAGTTGAATTCGGCTCGTTGAGCGGATTCAGATCGGTCATGGATCCTTTTTCAACCTCATTGCTGCCAGAAGCGCTTCCTGAATGCCCCGATCCCTGAGCCCGGCCGCTGTCTCCGCGAGCCGGTGCAAGACACCTCGGAATGGAAGTCCTCTTGTCCAGAATCCTAGTCCGCCGCCTGTTGTCGGAACAATAACACTTGGAACGCCGGGCCTATACCACTTTCCCGTCATGGGAATCTGTTGAAAGCCATTCATTTTCCTCGCGATGCGAGTGCCTGAATGCCCGCGAACACACATGGATAGGCGTGCCACCATCGTAGCAGCGAACCACTTCCCCAAACTGAGGAGAATCGGTTTGGCCTGGACCTGCATTTACTATCTTGATACGTCTTCCGGAGAGAGATCGCTTTTTCGGTTGCATTCAAAGCCGCCTCCATTGAAGCACGGCGCGGCCATCCGGTTCCAGCCACCTCCAACCGCTCGATTCATCCCTCTTCTGTGGTAGTTTTGAAACAGCGGCCTGAACGAGCTCGTAGCTCAGTTGGTAGAGCAACGCCCTTTTAAGGCGTGGGTCCTGGGTTCGAGCCCCAGCGAGCTCACCA
>Ga0182030_10007182_pt1 | contig 23324 bp, 19 predicted proteins | sample 812S3MmetaG_FD_121299 | JGI IMG/M metagenome (GOLD analysis project Ga0182030, IMG submission 121299) | Permafrost microbial communities from Stordalen Mire, Sweden - 812S3M metaG (Illumina Assembly) | ecosystem: Environmental > Terrestrial > Soil > Wetlands > Permafrost | place: Sweden...
AGCGCGGCACCCTCGCCGCCCATCTTCACCCAGGACGTCTGGATATTCCTGATGAGCGGATGCAACACCAGCCGCGGCACGGCATGCATGAGTACGGCCTCGCGAAGAGTCGGGCCCGAGCGCGATCGCCCTTGACGCCACAGCGGCGCCTCCATGTGCACGTAGCCCAGCGGCACGAATTCACTGATGCCGCCGGTACGCTCCTGCAACGCGCGCAGGCGCATAAGATGTCGAGCCCAGTGCACGGGCTGCTCGACGTGCCCATACATGATGGTGGCGGTGGTCCGTAGACCCACGTCATGCGCCGTGCCGATCACGTCCAGCCATTCGTCGGTGCGCAGCTTGTCCGGGCAGATGACCGCGCGGATCTCGTCGTCCAGAATCTCGGCGGCCGTGCCCGGCAGGGTCGAGAGACCCGCATCACGCAGCTGTTCCAGATAGGTCGCGAGCGGCAGATCGAGAGTGCTCGCGCCATGCCGGATTTCCAGCGGCGAAAAGGCGTGCACATGCATCCACGGCACCGCCTCCTTGACGGCGCGGACGATATTCAAGTAGGTGTGGCCCGTAAAGCTCGGATGGATGCCGCCCTGCAGGCATACCTCGGTCGCGCCCGCGGCCGCCGCCTCGACCGTACGGCGCGCCACTTCGTCCAGTTCGAGATTGTAGGCGGGGCCGCGCAGATTCTTGGACCCGCGGCCTTTCGAGAATGCACAGAAACCACAGTGGTACAGGCAGATGTTGGTGTAGTTGATATTCCGATTGATGACGTAGGTGACCGTGTCGCCCACCGACTCGCGCCGCAGGCGGTCCGCTGCGGCGATTACCTCATCGAGATCGCGACCTTCAACACTGAAGAGGCGCACGACATGAGCTTCTCGGAGCGCATGCCCTGCGCTGGCCGCCTCGATGATCGCCTTGATTCCCGGAGCGCGGCCGCCGCGCTGCAGCGCTGCACCGGCAGGCCGCGCGCCGGCGTGCGGCACATCGGTCGTCGGAGGCGTGGCCGCAGCCTCCGTGCGCCCGCGGGGGGCCGATGCCCAGCGCGCTGCGATGGGCGGTAATTCGCACCCCGAGCCGGCATACCAGCGGTCGGGTCGCGCGAAGCCGCGACTGTCGCTGAAGCGGCGCACGCGCGGAGTGATGGCTGGATCAGTCCACGCCTCCGGCCGTGCTGCATAGGCGGGCACCAGGGCCAGACGCTCGATCAGATTGCGCCCCGCCGCGTCGGTGGCGCGCGCGAGATCGGTGAGATGCGGCCAGGGCGCTTCGGGGTTCACGTGATCGGGCGTCACCGGCGACACGCCGCCCCAGTCGTTGATGCCGGCGCGCACCAGGCTGTCGAGTTCGTTGGGCTGTAGGTTGGGCGGCGCTTGAATCGACATGCTCGGTCCGAACAGCAGGCGCGCCACCGCAATCGTCCAGAGCTGCTCTTCGAGAGCCGGCTCGGGCGCGCCGGCCATTTTGGTGCCGGGCTTGGCCCTGAAATTCTGGATGATGAGTTCCTGCAGATGGCCGTGCGCATCCTGGATGGCGCGCAGCGCCAGCAGCGACTCGATGCGCTCGCGACGCGATTCGCCGATGCCGATCAGCAGGCCGGTGGTCATCGCAATGCCCAGCTCACCGGCTGCCTGGAGGGTCGCAAGCCGCTTCGCTGGTCGCTTATCCGGGGAACCGAAATGCGGACCACCGCGCTCGCACAAGCGCATCGAAACGCTCTCGAGCATCAATCCCATCGACGCGCTCACGGGCCGAAGCCGGCGCAGATCGGCAGAGTCCATGACGCCCGGGTTCAGATGGGGCAGCAGCCCGGTCTCCTGCAGCACCAGTCTGGCCATGCGCTCCAGGTAATCCAGCGTGGTGGGCGCACCCGCGGCATCAAGAGCGCTGCGGGCCGCTGTGTAGCGCGCTTCCGGTTTGTCGCCGAGCGTGAACAGCGCTTCCTTGCAATCGGCGGCCTTCCCCTCGAGCGCTATCGCGAGTACCTCCTCGGCAGTGAGATATGCGGCTTTGAGGTGTCGCGGTGCCTTGGCGAACGTGCAGTAGTGGCAAACGTCCCGGCACAGTTGCGTGAGGGGAATGAATACTTTGCGCGAATAGGTCACCGTCTCGCCGAATCCGGCCAGCGTCAGCGATTCCGCGACGGGCAGCAGTTCAGCGGTCGACGCATCGACCAGGCATGTCAGCGCCTCGGCCGCATCGGGCCGGCGGCCGGCCTCGGCTGCGCGCAGCAGTGCGGTCAGGCTTGAAGTCGCGCGAGCCATTGTTGTCGATCCAGCCGGTCGAGGTCGGCCGGCGAGTCCACGTCGAATTCCAAACCGGAGAGGCGGACTAGCTGGGCACCCAAGCCGGTGCGTTCCGCTTCCTTGAGATGCAGCCGCTTGCTGTCGGGGCCGAATTGGAAACGGAAGGGATGCGCCGACGCGAGGCACAGTGCATTCGTACCCACCCCAACCGAGTCGGAGGCGATCGCAAAGCCGTCCTGCCGGCCGGCGCGCACCAACGCGTCGATGTCAGCCGCGGTGATCGTCGGCAGATCCGCCGGCAGGATCACCACTTCCCAGCAACCCAATTCGCGCAGCACGCGATGGGCCTGCGTCAAGGCGCCGTTGAGGCACTCGCCGGTATCGGCCAGCACGGGAATGTCCGCGGGCACGGAGTCGCGCTCGGGACTGACGACGATGATCTGGCGCACCGTGTGTGCGCCACGCGCAGCCGACAGCACCGCCGTGAGCATCGAGCGCACGAGCTCGAGGCGTGCCGCGGAGCCAAGCGCCTCCGACAGCCGCGTCTTGCAGCGCGTACGCTCCTTGATCGCAATCAGAGCACATGCCCCGCGCCGCTGATCGAGTCGGGGCATCAGACGCCCTTGCACAGTCAAGCTCATCCAGGCCTCCTGGCGATTCCTAGCACCAGACATTCAGAATACGCAAGCGAGTTCGTTTCGGCTAGGCCAGAGACTGGGTCGCGGTCGGCGCCAGCAGACCGAGCAGATGCTCGTCGGGCAACGCGGTTGGGCCGATAGCCTGAACGCAGACATGATCTGCCCCCGCCTGCCAATGCTCGTCGATGCGGGCGCGGATGGCCTTTTCGTCGCCCCAGGCTATCACGGCGTCCACCAGTCGATCTGATCCACCCCCGGCGAAGTCATCGTCGTCGAAGCCCATGCGCCGCCAGTTGTTGACGTAGTTGGGCAAGCCCATATACATAGAGAGAAACCGACGCGCGGTTGCACGTGCCTGCGCGGGGTTCGTCTCGAGAATCGCTCCCTGCTCGACGCACAGCAGTTTCTTCGCGCCGAGGAGCGCACGCGCCTGGCGGGTGTGTTCCGGCGTGACGTTGTACGGATGGGCGCCGTCGGCCAATTCGGCGGAAAGCTCCAGCATCTTGGGGCCAAGCGCGGCGAGGACGGTCTTCGGTGGCGCAGCGGGCGGCACCGACTGATAGGGAGACTTGGTCATGGCCTGCAAGTAGCTGCGCATGGTGGCGACGGGCTTTCCATACTGATGCTGCCGTACGCCCTCCACCAACGGTATGTGCGACACGCCCAGCCCGAGCAGGAACCTTCCGCCGGACTGTTCGTTGAGACCCTTCTGTGCCGCCGCAGCCGAGAACGAATCGCGGGCGTAAATGTTGGCGATGCCGCTGGCGACGATCAGACTGCCGGTATTCGCCAAGAGCCAGGCAGACGCTGAAAATACCTCGCGCCCGAGCGCTTCCGGTATCCACAGTGCGGCGTAGCCCCAGGCTTCGACGCGCTTCGCGAAGGTGGCCGCATCCGCCGCCGAGAGAGCATCGGTCCCGGCCCAGACTCCAAGGTTTTTGAGTTTCATCGCGTGCTCCACGCTGGCATAACTCGCCGAACCGTTGCCGTTATCCGGCGCTGGTCACCACCCGACCCGTCTCGAGATCAAGCAACCCAGATCATACTGCATAAAGCTGACCAGCCACACCTTGTCGCCGACCTCATGTTCTGCTTCGGGCAGGCATATTGGAGAAGGTTGCGGAGGGTGGCGCTGTGTTTCCTTATGACGCCATCCATGTGAAGTTCTCCTGCTAAGGGCTGCGGTTCCATCGGGATCCGGGGACTCCTTTATCGCAAGACCTTTCGGGGATTTTGAGGCTGGTTCACGACTGATCCTGGCCTAGTACCCCCATCCCATTCACTGACCACCTTGGCGATGAAAGTGAGTGTCCCGCTCAACGTGATATCCGTATCGCCAGCGATATGCGGCGTAATCAGAGCTTGCGGAAATCTCCGCAATGGATTGTCGGCGCTCATCGGCTCCACACGCACCACGTCCAGTCCGACGGCTGAGATCTGGCCACTGCTCAACGCAGAGCACAGGGCCAGTTCGTCCACGACGTTACCACGTGCGACATTTACCAGGATCGCGCCACGTTTCATTGCCCCGAGAATCTGCGCATCGATCAGATTCTCATTCTTCGAGCTTCCCGGAACGCAGATCACCACATAATCCGCGTTCGTAACGGCATGCTTCAATTCGCCGGCCGGATACACGGTAACGTCCGCTATGGGCTTGGACAGGTCTTCATTTGTCGCGACTATGGTCATCCCAAACGGGCGCAGTAGATCGACGAGATGCAGACCGATACTCCCAAGCCCGACGATGCAGATCCTCTTGCCTCTCAACGCCTGGTTCGATGCGCTGACTGCCGGACGTTGTTCGACCTCCGATTGAATCGCTTCGAGAAGGCGACGCGATGCACCAATGAGCAGCATAACGGCAAATTCCGCAACGGATGATGCGTTGCCGGTGAGACCCGCCGGCGCGTTCGACACCCAGATGCCCAATTCGCCGGCAGCACCGATATCGACGGACTCAAATCCAGCGCTGACTGTCTGCAACAGCTCCAACTTCGACAACGGCTCAAGTTGTGCGCGCCCAACAGGGCCAAGCGCAAGCAAGATGCGGATACCGTTGGACGGCGCCGTTTCGCCTATTGGCCATGAAAGGACTTCGTGATCCACGAGAACCGCCACCAGCCTCCGCAGCAGGTCCGCCGCATGTTCGCTCTTTGGATGACGAAACGCTATTTTCATTATATTGGTTCTGATACTGCTTATCGCGATGGGCAATTGCCACCTGACCAAGCAGTTTGCGGAATCCGTTGCCGCAACACCGTACGGCAGCGTACACCAATATTGGTCATCATAAGCTTGCAGTACTCGCCGCTTCGCCGACCGCCGGTTGGCTTTTGCCCCGATTCCACTTCCACATACGAATCTCCGGCATGTCTTGCCCATGCTTGTTGATGTAATGTTTATGCTCGATGAGTTTGTCTTGAAGCATCTGCTTCACATAGGCGCCCTGAGCGCCCAACCCGGGCAACCGATCTACCACGTCCATCACAAGATGGAATCTATCGAGCTCGTTTTGAACGCGCATATCGAACGCTGTCGTGATGGTGCCCTCCTCCTTGTAGCCCCGCACGTGCAGATTGCGATTCGTTCGCCGGTAGGTCAACCGGTGCACCAGCCATGGATAGCCATGAAAACCAAAGATGATGTGTTTGTCTTTGGTGAACAAGGAGTCGTAGTCCTCCTCAGTCAGCCCGTGCGGATGTTCCGTGCAAGGCTGCAGTTTCATCAAATCGACCACATTAACGACTCGAATCTTCATCTCCGGGAAGTACTCGCGGAGAATCGATACTGCTGCCAGCACTTCGAGCGTCGGCGTGTCGCCGCAGCAGCCCATCACGACGTCTGGCTCGCTGCCTTGATCGTTGCTCGCCCATTGCCAGATGCCGATGCCCTCCGTGCAATGGATCACGGCCTGGTCCATGGTGAGCCACTGCGGGAGCGCATGCTTGCCGGCGACAACCACATTGACATAGTTGCGGCTTCGCAGGCAATGATCGAATACCGACAGCAGACAGTTGGCATCGGCTGGCAGATATACTCTAACGATGTCCGCTTTCTTGTTGACGACATGGTCGAGGAATCCGGGATCCTGATGCGTGAAGCCGTTGTGATCCTGCTGCCAGACGTGCGACGCGAGCAAATAGTTCAGCGACGAAATATTCCGACGCCACGGCAACTCCAAACAGACTTTGAGCCATTTGGCGTGTTGGCTGAACATCGAATCGACGATGCGAATGAAGGCCTCGTAGCTGTTGAAGAGACCGTGCCGGCCCGTCAAGAGATATCCCTCGAGCCACCCCTCGCATTGGTGTTCGCTCAGCATCGAATCGATTACTTGTCCTTGGGGCGCCAGAAATTCATCGTTGCCGAACTGACGGGCATCCCATTGCCGAGGGGTGGCTTCAAACACCGCTCCCAACAGGTTCGAAAGCGTCTCGTCGGGACCAAAAATGCGAAAATTTCGTTGATCGCAATTCAACTTGCATACGTCGCGCAAGAAATTTCCCAGCACTTGCGTGTCATGGTCTTCCACGGCCCCGGGGAAAGGCACCTGCACCGCGTGGTCATGGAAGTCCGGCATCTTCAGGTCACGTAGCAGCAGTCCACCGTTCGCATGCGGATTGGCGCCCATGCGCCGATTGCCCTTCGGGGCCAAATTGCGCAACTCCGCGATCAGTCGGCCGTCATGATCAAACAATTCCTCCGGCTTATAGCTTCTCATCCAGCTTTCAAGCAGCGGTACGTGCTCGAGGTGATCCGGGTCAACCAGCATGGGAACCTGGTGCGCCCGAAACGTGCCTTCGATCTGCAATCCATCGACGAATTTAGGTCCCGTCCATCCCTTGGGGGATTTCAACACGATGACCGGCCAACGCGGTCGGGAAGAACTGTCGTTTCTGCGCGCATTCACTTGAATATGCCGGATCTCTTCGATGGCTTGGTCTATCACGCTCGCCATGCGTTCGTGCATGGTGCCGGGGTCGTCGCCTTCGACGAAATAGGGAACCCAACCGCAGCCCCGCAGGAATTGCTCCAGCTCTTCATGCTCAATGCGGGCAAGCACGGTCGGGTTACTGATCTTGTAGCCATTCAAGTGCAAGATCGGCAATACGGCGCCATCGGTCACGGGGTCCAAGAATTTGTTGGATTGCCAGGAGGTTGCCAGGGGACCTGTTTCCGCTTCACCGTCACCAATCACGCAAGCGACAATCAGGTCGGGATTGTCGAATGCCGCTCCGAAGGCATGGCTCAAGGAGTAGCCCAGCTCGCCGCCTTCGTGAATGGAACCCGGTGTCGTCGGTGCGACGTGGCTCGAAATCCCGCCGGGGAAGGAAAACTGCTTGAACAGCTCCTTCAGTCCTGCTTCGTCCTCGGTGACGTTCGGGTATACATCGCTCCAGGTCCCTTCGAGGTACACATTTCCGACGATCGCCGGGCCGCCGTGGCCGGGACCCGCAACATATAACACGTTGAGGTCATACTTGTTGATGACGCGGTTCAAGTGGACGTAGATGAAGTTCTGACCCGGGGTGGTTCCCCAGTGGCTCACCACCAATGGCTTGACGTCAGAGATCTCGAGCGGCCGCTTGAGCAGCGGGTTGTCGTAAAGATAGATTTGGCCGACAGAGATGTAGTTTGCCGCCCGCCAATACGCATCCATCTTGTGCAACATATCGGGACTGAGAGTCGTGTTTTCCATTCAAGAGTTCCATGGTTCAATAAGACACGTTTGGCCAGACGGCGTTGGTGGCGAGGGGCGCCGCTAAATCGAGCTCGCAAAAAGGTGTCGATCGGTCCAGGGCAACGCCCGATCCGATTATCTTTGCACCTAACCACAGGGTATTATAGCGTCGTCTTCAACGCCTTGATGCGCGGCGAACACACCGCGGATGAGGCCGGCGCGCGCGCCTTTCATGACGCGCCAAAAGGCGTGCTTGCGCCCGTGACTCATCGCGCACTTCGGTAATGTGCAGCCCTCACGCATGATTGTCGATTTCGCTTGACAAGGAAAGTGTGTGATCGCAGCGTCGGATCATGAAACCGCAGATCATTCATCGCGAGATCGCCTACAGAGGCTATCTGAACGTCGAACGCCTACGCATCCAGCTCGCTGACGGAGCGGTAGTTTCACGGGACATCGAGCGACATGGGGATGCCGCCGCCGTGCTGCCGTATGACACAGCGAGGCGATGCGCACTGATAGTTCAACTCTTTCGCGCGCCGGTCTTCACCGTAACTCAGGAAGATTGTATAGAAGAGGCCTGCGCCGGCATGATCGAACACGAAGCGGATGACGCCGCTGCACGACGAGAAGCGTTGGAAGAACTCGGTGTGTCGTTACACACCCTCGAGCGGGTCGCGCGCATTTGGTCGAGCCCTGGTGTGTCCACCGAACGACAGACGCTATATCTCGCACCTTACGCTTCCTCGGATCGAATCGGCACGGGCGGCGGTGCTGCCGGCGAGCACGAGGGAATCAAGGTCGTTGAACGGCCGTTGGCGGACTTGGCGCTCGATGTCGATCACGGCCGGATCGTTGACGGCAAGCTTGTGATTTTGCTGTTGGCCCTGCGAATTCGGCAGCCGGGGCTATTTCTTCCGGCGGGTCTCACTTATATGACGCAGGGTCAACTAGCGGCCGGCTGAGAGCCGACGATGGCTGCCGCTTGCTTCGGGTTCGCATCGACGCCATTCGGAACGATCCGCACGTCCATTGCTGCGGCGCCGATCGGGATTCCAGCGCGTTGAAGGGCATCGGCCACTCGCTTTATCACTTCAGACTGGACCGTAGGTATCAGGACAAAGTCATCAACGCCAAAGCAAATCTCGTAGGCGACCAGTGAATCGACAAATTCGCATGCATAAGCGACGGGAGAAGTGTCAGGAGCGATACCTGGGCTGCTGGCCGCCGCTGCTTGCAGAGTATCAATCACGCGCGTCGGCGGCACAGTGTGATCGACTTTGATTCGCAATGTGCACAGATGGGGGTCGTTCAGGCGGCGGTGATTGGTAACGACGGCCTTCGCGATGACACTATTCGGAATCACAACAATGTCATTGGACGACGTCCTGATTCGAGTGGCACGCCAATTGATTTCGATGACCTGCCCCTCCACGTGATCGGGTATGGTGATCCAGTCGCCTGCGCCGAACGGACGCTCGACATTGATGGCGAGACCTGAGAAGACGTCAGCCAGGGTATTCTGGAGCGCTAGACCCAATACAATAGCGAGCACACCGGACGTGGCAAGCACGGCCGAAATGGGTTGCTTGAGCACGGTGTCCATGATGCCGACAAACGCTACGACGTATACGAGACCTGATCCCAGATCAGCAAAAAGACGTCGCGCATGAGGCTGATTGTCATTGGGAAACAGGGTACGGCGAAGGATCAGAGTGAGGAGACTTCTGACGAGCCACGCGCCAAGAATCCACCACGCTATTCCGAAGAGTTCAGCCGGTAACCGGATCGTCCCGGCCGCTCCGGTGAAAAGATACTTTCCGAGTAAATTGTCACGTCGCCGAAACAGAGCCGTGCTCAACATGAGCACAAAGCCGCCCAAGAACAACGAGCGATACGCGCGAAGCCGGGGCGTGACGGCGCAAATCAGCAACACTATTGCAGCCCCAAAAAGGCATGTTTCAATCCAATCGATCATTTTGACTTCAATTGATCACCGCGTCTGTCGATTCATGCCCGGTGCGAAATAGAGCGCTTGTCACACTGAATGCTTCGTGGCGCGGTCTAGTGTATTGCGTCGATATCGGCCTTCTTATCGGCGGCTAACAGCTGCAGGCCGCTGCCTCAAGACCGCGCCGATCGAGCACGGCAACTTCGCCGCGGCGATACTCGATCAGCCCGAGCCGCTGCAGTGCGACGGCCGCTGTGGTGATACCCACGCGACGCACCCCCGGCATATATGCCAGGAATTCATGCATAACATGAAAGTGGTCACCGTGGGTGCCCAACTTCCTCGCAGTTTGCGAGAAAGTGAGCACGATCCCTACTCGGGAGGAGCTCGATGAGGTGGTTTTGGAGGGCGGCCAAACAGGTCTCCCGTGGAGCGTTAAACTTTGAGCCTACACGGTGGAAATAGTCACTACCGTCTGACAGCGCACATAGCAGGTTCTGACTGATCGACGCCGCTCGCTCGAGAACTGAGGTCTATCTGTGCTGCTTACCACTTATTATTGCCAATAACCGCTATCCGATCTTCTCGCAATGGTTTCTGCCGTTTGAGGGTAGAATTTCGGGGGACATGCGGGGTTATACCAACCATCGCCCACTTGCGTCAGGGCTCGTACGGGAAAACATATGTCCTCTAGTCAACCAAAAGCTTATCTAGTAGGTGGCGGGATCGGCTCCCTCGCGGCGGCGGCATTCATGATCCGGGATGGCGGAGTCGCGGGAGAGAATATTTCGATCTTTGAAGCGACCTCCTTGATGGGTGGAAGCCTGGACGGCGCAGGTGACTTCCGCCATGGATATTCAATGCGCGGCGGCCGAATGTTGACGACCGACAACTATGAGTGCACGTGGGATCTGTACAAATCGATTCCCTCACTGACCGACAAGAGCAGATCGGTCTACGAGGAGACGGTTGACTTTAACGAAAGGAACAAAGCTCACTCGAGGGCAAGGCTGGTCGACAAACAGCGCGCAATCGTCCCGGTGGCCTCAATGGGGTTCTCCATGCAGGACCGGATGGAACTATTGAAGCTCAGCAACGCCGATGAGAATGTTTTGCGGTCCAGCCGAATTACTGACTGGCTTTCGCCCCAATTCTTTGAAACTGCATTTTGGCATATGTGGGCCACGACCTTTGCCTTCCAGCCTTGGCACAGCGCCGTCGAATTCAAGCGCTACCTACATCGGTTCATGCTCGAATTTTCCCGGATTGAAACCCTCGCAGGTGTCAAGCGCACCATTTACAACCAATACGATTCACTCGTATTGCCGTTGCAAAGATGGCTCGAGGCGCACGGCGTCCATTTGATCACGGGCTGTCGAGTCACGGATCTCGATCATAAGTACGAAGACGGCCGTTTCGTGGTGACCGCCCTGCATTGCACGCGAATGGATGCAAGTGAAACTGTCGCCGTGAATGACGATGATTTAGTTTTCGTCCAAAACGGCTCGATGACTGATGGGTCAAGCCTCGGGTCGATGACGAGCGCCCCAAGCAAGCTGGGCAAACCGGATAGCAGCAGCTGGAGTCTCTGGGAAAGACTCGCAGAAGGACGCACGCAGTTCGGCAATCCGGCGCCCTTCAGCAGCTGCATCGCGCAGTCCTGTTGGGAATCATTCACAGTAACGCTAAACAATCCGTCCTTCTTCCAAAAGATGTACGAATTCAGCGGCAACGAAGCTGGTACCGGCGGACTGGTAACGTTCAAGGACTCCCATTGGTTGATGTCGATTGTGTTGGCGCATCAGCCGCATTTCATCAACCAGCCACCTGGCGTCCAAATCTTCTGGGGATATGCCCTGTTCCCCGATCGAATCGGCGATTTCGTCCCCAAGTCCATGGCGGACTGTAACGGGGCCGAAATATTGCAGGAACTGTGCGGTCATCTGCGATTCGATCTTGAGACTATGGCGACGGCCAATTGTATTCCTTGCAGAATGCCCTACATCACGAGCATGTTCATGCCGCGCGAGAACAGCGATCGCCCGCCGCCCGTTCCGCACGACACCAAGAATATCGCCTTCGTGAGTCAGTTCGTCGAACTGGAAGGCGATGTGGTTTTTACCGTCGAATACTCGGTGCGCGCCGCGCAGACGGCTGTTTACTCATTGTTGGGAATCGATCGCAAGATTCCGCCGGTCACAGCGCACGACAAATCACTTCGAACGCAGTTTGAGGCGCTGATCAAGGCGTTCAAGTAGCCGCCCCATTCGCCGCGGCAGCTGGGAGCGGCCCTACAGCCGCGATACCGCATCTTCGTGTTTTGCACGCTGCGGCCAATAGCCGTCGCGCCCATAGTGCTCGTAGATTCCGATTTCCAGCTCCCTATTGAGGGGAACCGCCGGATCGTACAAAGGCGATGCCTTCACTGCGTCACGAGTCAAATCCACCTTGAGCGTTGACTCGGCCCAAAAAACATCATTGATCCATTCCGGCGCAATGAGAACCCTGTGCCCGAGCCACCAATTGCTCGTGTTCACGATGATGTAGCGAATGGCCCATGTCCTTTCCTCGACGAGCAGACCGTCAACGTGCCCGATGTCTCCATCGGTTGCATGAACGTAATATCTCATGACCGCGTTCGCGCTTTGCAGATGCGGGTTGTCATGCAGCCCCCGAGCTGCGAGCGATCTCGTTCGGGAACCCGCTTTCGCAGATCGAGCGCGGTGTTCGGCATTGGAGCCGTCGTCTCCTAAACCTGCCTGCAGAATGTCGGGATAAAAGCTTGCTCCCCAGAGGCCGCCGCCACCCCAATAGTTTGGATAACCGTAATAGCCTAGATAACCCATTTCGTGCTGTCGTGAAACCGGCTTATCGGTGTCAATGTCGGGGCTATTCCTGACTTGCGCCTGTGTGATCGACACGGGAAATATCTTTTTCGACCAGTCCGGCTGGCCGATCGCAAAAGGCGAAATCAGCACCCTTCGATGGGAAAGCTGCGCGTCTGTTTCTACGACAAGGTATCGGACCACCCAGGCTTCGTCGTCGAAGTAGAAATCCTGCACTTTACCGATGACGCCATCAGTCGCGCCAATGGAGTAGTGCTCCATGTCCCTTATGCTGCGTAACATTGATCACCCGCTATGAAGCCGATCGAGCAGGCGGGAATTCTGGTCGCCGCCCAACGCGGGCGTCTGTTCGCTACCCCACACCGCGAGCTCAAGGCGTAGAAGATCACCGTGAAATGCTACGCCGCCGCGACAGCGCGAGGATTACCGAGCGGAGGGTAATCAGTATAGCCCACCGCATTGCCCCCGTACAACGTATCGCTTTTGAGCGCGGCCAATGGTGCGTCGAGGCGTAGCCTATTGACCAGATCCGGATTACTGATGAAGGCCCGACCGAAGGCCACCATATCGGCCGTCCCGGCTGACACGGCGTCGAGTGCCATGGTCCGTGTATAGCCGTTGTTGACGATCCAGGCCCCCTGATTGTTGCCCTGCTTGAATCGGTCGCGCAGCGCTCCGAAATCAAACGGCGCCACATCGCGTGCACCGCCGGTAGCCCCTTCGATCACATGGATAAAGCTGAGCTTCAGCGGCGCGAGCTGGTCGAGAAAGTAGTTGAACAATCCTTGGGCGTCGCTGTCTTGCTTTGCGTCGTTGACTGGGGTCACCGGCGACAAACGTAGGCCGGTGCGCCCAGCGCCGATTTCACCTACGATCGCTCGCATCACCTCGAGTGGGAAACGGACGCGGTTTTCCTTTGGACCACCGTAGGCATCGGTGCGGTCATTGATGCTATCGCGCAGGAATTGTTCCAACAGATAGCCGTTGGCACCGTGCACCTCGACTCCGTCAAAGCCGGAAGCGATCGCGTTGCGGGCCGCCTGGCGGAACTCATCGACGACGCGTGGTAGCTCATCGAGCCGCAGCGCTCGCGGGGCCGAGACGTCCTCGAAACCCTTGGCCGTAAAGGTGTTGGCGTTTGCACGACGAGCAGTACTCGATACGGGTGGCTGTCCGTTGGGTTGCAGAGAGACATGGGAAATGCGCCCCACGTGCCATAGCTGCAACACGATTTTCCCGCCCTTCGCGTGTACCGCGTCGGTCACGAGCCGCCAGCCGGCCATTTGCTCGGGGCTGTAAATGCCAGGCGTATCCAGATATCCCTGGCCTTCGGGTGAGATCTGTGTGGCCTCTGACACGATCAGCCCCGCCGTGGCACGCTGCTCGTAGTACGTAGCCATGAGTGAGGTGGGGATTTGGCGGATATGCGCGCGATTACGCGTGAGCGGCGCCATCACAATGCGATTGTTCGCGGCAATATCACCGAAGCGGATCGGGTCGAATAGTGTAGTCATAGATAGAGGGTCTTTGAGCAGGCTGGTGGCAAAATCGGCGCTGGAGGCATCACGAGTAGACTCGTGCTCCCGTCAACCCACAAACTATGCGCTTGCCACGCTTAACGCGTCAGTGCGCTGCCGCACATCTAACTGATCCATCAGCAAATGCGCGGCAAGGGGTCGTCTTCGAGTTCATCGAGCGAACGCTGGCCGCCGAACGCCGTATCCAATACGACCGGGGAATCGCCCACCCGAAGTTCCCCGATCAGCGCGGCCCGTGGTGCCACCGTGCGCAGCGCGGCCAGTGCGGCCTCCGCCATCTCCGGCGCGACGACCGCGACGACGCGACCCTCGCAGGCCAGGTACAAAGGATCGAAGCCAAGCAACTCACACACGGATTGAACGGAGTCGTTGACCGGGATTTCCGCCTCCGACAGGCGCACGGTAAGACCTGTGGCGCGAGCCAACTCGTGGGCTACAGTCGCGAGCCCGCCGCGTGTGGGATCACGCATGAAACGCAAGCCGGTCACCGTCATCAGGGCCTGCGCCTGGGGCAGCACGCTTGCCGCGTCCGATTCAAGGTCGCCACGTAGGCCAAATTCTTGGCGCGCGAGCATGACCGCAGCGCCGTGGTCGCCGATCGGGCCGCTGACTATGATGCGATCGCCGGCACGCACGCGATCCAAGCCGAAAACCGTCCCGCGCGGCTTGAATCCGATCCCCGTTGCCGCGAGGTAGATTCCGTCGCAATCGCCACGGCCGACGACCTTGGTATCACCAGCGACGACTGAAACGCCGCACTCGCGCGCGGCGCCGGCGAGCGCGTCAATCACGCGGCGCAGCAACGCAATTTCCAACCCCTCTTCGAGGAACACGCTTAAGGTCATGAATTTCGGCACCGCGCCGCTGACCGCGAGGTCATTGACGGTACCGTGAACGGCCAGAGAACCGATGTTGCCCCCCGGGAACTCGAGTGGCTGGACCGTGAATCCATCGGTCGTCACGACGAGTTCCTGGTCGGCGGGAACGGGCAGCGAGACGGCGTCCACGCCGGTGTCGAGCTGCGGATTGGCGAGTGCGGGCACGAACAGCTCCTCGATCAGCTCGCGCATCATGCGCCCGCCGTTGCCGTGGGCGAGGCTGATATGCGTATCCCGAAACTTAAGCGCGCGCGGCATCTGGTTCGTGGCCTGCGTTTGCCGTTTGCACGGCAATGGCCTCGATTAGCTGCCCATAGCTTATTGCCGCATCGTTGACCGGCAGCCGCTCAGGTATCAGAACCTCGAAGCCGCCCGAGGTCAGCAGCGCGTGCGCGTGCTCCGTCAAGACCCGGTTCTGGAACACTCCGCCGCCAAGCCCCACGCGCGCGACGCCGGTGTGCTCTCGTATTGCAATCGCCTGGGCATACAAGGCCTGCGCGAGACTTGAGTGAAACATCGCGGCCCGTACGGCTGCAGAGCGGCGCGCGTCCCGCATCGCCGCCACGAGCGGCGCCCAGTCAGTTCGCCAGATTCCCATCGCGTCGCGCGCGAGCGGCAGCGCGACCGGTGGTACAGCGTCCTCACAGAGCGCCTCCAAGCGCATTGGCGCCTCGCCCTCGTAACTCGTGTGTAGGCAGACGCCGATTAGCGCGGCCGCGGCATCGAACAAGCGACCGACGGCCGTCGTCGATGGGGCGTTGACACCGCGATCGAAGGCTCTGCGCAACAGGGGGGCGCCCAAATCTTCGCCTTCCGGCCAGATCTCGTCGCACTCCCAACAGAGCGCGAGCGCCGAACGCCAGGGCTCGCGCGCGGCTCGCTCGCCCCCTGGTAACCGGAATGGCCTGAAGCTTGCCACGCGCTGCCATGTACCGGGTCGGCCCAAGAGCGCCTCGCCCCCCCAGAGTGTATTGTCCGGGCCAAGGCCGACGCCGTCCCATGTGAAACACAGCAGCTCCGCATTGCTCGGATATTCGCCGGCCACCGCCGCTGCGTGAGCGTAGTGATGCCAGACCGCTTGGGTCGGCAGACCGGACTCGCGCGCCCAGCGCGAGTTGGGAAAACCCGGATGAGCGTCGTGCACAATGCGCTCGGCCCGCACGCCGTAAAGCTGCTGCAGATCGTGAGCAACCTTTGCGAACATCTCCCGTCCCCGCGGACTCGCGAGATCACCGATGTGCGGTGACACGACGGCTCGATCGCCCCAGGCCAGTGCGACGGTGGTTTTCATGTAAGCACCGACCGCGAGTGTCGGGATTGGTGTGCGAAGCGGGAGGCTCAGCTCGAGAGGCGCGGTACCTCGTCCAAGTCGCAGAGCTCGTGCGACGCCTGCGACGACCCGGATGACCGGATCGTCGGCCGGCCGCGCGATGGCTCGGTCGTGATGCAGGAAACCGTCGGCTACGCCGCCGAGCCGCGATTGTACTTCTTCAGGCTCGGTCAACACCGGCTCACCGCTCAAGTTGGCGGAAGTCGCCACAAGCGCAGCGCCAAAATCCTCGAGCAACAGATGATGCATTGGACTGTAGGGCAACATCAGCGCGGTTTCACGCAGGCCGGGCGCGACGGCCGCGGCGAGCGTCGTTTCCCCGCAGTGTGCGGTGAGTACAATCGGCCGCACGGCGTCGCACAGCATGGCCGCCTCGAGCGCCGACAGCCTTACCAATCGGCGCGCGTAGTCCAAGCCGTCGCGACCGCGCCACGGCACCATCACCGCCAATGGTTTCGCCGGCCGCCCCTTGCGCGCTCGCAAACGGGCGACCGCACTCTCATTACCCGCATCGCACAGAAGATGATACCCGCCCACACCGCGCAGGGCGACGATCTGTCCGTCGCGTAACGCTGCCAGCGCCGCGGCCAGCGCGGGCTCATTGCCGCGAATCTCGCGGCTGCCGTCACACCAGCGCAGGGCAGGTCCGCACGCGGCGCACGCCAGTGGCTCGGCATGGAAACGGCGATCGAGCGGGTCACCGTACTCGGTGGCACAGCCATGGCACAGCGTGAAGCGATCGAGCGTCGTGTTCGACCGATCATAGGGGAGCGCGCGAATCAGCGTGTAGCGCGGTCCGCACTGAGTGCAGTTGATGAAGGGATATCGATAGCGTCGCGCACGTGGATCGCGCAGCTCCTCCAGACACTCATCGCAAGTGAACAAGTCCGCAGGGACATGTACTTGCGGTTGCTCACTGATCGCGCTGGCCAGAATGCGGAATCCATCGTTCGCCTCGACTGACGTGGGTTGGACATCGAGTAACCGCGCACGTGCCGCTGGTGGTGCGCGGATCAGCAGCGCTTCCCCAAACGACCGAAGGCGCTCAGCGAACCCCTGCGCGTGGATTTCAACCGCCCCGCCGTTGTTGCGCACCCAGCCACTGAGCTCGTAGTGGTGCGCGAGGCGAAAGACGAAGGGCCGAAAGCCAACGCCCTGCACGCGCCCTCCTATGCGCCACCGTTGTGCCACGGACACGTCCGCAGGAATCGCAGTTAGCGGGTTCAGGGCGGCGCCGCCGCTCATGCACTTGCCGGCTCGCGCCGGCCCGGGACACCGGCGCGGCGGTGCCCTGCCAGATGCAGCGGTGTCCAGGCGTGTGGCGTTCGGTAGACGAAGCGATGACGCGCGATATGGTAGCTCGGGTCGAAGCCGTAGAAATTCATGCGCATGCGCGCCAGTTCGTTGGTCCGGTAGTCGGCGAGCGGAAGCGCCTGCTCATCGCGCTCTCGTCGCGCGCGCTTGTCCGCCAGGATTTGCGTGAAGCGATCATTTGACGCAAGGCTGGCGGTATGGACCTCTACGAGCGCATGGAAAGCGACGGTATCCGGGCCGGCATGACCATCAATGAGTCCGAGCGCGCAAGCCTCCGGCGCACCGAGCGGTAGGCGGCGCCCCATGATCGCGTGCGCTTGGTCGGCGCCGACGCGTCGCGGCAGCAGGTACGTCCAGTATTCCGAACCGTAGAGATTGCCCATGTTGCGATAGTGGGGATTCAGCACGATGCCGCTGCGCGCGAGAACGCGGTCGGCCGCGAGCGCCAGGAACACGCCGCCGGCGGCGGCATTGCCCTGCAGCGCCGCCACCGTTAGATGCGTATCAGTCGTCAAAATGTCGCGGGCGAGGTCATCGATGAGATTGATGTTGGCCCACGAGGCATCGGCAGGGCTGTCAGCCGCCTCAATGCAATGTAAATGCATACCGTTGCACCAAAAATCAGCCCCACCCATGAGCACGATGACTCGAGTCGGCCGTTGTCGCGCGTGCGCGTAGGCGGCGCGCAGACGTTCGCATTGCGCGGTATTCAGCGCGCCGTTGTAGAAGTCAAAATGCAGATAGCCGACCGCGCCGCATTCCTCGTAGCGTATTTCCCGGTTCCCGTGCACGCCACTCCCGTCTGATGGGTGCTCATCGAACTTCGGCAGCGCGTCCGCCGATGCGCCGAGCGCGAGCACCGCGGGACGCTTGAAGCTCCGCTCCAATCCCTCTACCGGCTGCAATTGGCCGATCCACACGGCACCGTCCCGGGTGGCTCGGCAAATCGCGTCGTGCCGGCGAGCGATGACCGTGCCGGGTCGACCCATGAGTTGAGTTTCCGGGTGGGCGTCGAAGAGCCTGAAGCGACGATTGCATACGATGTCCTCGACGCCCGGAAAGCCGTCGGCGGAGTGGATTTTGCGCAGCACGGTTACCATGTCATCGCGACTCCAGTCTATCGCGCGCTGTGCTTGGCGCACTGGCGGTTGCCAGCCATGCTTGGGTGTGCCGCCATTGCCGGCCAACGGGCCGAGGCCTGCCCCGATCCGGGCGAGTGACTCGCGTACCGCGCTGACGGCACCTTCGCTCACCTCATGGTGGTACAGACTGCTCTTGCGTGCAGCGCGCATCGGAAATGATGCGCTGGCCCAAACCGGCCCGGCGTCGAATTCGGCCGCCGCCTGCAGAACGGTGACCCCCCAGGTGCCGACCCCGCGCAGAATGGCCCAGTCGAGTGCCGACGGACCACGATCACCGGGCGGACCCGGATGCACGATGAGACTTAAAGTTCGCTGCCAGACAGACGACGGAATGGCGCGCTTTAGAAACGGCGCCAGAATCACATCCGGCTGAAACAGGTCCACCGCTTCGCACGTGACCCGATCGTGAATATCGAGTTCCACGGATAGCTCGTGGCCGTCACGGGTCAGTTCGACGTAGAGGCGTTGCGACAGGCTGTTGAAGGCGTGCACCAGCAGCAGGATGCGCATCAACCGACCGCCTGCACCGCGCCGCGCCGGTACTTGTAATAAGCGGCGCAGGCGCCCTCCGCCGACACCATGCACGAACCAATCGGATTGCGCGGTGTGCATGCGGTGCCGAAAATTGTGCAGTCGGTGGGTTTCTTGACACCCCGGATGATCGCGGGGCACTGGCAAGCGGCGTTCTCCGGCACCGATTGGAACTTCATTTGGAAGCGGCGCTCCGCGTCGAATTCGGCGTATTCGGACTTGATGCGCAGCCCGCTGTAGGGTAGCGCGCCAAGACCGCGCCACTCGAAGCTCGGGCGCAGTTCGAACACCTCGGCGACCAAACGCTGCGCCTTGCGATTGCCTTCGCGAATCACGCCTCGCGTGAATTGATTCTCGACACAGGCGCGGCCGGTATTGAGTTGCTGGACCAGCATCCGCACGGCTTGCAGCACATCGAGCGGCTCGAAGCCGGCGATAACCACCGGCCGCTGGTATTCCTCCGCAAAATACTCATACGGTTGGCTGCCGATCACCGCGCTGACGTGCGAGGGCCCGATGAAACCGTCCACGCGTACCTGCCCCCATTCCCGGACTTCGGGTGAATCGAGAATGCTTTGGATCGCCGCCGGCGTCACGACATGGTTGCAATAGACACTGAAATTCGACAGCCCAAGGCGCTGCGCCTCGAGGATGAGATACGCGGTCGCGGGCGTCGTCGTCTCGAAGCCGATGGCGAAGAAAACGACTTGGCGCTCCGGATGCGCCGCGGCAACGTCCAAGGCCTCGAGCGCCGAATAGGCCATGCGCACGTCCGCGCCCTGCGCCCGCGCCTTGAGCAAACTGCGCCGCCGCGATGCCGGCACGCGCAACATGTCGCCGTAGCTGACCAGCGTGATATTCGGTTGCGCGGCCAGTTCAATGGCGGCATCTAGCCGCGGCACCGCCAACACGCAGACCGGGCAGCCAGGCCCGTGAACGAGGTGAACATTGCCGGGCAGCAAGTCCTCCACGCCGTAGCGAAAGATGGCGTGCGTATGGCCGCCGCAAAACTCCATCAGGTGATATTCGCGGGTCGGGTCCACCTCCGCGATAAGCAGCCTGGCCAACGCCGCCGCGGCGCCGCCTTCACGGAAACTGCGGATGTAGCGCATCGGACTTGCGAAGATGTGCGGTTATTTCGTCGAACAAGGCCAGCGTCTTTTCGGCTTCCTCGACGTCGAGGCGCGTGATGGCAAACCCCGCATGCACGATGACATAGTCGCCGACCGCGACATCTTCGATGAGCGCGACCGATATGCGATTGTAAATCCCGCCGACTTCGATCTCGGCCCATTGGTCACCGAGCAGTGCTGTGACCCGCACCGGAACGGCGAGGCACATGGATCAGGCCCCGACCGAGGCCATCATTGATCGCGGACTCCGCGCGACTGGTCGCCACGCGGCCATTTCCTGCTCCAACCAATCCAGCCACGGGCCGATCGCGGGCATTCGCCGCGCGGCCGTGTGGATCATCGGCGTGTCGCGGCCGAGCGCGCGCAACGCCGCAGCCGCGCGCGCCGGATCGAAATCCTCCAGTACATCGAGCAAGTCCGCTTTGCTCAGCACCACCAAATCACTGGCGCGAAAAATCACGGGATATTTCGCCGGTTTGTCATCGCCCTCAGTAACGCTGAGCAAGGTGACGTTGCGGTGTTGCCCGAGATCGAAGCTCGCTGGACAGACGAGGTTGCCGACGTTTTCGATGAACAGTAAATCGAGTCCGGTCAGCGATAAATCATGAAGCGCCCGATGTACGAGATGCGCATCGAGGTGACACGCCGTTCCGGTCGTGATTTGTATCGCCGGTACGCCGTGCGCGCGGATGCGGGCCGCGTCGTTGTCGGTTTCCAGATCGCCCTCGATCACCGCAATGCGATACCGGTCGCGAAGCGCCACTATCGTCGCTTCCAGCAACGCGGTCTTCCCGGCGCCCGGCGAAGACATGAGGTTAATCACAAGCACCCCATGCTCGTCGAAATGCTCGCGGTTGTGCACCGCAACCTGATTGTTGGCGGCGAGCAGATCTTGCAGCACGTCGATCACCACGGAGTGGCCAGCGATGTTATCCCCACGCATGCCCGCGTTCCCAGGGGTGATGGTGCAACCACAGGTTTGGCACATAGCAATCCCTTCCGTTCCAATCGGTTAAGCGACCGGCGACCGTGACTCCGGCATTCGCAGCTCCACGCGGCGCAGGCGCATCTCATCTCCCGCCACGACTCGCGTGCGGAACCCACCACATACAGCGCAGATCAACCGGTTCGGCTCGGTCTGCGACTGCGCGCCGCAGGCCATGCAACCGATGGTGACCGTCGTCGATTCAATCACTAGCGCCGCCTCAGCCGCGCAGCCGCCGGCGCGCACGATGGCAAATGCGCTGGCAAGCAACGCCGGCTCGACGCCACAGAGCGGGCCCAGCTCGATGGTGATCCGTTCGACCACAATTGCACCGCGACCCGCAGCGATTTCGGCGACCTGCGCCAGCAGGGCTTGGCAGACGGATAGTTCGTGCACTGAGTGTATCGTAAGGCGTGGCCGCGTGCGCGTATGTGCGCCAACGTACAGACGGTGCGGTCGATGGGTGCGCATATGGAAACTCTCAAGCGAGGATGCGCGTTGACAGTCAGGTTCGGGCTCGACACCAGAGAATGCAGCCCGGCCGGCGGTGCCGGCGCGGCTGTGCGGATTCCTCTGGTGATGGCGCCCACACTGGTGCTAGGCTTCGGCAATGTCCTCCTGAGTGACGATGGCGCCGGTGTACAACTCGTCGAGCGACTGCGCTCGGAACTGGGGTCCCAAGCGGCGGAGTTCGTCGATGGGGGCACGCTGAGTTTCAGCCTTCTGACATATGTAGAGGCGACGGATTCGATGCTGGTGATCGACGCCGCCGATCTGAACAGCACACCGGGCACCATCGACTTGTTCGAAGGAGCAGAGATGGACGCATTTCTGAAGAGTTCCCGGCGGCGGACCGTTCATGAGGTAGGTCTGATCGATCTGCTCGATATGGCGCGGCTCGAAGACTGTCTGCCCAGTCAGCGTGCGCTGCTGTGCATTCAGCCCGGCCGCATCGATTGGAGCGAGACGCTTTCGGCTCCTGTTGCGGAGGCGCTGCCCGAAGCCGCCCGTCTGGCGCGAGCGACGCTGCAACGCTGGCAATTGGCATGAGTCGACTCACCGACATCCCGATCCGAACCGAGCCCTCGGCACGGATAGAAACGCCGGCCGTAGTCGGCGGCCTGGGCGGCGGCGTCGCTGCGATTCTCTCTGAACTCGTCACGCTGCTCGAACGACTCGTCGACGGGGAAGCCTCCGGCACGATTGACCTGCGTAGCCTGCCGATGAGTCCACTGGATCGCGCGGAGCTGCAGCGGCTGCTCGGCGACGGTGAAGTTCAGGCGACCGTCAACGCACAAGGCCTGTCGAAGATGCGGGAAACTGGCGTCTCGGGAGTTTGGTGGATAGAGCATTTTGATCAACAAGGCGAACTGACTGCCGAATTGATCGAAGTCAGTCAGGTGCCGCAGATCCTGTTGAGCGCGTCCGATGAGATCGCTGCCGGCGCGCGGGCTCTGCGTGCGCAAATCGCCATGGCCCCGCGCCCCCCCGCCCAAGGAGGAAAAGATGTCACTCGCCAATGAACCGCTCACGGTCGGTGAGTCGCTGCGTTTACACGGCATCAGCCGGCGCGGCTTCATCAAGTTTTGCACTGCCACGGCATCGGCCATGGCGCTGCCACCCTGGATGGGAGTGGCGATGGCCGAGCAGTTGCGCCACGCGCCCAGGCCTTCGGTGATATATCTCTCGTTTCAGGAGTGTACCGGCTGCTTCGAGTCATTGACGCGCTCCTTCGCACCGACCATCGAGAGCCTGATATTCAACGTCATTTCGTTGGACTACGACGACACGTTGATGGCGGCGGCGGGCGACGCCGCAGAAGCGGCGCTCACGAAGGCGATGAAGGACAACTTCGGCAAGTACGTGTTGGTGATTGACGGATCGGTTCCGACCGGAGCGGGGGGCGCCTACTGCACTTCCGGCGGCCGTAGCGCCGTGGCTACCTTGCGTGAGGCGGCCAAGGGCGCGGCGGCGATCGTCTGCGTTGGGACCTGTTCAGCGTTCGGCGGCATCCCCTTCGCCGATCCGAACCCAACCAGTGCATGGCCGGTGACCGCCATTGTGGGGGACAAACCCATCATCAATGTGTCCGGCTGCCCGCCCATTCCGGA
>Ga0182030_10007183_pt1 | contig 23324 bp, 17 predicted proteins | sample 812S3MmetaG_FD_121299 | JGI IMG/M metagenome (GOLD analysis project Ga0182030, IMG submission 121299) | Permafrost microbial communities from Stordalen Mire, Sweden - 812S3M metaG (Illumina Assembly) | ecosystem: Environmental > Terrestrial > Soil > Wetlands > Permafrost | place: Sweden...
AACTGCCGAGATTGCACATGGCCATTTTGTCGCCAAGGTCCGATGCCTTTAGGTACCACTTTACAGCTTCTTTGGCATCCTTGGGAACGCCATTGCCCTCTGCAAAGCAAACACCGAGATTGAACATAGCTTTGGCGTCCCCACGATCACTGGCCTTGTGAAGCCAGTTGGCGCTTTCCTGATAATTTGTGGCAACGCCTTCGCCGCGATAATAACAGGCACCGAGAAAAGACATGGCCTGAACATTGCCAAGTTCGGCCGCTTTGCGAAGCCATTTTACGGCCTCGGTTTTGTCCACAGGCACGCCTTCACCATAGTAATAACTGGCACCGAGCAGTTCCATGGCTTCTACATTTCCGAGATCGACGGCCTTGCGGAACCATCTGACAGCTTCCGTGAGATCCTTTGTTGGAACACCCTCGCCTTTTGCATAACAACAACCAAGTTTGACCATGCCATTGGCTTGTCCTAGAGCGGCAGCCTTGCGAAAACAATTAACTGCTTCTTTAGCATTCTTGGTCACACCTCTACCGTTGAGGTAACGAAGCCCACGACTAACCATGTCCTCCGACATGACTGGCCTGACGGGAAGTTTGTGTGCTGTAAGGGTCAGGAAGGCGGCAAAAAAAAGGCACGTTATTAAAATGAGGGCCAACACCATGCCAAGTTTTGAAATCTTCATTGTCCGGCTTTCCCTTTCCGCGATCTACCGTGGATTCTACGCCTTTTGCCGGGCGAGCCAGCGGATGCCTCGGAGGATGATGCGTTCGTCCATGGCGTGGACTTCCACGCGATTGCCGATGCCCTTGGGAAGCGTGACGGTGAGGCGTCCGCCAAGGTGCTCGCGAAATTCGTCCAGTCCGGCGAGAACCGCGAAGCGGCCATTGTGCGGACGCGCGGTGAGGAACTCGCTCCACACCGGCAGACCGGCGCGCTGCATGGCCTGCACAATGCGGTCGCGCTCGGCAATCGTGATGAGTTTCTTGGCGGCGGCGTAATACGCGTCGAGCGCAATGCCGATGGCAACCGCCTGGCCGTGGCCCAGCTCAAATTTCGAAATCGTTTCCAGCTTGTGCGCCGACCAGTGCCCAAAATCGAGCGGCCGCGCCGTGCCCTGTTCGAACGGATCGCCACCGCCGCGAATGTGCTCGAGGTGCAGGATGGCGCAGCGCTGCACGAGTTGTTCCATGGCGGCCGCGTTGCGGCGGCGCAGTTTTTCGGCATTTTTCTCAATGAATTCGAAGAATTTCGCATCGCGGATGATCGCGACCTTGAACGCCTCGGCAATGCCGCCGCGCCAGTTGCGGTCGTCGAGCGTGGCAAGAAAATCAAAATCGTTTATCACGGCGTGCGGCGGCGCGAACGTGCCGACAAAATTCTTCATGCCGTGCTCGTCCATGCCGTTCTTGACGCCGACGCCGGCATCGTTCTGCGCCAGCACAGTCGTGGGCAGGCGGATCAGGCGCACGCCGCGATGAACCAGCGCCGCCGCAAAGCCAACCATGTCCAGCATGCTGCCGCCGCCAATCGCCACCACGTAACTGTGCCGGCAAAGATGGTGCTGGCCGAGCAGCGTCATCACATGCTGCACGCCGGTCCAGCCGTTCTTGGCCTGTTCACCACCGATGATGATTTCCGGCGGTGCCAGCAAATCAAGCGCAGCGTGCTTGCCAAAATACGCCATGATGCGGGCAGGCAGTTTGGGATTCGCGCGCACCACGCCCGCGTCCAGACACACGATCACGCGATGCGGCCGTCCCCCCTCGTGCGGACCAAACACCGACGCCAGCAGCGGATGTTTTGGATTGAACACATCGCGCGTAAAATAAACCGGATAGGAAAACGGCACGGAAAAAGATTGCTGGTGGCAGGCTTGTGGAAAAGAAACCGACCGATTCTCTAGGTTTTTTGCGTGTTTCGTCATGCGTCTTTCATCCACTGTTTCACGTGATTCGCCAGCTCGACAAGATTTGAAATGCTACCCGATAAAACTGACGAGGCCCAGCAGGTTTTGCGCGTGGCATCAGCGCGACCATGCGAACCGCAGATGCGCGCAGGGTCGAGACTCACCGAGCCGGGCGGCCAGCCGATGAAAAGTTCGCACGGATCGTAACCGGGCTTGCTGTGAATGTCCACATGGCCCGCGTATTCCGGCGCCTCGCTGCGGTCCTGCCACCACGGATACGCCAGCCAGAAGCCTTCGTCCGCAAGCAGCACCAGCTCGCCTGCACTGGCGTGACGCACGCCCGCCTGTGTCTGCGCGTCCGCATCCAGCACGCGCAAGCCCGGCACGGACGCGAACAGCGCCTGCACGAGCGGCCGGTCGGCCGGATGGCGGACATACACATGCGCCATCTCGTGATCGCACAAGGCAAAGGCGCGGCTCTGGTGAAAATCCGGATAGGCCATGCCGTTGACCGACCGCGTGGTGAACAGACCAGCCTCGCGCAAAATCTGATTCGGAAAAATCGCGCCTTGGTCGCACGGCGCAATGGCATAGTCGCCGAAAACCACCAGTTCATATCCGGCGCGATCGGCGGCATCGGCAAGTTGGTCGAGCTGTTTTTGCAATGCCTGCATGGCTCGCGTGGCACTCGGATGATCCAGTCCATGACGCTGGAGATCGTAATCCAGCACTGGCAGATAGGTCAGGCAAAGATCAGGCGCAACATCCGGCATTTGCAACAGCGCCGCCGTGGCGTCGGCGATCCATTGCGACGATTTGGCCGAGGCGAACGGCCCCCAGTAGTGCAGCAGCCGGAACGGACGGCCCACTTCGCGGCAAAGGCGCGGGTAGAGTCCGGCGGGCTTGCTGTAGCAATCCTCGATCATGCCGCCATGATGCTTGTGGATCGGCGCGGGCGAGAGAATGATGTCCGCGGATTCGCCAAGGCTTTGCTGCCAGAACAACATGGCCACGGTGCGACCGCGCTTGCGGAAATCGTCCCAGATGCGCGGACCGCTGACCAGCGCTGATGACTGCTCCCAGAACGACGTGCGCCGCAGCACGCGATCATACATGCCGTTGGAAACCACGCCGTGCGCGGCTGGCAGCGACGCCGTGCGGAAACTGGCCTGCACCGGACACGTGACCGCCGGAAAAACCGTCTCCATCGGCTGGAAGGAAAGTTCACAGCAATGGAGTCCATGGCGCTGCGCAAGGTCGAAACCAAGCCCCGCTATCTGCACCACCAGCATTTTGGATTTATTGGCCATTTTTGATACCGTGCCGTGCCATAATACCAATTCCGCCTTGCCGTTGCAGCATTCCCTTGCCCGCGCGGCGGAGCGCACGGGCCACCCTGAGCGGTTGTCCAAAGGTGGCCCGTGCGCTCCGCCGCGCGGGCAAGTAATCATACAAAAAACAACCTGTAACTGGTATAAGACATTGTCTTAACCACGGGCTTTGTCACGTGGCATAAAACCAGCGGGACACGGCTTTGCTGATCGGCCAGAACGCCAGCAGCACCGCCGCCGTGATGAGACCAGCTGGTCGTCCGCTTCCCACGGCAAAGGCGGCTTGAACCAGCAGCAAACCGCGGATCAATCCGCCAATGGACGCGCCCAAAACGTTTTTCGGCGGAATGCCGTTGAGTCTTCTGCCGATCAGAAATGTCGAGCGGATTGCCGTGAAAGACAGAAGTAGAAACAGGCCGATCAGCGGGTCAATCGCCCCGTCCAACATAAATGCAAATGGCGCTAGCGCGAAGTACGGCAGAAAACAAACGAGCAACGCACAGGCTGGAATCCAGCGTCGGAAACCGATGCGTTCCTCGACGGTTTCGCGATCAGCAATCCACGTCACGCCGGCAATGTAAAGCGTCACACCGATGGCACTGAGCCAAGCCAGCGAAATCCCCAAGTCACAACCCGGAAATGCCACCGCCGCGCCCATCAGGAAGCTCAAGCCTCGGCACGCGCCCATGGTCAGCGCACCGGGAATGGCAAATTTCTTCAGGCCGCCGTTGTAGAGCATGATGGCTAGTTGCGTCAGGCAGGCCATGGCAAACGGTGCCAACCCGGCGGCGAATGCGGCGAGAAGTCCGAGCACCGCGCAGATCGTGGAAGCGGCAAAAGCAGCGGAACGCGAAACCTGCCCGCTGGGAATTGGCCGCGTAGGACGATCGCGACGATCTTCTTCCAAGTCAGCGACGTCATTGCCGATCAATCCGCCCATGTAAAGCAACAGCGCGGCGAGCGCCGTTAAAAGCGCTCTTCCGTCGGACTGAGTCAAGCAGCCGCTTGTGCCGCTGACCAGAAAATATCCGGCGAGCGGATCGCCCGGCACGGTGAAAAGATTGGGCGGCCGCACGAGTTGGAGCCACGCGCGAAGTTTGGGCGATGCTGGCATTAGCGCTGAAATTCCTTGGGATCAACCGGCTCGAGATCGAGCATTGGTTTCCATTTGGGCGACTGGCTGTAGAAACGCATGGGGTTTGCGAAGAGCAGTTTCTGGATGGTGGCGTCGTCATGGCCGTCCTGCGCCATGAACTTGACGACCTTGACGAGGCTGAGCGGATCGGAAATGCCCCAGTCGGCCGAGCCGTTGACGATCATGCGCTCGCTGCCGAATTCGCGCACGAGGTCGGAGACGCGCTGCGGCGTGAGCTTGGAAATCGGGTAGACCGTCATGCCGCAGAAGCAGCCGGTCGGGCGGCTGACGGGCATGGACTCCTCGGTGTTGTGGTCAATCACGATGCGCTCGGGCTTCATGCCGAGCTCCTGGATGATGGCAACGATGCGCTTCGCGCCGCGCAGTTTGTCCACGTGCGGCAGGTGGATGATGACCGGCAGGTCGCGCGTCTTGGCGATCTGGAGCTGCTTGACGAGCGCGCGTTCCTCGTTCGGCGTGATGTTGTTGAAGCCCACCTCGCCCAGCGCCACGCAACGCGGATGGTCCAGATATTCGCCAAGGCCGGCGATGACCTCGTCCGCCATGCCCATGTCCTCGGTTTCCTTGGGATTGAGCGAGACGGCGGCAAAGTGGTCAATGCCGAAGCGTTTGGCGCGCACGGTCTCGAACTCGAGGATGAGCTGGAAATAATCGAAGAACGTGCCGGCAAACCGGCGGTTGGAACCCATCCAGAACGACGGCTCGACGCAGGCGCGGATGCCAGCGGCATACATGGCCTGATAGTCGTCCGTGGTGCGCGAATACATGTGGATGTGCGGTTCGATGATTGTCATGGCGCTCTCCTTGTCACGATTAAAAATAGCACACGTCTGCCGCGGCCTCAATTTTATATAACGCCGGAAACACGGAATGGTTCAGCGGTGGAATTCGCCAACTACCGGTTTCTGACGCCTCACTTGCGTGCCGACGTGGCGCCTTTTTTCGCAATTCCAACTACCGGTTTCTGACGCCTCGGAAGAAGGATTCAGAATTCAGGATTCAGTTGTCAGAATTTTGGGAAAACCGAGGCGTCAGAAACCGGTAGTTGGAACTCGGGAAAATTTCCCCCGATGGTGCGACAGCAAGGCGTCGAAACCTGGTAGTCTGGCAATAATTCCCTTGCTTGCGATGTTGGGCGGTGTGACAATCCAATCATTGGAATGCACCGAGGAGTTGACATCATGCGTGGTATGAAGTTCATGATTTTGCTGTGCGCGGCCGTGGCGCTTTTTGGAAGCGGCTGCATGTCGGTGCGCGTGGAGACCAACCTGAAGCCCGAAATGAACGCCAATCTCAAGGCGTCCGCCGGGCCGTTTTATATCGCCGGGCTGCAATACCACAACTTGAATTCCCAAATGGCGCAGGGCGATGCGGAAATCGAGCGCGGTCTTCTGCCGGTTTTGCGACGCGAGTGCATGAACCGTTATCCGGGGCTGTTCGTGGACGAAACCACCAAGGCGATTCCGCTGGGCGTGGATTTGAAAAACACCACCACCATGCATGATGGCAAGACCATCGGCTGGATGTTCGGCACGCTGATGCTGTGCGGCATGGTCTTTCCCTGTCCCGGCCAGTCGGACGAAGACATGACCGTGGGCGTGCGCGTCTGGAGCGGACAGGAAACGTTGTGGGACGCGCCGCTCACGAAAAATTTCCGGCGGGAAAATCACATGTGGGTGAGCATTTTCACGCCGCTGGCCTTGATCACCATACCCGGCGAAAGCGACTTTCCGAAAATGTCCGGCACCATCCTTGATGTGCAGGCGCAGCAAGACATGTATTACGGGCAGGTTGCCCAGCAGGTCGCGACCGTGCTGGCAAAAATGGTGGTGACCAAGGACGCTGCGTATTGGGCGGCGCAACCGCGCGGGCAATCGGCTCCCGCCGTCGTGCCCGTGCGGCCCGTGGCGACGCCGGCACCGTTGCCCGCGCCAACCCAGACGCCCGCGCCGTTTTGATTGGCAGGAAAGGAAACAGACAATGAAGTTCATCAGCGAATCGAAAAAAACGGAACGGCCTGTGATGCGCTGCGGGGCTTGGTCTTTTGGTGCCGTCGCGATGCTTGTCGTGCTGGCCGCAGTGCTGGGTGGCGGTTGCGCCTCCACCAAGATCGCCATGACGCCGCCGGTCAAGATGGTGGTGGTTCCGGAACAGAACCGCGCCTTCTACAACGTAGAGAAAGTGAATCTTGTTTTTTCGACTCCCGCCTATACACCCGGCTGGGAGAATGAAGGATTTGCAAACCGGTTCAACGCTCTGGCGGAATCGCGCTATCCCGGATTGTTCCGGAAGACGCCGGATGCCATACCGATCGCCGTGCGGATTGATGTCGCCCAGGACGTGCATCAGGGCGCGTCGCTGGGCGTGTATCTTTGCACGCTGTGCATCGTGGGCGGTATTTTTCCCAGCGTGCCGTGGGAAACCGAATGGCAGGTCGCCGTTCATGCCGAGGATGCGCGTGGCGCGCCCATTCTGGCCACACACGTTCAGGCCGTGGATCGCGGTTGGTGGACGATCCTGACGCCCTTCGGCCTGATCACCATTTCGGGCGAATCCGACGCACCCAAGGTTTCCACGGTGGGCACGGCTGGTCCCGGGCAAATTTCCGAGGAACACCGCACCTATGTGCTCCAGTGCATGGTGGATATGCTGGCGGCGAATTTGCTGAAACAGGATCCGTCCAAATTGCCAGCGCGAGCGCCCATGCCGGCGCTCATGACGGCGCCCACGCATTCAACGACCACGACGGCACCGCTGCCGCCGCCAACCGAGACGGTTGCGCCATTTTAAGGACAGGCGATCCAGAACTCATGGAAAAAACCGAGGAAAACACGATGAAAAACGTATCTTTCGCATGGATGGGCGTGGTCGCAAGCGGTCTCTTTTTTGCGGGCTGCGTGGAGTGCAAGACGCCGGCAACCAGCATAGGGGCGACGGATTCGCAGGAGGTTGCCGCTCCGGCTGCGGTTCCTGTGCCACCGGCAACACCGGAAGAAATGAAGCGCGCGGAAATGGTGCGGCGCGAGGCGGAGATTACCGATGCGAAATCGGCCGCCGCGCGCGATCCGTTGAACTGGCGCGTGTTCAACGAGCTTGGCGTGGTTTATTACCGGCAGGCCATGTTTGATCAGGCCATTGCGGCATTCCAGCAGGCGCTGGCGCTCCACCCGGTCACGGCGGTGATCGAATCGGAAAATCGCCAGGAAGCGGCGGTCGCCGCGCAACGCGCCGCACTGGAGGCGAAACGGCAGGCGGATATCCAGCGCGCCAAGGCGATGCAGGACCAGAAGGACATGAACGATCTCTTCGGCATGTTCGCCACGGTTGCCGGTGCGAATGGCAACGCCAACATGCAGGCGCTGCTGCCGGTCATGGAAACGCTGAACAATGCGTCGCTCGCAACACCGGCTGGCGTGCCGCCGCTCGCACCGGAAATGAAGATGGAATCCTCGCTTACCGCGAAGCGCGAGGTGGCGGGCCTTTATGCCAGTCTTGGCGCGGCGTACTTCGGCAAAAAAAGCTACCAGCAGGCGATCGCCGCGCTCGACAACGTGACCCAGCTCGACCCGTCGCGCACGGAGGTTTTGAAAACAGCGGCCGAGGCGCAATACGCGCTTTGCAAATATGACGAGTGCATCACGACACTTTCCAAATACCACGCGATTGCGCCGGTTGAGCCGGCGACGTTGCTGCGCCTCGCCGATGCCTACCGCGCACTCGGCATGGAAACCGAGGCGGAAAAAGCCTTTGCCTCGTTTGTGACCCGGCAGGACGGGGCTTCCGCAGACGGCGTCCGGTGCATGGAGATCGGCGCGCTGTGCCTGTCGCACTGGCAGTATGCCGAGGCGCTGAATTTCCTGACTCGCGCGCAGAAGGATGCCGCCAGCTCGCCGGAAAACGCCAGCCGCCTGATCGAGGCGCAGCGCAGCCAGTACCAGATGACCCACGCGCTATCCCTGATGCTGGCCGAGGCGCATTGCGGGTTGCTGCAAACGACGAACGCGCTGCCCTTGCTGCGCGAAGCCACGCAGGATGGCGTCAACGCCAAGGCGTGGTACATGCTGGCGCGGTGTTATGATGAAGACAACGAGCACGAAAAAGCCACCGGGGCTTATGGCAAGGCGTTGGCGGCCTTTGGCGGCAAGGGATCGCTGGATTCTGCTGCGCATTACATTCAGGTCTGCCGGGCCGCGACCGGCGCTGGCGATGCGGCCGTGATGGTCTTGGAAAAACAATTGGCGGGTGTGCCGCTGACACCGGGTGGCGGCGTGGACCAGTGGTGCGCGCTGGCGTTCGCCTTTGAAAAGGCCGGGCGCATGGCCGAGGCCATGGAAATTCTCAGCCGCTGCCGCGAAGCCACGCCAGCCTACACCAAGGCCGGGCTGGCGTTGGAGCGTCTGGGCAAACAGGTTGCCACGGATCGCAACCGGATTCTCACGGAGGCTGACGCGGCGTTGCAATCCGGCGACAAAAACCAGGCCATCAAGAAACTGGCCGAGGCCTATCGTCTCGCCGCCGTCAGCCAGAAAAAAGAGGAAATCCGCAAGACTTTGCTAAAATTGGCGTCTGGCATGGAGCCTTCCCCGGCGATGACCGCCGAGGCGCAGGATCATTATCTGCGCGGCAACGCGGCGTTGAAGGCGGCCAAGAGCCCGACGGACCTTGGGCGCGCGCTGTCAGAATTCCAGTGGGCGATTTTCTATTCGCCGTGGGCGGGCGATCTCTACTTCAACACGTCGGCGGTCAAGAAACTGCAAAACCAGAATGCGGCTGCGGTCAACGACCTGAAGTTGTATCTGGCGGCAAAACCAGACGGCAAGAACGTGGAGGAGATTTTGAACCGGCTGTATGAATTCGATTACCAGCGCGAACAGAAGTTGCGCGAGCTGGCCGCAGCGGCATCGTTCTGAGCCAACCACGGGGGCGCGCATGAAAGCGAACATCCGCAAATCCATTTGCCGAACCACGGTGCGTTTCGCGACCGCGATTTTTTTGCTGGTGTTTTCCATGGGCGTGATGGTTGCGCCGCCGGTTGGTTTTTCGCAGAACGTGCCGCCCGTTGGCGACCCGTCCGTGCAATGTCCGCACTGCAAGAAATGGTTTGTCTGCCGGGGTGCCAAGGTGCCGGACGTGTGCCCGCTTTGCCACCAGCCGATGTTTGAGAAGCCGGGAACGGCCACGCCGGCCACCGGTGCTCGTCCCGCACAGCCGAACCCGCTGTTGCCGCTTGGCACCATGCAGAAATCGCCCAATTTGCAGACCATCAACCCGTTTGACGATTACCTTTTTTACGGCGTGCCCATCCGGCCCGATGACGGCAAACTGCAAACCCGCCATTTCGATCCCGACGGCGATGCCGCGCGGGCTGAGGCGTGGGGCGAGCGGATGAAGGAAATCAATGAGGAAAACCGCAAGAAGTGGGCGGCACAGGCGGAAAAAGACAAGAAGGCCAAGGACGCAATCTTGAAAAAACCGGGTGGCTCCGGCGCGGACGCGACCCCGGCGCAACCGTTGCAAAATCCGTTTGCGGATGATGCCAGTGTCGTGGATTTGAGAGGTTCCCAGACGCTCACGCCCAAACTTCTGCGCGATCCGGATGCCGACGCGGGTGGCGCGCCGGTGGCCGCGAAGAAAAAACTTTCGGAGCGGCCCCTGGATACGCTCACGGATCAGGAGCTTGACCAGCGTTCTGCGGGAAACGACCAGGAAATCCAGCGCTGCGTCACGATGGCGAAGTACGATCTCGACACCACTCTGCGCGAACAAAAAGTCTGGACCGGGACAGGGGATGACCTGACGCAGGGCCGCACGGATCTCATCAAGGCGACGGCCGATGCCACGATCGGTTTTTCTGCCGTCAGCCTGGGAGAAAAGGCGGAAGACACGGGGCATGACAATGTGGCGAAAACGATCAAAACGGCTGATTATTTGAAAACCATGCATGATGATATCCCCGAAACAGCCCATGCATCCGCGAAGGGCGAGACGTTGAAAGGTGTCGGTTATGCGGGCGATGCCGTCATTGGGCCGGCCTCCGATTTCCTCGTGGATGTGACCAAGAATTTGCCGGCGGAGAGCGAGCTGATTTTGCACAAGGAAACGGCCAGCGCGATGGGCGTCGGTTTCACGTCCGCAAAATTCGGCATAGACTATTCGGCGGCGTGGTGGACGCTGGGCATCAACGGCAAATTGATCAATCAGTTTGACGCGCAGAACGCACGGCGGTCGGATGAAATTTACAACCGTGGCGAAAGAATGAAGGCGCTGGAGGCCGATCAGAAATTGATTCAGGCCGAGAAAGACCGTCGCAACCGGATGAATGGCGCGGTCACGCCGAACGAATAAGAGGCGAAACGCAACTCGAGGAAAACATGACAGAGAAAAAAACGCTCGATCCGCGACTCACCGATTTTAGTTTTGAACGCCGACGCGCCGGATATGTGGAGAAGATGATTGATACCCACATTCATTACAACGGCGACCCGAAGGACCTCGCCATGCTCGTCGAGGCCAGCAAGGTCAGCCGCATCGAAACCATGTTCTTGATCGAATGGGATTCGCCCGAACCCGGGAAATGGCTGCGCGAGGTGGACGACGCGTTCGGCATCGGCAAGGGCGCGATTCCGTTCAGCAAGATTGATCTCCAGTCGAATGACCCGGCGCAGATTGACCGCGCGCATGACCTCGGTTTCTGGGGACTCAAGTGGATCGGCAATTTCATTGCCTATGACGACCACTTTTTCGATCCGCTCTTGGCGCGTGCGCAGGAACTGGGCATGCCGCTTCTGGTTCACACCGGCGTGCTTTCGGGCGGCAAGGGCGGCGCAGGCATGAGCGTCATGCGCGCGGACATGCTGGACACCGTGGCCAAGCGCTACCCGCAACTCCTGATCCAAGGCGCGCACCTCGGCTGTCCGCACATGGACGACGCCATCTGGGGCTCGGAATTTTGCGACAACCTGATCTGGGATTGCTGCGGCGGCTGCCGGTTTCATTGCGACGCGAATCCGTACGTTTTGCATTCCGCCATGCACCGGCGCTCGAAGGCGTGGAAATCCATCACCTTCGCCACCGACTCCTCGCAGGGCATGTATCCGCCGGAGTGGGCCGACGGCTGGCCGTCGCGCATTGACCACCGCATGGCCGAGTGGCAGAAAATCCTCGCGTCGCTGCCCGTGCCGCCAACCACGGAACAACTGGACGATTTCTTTTACGGCAACGCCCGCCGCTGGATTGAACGCATCCGTGCCAAGTGCAAAAAATAATTGCCAAGGTGGCCCGTGCGCTCCGTCGCGCGGGCAAGTGCGGCTGGATGGGGCGGGGACGCCGGACCCGACGCAGAAAAAGACGGCGCGTGCAGCGCCCGCGCCCTACCTTGGAGCAACTACCGGTTTCTGGCGCCTCGCGTTCGTGCTTTTGCGGCGAGATTTCCCGCCATTCCAACTACCCGTTTCTGACGCCTTGGTTTCGCGCCACTTCTGACGACTGAATCCTGCATTCCGAATCCGGTTTTGCAGGCGTCAGAAACCGGTAGTTCATTTCGCCTCCGCAACGGCACAAATGCAGGCGTCGAAACCCGGTAGTTGCGGAAGCCGGAGGCTTCACAGAAAGTAGCCGGTGGTTGAGAAGCTTCGCGACGACACCACCGGTAACGGGCAGAAAGAGGTTGGCATCCTGAAGAGATGCCAGAAAGCCGAAATATTCTGCGATCCCTTTAGGATGCGTTTCGCCGGCGCGGCCTGACCAAACCGTCTTTTCGATTTTTCCCGGTTTGCCTCCTTGGCGAAATGGGCTATGATGTAAATCGCTTAAGTGGGCATGTCCGCTGGGAAACACGGGAGAGCTGTCGGCATGATACGCAGTGTCAAAGATGAAATCTGGGCTTTCGATTGCGAATGGGCACCCGATCCGCAGGCGGGCCGATTGCTCTATGGTCTGCCCGCCGACATGCCCGACCTCGACGTGATGAACGTCATGTGGCAACGCAACGGCGCCACGCCCGAGGACCCGACGCCGTTTCTCAAGACCATCCTGTGCCGCATTGTTTCCATCGCCGCCGTCCGCCGCCGCGCCCGTGGCAACGAGATCAAGCTCGACCTGCTCTGGCTGCCGCGCGACCCGGCGGACCTCGCCCAGCAGCAGGAGCCCGCGATCATCTCCACATTTTTGCAGGCCATCGGCAAGCACCAGCCGCAACTCGTCGGCTTCAATTCCCGCAACTCCGACCTGCGCATTCTCATGCAGCGCGCCGTGACGCTCGGCCTCTCCGCGCCGGAATTCTGCCACCGTCCCGAAAAGCCGTGGGAAGGCGTGGATTATTTTCATCGCGACAACGAATGGCACATTGACCTGATGGATTTGCTTTGCGGCTGGAGCAGCCGTGGTTACGTCGCGCTGCACGAAGTCGCCACGCTTTCCGGCATTCCCGGAAAATTTGCGGCCGACGGCGAGCAGGTTCCCAACATGTGGATCGCGGGCCGCCTGCGCGAAATCGTCCAGTACAATTGCTTCGACGCGCTGACCACCTATCTGGTCTGGCTGCGGATCGCGCATCTCGCCGGGTTGTTTGACGACGAGCGCTACGAGGACGAACAGCAGCTCGTCCGCGAGCTCATCATGCAACTCGCCGAGCAGCCGGAAAATGAATTTCTCAGTCGTTACTTCGATGAATGGGAGCGCCTGCAGGCGCTGACCGGACAAAGCTAAAGAGGTGCCGCCATGCCGACCAGACGTGACATCGCCCGGTTTCTAGACCACGCGCTGCTAAGTCCCAACCTCACGGGTAACGCCGTGGTGGATGGTTGCCGCAAAGCCCGCGAATGGGAGGTCGCCAGCGTTTGCGTCATGCCGTGCTACCTTTCGCACTGCGTGGAAATCCTCGAGGGCAGCCCGGTGATGCCCAGCACGGTGATCGGTTTCCCGCATGGCAGCCAGACCGTTTCCGCCAAGACCTACGAGGCGCGCCAGATGATTTCCGAGGGCGCGAAGGAACTCGACATGGTCATCAACATTTCCGCTGCCGTGAGCGAGGACTGGGATTATCTCTCCGCCGAGATTGGCGCTGTGCTGGATGAGGCGCACGGCCACAAGGCCAAGCTCAAGGTGATCTTCGAGAATTGTTACCTCAGCGACATCCAGAAAATCCGCCTGTGCGAAATTTGCGCCAGCCTCGGCGTGGACTGGGTGAAAACCTCGACTGGCTTTGGTTCCGGTGGCGCGACGGTCAAGGACGTCACGCTCATGATTCACCGCGCCGGGCCGGATATCGGCGTGAAGGCCTCCGGTGGCATCCACGACTTGCGCTCCGTGCTGATGTTCCGCTCGCTGGGCTGCACGCGCATCGGCTGTTCGCGCACCGCCGATGTCCTCACCGAGTGCGACCGCCAGGGTTAAACAAGGAAAAAACATGATTCGCAAAGCCGCCGAGCGACCTGTCGAAGTTCGCGCCAACCTGCGTGGTGGCACGGGCGAAGTGACGATCCATCATTATTTCAAGCCCGATGATTTCGGCGCAAAAACACGCTTGTGCGCCCTGCTGATATTGCCGCCGGGCGCTTCCATCGGTCCGCATGCCCATGTCGGCGAGGACGAGATTTACCTGATCTTGCGCGGCAGTGGTGTATTGACGGAGGACGGTCGCGAAACCCGCGTGCAGGCTGGCGATGCGGTGCTCACCGGCAACGGCTCGGCGCACGCCATTCGCAACGACGGCACCGAGCCGCTCGAAATCGCCGCCACGATTTTGCCCTACGCCTGACGCGCTGCGTGGTGAACGCTGGAGCCAGATACGGCCGGGACAGAGCCCGGCCCTCCAGGAGATGGAATTTTGGAGGGACGACCTCCGTGTCGTCCGCAATGAAGAATCTTCCGCCGTGCCCGCCAGCCGTCCGCTCACGTTGCGCCGAGGGTGAGGCTCGGCACCACGTCCAGCGCCAGCGCATTGTCGCGCACGCCGCAACCGATGCCCGCAAGCCCGGCGATCATGGCGGCATTGTCGCCGCAATATTTCGGTTTCGCCAGCAACAGCCGCGTGTGACGCCGCGTCGCTACTTCCTGCAGCCGCTCGCGCAAGCGCGCATTGAGCGACACGCCGCCGCCCACCGCCAGCGCCGCGTAGCGGCTGTGCTTCAGCGCGCGGTCGCACCGATCCGCCAGCGTGCTGACAATCGCCTCCTGATACGACGCAGCCAGCGCGTTCACGGCATCGGCATCGGTCGCTGGTTGCTGGCGCAATTGATACATCAGCGCGGTCTTGAGTCCGCTGAAACTGACGCACAGCTCGGCGCGCAAATCGCCGCTCACCAGCGCATGACCCGCGCGCACGCGACCTTGCGGAAACGCCGAGCCATCGCAGCGCAGCGCCAGTTTCGCGGCGCGGTCAATCGCCGGTCCGCCCGGATAGCCGAGTTTCAGCAATTGCGCCGCCTTGTCAAACGCCTCGCCCGCCGCGTCATCAAGCGTCTGGCCGATCACGCGATACACGCCCAACTGCGGCACTTCCACCAGGCACGAATGCCCGCCGGAAACCACAAGCGCCAGCAACGGCAGCGTCTCCGCTGGCGACGGCGCGGCTGGATCGAGAAAAACGGAATGAATGTGCGCCTCGATGTGGTTGATGCCGATCAGCGGCTTCTTCAGACGCAGCGACAAACCCTTGGCCGCCGAAAGTCCCACCAGCAGCGAACTCGCCAGACCCGGACCATACGTCACCGCAATGGCGTCAATGCCCGCCCACTCGACATGCGCATCTGCCAGCGCCTGCGCAATCACGCCCGGCAGTTTTTCCACGTGACTGCGCGAGGCGATCTCCGGCACCACGCCGCCATACGGCTGATGCAGCGGCACCTGGCTGTACACAATGCTGGAAAGCACGTCGCGGCCATCGCGCACCACCGCCGCCGCCGTTTCATCGCAGGAAGTTTCAATGCCGAGGATGGTCATGGCTTCCTGTCATTGGATTTCTTGATCATGGACGCCACAATTGCCAACGCCAGCGAGAACGCCGTTGCCAGAATGCCGATGATGGCAGCGAAACATGCGCGACAAATCGCAAGGCAGCACATCTGAGTTGAGGCACCAGAAGGATGTGCGCCTGCGCAAGAGAAAGACTGGCTGATCACGGAGAAAACAGAACATGCCGTAGTCGTTGCCATCACCAATGCTGCAAGCAGCAGCGCGTGAACATGCCATGTGGCTCCACCAATGCGCCGTCTTGATTTCCAACAACGGGCAAAAATCACCACGCTGGCAACAGGAATGATAAAAAGAGAAATGAGCCAGATGGCTGCACTTGGAGACGGGTAGTCGCGAAACACAACTTCGACAACAGCATTCGTGTTGGCTAGCTGAACCCCCATTGCGATAGCTTCATTCGTCATGGCCGTTTCTCCGCACCCGACGATTATTTTTTATCCGGCTTGGTTTCCAGGACGCGGGCGCCGATGACGACATCCACGGCGCGGGTGAGCTGGACGTCCTCGACATCCTCGACTTTTTCGCGGGTGGCGGCGGGATAGGCTTCCGGGAATTCGTCGTAGGCGCGCTTGAGCAGGATGGCGCGCCATTTCGACAGCGGTGTGTTGATCGTGATGTCGGGCTGGATGCCCTTGCCGTGGATCATGCGGCCGGCGGGCGTGAAGTAGTGCGCGGTGGTGAGGCGCAGCGCGCTGTCCGTGCGCGTGGTGAGCCGCAGGATGTTTTGCACCGAGGCCTTGCCGAACGAGGTCTCGCCCACGATCACGGCGCGATGATGATCCTGCAATGCGCCGGCCATGATCTCCGCCGCGCTGGCGCTGCGCGCATTGATCAGGATCGTCAGCGGAATATCGGTGAAATGCTTCGAGCCTTCGGCGCGGTATTGCTCCTCCATGCGCACGCCGTCGCGTCCGCGCACGCTTACGATGTCCGCATTCTTGGGCAGCAGCGTGCCCACGAGATCCACCACGGAATTCAGCAGACCGCCGGGATTGTCGCGCAGGTCAATCACCAGCGCCGTCGCCTTCTCCTGTTGCAATTTTTCCAGCGCCGTCGCGAACTCGGCCGCCGTGCCCTCGCCGAATTGCACGATGCGGATGTAGCCGACGCCGTCACGCAACATGCGCGTGCCTTTCACGCTCGCCACCTTGATGTCATCGCGCAGCAGCGTCACGTCAAACGGATCGCGGCCGTCGCGCTCGATGGTCACCACCACGGGCGAGCCCTTGGCGCCGCGCAACCGCCGCACGGCGTCGTCCATGGAAATGCCGAGCGCCGAGACATGGTCAATCTTGGAAAGCCGGTCGCCGGACATCACCCCGGCGCGGGCGGCGGGCGAGCCCTCGATGGGCGCGATCACGACCACGCGGCCATCCTTGATGCCGACGTGGATGCCGATGCCGGAAAAGTGGCCGCTGGTCTCGTCGCGCAATTCCTGAAATTCCTCCGGCGGCAAAAACCCGCTGTGCGGATCAAGCGCGACCAGCATGCCGTTGATGGCGCCGTTGATCAGCTCGCGGTAGGTTTTTTCCTCCACATACTGGCGCTTGACCAGCATCATCGCCTCGGTGAACACCGCGATGTCATCATACACGGCATCCTTGGAATCGGCTGCGATCTTGGCGCGATCCACGGCATTGCTGGTGGCAGCCAGCACCGGCGCGTCATTGGTTGCCGTCGTTTCATCGGCCGCATGGAGTCGCGGCACGGCGAGAGTCATCACCAGTGCGGCCAGGAACACCGGCAGATTTTGAAACGAACACCGTCGGGCAAAAAATTTATTTGTATGCATGCCGTGTATTGTCGCAAACCTGCGGCCTGCCGCCAAGCACATGTCTGCGTTTTTTCACCAGGCGCCAACTATCGGTTTTTGACGCCTGGGTTTGGCCCGTCGCAACGGTGCCGCGAACTACCGGTTTCTGACGCCGCAAAAAAGGAAGGCGAATTTTGGAATTCGGGATTCAGCAACGGCTTAAACCCGAGGCGTCGAAACCGGGTAGTTCATTGCGGGAGGGCGAGCGTCCTCGCGAGCCGGGTTTTCGGATCAGGCTCTTAAATCGGAGGCGTCAAAAACCGGTAGTGTTTTCCAGCCTTGTCCTATTTTGGAGCCGGGTTTATGATGACGGCGAAATGGCAAAGTGTTCTCAAAATAAACTGCGCACCGAGCATGATTTGCTGGGCGAAATGGATTTGCCAGCCGATTGCCTCTGGGGCGTGCACACGGAACGGGCTCGGAAAAATTTCGCGTTGCCAGGCCCACTTGTGCATCCGCGCCTGATCCGCGCCTATGCGCGGGTGAAAAAATCCGCCTGCCTCGCCAACGCCGAACTCGGTTATCTCGACGCCAAACTCGCGATTGCGCTGACTGCGGCGTGTGATGAAGTCGCGGCGGGCCAGCACGCCGATGCGTTTCCGCTGGCGGCCATGCAAGGCGGCGCCGGCACCTCGACCAACATGAATCTCAACGAGGTGCTGGCCAATCTCGCGCTGGCCAATCTCGGCCAGCCGCGCGGTTCGTACAAGACGGCGCATCCGCTGGATCACGTCAATCTCCACCAGTCCACCAACGACACCTATCCGACGGCGCTCAAGGTGGCGGCGATTTTCGCGCTGCGCGAAACCAGCGGCGCGTTCCAGGAATTGCAGGGCGCGCTGCAACGCCGCGAACAGGCGTTTGCGCATGTGGTTGCGCTGGGCCGCACCGAGGGCATGTCCGCCGTGCCGATGACGCTGGGCCAGATGTTCGGCGCGTGGGCCGAGGCTGCGGCGCGCGACCGCTGGCGTGTGTTCAAGTGCGAGGAGCGACTGCGCGTGGTTAACATTGGAGGGACGGCGGTCGGCAATGGACTCGCCGCGCCGCGCGCCTATATTTTTCTGGTGATCGAAAAGTTGCGACAGGTGACCGGGCTCGGCCTGAGCCGTGCGGAGCATGTTCCCGGCGACACGGCCAATGCCGATGCGTTCGTGGAAGTCGCCGGCATCCTGCAGGCGGCGGCCAGCAATTTGATCAAAATCTCAAGCGATTTGCGGCTTTTGCACATGTTCGGCGAAATTCGCCTGCCAGCGGTGCAGGCCGGGTCGTCCATCATGCCGGGCAAAATCAACCCGGTGGTGGCGGAGTGCGTCATGCAGGCAGGCATGCGCGCGCAGGCCGAATGCGCGCTGGTGGCGCGCTGCGCGTCGCAGGCCACGCTGCAAATCTGCGAGTTCATGCCGTTGCTGGCGCAGTCGCTGCTGGTGACGCTGGACGTGCTGGACGCGGCGGCGCGGCAACTCGCAGCGCACGTGGATGGCATCACTGCGAATGAAGCGGCGTGTGCGCGCCATTTGGCCGCGAGTCCGGGCATTGCCACGGCCGTGGTGCCGGTCATCGGCTACGAAGCGGCCACGGCGCTGGTGCAAAAAGGCATTTCTGAAAACGTGGAAGACTGGCGCGCATTTTTGGTGCGCGAACTCGGCGCCTCCGTCGTGGCCGAGGCGTTGCGTCCCGAAACTTTGCTGGCGCTTGGCTTCCGTCGCCCGGAAGAGTAGTGGCCGACACGGAGGTCGGCCCTCCATACTGTCGTCTTCTGGAGGGCTGGGCTCTGTCCCGGCCGTTCCCACAAAAGAAAAGCGGCGGAGGCTTTCGCATCCGCCGCTTCGTGATTCCAATGCCGGTCCGTTTTACAGGAAGAGCATTTCGCCGTAGGTGGGCATGGGCCACAGATCGGACGGGATGAGATTTTCCAGCGCATCCACGGCCACGCGCATTTCCAGCATCGCGGCAAGTGTGGCGCCGGACTTGTGCGCCTTGACAGCGGCTTCGAGCTTCTCCGAGACCTTGTACAGATCGTCGCTCAATGCGGCGACTTCCTTGATGGTCTTGTTGATGCTGCTGCTCTTGGGCGCGCTGGTCTGCGCGGCGCTGAGGTCGCCGAGGAAGCGAACCGCGGCGGGAGCCACCAGCGTGCGGGCCATGCGCAGCGCGCAACCGCCCTCGAGCGCGACGGTCTGGTCGTACGTGTGCATGTACACTTCGTAACGTGAACGGACTTCGCGCTCGTTGAACACGCCGTACTTCTCGAAGAGTGCGATGGTCTTCTTGTCAATCATCGAGGCCAGCGACTCGGGTGTCTTCGTGAGGTTGGGCAGGCCACGCTTGGCGGCCTCGGCCTTCCACTCGGCGGTGTAGTTGTCGCCGTCGAAGAGGATGCGCTTGTGCTTGCGGATGACGCCTTGCAGCACGTTCTGGAGAACCTCGTTCAGGTTTTTCTTGCCGGCCATCTTTTCTTCGATTTCCGTGCTGATTTCGTCCATGGCCCACGCGACGATCGTGTTGAGGACCACGTTGGAACCGGCGCAGCTCTGGCTGGAACCGACGGCGCGGAACTCAAACTTGTTGCCCGTGAAGGCCATCGGCGACGTGCGGTTGCGATCCGTGGCGTCACGCGGCAGTTTGGGCAGCGTGGACAGGCCGATCTCGATGTGGCCGGCGGTCTTGGAGGACTTGGCGCCGCCCTTTTCGATCTGCTGGATGATGTCCGTGAGCTGGTCGCCCAGGAAGATCGAGATGATGGCAGGCGGTGCTTCGTTGGCACCGAGACGGTGGTCGTTGCCGGCGGAGGCGACGGACGCACGCAGCAAGGCAGCGTGCGTGTCCACGGCCTTCATGATGCTCGCGAGCACGGTGAGGAACTTGGCGTTCTCGTGCGGCGTGTGGCCGGGCGAGAGCCAGTTCTTGCCGTCGGGGCCGACAATGGACCAGTTGTTGTGCTTGCCGGAACCATTGACGCCGGCGAATGGCTTTTCAGCCAGCAGGCAGAAGAAGCCGTGACGTTCCGCGACTTCCATCATTTCCTGCATCACGACCATGTTGTGGTCCACGGCGAGGTTCTGCTCCTCGAAGATTGGCGCGAGCTCGAACTGCGCGGGGCTCACTTCATTGTGACGTGTGCGGGCAGGCACGCCCAGACGCCAGAGGTTGCTGTCCAGCTCATCCATGAAGGCGATGATGCGCGGCTTGATGCGGCCGAAATAATGGTCTTCCATCTGCTGGTGGCGCGACGGACGGCTGCCGAACAACGTGCGGCCGGTCAGGATCAAGTCCGGGCGCTTCTCGTAGAACTCGCGGTCAATCAGGAAATATTCCTGTTCCGGGCCGAGGGTCGCGAACGGACGCGTGGTGGTCTTGACACCGAAAATCTTCGCCATGCGCACGAGCTGCTTGGCGAGCGCGTGTTGCGAGCGCAGCAGGCCGGTCTTCTTGTCCAGCGCTTCGCCGTGGTATCCGCAGAAGATCGTCGGGATGTAAAGCACGCAACCGCCCTGCGGGGTGTGGCGCACAAAGGCCGGGCTGGTCGGATCCCACGCCGTGTAGCCGCGGGCCTCGAACGTGGCGCGCAGGCCGCCGGACGGGAAGCTCGAGGCGTCGGGCTCGCCCTGCGTCAGTTCCTTTCCGGAGAATTGTGCCACCGCGCCGCCTTCGCGATCGGGTGCGAGGAAGGATTCGTGTTTCTCGGCCGTGGTGCTGGTCAACGGCTGGAACCAGTGCGTGAAATGCGTGGCGCCTTTCTCGAGCGCCCACGTCTTCATGGCATCGGCAACTTCGTCGGCAATGGACGCATCCAGCGCCTCGCCCTTGACGATCGTCGAAACCAGTTTCTGGTAGGCATTTTCAGACAGGTAATTACGCATCGTCTTCAGACTGAAGACATCGTCGCCAAAGTGGCCCAGTTTGGCAGAACCACAGGTGGCTGTGCAGTCGCATTCGCTCATTTGATTTTCCTTTCGAAGCAGGTGGACGTTCTTAAATTGCGGAAACAAGACAGAAATATAGCAGCGCGTATGCCAATGCGCCAGCATAAGGTTAAACCATTTGTTTCCGGCCCGATTCGACGGAAGCGGCAACAGTTTTGTCGCTGGAAGATTTTCCGCCGCGCCAGATTTGTCGTTTTTTCTGGCGGAAGCGGAAGGGGATGATTATGAAAAAACAGTTTGGTGCCGCTTCGTCTGGAACTCGCCGGTTTCGACGCCTATGTTTGCGCCGCCACGCCAGCCAACGGAACTACCGGTTTTCGACGCCTCGAAATCAGGCGTCAGAATCCAGGCGGCAGTCCTCAAAAGACGGTAAAAGACTTTCCCAGACGCGGCGTCAGAATCCGGTTGTTTCGCGCGGCGAACCCGGCGCAAAAAAAGAGGCGTCAGAACCCGGCAGTGTCGTTTTCCAACCCTCCGCCACTTGACATATTAACAAATCGTGATATCATGATTATCAAATGAATGGCGGACCGGGCATTGCCGGATTCCGCCGGGAGACGCGCGATGAACAAGACCGAAAAACTGCCTCTGGATTTTCTCGCCAACATGGCCTCCGTGCTGCGCGTGATGGCGCATGGCTACCGGCTGCGGATCGTCGAGCATCTCGATTTGCATGGCCCGACGCCGGGGCACGAATTGCTGGATGCGCTTGGCGGCGCGCAGGGCGCGCTGTCGCAGCACCTCAACAAGTTGCGCCAGACCGGCGTGCTGCGCGCGGAACGCCGCGGCAAGGAAGTCTGGTTTGCGCTGGCCAACCCGGACGCGCTGACGATCCTGGACTGCATGCGCAAACGGTTTGCAACTGACGCCGGCGGCAAGTCAAAGAAGACAGGAGCACGCAAATGAAAGTGGTAATCGTGGGTGGCGTGGCGGCTGGCATGTCGTGCGCGGCGCGTCTGCGGCGGCTCGACGAGCATGCCGAAATCGTGGTGTTTGAAAAGGACGAGTATGTTTCGTTCGCCAATTGCGGCCTGCCTTACCACATCGGCGGCGTGATCCGCGAGCGCGACCGCCTGCTGGTGCAGACGCCGGAATCGCTCAGAGCCTCGCTGCGTCTCGACGTGCGGCCGCTCTCCGAGGTCACGGCCATTGACCGCGCCGCGAAGCAGGTCACCGTGCGCGAAGTCCGCACCGGCCGCGTCTATGTGGAAGCGTACGACAGGCTGGTGCTGGCGCCGGGTGCGAAGTCGCTGCGTCCGCCCATGCCCGGCTTGAGCCATCCCGCCATCTTCGAGTTGCGCAACATTGCGGACATGGACGGCATCATCGCGCGTCTCGCCGCCGGCGCGAAACAGGCCGTGGTGATGGGCGGCTACATCGGCATCGAGGCTGCGGAGAATCTGCGCAAGCGCGGATTGGAAGTTTCCGTCGTCGAAAAAATGCCGCAGCTCATGGGCCCGCTTGATCCGGAAATGGCGCGACTGATGCAGGAAGAACTGGAGCGCCATGGCGTGCGCGTGATGACCGGTTGCGGCGTCACCGGCTTCGAGGATCGCAATGGCCAGGTCGTGGTGAAACTCGAAAACGGTGAACCGCTGGTGGCGGACCTCGTGATTTTTGCGCTCGGTTCTTTGCCCAACAGTGATCTCGCCAAGTCCGCCGGTTTGCAACTCGGCACGCGCGGCGGTATTGCCGTGGACGACCGTCTGCAAACCTCCGATCCGAATATTTTTGCCGGTGGCGATGCGACCGAGTCCGTGGATTTTGTTTCCGGCAAACCGGTTTACATTCCCATGGCCGGGCCCGCCAACCGCCAAGGGCGCATCATCGCCGACAATCTGTGCGGACGCGACAGCCGCTACCGCGCCACGCAGGGCACGGCCGTGCTGCAAGTCTTCGATCTCACCGTGGCCATGACCGGCCTCAACGAAAAAGCGCTTAAAACCATAGGAATTCCGTATAAAAAAATCTATCTCTCGCCCGGCGGCCACGCCGGATATTTCCCCGGCACGTCGCCGATGCGCTTCAAGCTGCTCTTTGCGCCGGACGGCAAGCGCATCTACGGCGCGCAGATCGTCGGTCGCGACGGCGTGGACAAGCGCATTGATGTGATCGCCACGGCCATGCGCGGCAACCTCGGTGTCTGGGACCTTGAGCACCTCGAACTGGCCTACGCGCCGCCGTACGGTTCCGCCAAGGACGCGATCAACATGGCCGGCTT
>Ga0182030_10007184_pt1 | contig 23319 bp, 24 predicted proteins | sample 812S3MmetaG_FD_121299 | JGI IMG/M metagenome (GOLD analysis project Ga0182030, IMG submission 121299) | Permafrost microbial communities from Stordalen Mire, Sweden - 812S3M metaG (Illumina Assembly) | ecosystem: Environmental > Terrestrial > Soil > Wetlands > Permafrost | place: Sweden...
AAAGTTTTTCCGTTTTGAAGAAGTAGGATGTTTTTCCAGAAAAAAAAAAAAAAGGAGGCGCATATTCACGGCGCTTATAATAATGGACTTTTTCGAAGTTAGATATTCGTGCAAACCAGAAATCCGTAACCAGGGCCTTTCCGAAACCATACTCTGCCTTCAACAATGAAAATGTGTTACCAGGTGCCCATGATTCTCAGAGAGTACCTAATTGCGTACGCAATGTGATTCATTGGATGGCTTGCATATGATTTACTGACCGTCCAAGGTCGTGCCAGGATGTTACAGAGTGACGATCACGATCGATGGGAGCGTTTGCATTTTGAAAAATGGAGAATGGTGGAGAAGTATTTTCATTTGCTATGACCTGCACTATCTATTCCTAAACCCCAGAACAGCATATGAAAAGCTTTCAATTTCAATTGGTCCGAGAAGCGGCTTCGGATACAGAAGCAGATGAATTCTCAGTACATGAACACTGCGTTCCCGAGGAACTTGTCAAGGATGCCATTAGATTTCCCACTGGCACAATCGTAGTAATGAGCGAGGATCCAGCTATCCCTGTGTTTGACGGAGCACCGTCCGACGATGTAGAAGTGGGTGATTTTGCAGTGAGCGATGTTACAGCAGGGGATGTTGAAGTAGGCGATGTTGAAGTAGGCGAAGTTGAAGTGGGCGAAGTTGCGGTGGGCGAAGTTGAAGTGGAAGAATTTGAAGTGGGTGATGTCGAAGGTGATGTGGACTGGGAAGATTTGCCCCCCTCTATTTTCACTGCGGTGCTTGTCTCAGTTCCAAAACTCGTCCCGGAAATAGTTTCAACGACGCTGGTGGCAACGGTAGAAGTTCCCTGTATGACGGTGGAGAGGGTCGTAATGGTTGATATTGGCTGAATGCACCCTATAATCCCCTGTTGCTGGGCTATCAAAGCACTCAGATCTCCTGAACCACCCTCAATCATCCCTTGGGAGCAGCTCTGCGAGCCCTGATCATCCGCACATTCCCTGATAGCTCGTTAGTGGATGTTAATCTACCCGAAAGATATGCCCACCATAAGATTGTGACAAGGCCATTGGGCGCCTCAAGTGGAACGACTATCTCAGCTTGTTGGGTACCAAGACACGTTATGGGAGGAAGACTATAGGTGACGGGTAAAAAGTCCTGGTCTGAGAAGACTAATGTTGCCGCGCAAGGCCTGCCTTGCGGATTCTCGACACTGTTCTAGGTAAGCTTAGATTCGTTAAACATGGATTGCGGCATACGAAGCCGTGAGATTATCGCCGGCCATGATGGTAGGGGACGGGCTCAGCATGCATATGGATGGTGTGGTGCGGGAAGAAACTGTGCCAATCATGGCTGCACAGCACACCAGTATCTTCGTAGTCGGCGATTTCTGCATTTTGTACTGTAGTCACAACGGGCAATCGAGAGAGAAAGAACAACGATCTACATTACCAGTTCAGAGAGGACCGTGTCTCTTTTATGCTGGTGTTCCTTCATGGATGACAGACTGTCGTACATACGTAGGATTGAAGAGTCCGAAATCACTCCGGAGGAATTTGGATTCCATTTTCACATGGAAGGTGCATACTCGCGCGGCTAGCTATGGTCATGTATCGCGGGTGTCAAAGCTCGCAGCTCTATTGGACCGGAGCATGGTAGTGGCTATATCCAATTCCATTCTTGAAGATGCGCAAACGGGTTAAGATGTTATCGCTCAGCGGAAGTTATAATGACCACCGGGTTCTGCTACTTAAACTCTTAATCATCTGCTCCATTTTCGATTCTCTTTGAAATCTTTAAGCATTGGACAAAATCGAACTACCGGATTGTCGACTCGGAACCCGGCAGTCATGGCTTACAACAATCATCCCTCCAGCAATCCAAATTACGGCAACTCCGACCTCAACGCTCACGCTGCGCCCAACGCCGGAGGTGGCCTTGCGGGAATGAGTAGTAATCTTCCACAGCAGCATTTCATTCACCAGCAGCCGCAACAGCAAAATACCGACAGGGAGAAATTGGACCAAGTCCAATATAATGTTGTGGGCCTTCAAATGTGCGCGGATGAGCAAGATTGGATTTTTGGAATTAGCTAACTGTCGGCAGCTCCGTGGACATGATAATGGGTAAATTGGATACGCTTATGGGATTTACCTCACTAGCCACGGGCCAAGTCGCAACCCAAGATCTCGTTCAATTGGTCAAGGAGCGCATGACGAAGACCGAGGAGGAGGTTGCGAAATTGGGTCAGACAGTCGACAGGATGAACAAAGCTATGAACATCCTATTTGACTCTAAGACCGAGACAGAAAGACGGCTACAGGAGATTGGCCAAGAGGTGCGGGGATGATGGTAACGTGACTGGGATGTTACCATTCAACTAAAACTGGGGGTTTGAAGCCACTGGCGTTACGATGAAGAAGTCGTGGTTGTCATTGGCTGCAGCGTCCCAGCAGTTTGGTACAGCCGTGTGATGGAACAAAGCATGAGGCAGGGGTAGATATTGAGGGCCAGATTAGGAACTCGGCGTGTGACTCTCTTTGTTGGTTTTTTTCCCCGGCAAATAATTCGGCAGTATTCTTATCTCACAATGCATGTATGTTCAGATAGAGTGAATACGCCGGTCATGGTATCATCATAATGTTGGAATGTGAACATGCCTAGGCAGAATGCATTTTCTATCTTCTATTTTCCCATTCACCCGCGTTCGCCGCCCACTAAAACTCGGACGGCGCGGAGTAGCAGGATCTCGCCACACATCTCTCCGCGTTGAGGACCAGCCGCGCCAATGAAGACCGTGTTTGCCCACGGTCGAGCAAGAATGGATTCTGGAGTCTCGTCAACAGTAGCCCGAGGCCGAGAGCCATGCATGGACTTGCCTTGGATATTTTCTCAAGAGAAACCGAGTCACGACCGCACATTTCCCAGAAGTCGAGCCATTGAGGCGAGGGTTCGAATTTCGCATCGACGCTTCTGCTGCTCCCTGAAGCCAGGGAAATCATCCTCTGCCGCCAAATCTCGTTGCCCGGCCCAAAACCACCCGGTTTTCGGGTTATCATATGACTCGCCAACCATTCCAGATCCCGCCTGTCAATGTGACGATTCTCCCTTGTCAAGTATTGTGGTGATACCTCCCTGCCGAATGTTGCTAGATGATGTCAGATTGGGATTCATCTTGAGAGGCCATCACCCTACCAAGTTTTACCACCCCTTCTCTGTTAATGAAGACATTTCGTGCTCGAAGGCTAGCATATACCATCGCAACGCCATTCAATTGAGTGAACTCGTGAAAGTACCGAAGAGCGCGAATTACCTAAGAGTTCAGTCAAACACAGCGAGACGGGGCCGAAGGACGAACTTGGCTCAATATCATCGATACATGAGTTTCTTTCAGCGGTATGTTGCAGTCGATAATATCCGCGAGCGACATGTCGGACATCTCGGAACCGACGCAAATGGTCTCATCACGGCTGAAGACGCATTTTGTGGCTAGGAAACTGTCGATAGCTGGATTGGTCAAGGTCATCTCTACTAGTATTCTGCGCTCCTCTGTGTAATGGTCCAGTGGATAGCGTTTCAATACTAGACAATCGAATCCAAATGATCGAATGGGAAAGATGATGCTCGTGGCGCCCGAATCTCCTAAGCTGAGAGTTGCAGTGTGCTCGAAGTCCTCCCATTGGAGAACGTGTCCAGTATTTATCTTGTGATTGCCATTTGAAGTTGGACCCTTCCTGCCTAGGAAGCCCCATCCCTTTACTGTCGCCATGGTCCCGGAAACGATCGAAGCAATTCGAAAGGCGGACGAGATATTTATGTTAGAGCAGTGATTTTCGGCATCTGAATATCGTTCATATCTTGATACTCGATTATTCTAATTTTCGAAAATCGCCTACAAATCTTTCTGATTTCCCAAAATTCCGAAAATGGGTTCACCAATCCAGACGGTCCGTAAGCGGCCAGCTCTCCTTTAAACGCCGAGAACCATCTTGCGATACTCTTATGAGTTCCCCACCCAGTTTTACAATACACTTCACTTGCTCGGCAGTTTTCAAACAACTTGGTCTAAATGGCACCTTCTGATTCAACTTGGTTGACCCTTCGAGCTGGACTCAAGGACTTAATGCTTCAAGAGCATCATCGCCCTTATGCTTCATTCAATAATTTCACTTCGAGGGATTCTCAGAGCCCTCAAATGATCACTTTGATCGGGCAGCATTCGAAGACGCTGGTGATGCGGAAATTGAGGTTTGATCCGCGTGCTCAGGAAAGCATTGCGGGTGAGATCCACCTACGCTGCGACTCCGATACATTGCGCCAATCGTCTCCACGCCTTTTTGCAGACTGTGAATTGCATATTCCAGACCGCATAGATAAGATAGAAACGGACCGGCCCTCAGGAGATGTACTACGCCGCCCATTACTTTGGAACAAGCGTGTAGAATTTGGGGCGGATCCTACCATCATCGCCCACATGATCTACGCTAAACTTCTGGCGCCATTCAGTACTCTGCTATGTTTTTTTGCGGATGACTTGGGAGGCCTAGTTGGTGTTGCAGGCACACTAGCGGTATGGTTGATGAATTTCAGCAACCGCTCTGTCGATATTCCCGCTCCCGCATATCCTCGCGTTCTAGTCTTAGTGAGTGACAATGAAAACATTCTCCAGAATGAAACGAGAGCTACCAAGATGTTCATGACACAGTTGAGAAGGGAAGCAGAGAGGAAAATCGGTAATATTTCCAAACATGCAAATGGAAGGGCGAGAAAAGGGGAGCTTGATCGAATACTGGCCCAACAGTTCGGCAGTATTCGTGTTGTTCCACTCCCAGATCCTAAATCGCCAGCGCGTACATGGCAAGCAATCAGGGCACGCATATTCAGAGACTCGGACGAACTGCAAATGCGACGGAGCGAATCTTATATTGCATTCTCGGCACGCCACTTCAGAACCTTTTTCCAGTTAGCCAGTGATCATTTTTGCAGCGACATAATTTCCCCCTTCAACTTTATCAAGGCCTCCAGAATTCCGAATCCAGTTTCCAGTGAGATTTCCTCTCACCTCAACACCTTTTTGATGCAGGTGGGGCCTTCCCAGATCCTTCATTTTGCCGTTCCAGTTATCGCTTCCGCGCTTGCGTTTGATAGTTATCTTCCAGGAATGCACCGTAGGATGACTCTCACTTTCTTGTCGGTGAATATCCATTGACTTTTGAACAGCTTTTCACCCCGTCTCGGTCTTTCAACAATTCTTCTACCAAACTTGCCTCCATATAAACCCATTCAAAGCTAAAGATCGATGGGGTCCGAACGGCACCTCACCACAACTTGCAAATGCTATTGAGGTGGCTTTTTGCCAATACTCTTTTAAGATGCTCAAGCTATCTGCTGCGGGTGGTATTTCTATCCACAAGAAAGTGCTGTTGAGGTTCAGAGAAATATGGAGGACAACCTTCAGCAACACCACTTGCTTCTCGTGCATGTCTCGGGGACCGGAGAATTCTCTGACCTGTCACCATTCGCTGTGCACTACTTGTACGATTGCACATGGTTATTCTAGAGATATCGAGCCCTGGAAATTTTTCATTGATACGTGCCCTCTATGCGAAATTAAAAACGAGAGGATCTTTCCGCAGAAACCGGATACCGCTGGGGTCAGGGCACTCATTGTTGAGGGTGGGGGTATTAGAGGCATCATACCACTCTCATTCTTGAGAGAAGTAGAGCAGGCAATTGGTCTTCCTATGGATATTCAGGAGCATTTTGATATTGCTGTTGGAAGTAGTTCTGGTATGTGCTTGAAGATTCCCAACTTGTCTTGATGCTGATCTAAGCAATTATGAACAGGTGCTTTGACTACTCTAGGACTTTGCTTTAATAGATGGCCCGTCGAAGAATGTCTGAAACAGTTCCAGGAACTTTCGGGCACAGCCTTTACGGAAAGAAAGATTTTCGGGCTCCCTCTAGCATCTTTTGGGAGTCTACGGTACTTGTTAGAGATCTTTCTATCCATCACAACAGATAGCAGATACAGTTCTGCTGGTATCATCAAGGCATTAAAGGCAGCTTATCCTGGAAATGATACTTTTTTTGAATCCACGGGGGGTGGTTGTAAGGTAGCTATTGTGGCCACTAAAACGGAGGATGCTTCCACTTGCCTTTTCACCAACTACAATGGACCCGCGAAACGTTCTCCGGATTGTGGTAAGTTTCCATCAGACGCCCTATGTGAGAGTCGCAAACCCATCATTACTTAATAGGATATCGGATCATTCGACCAGAGAACACCGACCAAGAGCTAACCGTATGGCAAGCGTAAGTTTTCCTCTTTCTGCTAGTATTGTATACTAATGAATCGATGTGGTGTAAAAAGTGCACGTGCAAGCTCCGCTGCCCCGCCGTAAGTCTTTCTTTGGTTGTCAAAACATGAATGCTCATCAGATGTAGATACTTCCAATCGTTTCAAGGCTTTCAGGATGGTGGTCTTGGGGGACACAATAACCCCATTAACTTAGCGTTATGGGAGCAAGATACAATCTGGTCTCGCCAGAAAAAACAGCCTGACGCGGTGCTCTCTCTTGGTACAGGCTTCAAGAGAATCTCCGAGGATGATGAGCATGCGGAAGGCCTTTCCTTTTTCCGATCTAGATATGTCCCACGGCTCTTTCGATCTTTCCTGAACTCCTTTGTCGGCGAAAGCAGGTGGCAAGAACTACAAAACAGCTTGTCGCCGGATTTTCGGGATAGATATCATCGAATGAACATCGAATTCTATGGAGAGGAGCCATCACTTGACGATGTCGGAGCCATAACCACTCTGCAAAAGCAAGCCAAGACCCAAGCCTCATCTAATAAAGCTGTTCAAAAATGCGCAGATAATCTGCTGGCCTCCTTGTTTTATATCGAATTAGATGGAGTGCCCGAGTTTGACAGGACAGTGTTCGTATGTAAGGGGCGAATCCTTTGCCGCATAGGACCAACACACCGGGCTTTACGGGCGTTGATTATTCGATTGAAAGATTTTGTCGCCCGGTTCCATCTTGACTTCGAGCAGTCGATAACTTGCGTTGACACGAGTATTATGAGATCAATTGAGAAAGGGAGACCATACTCAAGACGTTTCACCCTCAAAGTCATGTCACTTGAGGATACCGTCGATATAAAGGTCGATGGTCTGACACGAAGAGCAAGAAGTATCAGCAATTGCCCTTACAAGTTGAGGACGCTCATCACAGACCAAGGTCTCGATTGTGTTTTCGGTCATAGAAATGGCCGAAAGAGGACAGCCCCCTTCAGAGAAGAGCGGGCCTCAAAACGCGTCAAGTTTGCCATCTAGTTCTTCATTTTCTGGGTTTAGTGAAGCTAGAACTTAATTTACACTCATTTCCTTCAAATTCTATTTTCCATGACCCCCATTTCCTCAAAGTGATTTTCTATCGCTCCCTGGTAGATGATCCATTCATTTTCAGCGGCTTCCTCTGTTCTCTCCATAGTAGCGACCGCTTGGTGGAGATCTTCCACATGCAGACCAATCTTCTTCATAAGTTCTCTTGCTGCATTCGTGATTTTTCGGTATCGTCTAACTTGATTTATCCACATATCAATTTGGCCTCGTAAATTTTGGTTTTCCAACCTCAGCATCTCATTTTCGTCGTCTAACGACGCTACCATCTCGGTGCTAGGAGTTCTAGGAAGCTCTTTGTTCAACTGAGCAAGAGGTCTGACAGCGGATCGAGGCATTGGGCGGACGTTCTTCGTGTTCGCAAACATTATGGATAGTTTGAGCTAGGAGTTGTGATATGAATTGCAACTGCATGTGAAAAGGGGGTTTTATCTGAAGCCCACTCTCACAAACTACATGTAAAACCTCCGTAGGTGATTTTCGCTACTCGATTTTCTTTTTTTGCGTTTTTGCAAGATTTACAATTCGGGGTTTTTGGAATGAGCTTAGCGCGCGCTTTCTCTCCCTTTCCCAAAATTTTTCTAGTTGCGTTTCTTGTTTAAGAGTTCCTTAATCTAGCCAGTTGATTTATTCTTGTAGATACGAGAATTAGGAAATAAAGCAAAAGATTCTTAATACCAACCCCGCTTTCACCCCACATTAAAGCGGGCAACACTCTCACTTTGTCCTACTCGTTCAGTCATCCAATTTCTTTGGTCATGATGTTGGATACCTTGATCCGTCAGTATGATCCTATCAGACGCTCGATCATGTCAGCTCTGTATCCTGCTGACATTGTCTCATTGACAACTGCTATTGGCATCGAGCCTACTACGCTGGAGCGAAACTTCTACGCACAGCCGCTCTTTCAAGTCTTCCACTCTCTTGCATGGATTCCGGAGGCTCAAATAGACGGAATCACCGTCACTGTGGTTGGAAAAGATCTCCACCGTCTCACGAAGGCTATAGAAGCGTGGGATTATCACGCAATTCCCAAGGATATTTCTCTGCTGGTCATGCTCTTCAATGGTGAGGGAAGGGGGTTTTTACCCAAAAGGGAGGACTCCCTTGAATGGAAGTATATTGTAGGAAAGGAGATAATCGGATCTCCATGGTGGAGCGCTAGATGCAACTTCCCCCCTTTGGAAAGTGAGAGACAACTCCTAAGGAAGAGTGGGGCGGAGAGACCATGGGTATGCATCATGTCTTGTCATAGCCGGAGAATCGCGATCGATGAAGAATGGACCGAACGTCTCTGGTATTCTAGTTGCACGGAGGATACTCAGGGTAGCTCCATTCCCCCCAATATTCAATTTCAGACTTGGTTCATGAACATATGCAATCCTACTCCAGCGCTCATAGTCAGCCGCGGAACCAATGTTAGTTGGGGATTGGGAGATCATTTGGGGGGAAATCTGGAACAACGGCGGATCATTTCATTATATTCTATATCCGCTAGAATGGCACTTACGCTCTCGACGGTGATGTAAGGTAGTAAATCGAAAAATTGCAGATTAAACATTTAGTTAATCCTTGAAAAATGAAGTACATATGATCACGATCCAAATTAGTAATCGAGCAGGACTCTGAGTATTCGGCATTCCGATGAGACTCAACAAACCAGGTAGAATTTACTGGTATAAGGACAAGTAGTGGAGAATCGGTACAAATCGAGAAGACTGGTAGAATTCTACTGGTATAAGGACAAGTGGCGGGGTCCTTGTACAAATCGAGAAGAGTAGTAGAATTCTACTAGTGTAAAGAAAAGCGGCGGGGCTCAGGTAACCGGGTCTTTGTACAAATCGAGAAGACTGGTAGAATTCTACTAGTGTAAGGGCAAGATAACTAGGCCCTGGTACGAATCGAGAAGAGTAGTAGAATTCTACTGGTGTAAGTAGAAGGTGACCGGGCGCCTATACAAATCGAGAAGACTAGTAGAATTCTACTAGTGTAAGGAGAACGTGACCGGGCGCCTATACAAATCGAGAAGACTAGTAGAATTCTACTGGTGTAATGAGGAAACGAGCCTGGCCGCAGGGCTGGAACAAAAGTGGGAACTGTAGCCTCGTCTTTGAAGGAACGTGTGTCGGGAACGTATTTTCCAAAAACCAGGGGGATGGCAGGGTTGTCTCGCGCTACTGGACTGCGATAATTCATTTTCCGGGTTTCGCTTCTCCTCATCAGCGGCCTCCAACCCCCCACCTTGCTTCAAAGGAAAGAGGACAAACATTTCAGTCGTGTCGATAGCTACTGAGGTAGGTATGTTTCTGTATCATTTTCTTCTGTTATGTCTACAGTTGGCCTTGATCGTGCGCTCTCAGTATCATCCCAAAAGCGATATATTGGCTCGGCAAGATTAGACATCTCGAGCATCACATTTGCTTTTAGATATGGAGACAAGCGTGTCCACCAATCTGAATCTGGAGATGGCGAAGTCTATTGCAATATTCGGTCATGTAAGAGCGAAGAAGTAGAAGGTTGGATTTTTAAACTATCGCCTTGCAAGCAAGTAGGACTTCGTCAGCTGTTGAAACGGGACGATTTTACATACTTCTTTGACCGACTGCTGCCATTTATAGGACTATGGGTAGGGTTTGAGCTGGGAAATATCCAGAGACTTTTAGCACTGCATTGTGATGAGGTAGTATCCTTCCAGTTGTACCACCCTTCATGTTTGATCGAGTGTAGGAAATTATACGCTATCTCAAACACATTAGAACCGTATGGGAGGAAATCACGCTCAATCTTTACTTTGCGCACGCGGTTGATACTCAAACTGTCGAGGCGATACAATGTCTTTGCCCCGGTAGCAGCGATGTTGACAGAGAATTCATAATCCAGGCCATGAGAATCGGGTTACTGTTCCCCAAGGTCACAGACAGGGCATCAAGGGAGGCCTTGTTGAAAGCCATCTTATCCATCAAATGCCTCATTCCGAGTCTCAAGTCCCTACACGAGAACTTGAAGTATTTAGGAGTAGGCGCTAAGATATTGAACGATCTCATCTTGGGCAAAGGAAATAGATCGACTCTATACAAAGCATTGAAAGATTCTTGGAAGCCTCCCGCTGAGATACCTGTGGAGATCGCGGAAAACAAATACTGTCGATTGCGAAGCGACTCCATACAATCCGGTTGGGATTTGGTATATAAGCAAATATGGATATCTGCATTCCGGAACTTCGCGGAGCTGGGCGGTCGTAGACCACGTAAAGAGGTTGGGCAACCCCAAAATGCGGAGGTGGCAAATCCCAACTCGCAATTTCAATTCGTTCATTTTGTACATGAACTGGGAATACAAACTCGAAGAGTCAAGGAACGCCTCCGTCAGGACCCGAGGCGTGAGAGCATCCGTCTCTCAATCAACCAGATCTACAAGCTACAGTCCTCGACTTTCGTGGAGAGGCTTCTCGACAAGATGTTGCTAGAGCTACCTCCGATCACCGACGGACCGCGTATTAAACCATCCGAGCTCTGAAATGGATCAAGGATCAAGGAAGATTTGACGCGAAGGTGGGGTATACCTTATCAATACTCTTATGAAATCAGTAAAGCCGAGTTTTTCCTGCCCAACGTGTCCGGACCCGACCCAGATACTCCTGACAACATACCCAATGTCCTCTCTATCAATAGAGATTTCATTGATTCGTTCTTCGGGCCAACTCCCACATTTTCCCCAGATCTTATACCAAATGGTCGAAGTGTTCTGAGTGAGAGCTTCCCTGTGCCAAACTCATCTTTCGGTCCCCTCAACCCTGTTATCATAAGCGGACTACAAGCAACAGGTGGAGGTACGAATGATGACCGAGGGTTTCGTGAAGCTGCCTCCCAAGATGTGTCTGACACCGCTTTGCCGACTTTCTCTTGGCCCCTTTTGGCTGGGACTACAACCGAACGGGAACACAATGAACTCCCGAAGGATTGTCTTACTTATCGAGATTATCTTACTTATCGAGATCGTCTTACTCCGATAGCAGAAGTCAATATTGAGGCCGACGAGGACGTCGTTATGGTAGATATTCCAGATCAAATGCGGCAATCATCACCGGGTGGCCAGACCGGGGACAACGCGAATGATATTCCATTCAGAGGTGAGCCCGATGCTTTTCCTACCGCGGTATCTACACTCGACTCTACGAATCAGCTCGGGATTAGTAGCACAAGAACAAAGGTAGAGCAGGCTGGGGCTCAGCTTCCAGAAACGATTGTAATCAATGGGTCGAACAATATCGAACCTGTCCCACAGCTTCCCCCAGAACGGCCTCGATCACCGATTATCGCGCGGCCTGATTCAAGATATTCTTCACATGGTGTTCGGCGGCCAGAATATAACAAAACAGTTTCCGAATCTCTGCTCTTGAAAATGCCACTTGCATCTTCTCAAACATCCCCGCCACTCCTTCAACCAGAGCGGCCAAGATCACCAGTCTTTCGAGAGCTTAGTATTGATGGCATTCAAGAGCCAGGTCAGCGGCCGACAGCGTCCTCACCCTTGGAATCCTCCAGCGTAAAATCACGCATGTCTTCAGAGACAATCTCAAATCGTCTCCCGCCCGAACAAGCACGATCACCAGCAACAGAACAATCATCATCTTGGAGCATGATTGATCATAGAGTCACATCAGGAGACATCCTGCAAACAGAACAAGCGCCGGCAGAGTCCTTATCCTCAAATTGGTCAAAAGTACAATCACATATCTCCTCAGAGACGATGTCGAAGCACCTCCCCCCAGAAGTTGCGAGGTCACCAGTGATGGAGTCACCGTCTCCTATCCCATGGAATGCGTCTCAGGATTTTCAAACTGAGCTATCAATGCAGATGGAAGTACTTTCAAATACCAGAGATATCGAACACATAGATAGGAATGTATTGCAAAGTCAGTCAAGTCCTACTCACAATTCTCTGCAGCCATCGAACCAGCCATCCGAGCCTCACCGGAAGTCTCCCAGTATCTCCTTACCTGCCGACCCGCCTCGATCACCACTAGCACCTCTTCCACTATCATATTCTATCTCCAGTCCGAGCGCCACATCTTCATTAATTATCAACGCGGGGACTGAGACTGGAGAGGACGAGATCTCCTTGTTTCGAACGTCACGGCTTCCCACTCTGCAAGAGTCCTCCATTGGTTTGGCTACAAGTCCAGAGGATAGATTTCGAGAAATCTCAAGACCTGTTATACCGTACCCCTCCGACGACGCTGTGTTGGTGAATGAGCCCAGTGGCTCTTCACAACCTTTGACTCTTGCTAAGCTACTAGATCATCAAGGAGATTCCATCCAACCCCAGATTTCACAGATAATGGATTCTTCGAATATTGAGCAGAATTATCACCAATCACAGATGTTTGACCTCATACCAGATCGACCGAGGTCCGTACTCTCTCTTCCTTTGAGTGTCATCACCTCAGGCGAAGCGCGAGTATCCGAAGGGCCCTTCGAACATCCTACTGGCTTAGATACTGATATGGAAGACATCCAGAGGAAGGAATGGGAGAAGGAGGGGGAGAGGCCGGGGGGATCGGTCAGCACCGAGCAGAGCGGATTCGACATTGTGGCAGATATTCCCGACCATGTCCAGGGCAATGCACAAATGAGCAGCGAGAGAACAGTACATATTATGCGGGATAGAGATGCACTACCGATCGTGCAACAGTATTCACAGCCGGCACTGGAAATCGGCGAGCATGAAGAGCAAGACACGGAAATGGTAGAGCATAGCATACTTAGTCCCCCAAGTCAGACTGTAGATGGATCCGACAATTCGGATCAGAACTCTATGGCCCAAAATCCAACTCCTATGAATCAGACGCTCAGAATCTGGGAATTCAATGGCATGATGCTCAAACTTGTGGAGAGGATTCTACCAGCCATGAAGATTTACCTGAAAGGTCGTCAGGAGTGGACCATGTTTGTCCGAGAAGGAAAAGTTTTCAGAACTATCACAAACGACAAGAGGATACAGTATATGGAAAAACACCCTGGAAAAGACTATTCTATTGTCCCACCTGACAAAGCCGATCATTGGAAGAGAAAAGGCTGGAAACTATTGAAAAATAAGGACCTGGGAAGATTGGACGGCGGAAATGCGAAGGTGGCACGTAGGAAAGGCTTTGGGAGTCTTCCAAAATTGATCCCAAGCACCTTTCTGAAAAATGATCAGGAGAATTCCATCAGAGATACCGAAGAGCAGCTTTCACCGGGTACGATGAATAGCACCCCTTCCTTTGTTGTGAAACATCTTGGCAGGGAATGGAACATACTAGGCTGCGAGGAAGAGTTTCGGCGACTCAAAACATCTTTCGATGATTCCCGGGGTATCTTCCTGCTTCAAAATAGTGCAGATGATCGATCTCTCGTCAGCTTTCATACCAACTTATTCCCAATGGCAAAGGAACACATAGAATCCATCTCCGAGATATATATCTGTGCATGTGCCATGCCAAATGGCGGATTCGCGAGTCTTGATTTGTCTAAGCTGAGGGATGCTGCTATGGAGGTACCAGTTTGGCTCATAGTAAAGACGTATTGGGCGCAGTTCCAGAGAGACAGGGCTGCATGTGTTCATGTAACACGCCCTCCTATGAATACCCAAAAGTCTACGCCTCCAGAATCTGGTTTTTTGAGTAGAGAAAGCGACCTCTTTGATGAAGATGAAGAATCTTTTGAGACTCAAGATACGGAAAGACAAGGGCCACCAACGCCCAATGTTATTTCAGGTCCCGTCCAACCTCCACAATTGCCTCAAGAATTCAATGGCTATTCTTCCGAAATTTCGCATCAGGCGCTCAGAATAGAACCAGATCCACAACACTACCAAGAGAATATGGCATCTTCCACTGAGGATCATCCCTTCGCTTTCACAAATAAAAAAACCCAGCCTCAACTTGCTTGGCCGCAAACAACGGAGCAACAGCTCGCCACCGGCCAAAGCCGTGACCTTGATCAGAAAGGAATCGAATTAAGAATGCGACGGCGAGGGAGACTATTTGATGATCCTGGAACCCAAGAGAACCAGGCTCTCGAAGACACTATCAATCCTCCATTAAACGAGGGGTCCAATTCCGAAACATCGAGCCATGCTGCCATGCGAAAAGAAGTGGAAGGCAGCATCCGGAAAAATATGAGCGAACCTCCAGAACAAGGGCATTTGGCTTCGGCCCACAGTAGTAGCAAAGAAGCAAAAGAAGCTGAGTCACAGGACAAATCAGAGCCCCTCGTGGTCATTGGGAAAAGCCATGTGCAGCCAGCAGTGAATGAGAACCCCGAAGAGCCTGCTACCCAATTTGAGCATCAGTTTGAAAACCCCTTGCCGCGAAAGAGATCGTGGAAAGAAGATGCAGAAGATGTAACTAGAGTCCATGTAAGAGTAGGTAAAGAGACTCGGAAGGAGCCTGACCCTAAACGACATCAAATCGGAGATTGGTGGTGGGGGGCCTTTATTGCCGAACAGAAACGCAAAGAAGCCAAAAAGGGCCTTTGGGTGGATGGGTCTGGTGGTGAAGCTACAGCTTCTCTGGCCGCGATTGCAGTGGATGCTAGGCCAGTGACTGTCGATACTGCTAATGCTGCTACTACTACAATGGCTGAAATTCAACCTGAGTCTGAGGAACTGGACGAAGAAATGAATGATAATCAACCCAACTCCCAGAGTTTGGCTGAAGGTCATGTCACAATGCATGAGGCTTCAAAATTGGAAGATTTAGAGGTAGAACTAGATGGCATTGAATAAACACAGATAGCATATCCTACATGATCCCCTGAGAAACTCAACGACTGAATCTTACAAACGTCGCCTCTTGACTTCTTGCTCTGGCCTATCAACTCTTTCATAATATCTGTCTCGTAGCAAGGACGTAGACCGCTGGCGCTGCTCAATCAGATCATTGCAAAATTCAGGCATATGTATTATCTAAGGTTGTTTGCCAGTGTCATCCTCCTCCCCCTTCACAACGACTTTTGTAGCTGTATTTTTATCTTGCTCAAAACCGACACCCTCTTCACAAGAGGGATTATCAAATAGGCCTGGGCTTGAGCTCTTGTCGAAATACGAAGACGGTGGGATGTAGGGCTTTGGTGGTGTATTGGGAAGACTGGCGACTGTGTATGCTGGGCTATTCGCTAGATTTCTGTGATAGCCAGAATTTTCCTTATTGGATTGGGCAGGCTTGCAAGCTTTGGGTCCGTCTGCGAAAGCCTTCGGTGTTTGGCAATTCCCCTCTAGGGTTCTCAAAGCCTGACTATTAGCTGGAATTTTCATGGCAGCTTGAAACTCCGAGGCTCCTTCTCGAGCCCAAGCATTGTGTGGCGGTTGTGGAAAGCGTAAAAAAAGTTCTGGTGACCCTGGTGTAGATATTGTGTGCGGGGGGTTATCGGGACCAGGAGCTGGAGCTGGATCGAAGTTATCGTCGCCGATATCTAAAGGCTCCCTGCTTCGAGCAACGCTTTCGGAACTTCGGCTTAAGTGATCGCTAGAAGGGATACTTGGAGAGCGTCGTGCATGATCTTTTAGGAGACCTGCTCCTTTGGCGGCTTCGAACGTCATGATATTAAGTTCTGTGCGCATTTGTACACACTTGAAGATTAGCCTCAGAGATGAGCATGACAGCAAGGATATCCATACTTCGGCTGAAACTGGAGAAGCCCAGTTCCATGACTTATACCCCATCCACTTATCTCCATCACCGATAAAGATCTTGATCTTGATGTCCTTGCGAAACTTGGTGGTAAGTTCAACACTTTTGCTTAGCAACGTTTCCGCACGGGCTTTGACCCTTGTCTCGGCTTTGGCACCCAATTCTCTGTCCATTTTTATTTTTTTTGATTGTTTTCACGTTAAAAGGAAAAGGACTTACTATGGAAGATGTGAATATCGGAAAATCAAGCTCTACATATACTCAAAAAACACTCACAACATGTTTCAAAATCATGAGTTCATTTTAGAGGCGCGCGTTGTTTGAAACAAAGCGTGCCGCCAACCGCCTGCTAGTACACGACAAAAGCTAAATATAGGCGCAGCGCTCAAGACCCATGCTCTGCTTCTTGAGAAAAGAGCATTTCGAATTTTGTCTCCCCAGAAAATGTTCCTGAGATTCTAGCCACGTCTTTAGATTTTGTTGTTCCATTCCCTACATCTATCGAAGAGAGCCCAGGTGAAGTTGACATTATGAATCTTCACATTAAATCCGGCCCGTCATGAATCTTACTCAGTGGTATGCTGTATCCATCGCAGCCCTTGCTGGCCTTCTCTTAATTCTTCGCATCGGCTCAGTAGCTACTACTTTTTTCGTTGCGCGCTTTCAGTATACTGCGCTCAAGCACATTGTCTACCCTCTGTTCGTCCGGCGTCGATACTGGAGAGCTGTAACTCGCCTACAGGCTGCATTGCTTGGAAGCTATTTCGCTATCAATGGCTTCTGTATGGGCTTGGGGATTAGAAACGCTTCTGAGCTGATCTCTCGGTCGGGTATGATGGCTTCAATCAATCTCATACCACTTTTCTTTGGAGGCCGCACTAGCACGTTGGCGAATTTTCTGGGCATCTCGCTGCATACTTATTATCTGGCCCATCACTGGATCGGAAGAGTTGTCATACTTCAAGGCCTGCTTCATGTCGGACTAGTCGTTGCATCGGGGATGCCTTGGACTTTCAATTCTTCTCAGATCTCGGGAATATCTGTGAGGTCAATAAAGTCTCCCTTCTGAAATATTTGCTGATACATTAAAGGCTGCATCAGCTCTGGGACTGATACTTCTATCCTCGGTCTATGTCGTACGAAGACTAGTATATGAATTCTTCCTGAAAATTCATTTTTTATTGTCGTTCGTTGCTATCGCGGCCCTGTTGAACCACGTCCGGTCCTCTGGAATCGGGAAATCAATATTTCCATTAGTCGCTTTGTGCTTGTGGGCATTCAACACCCTTCTACGACTCGTGAGACTGGCATATTATAATATAGGTGGGGCAAGGGATCTTCGATGGGGCCAAGGACGCATTACGCATTTCTTTCACTCGCAGCCTAATCAGAACATTGTCAGTGCCATGCGATTAAACATTCGACCGCGACGACCACTAGAGATACGGCCAGGACAGTATTTTTACCTTTTCTTTTCCGATATGGGGGTACGACGACGTTTTCAAGCACACCCATATATGGTTACTTGGTGGGACGATTCCAAACGAGCAATGAGCCTGTCTTTTCTCATCCAGCCTCAGGGTGGGGTCAGCGCTGGACTAATTGCTCGAAATTCTATCCGAAGTGTCATCATCGATGGGCCTTATGGCAAGGACCTTGCTCTTGAAGACTACGAAACGGTTATCTTGATTGCAAAAGGCATTGGAATTGCAGGTATTCTTCCATACGCGCGCCACATGACATATCGGAGAGTTAGCAAGGAGAAAGATAATGAAGCATACCGGCGAGGGCTTATCATACGGAAAGTTGATGTTTTTTGGGTGATGGAGGACAATTCCCAGGAGCATTGGATCTCCGAGTGGATCACTGATCTGCAGCAGAAAGACTCTGAGAAGGTAGGTCCGACGATTATTCATACCAGATACATCACTGACATATAGTCGCTTATCCTCACATTCTCCTACTTCTACCCCCACAAACAACTCAGCCCACCTCCGATCGCCAATGATACCCATTGGCGATTTATCTACCAGAAGAAACCTCTAAGTATTATTGAGAGCTTGATGGTCAAACAAATCCAACGATCAGCTGGCAGGACAAAAGTCGCGGGTAAGTAATCTTCATCTGGACCCAGGCCGTATGGTTCTAACATAATCCTGCCAGTCTGTGGTGATCCAATCTTCAGCACTAGGATTCGAGAAGTTGTCATAAAGAATATGGTTGAGTGCCAAGATGTGGAATTTGCTGAAGTCGAATTTCAGCCAGATATAGTCAGCCAACCTTACCCAGGGATGCACTCTCTTGATAATGAAGATTATGAACTCGGTTTGATATCGAACCCCTGTCGAGATTATCGAATGAGGCGCTTGATGAGGCCTGAAGGACAGGAAGGCGATTCAACTCGACTCAGTAAATCTAGAGGTATGCTGGACGATGGCAAGAAGCGTCTCATTCGGGCCAAATCTATGGTCACAACCACGTTGAGTACTCTTCCAGAGGAGGACGAAAAAGCGGATCTCGGAGTCCAAACCCTGGGTGGTAAGGTCGAGGGGAAAGAATTTGTTTGAGCTAGATAGAACACTCTTTTAGACAATGAATAAACTCATGATTGTGTATAATGCGCCACAGGACATTATCAATAAACCAAATCCTGATAGCTGGCAAGCCTTAATGTTAGGGTATATATTTGAACCTTGTACCGGAACATATCAATCGGTACATCAACATCAAGTAACAAGCCAACCCATATCAAGTAAGAATTATCGACAAACGTCCTGCCTGCGTCGCGAGAATCCCACAGTGCGGAGACCACATCTACTGATCAAGCATCTCAAGTCTTCCCTCGCGAGCCTACGAAACTATTGTCAGTATCTCATTGTCATCTAGCCATTTTACCCCAAGAATCCAGGTTATAGCGAGAAAAATACTGTGGTCTTGGTTATATAGTCGATCGTTCCATTCATACCAGGGAGAAGCGTGTCAGCTGTTCCCCCTGCTCCATTACGACTATCGGCCTGTCTGCAAATTTCGGAGCCATGTTGCAAAGGTGTCATCAAGAAAGAGCATGGCTCCAAGCTTTGGAGACAGGAGCACAAAGGAGCCAGTATGTCGAGTTTGTTTGGATAGAGGGGGAAGGTATACAAGACGACAAGCATACTAGTGTGGGGATTTAGTTGTATTATATTATACTATGCTAAAATAGGTTTGGGTGCTACCTTAGAGCAACAATTATTCCTGTGTCGATTCACTGTAAGTGACTTATCTCTGCGAGGCTGCGAGGCTGCGAGCCCGCTCACCAGTCGGCTGCTTGGAGGCATCGCTAAGTATGCATTGCCAGCTCAGCATATCTGGAGGCAGCAACACAGCTTGACTAGTAAAGTCTCAAAGTCAAGCAATCATCAAAACGGCGATTCTACATCGACCAATCGTTCTACTATAGCAAATGTAGAGCTCAGCCTCGTCACATCCAACCCGCTCGGAAATGGGATGAATGCTACAAGGCCAGAGAAAACGGGCACTATTGCCCGGACGCTTCTCCAGCCAAGGACCTGAGCGGGAATGTAATTATCACTGGGTCCTCTAAACAGCTAAGCGACTGCCCGCAATGTCCGCCTCCAATCGGCCGGGTAAGTCAGTGGAAGACATCGGCCATAGACCTTGCTGACATGCATTATTAAAGTAATCTCCAACGCCTTACCCAGCCCACGAATGGAACCAGGGAAACAGCGGTCAGGAGGAAAGGAAACAGAATTGATTTGCGGCTGAGGAGAAGGGCGTGAAAACGGGATATGCGTGGCTCTTTGATGGTAGCGACTGTACGAATGGTCAGCTTTTGTAGACTAGCCAAAGAATTGAACACACCCTCCAATTTCACATCTTGAAGGGCTTCTTCCGCGGTCCCATAGTTTTGCCTCCAACATCTCATGATCGTGTCCTTGAAGGCAGAGACGGATTCTAGATCAGGATAGCGACCCTCAAAGAAAGCAGCAGATACTTCATGGTCGGGTAGATCCTTGTACGGCTTCGAACCAGTCATTATCTCATAAGTAGTAGATCCGAGGGCAAAGAGTTCAGTTCTCGTTGAGATATCTTCCCCAGGAAGTTCGTGACTAGTCTCATAACAGCCGAGTGGTGGATGGTCGTCAATGGCGGATCCGGCGAAATCACCCAGCTTTACATTGAGACTGTCATCGAGGAAAATGTTGTTGCACGATATGTCGCCATGGAACACGCTTCTTGAATGGATAAATCGCACGGCATCGAAAAGTTGTTCAACCCAACGAAGCCTGAGAGAAAGCGGAACCTGTTTCTTCTGCCTTGCAAGGTATTGTCTAATAGATGTCTGGCTCGCAAATTGCAAGATGATGGCATTTTCCAGAACGCCAAAATATCGAACGATACCGCTGTGGTCGCGACCAAGACGCTGATAGATGAGCTTCTCCCGTTCTAAGTAGTGCGATTCCGAAGGCCCGCTGAACTTGACGACAGTATCAAGACGCGCGACAATCGCCGTGATGCCTGCGCCAACCATATCCTTGCCGTCTAAACCCAGTGGCCATTGTATAACAGACTCTTGCATCTTTCTTTGTGTCGGCTACGATGGAATTGGCCAGCGATCGCTCGGAGAGGTGATATGGGCGCCCGGTAGAGTCGACTTGAAGGGGGATTGAGATCGGGCGGCGAGGAGGGTATGAGGTCGGCGTAGCAGTGGACCCGTCGGTGTGCGAGCAGACGTACGTTGTTGTAGACGGGATCGATAGTGTTGTCAAACGGAGTGGGAGAGCGGTGGTGTACTAGGTAATGTAGCTGTGTGCCTGTAGTTTGGCGCGCGATTGAAAAGATTTGTGAGACTATGCGCCACAGGCTAGGGATGTGCGGTGACGTTCCGCACCAGCTAGAAGGTACCCAGATTCGTGGCCGAAACTTTATAAGACGTGTGAGAGACTGATCACGGTTTCAAGCATAGTAATGAGGCTCTGAAGCTTATATCAAACTCTTCTATGAGATTAAAATGAAAACGGGTCGATGGTGGTGCTGTGATGAAGGAATTCCGTCACGCTATAAGCAGAGGCTCTCCGCAAACCGGGCACGAAGGCGACAAGGTGACTGTAGTTTTCGAAGCAGGAGGAGTCCTGAGCGTTCAGGAGTGGCCACAGCACGCGACTCGTACAGAACTATGGGAAATGTACATATATACACAGAGTTTGAGTTACTTGAAGTCGAAGTACACATCGGTGTTCTCGACACAGTGAGCTTCTCTCCGCCTAGGGACGTCGATAGCAACCACACTTCACCATCAAATAACAAGCCGGCCTATATCAAGCAAAAAGTATCAACAAGTTCTATTACTATTGGTTGGGGCGAACGAAAAATCCTGTTATCGGTGCTGCGCCCTAGCCTCCTAGTTATCCCAACTTGGCACGCACTACAAACTCCATCTCCGCTTGGAAGGGCTTGAAGGTATGTACATCAGAGCAAACCTATGCATAGCCACGAAAGTCTTCTTCATCTTGCGATAGCAAAACATATCAATGTTCTTCCAGAACTCCTTCTCGATGCCAACTATCCATCCTCGAAAAAATACTCGAAGTCCGAAAGCTTGCGACGTGCTGATCTACATGCAACTCCTTCATACCACGAAAGCGTAAAATAATGGGTTTCGATAATGCTCATATCCTAGACCATTGAGGTACGACCTCCAGACCTTAGTATCTACTGACCCTACCATCCGCTTCGAAGACTGCACGATTGCCGCATTCAAGTCTTTGTCGTTTACAGGAGCCGGAGACTATCTCACGAATCTTCGTCACATCTGCCGTTGCCAATCTAAACCAGTTTCGAATGTCGAAAACCCGTATTGGGATTGAGCATTGGCACCGGGCGGAGAGCACCAAAGCGGAAACGGTTGATGAGAGTAAAAGGACCCGGACTGGGATTGAGCATGGAAAATGGGTGGGGAACCGTAAAGCTGCTGAAATTGAGGATCCCAGGACATCCCGCTGGGGATGATATCGTTCTGGGTTTCTGCACTTGAGGAGATGATTTCAGTGTTTTCGGGCCAAGGAGAAATCATATCTTGTTGGGGGTCTGTGTTTGCTAGAAGACAATCCTGCTCAAGTATGGACGGAAGATCGCTTTGAATATTTAGGTTGCCATGAGTATGAAGACTCTGAGATAGTGGGGCAGGATCTAATTTGCTTTCATCAGTAATGGAAGAAGTGGCTTAGAATCATGATAGGACTCACCAAACTTAGAATTGTAAGTCCCCTGTCCCTGAGAACTTGACGCCTCCAGGGCTATTGGCGATACCGTTCTGTCTGGGATTTCCTTTTCCGCCTTAGAAGACGCGTATCCAGTAGCGGCGTCTGAAGTCTTGCCTGTTGCTACTGGTGACATGTTGTTTGGCGTTCCAATTTCTCGTGCGCCATTGTGGTTGCCAAAATCTACCTCGACATCGAACGAGGGATCGGACAGTGTCGACCTCAAAAATTTCTTATCTTCTTTCCGGGGATGTCTCAGTACCTTCGCATCTTCACACGTTGCTTCAAGACCTTTATTGATGCATCTTTGACATGGGCGCTCATTCCCTATTTAGCAGTATTAGTTACTAGCATTTACAAAGCAAATAGTGTCTGTATGTAGAATAAACCGGAGTCATGGGACGAGATAAAAGCAGGTTGGAAAGCGAGGACAGAATGTCCGTGATATGAGAGAGGAGCAAACGAACCACAAGACGATCTACTTTTTCGACAATGAGTGCATGCTATTTGCGCCCTCGCCGTCTTTTTGAAATATCCTCGGGCTGTCGTTAGCTTTTGCACAAATATACAAATGGAAGAAAATAGCTCATTTACCTCGTGGGCAACTTTTCCATAAGTCTTTAAGGTGTTCAAGCGCCGGACGCGGCATAATATGTTGGAGTCTCGGATCATGAGATGGAGTTTTGGAGTTTTTCTGAGATGGAGAGGAATAGGCAATCAACTGCCACCTTCTGTCGCCTATTTCTACCTTCGCAAGGCATTTTGTTCTGTTTCCTTCCTCCTCGTTACACACTCTAAAATTATTCCAACTGCTTTGTCCGGTCCACCGTATCCTATCGCGCCATTGAGTGTATTTCTCTTCCTTTCTCCAGTACCGGATGAAGATGTCTCCAGCCTCGATTGGTTGTGCTGGCATTTGGGGCGCTTGGGTCGCTCTGAAGGAGTGAACAATACCCTGAATCGCTGCTTCAAACAAGTATATT
>Ga0182030_10007185_pt1 | contig 23319 bp, 18 predicted proteins | sample 812S3MmetaG_FD_121299 | JGI IMG/M metagenome (GOLD analysis project Ga0182030, IMG submission 121299) | Permafrost microbial communities from Stordalen Mire, Sweden - 812S3M metaG (Illumina Assembly) | ecosystem: Environmental > Terrestrial > Soil > Wetlands > Permafrost | place: Sweden...
ATACTCTCACCACGCAGATGAAGTCTGTTGGCGAAGTTATGGCGATTGGACGTACGTTTCAGGAGTCCGTGCAAAAAGCTTTGCGTGGCTTGGAACTTGGTTTGGATGGCTTCACTGGCGTAGCTTCGCGTAGCAAAGCAGACCACTCCGAATGGCGCCGCCGCCTTGCGGTGCCCAGTAATCACCGTATTACAGACATATTTGGTGCTCTTGATGCCGGAGTCCTTATTGAGGAAATCCACGAGCTCTCTTTCATTGACCCCTGGTTCCTCGATAATTTGCTCGAGATTTGGCAAGAAAGCAAGGCTCTTTCCACATCTGTTCACTCGCTGAAGGAGCTTGAACTCAGTTATTTGCACAAGCTGAAGCGCATGGGATTCGCTGATAGTCAAATCGCTAAATTGATTTCAGCTAATCGCAAAAATGGCGAAACGACCGAAGAAGATGTCTACCAAATGCGCAAGAAAAATAATCTTTTCCCTGTGTACAAGACTGTGGATACCTGCTCTGCCGAGTTTGAAGCGCATACTCCTTACCTCTATTCTACCTACGAAGGTGAATCTGAAGTGCCACCAACCGATCGTCAAAAAGTGATGATCTTGGGCGGCGGACCTAATCGCATCGGTCAGGGTATTGAGTTTGACTATTGTTGCGTGCAAGCTGTGATGGCGATTCGCGAACTCGGCTATGAAGCCCTGATGGTCAATTCAAATCCAGAAACCGTTTCTACAGATTATGACGTTTCCGATCGTCTATATTTCGAGCCTCTGACACTTGAAGATGTTTGCAATATTGCCGAGCAGGAAAAACCACTTGGTGTGATTGTGCAGCTAGGTGGACAGACCCCGCTGAAACTGGCTCAAGGACTCGAAGACCGTGGGCTGAAATTGCTCGGTACTTCTTCTGATTCGATCGACCTTGCTGAAGATCGTTCGCGCTTCGGTCAGCTTATCGCCAAATTGAATTTGCGCCAGCCCAAGGGCGGAACGGCTCGGGAAGCTGTAGAAGCAATTCGTGTTGCTGAAACGATCGGCTATCCAGTTCTTGTTCGACCCAGCTATGTACTAGGTGGCCGCGGTATGCGTATCATCTTCAACCAGGAAGAACTTGAACAATGGCTGACTTCAGGATTGCTGGTTCAGCCTGACCATCCTGTACTGATCGACGAGTTTCTGGAAAATGCTGTTGAAATTGACGTGGATGCTATTTGTGATGGCACGCAAACTGTTATCGCCGGAATTATGGAGCACATCGAACAAGCTGGTATCCACTCGGGCGACAGCACCTGCGTACTGCCCGCGCAGACAATTCCGCTGAGCATTATTGAAGAGATTCGCACTGCAACCAAAGCACTGGCTGACGAACTGAAAGTTGTTGGCTTGATGAACATTCAGTACGCTTTGAAAAATAATTTGCTCTATATATTGGAAGTAAATCCGCGAGCCAGTCGCACTGTGCCCTTTGTCTCGAAGGCGACTGGAGTTCCCTGGGCGCAAGTTGCCGCAAAAGTAATGATGGGCAAATCGTTGGCCGAGCTGAAAATCGCTGATCGCTTATTGCCGCCGCACATTTCTGTGAAATCGGTAGTGATACCATTCAAGAAATTCCCTGGCTCGGAAATTTCTCTTGGACCGGAAATGCGTTCCACAGGCGAAGTAATGGGCATTGCGTCGCAATTCGGACTTGCTTTCGCGAAGGCTCAAATTGCGGCTGGTCATGCTTTGCCGACGAAAGGAAGGGTGTTCCTCAGCGTTTCTGATGCCTATAAGCGAGAAGTTGTGCCTGTGGCGCAGAGTCTTTATCAACTCGGATTCGAAATTGTAGCAACACGCGGGACAGCTTCGACTGTTCTTGCCGGCGGTATACCCGTTAAGGTCGTAAACAAAATCTCCGAAGGGCGTCCTAACCTCGTGGATAGAATCAAGAACAGCGAAATCTGCCTTGTCATCAATATCCCCTCGGGACGTTCGGCGCACCGAGATGATCAGTTAATTCGCCGTGCGGCGATCAATTATAACGTGCCAGTTGTCACCACTCTTTCTGGTGCTAAGGCAACTGCTGCCGCAATCGCGGCATTGCAACAGGGAAATCTTGGCGTTCAGACTTTGCAGGAATATCATCAGAAAATCGCGTACTGGGAAAGCACCACTAAAGTCCGCTAAATCCTACGCTTTTTTGTGTACTTGCTTTTATGGTAGCGGACGAGCCGGGACGAGCCATGCTCGTTCGTTTCGAAGATGGGGAACTGTTTTGCGGACGCCCATGGCATGGGGCGTCCCTACCGGAATGATGGGAACAGTAGTAATGTGTTCGTGACCAATGTGCGCGTGATGAATTTGTCACTACGAAAGCCTTGGTCGCTATAGAAAAAGGCGACACAGTTGTGTCGCCTTGAAATACTCATAGCAGTTTTTTATTCCAGACGCTTTCCCTTCATCTGGCTTATTCGCCGGGCTTCAAAGTCCAGGGCAATTTTTGCAGCAACTGATCGCGGTGTGAATCATCGAGCAGTTCGATCATGTCGGTGAAGCGCGGATAGGTGAGGTACTCGTCTTTGGCAGTGTCGACGCCGTTCATTTTGTGCCACATGTCGTCGGTCTTTTTGGCAAAATTCTCCATTTTTGTTTCGAGCTGGTCTTGATTAATGAGTCCGCAAGTCTTGGAGTCCGATACCCATTTCTCGATTTCGGTCAGGTTTTGGCTGGCGTGGCCATTATTCCACTCAGCTTTTGCGTGATACTGTTCTAGAGGAGCAGCATGCCTAAGAGCATCAAGCAATCCGCCAGGTGGCGTTACATCTGCTATGAGCCTGGAGTGAACACTGTCATCATGCTTGCTTGGCTCTAACTCAGCGACGCGATAACTAATTTCCGTATTCTCAGTCATAAATCCTGTTTACTCCAACACCCGATAAGGGAAAGCCCGGTACTAAGAATTTACAAAATTCCAGCTCTGCAGTGTATGTTTCCAGGCACAGTGTGAAATGCCGTTCTATGACCACCCTTGCTGCATAATTGTTCACGTCTAAAACAGCCGAAATATTAGCTGCTACTCATCTGAGGGCGGGGCATTTCGGTTTTTCATTCAATTAGAGACCTACGATGTTTGCATGCTAAAACTGTCTGGGATAATGTCTGCATCTGACTTATCAGGCATTGCTTAGCATGAGATTCACTCTGTTTGCGTAGCGATTTTGAACAATAGGAACAAGCCCATGCCATTAGCCTCCCCTTCAGCAAAAGGCTACTGCATTGGTTTTAGATCTATAGTCTGTGGATGCTCAAATTCAGGGCGTAGATCGTTAATAGCGGCGAGCATGACTGAGCCGTTGTTCAGCATCGTTCCGCGTAGTGGACCTATGGCATTAGTCACTGAAAGCAAAAGTCCAAGCCAGTTTGGAATACCTGTGAATAGCATGTTCTGTCTCAGGTGAGCCATTGCCTGACGCGCCAGTTCAATGGTCTTTGGTAAATGCAAAAGATCGTCGTCTGTAATGATCATCTCTGCTCTATAACGCGCGAGGTCTGTACTGTGACTCATCGCAATTGCCAGATCCGACTGCGCCATTGCCAATGCGTCGCTGACATCGTCTCCGACTACTGCTACTTTCTTGCCACGCAATTGGTAATCGCGCACCAGATCAGCTTTTTCTTCGGGTGATAAACGTGAGTAAACTCGAGCAATGCCGATGGCGCTAACCTGCGATTCGACGGCTTCACCAGCGTCACCAGAGGTGACGATCAATTCGCTAATACCAAGTCGCCTCAATTGTTGGAACGCTTCGGCTGCTTCTGTTCTGACTGTGTCTTTGTAAGCAAAAACTCCAACAAGTTCTTTCTCGAAGGCCAGGTAAACAACAGAGTCACCGCGTGCGCGCATGGTGGCAACGGTGCCGCTTACATGGTCTAACGACACATGTTCTTGCCTCATGAAACGACTGCTGCCAACTTTGATTTTTCGCCCATCCAGATCTGCCGATACGCCAAGACCGGGAAAAAGTTGTGAGTTGCGTCTTTCTGCTATTGTAAGCTTTTGTTGTTTCGCATACCTGTAAATAGCGCGAGCGGCCGGATGGTGATAGCGATATTCGACTGCTGCTGCCGCTGCCACAAGCTCATTGATACTGTGTCCTGCCACTGGCACCACTTCGCTTAGTTCCGAAAGTCCGGCCGTTACGACGCCGGTTCGAGCAAAAACAATTACATCAATGGTGGCAAGTTGTTCTAAGCCGGCACCAGTTTTTATGAGCACGCCGTCTTTACCAGCTTTATACATGTAGGCAAGAATGGCGGTCGGCAACGCAATACGAATACCGGTGACGAAGTCGAAGCAAATTATGGTAAGTGCTTGATTCAAATTGCGCGAAAGCAAGAATGCCGCTGCAGCAAATAACATTATAGGAGTAAGCACGGAATAAGCGCGTTTCAACGCAACTCGCTGATATGAGGTTCTGTATAAATGCCGCTGGCGCTCTCGTTCCATAATGCGATCGAGTACAATTTGCGTGCGCGGTGCAGTGCAGGTAAGGTAGAGCTTTCCCTCAAGTATGATACTTTCGGCTTTGATCTCATCGCCAACGCCAACTTCGACTGGAAGCGCATCAAATCCGGAGCCTGCTGGAATAATGGTGGCACTGCCTTGTTTTACCGATGCATTCACTGGCACTTGCTCACCCGTGTAAGCAACGAGTGAGTCGCCCTCGCTGATCTTCTCGACAGCAACGCGCAAGCGTGTATCTTTGCGTACCAACCAGGCTGAACTGCGAGAGAGGCTGAGCAGTTCATCAAGCTTTTGTTCTCCTCGTTTTGCAGCCAGGTCTCTTATATACTCGCCGACCGCGATGAGAAGAACCATAATTCCAGCCGGCACATATGCCGTTTCTACCGTGAGAATAACAACCGAGGCACCATCAATGAAGTCAACGCCCGGACGCCCTTCTTCGTACAAGGTACGTACACCCCGCCCAAATATGGGCAAGGTCGACAAAATCAGCAGACCGCCAGTAAGCGGTGACGGCAATGAAAATGCTGCAGCGAGGGACGATAGCAGCCCGAGAACAAACTGAACGGGCGGAGCCGCTTCAAGCGTGTTCGCCAACTTATATATAGAATTCTTCCGCAGGCGTTTGCTGCTATCTCGCCCGAGCGGAATTTCGGCAAGCAGAATTTGCTCATCGCTCAGGCCGCTCAAAACTTTTTCAGGAGAAAATTGCCGCTCATCGTAAGTAATGACTGCAGACGCACAGTCGTCCACTATTTTAATTGAGCGCACACCGGGCGTTGTCTGCAAGATCGAATAGAAGCAATCTTGAAAAACCTGGTCGCGTTTGAGTCTAGGCACTCGAATTCGAATCCGCCCCTGAATTTGGTGCAGAATCGCATAAATGAGTTTTGACACGGTTTATTCCGCTGCGTGTGACTTTTTCGATTTCTTTTCTGAATGTTCCGCCGGCTTCAAGGCTTCTTCGGAATGCTCTTTGCGTTCGGCCTGTACTTCGGCGATTAAGTCGCTGCCTTGCTCTTTCACTTCGGCAACAAACTCACGGGCGGCATCGGAGACACCCAAACCGGCTTTTATGACACCTTTGGCAGCACCGCGGACCACTTTGCGTCCTGGTCCGGCAACTAAAAGTACCGCACCCAAACCCAGAAGCCCCCATCTGGAGCCTACAACTTCCAAGAGCTCTTCTAACATGGTTTTTTGTCCTCAATGAATCAGCCAGCAACATTATACCCGCGTCAACCGGGCGGCAGCGATTCGCGAAGAAAGACGCATTAATTCGTTGCGTCGGCGTTTTCGCCGGGCCTGCGTCGATGGCAGCTGAGACTCGGACAAAAATCGGCTATAATGAACCGCCTGAGGGCGAGAAGCCACGTTTAGACCTACTTAACATGGTAGCTCATACCATTAACGATTCCAAACTGGGGGATTTTATGAGTTCAGAGATTGCAAAATATATCGACCACACATTGCTCAGTCCCAGTGCTACCAGCCAGGAAATCCAGAAGCTTTGCGAAGAAGCGAAAGAATTCGGTTTCTTCGCGGTCTGTGTCAATCCCTACTACGTTCGTCAATCGGTAAAGCTTCTGTCTTCAAGTAAGGTCGCCGTTGCCACAGTTATCGGTTTTCCGCTTGGACAAAACCTAACCGATATCAAAATTGCTGAAACACAACGAGCAATTTCCGAGGGCGCCGAAGAAATCGACATGGTCATCAACGTTGGGGCGCTTAAAGATAAGCACATCGAGTATGTGCGCGATGAAATTCGCGCAGTGGTTAAAGCTGCTCGCGATCATATCGTCAAAGTAATTATCGAATGCGATTTGCTCAGCGACGAAGAGAAAGTCGCTGCGACCAGAGCCACAGCAGACGCCGGCGCAGCTTTCGTAAAAACATCCACCGGATTTGTCAAAGATGGCAAGGGCGCTACAGTTGAAGACGTGCGCTTGATGCGCGAAACTCTGGGCAGCGCTAAAGTGGCTATTAAAGCCAGTGCTGGCATCAGAGACTACGCAAAGGCTAAGGCTCTGATCGATGCCGGTGCAACGCGCCTTGGCACTTCGGCTGGTGTTGCGATTGTTCAGGGCAGCGTAGCTAAAGCCGGATACTAGATCTGCCTGTGGCAGAATCTGCACGAGAGCTGCCTGTCGCAGAATCCGCCCATGGCACGATCACGCTTGGGCAGCGTTTAAGTAACGCGGAGATCCGTCTGTAGGGGCGGGGCATGCCCCGCCCGCTTTGCTGAAAGCCTGTCTAAAGATATGGATCCGTCAGCCGGGCGACGCATGCGTCGCCCCTACAGAAGACCACGAGTCCGCAATGTTGAGATTCTTCTGTGGGCGGTGCTTGCGCCGCCCGTGTTATGACACCATGTTTTGAACCAATCCTGGCAGCCCAAGATGTCCATTTCAAAATTTAAGACTAACGCAGTTGATATTGGGCATATAGGGCCTCGGACGGACGGGATGGGGCGATATTTGAATGAAAGTTCTTCTAATTGAAGACGACGAGGACGTGCGTTGTGTCGCCAGCCTCAGTCTCAGCTTGCTGGGCGGCTTGCAAGTTGTCGAAGCCGACTGTGGCAAAGATGGATTGGAGTTAGCGGCGAAAGAGAAGCCGGACGCAATTTTGCTAGACCTTTCATTATCTGAGCAAGAAAGCGCGGAAACGATCGACGCTCTGCGCAAGAATCCGCAAACTGCCGACATACCCGTGGTATTTTTGACCACGCGAACACCCAATTCCGATTCTTCCGAGCTACTCAAACTTGGAGCCGTTGGAATTTTGCATAAGCCTTTCGATCCTGCGACATTGGCAAGCGAATTGCAGGAAATCATAAGATCATGAGCGAAACGCCACAGAGCCATTTTGGCAATGGCACAAAACTTGCGCTCGTGATTGTCACCAACTTTTTCATTCCGGCTTTGGGCAATTTGATTCTTGTAGGTCGAACTGCTGGCAATTTCGTTTGCATGATCATTTGCTTGTTTGCCTGGGGCTCGCATGATTATCGAATCGTGCTGGCGTGGTCGCTGTTTATGGATATACGCGCATATATAGATATTTTTGTGATGCCGGCTCAGATCGCGAAAAAACGTCATGAGGAACATCACGCTTCCAAACAGAAGGGCACTCACGAAGAAGCGCACGCACTGCGGGCTGTGTCTGCGCCGCTGGAGCAAGCACTGCCTCATCACTCTGATTTGCACTCTTCGTCGGATGCTCCGCATCGAAGTGTGGGTGATTATGCTCATGGTGCTCCTATCGCGGAACACCGCCATTCGGGCGATGCAGTTAAACATGGCGATGAGATGTCGAAGCCTGGCGATGTTGCGGCAGAAAAATTCTCACATGGTGCACCGTTGCCTATTAATGCTGTTGTTCACGACGAAGCACCGCATGAGCTTGCTGCTCATGTCTTGTCCTATCATGGAACAGCGCAGACGTCAGCTGCTCCGAATGAGGAGCCGCAACACACATTGCACTCACATGGTGCTCCCTTGCCGATCAGCACGGTAATGCACGAGGCAAAAGAACATGATGCTGCTGCGCACGCTGCGTCATTTCATATTCGTTCGGTCGAAGATGCACGTAAAGACGTGAGCGAGGGATCGGGCGGCCACTCAGCTATAGGTGGCACTGCAGGAGTAAGTCTAAACGTTCAAGCCCACGAGCCGGAGCATCTCTCGCATGGCGCGCCGGTTGCGCTTGCTGCCACTCACGCAGCTGCTGCGGAAGCTATTCCTGGTGCATCAGGAATTACGCATCTTTCGCCGCGTTCAACTGGGGAACATGACAAGGTTGGGCAAGCAAAAGCGGGCGGGACGCCCGAACATGTGATCAATCAGCACGATGTGATGGACTCAATTTTGCATCAAGTTGAACCCGGTGCTGTTGAGTCGCACTCTCAGCATTCCTCGCTAATGCATGCGGATGGACCATTCGGCGCTGGAATCGTTCAACACGCTAGTGAACGGAAGGCCGATTCGGAAACCGATGGCGGTGTAATCTACGATATATACGGTGAAGAAGATGACGACGAAAACGCCGTGCATTTGTCTCCTCTGGACGATGGCTTGTTCCACGCGGTTGGCGATGCGGCTGCGCCGGGGTTGAGTGCGCTTTCGTCTAAATCGGAGGGGAACGGTCAATCCGAAGATCATGGTTCTGGCGCTTCACATGAATCAGCACATCATTTGAAACCGGTTGATTATGGCGATAGCGAAGGCGGGCTTGCTCATGATGGTGCCGCTGCAGCAAAGAGGCAACAGCTTTGTCCGAATTGCCAGAATCCGCGTGAGCATAACCGACCGACCTGCCCTACGTGTGGCACTCATTTCGACGAAGGATCTGCCTAAATCGGTCGCCTCAGCCATCAAAATTTACGTTTGTTTAATGCCTGTCTGAGGCATAATATGAGGATACGAATTAGCAAGCTGGGCGTAATCTTCAACCCAAGGCATTAAGCATGACATATTCTGTCGAAATCGAGCAGCTCATTAATGATGCGACTCTAGACTTAATGGAAGAGAAGTTCGCCAGCGCCGAGCGCGATTTGAAGAGAGCTGTCACGATTTTCTCAAATCAGCCGAATGCCGAACTCGCTTGCGCAGACTTCGCACATCTTCTGATCACGCTGGCTTCTGTCTATGTCCGTTGGCAAAAAACTGATAATGCTGAAACACTTTACTTCAAGGCAATAGAGTCACTCGAGCAGGCTAAAGAGCCGTCACATCGTTTGCTTTGCAAAGCGCTGAACGAGCTAGCTGAACTCTACATCTCAGTCAATAAGCACGCGCAAGCACAGCAGCTGCTCGATCGCGCCAATATAATATCGGAAGAGTGGCTTGAAAAGCGCGATCCCGAAGCTGTCAACGTGATGCGCAACCTGGCTAGCGTTTCCTACAAGCTGGGCAAACTCGCACAAGCAAAAACAATTGGAAATCGCTTGCTCGCTACTCAAGAGGCGGTTTGCGGATCACGACATGTTGATGTCGCTGAAACGCTTGAGTTGCTCGCTTGTATAAATCAGGCGCACCGAAGATACGACACTTCAGAGTTGCAGTTCAAACGTGCACTTTCCATACAAGAGAGTTTGCAGGGCGCTCAAAGCGAGCCGGTTGCGCGCTTGATGCGCAAGTTTGCCACCTTACACTGCGATAAGCATGATCACGGGCTTGCTAAGCCATTGTTGAAGAAAGCTCTCGCCATTCGCAAGATACTCAAGCGTCCCCAAGACGAAGAATTTGCCAGTGCATATTTACAGCTTGCCGAAGTTTACTACGTAGAATGTAATTACAGTCCTGCAGAGCTTTATTACAAGAAGACGATCTCAATTCGTAAGAGGCTTATCGGAGCACGCTGTCTTGAAGTCGCTGATGGGCTTTGTGGTATTGGTAAACTCTACTGCGCCATGAAGAAGTTTCGTGAGGCCGAAGTTCAGTTCAATCAGGCGTTGCAAATTCAAGTAGATTTGCTCGGTCCGTACAATAAAGAAGTTGCTTCAACTTTGACCAAGCTTGCCGGCACATATATGTCTCAGGGGCGCTTCAATGAAGCGAACCTGATGAAAGACCAGGCGATGACCTGCCAGGTTCAACACATGCAATTGACTGTTGACGATTTCGATCCGTATGACCGCGCGGTGCTTTATCACAGTCAGGGGGCGTACAAGCAGGCTGAGGAGTTCTACCATAAAGCTTTGGCTAAGGTTGAGCGCAATCTGGGCATCGATCATTTTCACCTGGCGGAAATTTTGACCAAGCTGGCAGAGCTGCATCGGTCCCTTCAGCGTTATGACAAGGCAGAGCTTTTGTTGCAGCAGGCGCTGAAAATTTTTCAACGAATGCAGCATCGCGCAGTTTTGACTACTTATGCGGTTCTTGCCGATCTCTATACATTCCAACAGCGCTACGATGAAGCTGAAGAGCTTTACATGCAGGCGCTTGGTCTGATCGAAGATGCTATTGGTGTTCGTCAGAGCGATCAATTGGCGATTCTGGGCGGTTATGAAAAGATGCTGATCGCTGCGGGGCGAAAACCTGATGCGGATAAAATTCGCACAAAATTACGCAACATTTTGAAACGCAGCAAAAACTATCAGTCAATAATTCAAAAGCCCGTTCGACCAGAGTCTGTATAAAAGACGCAAGCCGATATAAAATCAACCAGAGTCGATCGGGATGACTGTGGTATCGAATTAGCATGACAATCTATTTTGCACCAATAGCGCGTCTCCTGGGCGACCTCGTTGTGTCTTTGCCGCCATTGCAGAGCCTGGTCGAGGCTCATGCTGCTGATGATGTTTGTTTGATACTGCGGTCTCCGGCGCAGCTGGGGCTGGCGCAGCGCATTCCCGGTCTGCGGCACGTCATACTCGAAAACGAATTTTTGCAGTTGCCTGAGTCTGAGCGCAAGCAGGTATTCAATCTGCGCGATCATCCTTTGCAGACGAACTATGTATGGGGCTCGCCAGCGTTCTACGCGAAATATCCCGGCTATGGTATCAGTGATATTATTCGGGAGATTTGTCATGACCTCGGAATTCCGGACGGTCAAAACGAACTGGTGTCCCTGCAATACACCGAGCGCGCAGATTTTGTCGGCAAGGTTTTGCTGATTCCGGGCACGGCTGCGCCGATCAAGACCTGGCCAAATTCTCATTGGTTAGCGTTGCAACGAGAGCTGACTGCTATGGGCAAATCTGGAGTCATGATTGGTGAACCTCGGGTGAACGCGCAGATCGCAAGTCTGATTCAAGCGGGAATGCCATGGGCTCCTACGCGCACTCTGGCAGATGCCCTTGATGCGATCAGTTCGGCTGCCTGCGTGGTTTCTGTTGATACTGGGTTGATGCACCTGGCTGTGCATCAGGGTGTACAGACGGTTGCGTTATTTCGCGATTACACCATGTTTTTGCGCGATTATCCCCACAGCAGAAATCTAATTGCAAACGACTGCTCTGCCGAATGTAAGCGCGGCGAATTCGATTTCTGCCCCAATGTTCAAGTATTCTTTGACGATTGGAACGCTGACAAGATCTTCGAATTTTGGAACAACATGAAGTGCAAGCAAGAACAAAGCGAGAGCTGCATGGCTCGGATTAGTGTCGAGTCTGTGCTTGCGAAGCTTGAGGACAATGGAAGCCTAAATCCTGACTAAATTCGCGACGTTATTGCTGAGTCTGATTAATGATCTGCCCTGCGGCAATGCGATGCACCGATTGCGCCACCAGCGAAAATGGGATGTGGTGGCTGGGCAGGCTGGTGTCAAACTGGAAAACCTGCGACAACTCAGTTTGCGCTGCATCCTTGCTTTCGGAACCAATACGAGGGCTGCCATGCAGGACTTTTGAAATCCAGATACGAGTATCATGTTTATCTAAATAAACGCGGCAAGTGCTGCAAGCTTTATTGAGAAATTTGGCGTCTTGCAAAAATGTGTCGCGGTCTACATCGGGTGAGAAGAACAGCGCGGCGGCAAAGGGCTGCTGTGGGTGGCGTTCAGCGTATAGATCTTTCAGTGACCATTGCACCATTCTCGCTCCCAGGCTGTGGGATACAATGGCTATGTTTTCATAGCCGATGGTGTCTCCCAGATCTCCTAAGACTTTGGAAAGAGGTTGGGCGCTCCATTCTGCTGTGCATTCGTCAGTCATGTAGGCGCAATAGTTATTCTTGGACGGCCAGGCAAACACCACCAGCGGTGCATCCAAATGCTTCGCCATGCTCAAGCCGAAATCCATAGAGCCGTCAAAGCTCTTTCTGTAGCCGTGAACGAAAACCGCTGCACTGCGGCCGGTGGCTTTTACTGCATCGAGAAATTGTTGCTCATTCTCGAATTTGACCATCTTTGCTTGCTCTATATCGTCATCAGAGCCTGTGCGCAGATACTCGCCGTAAACTAGCGCATCTGAACGCTTGCCGCGAAACTTCAGTTCACCCTGTTTACTCTCGCTTGCCAGCCGGTTGGTGACGAAGAACAGAGGATATTTTTTCGTTGTGGGGGCATCTGCTGTTGTGCTAGTTATGTTTCTTGCTGAAGCTGAAACGGTGCCCATAAACGATGAGCACAAAATTGCAATCAGGCTAATAATCGATAGAGTCAGTTTGCGCATCAAATTAAATAAGTGCCTCCGGTAAAGGAGCTTTGAAACAACAGCATAGTAAGCGTTCAGTATATTGAATGAGGACGCTACAACTCAGATTCTGGTTCCGGCTCAGGACAATTCTAAGGACATCATATCGCTTGTCAGTATCGTTGGCCTATTCATCGGTCCATTAAGGTGTTTATATGATTACATCTAATTAGTTTTTGGTCCCCCTTTGATCCCGGGAATGCTTGGCAGACAATCGTTCTAGGGACTGAACCAAATGGAGCCATGATCTCCTTGTATACAAACACAACTGATCGGCCTCCGCCTTAAAGCTAAGTCATCTACAAGCGCTCAATAAAGCCACCTGGGAGATTTCTCTCTTAGGTGTCAAGCTCACTGTGAATGCTGAATACGCGGACATTCCCGGGATCACGAGCGTCCCGCCCGCTTCGGCGACTTCAGCGAGTTCCTACCTCGCTGGCTTCTAGCTGGCTATTCACGAGTGCTTTCCATAGTGACTCCAATAACAACAGTGCCTCCAATATTGCCTCCTGGTTCTCTCCCAGCTTTTAGCTAGGCTCGCGGGTCATTTAAGCTCTTCTGTATATAACTCAGCTATGCATCGGAGTTGTAGGGGAATTCTCCGAAGCGATGGCTCAATACGGGCAGCTCAATACCGAGGATGGTGCAGTCTTCTCTTCACAATACCTGGCGCGCATAATGGCCGACACCATTCCAAAGAATGAGTCATAGCCCTCCTTGCGGATGAAATCGATCACCTCTGATGCGTCAGATATCGAAATTGAAGCTAATGGTGATGAGCGAGTTTCGCATCTGGTATCAATTTATCCAGATGATTCTCATGCAAATAATCAGCGAATGAGCGGCGCAAATCGATGACAGACAGCCCTGTTCCGGGGCTGGTCCAATATTCTTGTTCCACGTATTCTGATTGCTTGCGGCAATGAGTAAGAAGATCCCTCGAGAATTCCGGCTGTCCGAATTCGTCAAAGAAACGATTGGAAGCCAGAATTAGAATCTTACCGGGTGCAACTGGCTTGTAGGTTTGAATGGCTTCTCTTTGCGTTACAGCAAGTATTTCTTTGGTACTTGAATCTACCATGAGCGTTGTCGCCAGCAGCTTGAGCACAACCTGATCGTCTGCCGTTTTAAGCGGCTCGCAGAGGTTTATCATGTTTACGTTGAGTATATTTCCGACACGGTCTTTGCTCACATAGGGGGTCGGAACGCAAGTCCAGACTTCTCCAAGTCTGTCGGTCTGAAGACCAATGACCTCGTGCTCAGCGTAAGATATGGCTCGCGGACCTTTGGTTTCGTATGATTCATGCGTTTTCAAATTCACAAAAGAGAGCTCGTGAATCCTGCCAATGTTGTGCCATGAGCCAGACAGCCAGTCGGGTACGTGCCACCAGAATTTTGTATCAGCATTGTCGTGAGGGCTCAAGTTTCGCTCATCGAAACGCCTGCCGACCTGAATGTTGGGATTTACAGGCGGCAATACTAGAGCATGCTCAATATGACCGCTGAGCTGGGCGCTAAGTTCTGAACCTAGTTGTGACGATTGTTGGGCTTGTGTTGGAGTGCTTAAGGCAAAAACTGCCGCGCAAAGAATCAGGGACAGCGGCAGGATCAGCGCCATTCGTTCTATTCTGAATCTGGATTTTAGAGCTCGGGCAATTGGCACTTTCAAAATTACTCGACAATCACAGGGTGGCAAGGGCTATCTACATTCTACCCAAGCTCAGCTCAGGCGACCTGTATCTTGAATGTGTTGAACCTCTTTCGACCATAAAGTTAAGGAATTCACGTCGTTTCGAACTACAGGCTGGCGTGACTTAGATACAACCGTCCAGAACGAAGAATTCGTAAAGTCAATATTTGAATATGTGTCTCGACTCTATTTTGATTTTATCCGCGGGGGCGCTGCAGTAGCTTGCGCGGCTGTTCCCATGACACTGCGGATTTCGGAAATGCGTTGTCTCACAATCGTTGTTTGCGGAGCCATCTCGCCGAATTTCGCTTCGCGAAAAGACAGAGTCCAATTGTATGCCTGCAAGGCACCATCGTAATTTTTTCTGGCCTCGAAAACCTGTCCCAAGAAGAAAAGCGCTTCGGCGATTTTGGGATCATCCGGTCCCAACGACAATGAGCTTAAATAGGCGGTTCGCGCCAACTTTTCCGCGTCGCCATAATCTTTCTTCTCTAAGGCAGCTTGCGCTTGCTCTAAAAAATTATCGACATTCTGTGACGTTTGTGCGATGGCTTCTTTTGAGCTATCTTGAGCTTTCTTGTGTTCAGCATCCGTCTCGTCGGGTAATTTCTTTTCCGCCTTGGACAGATCCAGATTATAGAGAAACGGCACAGCCGAAAGGACCAGCGCAATAATAAACATGCTTAGCGCCGCGTAAACATCAGTCTTGTCCAGCTTCGGTCGCGCTTTGCTCTTCTCGGGGTCTTTCAGTTCGGCTGATTGTGCCGCCTGTGCTGCTGCTAAATCGAAATCGTTGAGCTTTTCCAGCGCCGCTCGCAATTGACCTGAGTTCTCAAATCTTTGCGCCGGATCTTTTCGCATGCACGTACTTACAATTCCGGCAAGCATCTCCGCTCGCGGCTCGTTTGGCAAGTCGTTTGCCACGTTGGGAATGGCTTCGTCTAGATGCATGCGCATACAGTCGACCGGGGCATCCGCTTCGAACGGCGGATGCCCCGCAAGCGCATGATAAAGCAAACAGCCAAATGAATAAATGTCGCTGCGAAAATCGACTTTCTTCCCGAGCACCTGCTCCGGGCTCATGTAATAAACGCTACCAAAAACAGTACCAGGTATCGTCAACTCGCGAGCGACAGTGCTCTCTGCCGAAGTAGATTTCGCAATACCGAAGTCGAGCAACTTAACGATAAATCCACCTTGCCCGTCAGGTTGAAGCATCACATTGCTCGGTTTCAAATCGCGATGAATCACAGCCTTCTCGTGCGTGAACTCAACCGCGCGCGCCAGTTGCGCAAAATAATCAATACACTCGGTGACGCCAACCTTCCCCTGTTCTTCGAGCAAATGTTCGAGACTACTACCCTCAACATAATCCATCGCGATGTATGGCTTGCCATCAGGGGTGACACCACTGCCAAATACATTGACTATGTTTGGATGATTAAGCGTGCTGGCGATTTCTGCTTCCATTTTGAAGCGCAATAGCATGTCAGGATGATCGACAAGCTCCGGATGCAAAATTTTGACGGCGACTTTGTTGTGAACAAGCTTCGTTTCGCCGGCGTAAATCTGCCCCATGCCTCCCTCAGCGATGAGCGAAGTCAAAATATACTTGTCATCAAGTTCGAAAGGTTCGAACGCCCGAGTTGAATTCATTTCTTGATGTTCTTGCCTATCACCGAAGGTTCAGCTTATTCTATAGCATGATTTCCCAACTGGCGGAACTATAAATGGATGTCTCGCTTGCAATTTTGGCAATAGGTGGCTTGATATTTCTAGCCCATATATTCGCCGCAGTCTTTGATAGGTTGGGCATTCCCGACATTTTGCCGCTTATGTTTCTCGGTCTGATAATCGGTCCTTTCATGGGTCTGGTCACGCCTGCAGCGTTCGGTAAAGTTGGTCCGGTGTTTTCAACAGTTGCCCTGGTTGCCATCTTATTTGAAAGTGGGCTTGAACTTCGCTTCTCTGATTTGAAGGCTTCGTTTGCCAGCTCGGTTGGTGTGACGATGCTGAGTTTTCTGTCGACAGTGGGTGTGGTCACAATTATTTCTATGTCCGCTCTGCATTTGGCTTTGTTGCCTGGCCTCATGCTCGGTTTTATTGTGGGTGGAACATCAGCTGCTGTTGTTATCCCGATTCTGGCCAAGTTACCTGTCAGCCGCGAATTAAAAGTGGCACTTACTCTTGAGGCAAGCATCGGTGACGTGCTTTGTATTATTGGAACTCTTACTTGTTTGAAGGCTGCTTCCACAGGCAGTTTGGAACCGGGAGCCGTAGCTGGCAATTTGATTTCTTCGCTGTCTCTGGCCACATTGATCGGTCTGGCGTTTGGAGTGGTCTGGAGTTATAGCCTTAACTTTTTTCACCAGTTGGAAAACGCCGTGTTGACCACCCCGGCTTTTCTTTGCATTCTGTATGCAATAACTGAGTTGCTCGGATTCAGCGGACCGATTGCTGCACTAAGCTTCGGTATTATGCTGGGTAACGTCAAACAGCTGAACTTGCCTACTGTCGGGAAGCTGCTTGGAATAGAGGGCGATGGCACCGCGAACAAGAACAAGCCGATCGCAAATATCCTAATTGCCTTTGGCAATTTTCTTGTGACCAAAAAAGCTGGTGCTGAAAACGCGACTGAGACTGTTCAATACAAACATCTTTCAAGTGCAACTGCGCGTGATTTGAACTTCTTCGATCATGCAGTTATCAGTGAATTGATCTTCATCGTCAAAACTTTCTTCTTCGTTTATTTAGGACTGAGTATCCAACTTAAGGATCAAATGCAAATTGTCGCAGGTGTGCTTTTGACCGGATGGATTTATTTGTTCAGGATCATATCGATTCGCATAGCCTTGAGTCCTGAGTGGGATGCTAATGACGCTAAGCTTGCTGCAATTATGTGTCCAAAAGGGCTTGCTGCTGCCGTTCTTGCCTCTATGCCTGTGGCAGCCGGTCTTCCTTACGGATCGATCGTGCAAAACGTGGCGTACTCGATTATTCTTTCGAGCACTATTTTAACTACTATATTGCTGGTTCTGATTGGTCGCGGTGTGCGCCTCGCGCCTTATTGTTTTGCTTTTGGTCGCTACAAAGACGCTGCTCCGAGTGGGTCTTGAGGAAACTGACCTCACTTGCGCCCGGTTTGGACGGAGCGCGTTTCTAACGCGGCTTAGCTGAAACCATGCACCTAATACGACTTTCCGATGGAGTATTGATACTATAGTCGCTCGAATTTTTCTTCGTGAATTATTGTCCTGAAATATGAACCCCGAACAGATTCTGTTTTGGAAATTGCAATACTGCTTGAATCTTTTGCTTAGACTCATTTTGGCGAGATGGTTAAGCTCTCAATCTTATGTTATGAATAGCGATTTTTGTCTTGATACCAAATTTGGTGCCGAATTTGATTCCTGTTTTGACACAGTTTTCACATTGTCCATGGTCCAATATAAAGGTAGAATTCAGGAGTATGAATGAGACCGCTCATCCGATATTCCGTCTTTAGACCAAGGAGTATTGGCATGAAAAGATTACTGACACCACTTTTGTTGTTCACGCTGGCTTTCGGTTGTGCTCAGCTGCCGGCACTGGCTGACTTCAACCTTAATTACGGTGATGGCGACCGTAATCATGATAATCGCTGGAACTACAATGAGTTTCAACATGCTAATCACTATTACTACGAGCATCACCACGGAGCACGTGTAAGTACCGATAGCGAACTTCGCCACAATTTTGATAAGCTTGATCGAAATCGTGATGGGTACATCAATGTCGATGAAGCTCGCAGCTACCGCAACTGGGACTAGTATTCGCGATTTAGTTTTAACGCGAGCGAAGTACCGAAAGGTGCTCCGCTCGCTCTTGCATTGGTGCTGCGCGGAAGAAGCAATCGATGCAGCCAGAGTGATGCAGTCTGAGCAATGCAGCCCGAGCTCTGCTTATGGAACTTTCGTTACGTGTGGTTTTGAAGAACCGTTTCGCAAATGGCTGCTCAGCCAACCACGCAAAACTGCTGAAACCTGGGTAGTCATCTGATTCTCCTCGAAGATCAAATGCTCTCCATTTCCAACAATCATTAGCATTTTGTCCGGCGTTGTTAACTCGTTAAAGAGTTCGATTGTCCCCTGCGGTTTCACGAGCTTGTCTTTGAACCCTGCCAGAATAAGCACAGGGCTATGATTTATTGATTTGGCAGCATCGTGATTCTCGTTCATGAAATGTTGAAACTGCATTAGCTCTTTCGGTGTCAACTTCATACGATTGAGCGGATCGCCTTTCCACCTCTCTTGTATTGCGGGATCATCGGTTGCCTGGCTTATGATGCTCGAGCCAATTTCCATGGGCTTATTCATTCGTCCAGTCACCATGCGCATGGCTATTTGAAGTTCATTCCGTGTATTGTGAAAACGATCGCCAGAAGGCACTGCCGAGATTAGTCCGTCGATGAGTTCTGGATGATCGGCAGTAATCCTGAGAGCTATTGCCCCTCCCATGGATTCACCGAGCAAAAAAATCGGTACTTTTGGATAGGCCGTCCTTAAAAGTCTTATTGCTTTTTCGACATCTGTAAGACACGCAGCAAAATCGACTTTTTCTTTTCCTTCTAGTTTCATCCAGCTACCAAAGCCACGTACATCCACAGCAAATGTGGCTACGCCAAGGCTCGACATTTGCTTACCGAATTGCTCAAACGAGGCGCTGTTTAGCCCAAGTCCATGGACGCAGAGAATTACCATGGTTGGATATTTCTTTGGTGTCCACGCGCGGCAAGGTACTTCGATATGCAAACGCACTGGTGCCAGAGATCTTTTGATTGAGACACTCTTCTTGTTAGCGACACCCTTTTGCGCCGTGTTGCTCGCGGTTGTTTTACTATGTGCTTGACCTTTAGTGGCACTATTTTGCGGATTTGCGTCAGTTCTATTTTCGGCGAGTACTTGATTGCTCGGCAATATAAGCGCAAGCAAAATGCAAAAAACGACAAATGGTGTATTGGCGATCAACATGTTTTTTTCCTGATTGAAAGTCTAATTAACACGCAGTTGGCGCTACCAAATGGACTAAGTGCGTTGTGGATTCGGCCAATTTAAGGATACTTAAAATCCAGTTTCTTGAATATATCATCGCATGAAAAGAACCGAACGAGATGGCTGGCGCTATGCTTTTGCTTTGTGAAACGAACGAGAATAATGCATCCAGGTCGCCATTGATTCAGAAGAGCTGCCATATTGCTTGTGCACGAGCCATGTAGCCTTTAACAAGTAGATGCAAACGAGGGAGCTGATAGAATAGGCGCTTATCCACATATCCGGGAGATATCAAATGGCACTTACCATGTCCACGATGCTAGCACTCGGCACTTCGGCGCCGCACTTCGAACTTACCGATGTAGTTTCGGGCAAAACCGTCAGCCCGAAGACAGCCGCAAACAAGGCTTTGCTTGTCATGTTCATTTGCAAGCATTGCCCTTATGTGAAACATATCGAGTCTGAACTTGCCAAACTCGGTCGCGATTATTCCGGCAAAGAAATTGGTATCATCGCAATTTCAAGCAACGATGCAGAAAAACATACCGATGATTCTCCAGAAAACTTGAAGAAATTTGCTGAAGCACACGCCTTCGCATTCCCTCTTTGCTATGACGAAACTCAGGAAGTGGCGAAATCATACACAGCGGCTTGCACGCCAGACTTCTTCCTGTTCGACAAAGAGCACAAGCTGGTTTATCGCGGTCAACTCGATGAAAGCCGTCCGGGCAACGACAAACCGGTCACAGGAAAAGACCTACGCGCAGCCGTCGATGCTGTACTTTCCGGAGCTAAAGTTGACCACGATCAAAAGCCGAGCGCTGGTTGTAACATCAAGTGGAAGCCAGGCAGCGAGCCGAAGTACTAGATATAAAACAAATTGGAAGAGCTCCACAAAACTGACAAAGCTGAAAAGCGCCCGGGTCAGTAATTGCGAATCCCTCTGGTAAGCAACCAAAGTATTTGGTTGCTACTAAGAGGGATTATCTCTTTGCATTACGCGCGCACTTCCGCGGGGATAAAGTCGCGAAAAGCCTCAACAAACATTGCGAATTAGTTTCGCGACTCGTTGCAAGCGACTCGTTTGCCATTGCCAAAAGCGGAAAATTATTGCTGGACAGCCAGAGTTGCCTTGTCTTGAACTCGCTGAAAGAAGAGCGCGACTGCAGCTTCTCCCGCCGACCCCAGGTCAAGCGAGAAATCATTTACATACAGATCTATGTGGGCTTGGATTACTGCTGGCGTCAAATCGGAGGCATAGCGTTTACACAAGCTAAAGGCTTCTTCTTTGTGCTCATATGCCCAGGTAAGGCTTTCTTTGATCGCATTATTCAGTATCGAAACATCGAGCCCCTTTTTAGCGATAACACAACCAAGCGGAATCGGGCAGCCAGTTTGTTCCTCCCAATGGGAACCCAAATCTTGAATCAGCCGCAATCCATCAGCCTTATAAGTGAATCGCTTCTCGTGAATAACAACACCCTGGGCATTCTTATCTTCTTTGAGCAAGTCGTACAGAGTATTGAACGTGACGAACTTCTTGCGCAGAGGCTTTTGCGCCCAAAAGTCGAGCAAAAAATTGGCAGTCGTGTACTGTCCAGGGACCATTATTTCATTTTCTGGGTGCCAGTCATTACCGCCTGTGAGCAAAAGCGGTCCAACACCACGCCCAAGCGCGCCACCACTCGGCAATAAATCATAGTCATTTTGGCAGCGACTGAAGTTCGCGTAACTAATCTTGAGCAGCTCAAATTCGCCTGAGCAGGCTCTTTCGTTCAACGTTTCGATATCATAGTAATTGAATTGCAGCTGGAAGCCCGGGATACGCACTCGGTTTAGAATAAGAGCACTGAAGATGAATACATCGTTCGGACACGGCGATATAGCAATGTTTAGCGTCTTCACTGTTCTACCTCACTAGTGAGTTTTAATTCAATCGCTGGGAATCGTTGTGATAAAGGTAGCAACTGAGATTCTTAGTGGGCTTTTGCTTTTGCCGCTGCGCCAGGCTTGCCGCCAGCGTTTTCCGCGTCGAAACCTTTTTGATTCGCCTTTAGGAAGTCGACAACAAATTCTTCTGTAAGTTGTTCGACCGATTTCTCGGGCTTAACCCCGATTGTATAAAGTTTGTCACTGTAAGTTACAGCGCGAATAGCGATTTTAGGATTGCGCTCTAGTGTCGCCCACTGCGTCACTTTCAGCTCCGCAATTGTGTGAATGCCGGCTTTTACAAAAGTGATTTGCACCACGGCGTCGCAATCTTTGTAGTTGCTGCCATCTGCTTTCATCAAAGGATATTTCTTGATTGAAAGCTGGCTCAACTTGCCTGCCATAATAACTTCCAGGGGCTGGTAGTCTTTAAATCCAACTACTCGGTAGGCGATGCCTCGGATGCCCGAAAGCGAAGGAAGCATTGTCGCTTCTCGCACTTCTTTTCGTTTGGAAGCAATTTCCTCTTGCGTCAGGGGCAATTCGACTTTTGCACTATCCGCACTGGCGGCAAAGCAAAATTGGCTGTTTGCAACCAGAGAAGCCAATAGAAGGGCAAAGCAAGAAACTAATTTATATGCTGACATCAATCCATCCTGCCGAGAACCAAGCTCAATGAATCTGCTATTGTATAGCATGCTGAAGATTGATAACTGAAAGCAATTAGTCAAATCGCCACTCGAGGAGCTTTAGCAATGAAGAGCAAAGATTTGCTGTTACTATCGGTCGGGTTTGCCATGGTGCTTGCAAGTGCCAATGCGCCCCAATGTTCGTTGGCTCAAGGCGAACAGCAGGCAGATCAGGCGGCTTTTCAAGATGACGAAGAGCTCATGCGTATGAACAATGCACAAATTCACGAATTGGAAGGCGAAGAACAAAACGCCGATCAGCAAGCATCTTTTGACGATAAGCGCAATCAAGCTTATCGGCTTTACGCGGAAAAGCGTGTCGAAGATTTGGAAAAATTGAAGGGTGGAAATCCGCAAAATGATAAGCAGATCGCCGTGCTGCAACGCTGGTTGAAAGCCGATGCCGCGACGCGTCTGCGCGATCAACAAACCATAAATGCCTTACGCAAACGCGTCGCTAATATGGAACAAACGCAGCAAGCCGAAACAAGCAACCTTGGTAACGACGTTGGTGCGTTGCGTGAGGCGGCTACTGATGCCCGCTCAAATCAACAATTCAAGCAGCAAATGTCGATTAACTATTTCAACGAAATGCAGTCTGAAATGGGACCCGCGCACATGATCAAAGCTAACTCCGGACCGTCATACAATATGGGTGGAATGGGCTTCAATGGCGGTCAGCAGCTTTTCGGTGGTGGCTACTAGTAAATACTTGAGCAGGTGTTTCGCTGCGTTTGTGGCAGCGTTTTTGCTTGTCTGCTTTCAGCCGTGCGGCGCTCTGGCCGATGCGGATCTGCGATTGCCGCGTGTAGTTGTGGATAATGCTGGACCTTATGTGTCAGCGAATCTCAATGTGCAAAAGTTCTACGACACTATCGTCATCTCGCCGGAATATCTGCGGCAGCCGCTTTCAATGGTTTGCACTAACGGCTCAGTGACGGCTCCTGGATTTACCTGGGTGCGCATGTTCATCTTGCCGGATAAATCAGATGCAGATTACCAGCATGTGCAAGAGCCGCTCGGTCGGATGATCATCAATGAAGATTCGTTTTTGTCGACCTCACAGGTATACCTGGATTTATCCGGGCAGTTCAGCCCGGGGCAGCATCGTGTTTGCGTGGAAGCGGCGGGCAGAGTCGGCGCCGTCTTCTCCTGGGAGATTCGCTCGATTGGCAAACCGACACTTTACTTGCCGCCACGCAGTAGTACCGCCGCTGGTGTCTGGTTTGATGTTTTTGGATCTGGCTTTAGTCTGCGTCCAGCTGAAAACACTGTTCAGCTCGGTCCGGTAATACTTCCAGTTGCAGAATCGAACGGTCGGACTTTACGAGTTTTTATTCCGAA
>Ga0182030_10007186_pt1 | contig 23317 bp, 22 predicted proteins | sample 812S3MmetaG_FD_121299 | JGI IMG/M metagenome (GOLD analysis project Ga0182030, IMG submission 121299) | Permafrost microbial communities from Stordalen Mire, Sweden - 812S3M metaG (Illumina Assembly) | ecosystem: Environmental > Terrestrial > Soil > Wetlands > Permafrost | place: Sweden...
GCGGTGCCCAGGCAGGAACCTCCCGGCAGCGACTCGCTCTTTACGAAAATGCCCGTACAAAATGGCGAGGAGACCGAGCCAACGTCGGGGAGCTTCGAGACTTTCGTCAAGACGCCCTGGATGGATGCCTCGTGCGACGCGACGGAGCCACCCGTGGAGTGAAAGACAATCTGGTCGGCGTCTCCAGACTGCTGGGTGAAGCCCTTTTGGAGGAGCGACTGCGCCATGGTCGAGTTCGTACCCGGCAAGCTGAAGGCGTTGGAATAGGCCGAACCTTCGGCGTGGGAGACGACATTGATGAGAATGAAAACGACGATCCAGGCGGCCAGCACCCACCAGCGGTGTCGAACGGAAAAACGGGCGAGGGATTTCAAGGGCTCCTCCTGGGGGGAGATGGGGAGAGGTGCGGAGAGCGTTGCGTTACCGTGAGGACGTCAAGCGAAGCCCAAGTCTAGAGGAAGTTGATGACGCCACCTGAGCGGCGACCCCCACGTTTCGAAGGTCATCGTTACCCGCAGATCATTCCCGATCCCGGTGAGATTGAAGCGGGCGCGCTCGCGCCGTGGTCGGTCACATCTCGTCGAACGAACCTTTCACTTGATCTCGTACGGTCGCAACTTCGCGACGCGGAACGTGTGTTGGGCACACATCTGGCGCCGGACCAGCCCGAAGAGCTCGGACTTGTGGCTGACGGTTCGCCCACGCCGATCACGCACCGCTCCGCTGTCCTCGTCGCCTTATTTGAAGAGTCGGGGGAGAGTCACGTAATTCTCACGCGGCGTTCATTCGAGATGCGCTCTCACCGTGGCGAGATTGCCTTTCCCGGAGGACGCGGCCACGAGGGCGAGACACCCACCGAGACGGCGCTGCGCGAAGCGCAGGAGGAAGTCGGCCTCGATCCAGACACCGTGACGCCGTACGCCTGGCTGAGCCCGATCGCGACGTTTGCCTCAAGTTCGGCCATCTTTCCCATCGTCGGCCTTCTGGACAGACGGCCGGAATTCGTCATTGAACCATCCGAAGTGGACCGCGCTTTCAGCGCCTCGCTGTCGGACCTGGTCGCCGACGGGGCCTTCCTCGAGGAGCGGTGGCGCCGCCCCCTGACGCGACCGGGTGCGGACGAGGACGGATTCTTCTCGCTCTACTTTTTCAAGGTGCCCGATGACCTGATCTGGGGTGCAACGGCCCGGGTCCTGACCGAACTGCTGTGTCTTGTCACTGGTGCTCCGTGGCCCATCCGTCGCGGCGTTGATACGCAATCTCGCTAGTAGATTGGAAGACACACGGCACCTATTTGTGGTGTATTCAATCGGAGGACTTCATGGCGGAAGTTGAGATCGGCATCTCGAAATCGGCTCGTCAGGCCTATGGCTTTGACGACATCGCGATTGTGCCCTCGCGGCGCACCCGTGACCCCGAGGACGTCGACATCACCTGGCAGATTGACGCCTACAAATTCGAGCTGCCGGTGCTGGGCTCGGCCATGGACGGCGCGATCTCTCCTCTTACCGCCATCGAACTCGGTCGACTCGGAGGGCTAGGCGTACTAAACCTCGAAGGCCTGTGGACCCGGTACGAGGACCCGACGCCACTCTTTGAGGAGATCACCGAACTTGATGACGACAAGGCCACGGCTCGTATGCAGCAGATGTACCTCGAGCCCGTCAAGCTCGAACTGGTCGCCGAGCGCATCAAGCAGATGAAGGACGCGGGCATTACCACCTCCGCCTCGGTGACCCCCGCGCATACCGCGTGGATGTCCAAGACCATCATCGACTCAGGCCTCGACATCTTGGTGATTCAAGGCACGGTCGTCTCGGCGGAGCACGTCTCCAAGACCGCGGAGCCTCTCAACTTGAAGAAGTTCATTCGCGAGTTCGAAGTGCCGGTCATCGTGGGAGGGTGCGCCAGCTACCAGGCCGCGCTGCACCTCATGCGCACCGGTGCGGCCGGTGTACTCGTGGGGGTAGGACCCGGCAACGCGTGCACGTCGCGCGCGGTGCTCGGCATCGGGGTTCCTCAGGCCACGGCGATCGCCGACGTCGCGGGAGCGCGCATGCGCCACCTCGACGAGACGGGCGTCTACGTACACGTCATCGCTGATGGCGGCATGAGCAAGGGCGGCGACATCGCCAAGGCCATCGCCTGCGGCGCCGACGCCGTCATGATCGGCTCGCCTCTCACCAGCGCCGTTGAGGCGCCCGCGCACGGATTCCATTGGGGCATGGCGACCTTCCACCCGACGTTGCCGCGCGGCACACGCGTGCGCACGCAGGTGCGCGGAACCTTGAAGGAGATTCTGCTCGGGCCGGCCCACGAAAACGACGGACGACTGAACCTTTTTGGCGCTCTGCGCACGTCGATGGCGACCTGTGGTTACGAGACGCTCAAGGAGTTTCAAAAGGCGGAGATCATGTTGGCACCCTCGCTGCAGACCGAAGGCAAGGCCCTGCAACGCTCTCAGGGCGTGGGCATGGGACATTGAACGACACCGTCCTCGTTGTTGACTTTGGTGCGCAGTACGCCCAACTTATTGCTCGACGTGTGCGTGAAGCCCACGTCTATTCAGAGATAGTTCCCCACTCGATCAGCGCGGACGAGGTTCGCGCGAAATCGCCGTCGGCCATCATCCTCTCGGGGGGACCAAAGTCCGTCTACGCCGATGTCGCCCCCTCGCTCGACCCCGCGATCTACGACCTCGGCGTGCCCATACTGGGTATCTGTTACGGCGCGCAGCTGATGGCCTTGCAGTTGGGTGGCAACGTCGCCAATACCGGCATCGGTGAGTATGGTCGCACGACCCTCACGCGTGAAGGTCCGAGTCTCTTGATGGCGGAGTGGCCCCCTGAGACGACGGCCTGGATGAGCCACGGTGACGCCATCGCCGAAGCACCGGCGAGTTTCGCGGTCACGGCGTCTTCGCCCGAAGGCCCGGTCGCGGTGATGGAGGACGTGGAGCGCGGTCTCTACGCCACGCAGTTTCATCCTGAAGTCGCCCACACCGAACGTGGCCAGGAGTTGTTGTCAAATTTCTTGCATCACGTCGCGGGGATTCCCCCCACCTGGACCAACACCTCGATCATTGAGGATCAGGTGGCGGCGATCCGCAAACAGGTCGGTGACGAGAAGGTGCTCTGTGCGTTGTCGGGGGGAGTGGACTCGGCCGTCGCCGCCGCGCTCGTTACCAAAGCGGTCGGCACGCAACTGACCTGTGTCTTCGTCGACACCGGGTTGATGCGAAAGAACGAGGGCGATCAGATCGAGGAAACCTTCGTTCGCCAGTTCGGCGTGGATCTCGTACACGTGAAGGCTCAGGACCGATTCTTTGATGCTCTCGAAGGGGTCACCGATCCTGAGGCGAAGCGCAAGATCATCGGTGAGTTGTTCATCCGCGAGTTCGAAGCCGTCGCGCGCGATCTCGCAGAAGGCGATGAGGGACCAAAGTTCCTCGTGCAGGGGACGCTCTATCCCGATGTCATCGAGTCCGGGTCGGGTCACGCGGCCAACATCAAAAGTCATCACAACGTGGGGGGACTGCCCGAGGATCTTTCCTTTGAACTGGTGGAACCACTTCGCTTGCTCTTCAAGGATGAGGTACGTCACGTCGGGGAGGAGTTGGGTCTGCCCGCCGAGATCGTGTGGCGCCAGCCTTTCCCCGGTCCGGGACTGGGCGTTCGCATTATCGGCGAAGTGACGCGCGAGCGTGCCGAGATCCTGCGCAATGCCGACTACGTCGTGGTCGATGAGATCAGGAAGGCCGGCCTGTATCGCGAGCTCTGGCAGAGTTTTGCCGTGTTACCGGCCGTGCGTACTGTGGGCGTCATGGGGGATGGACGAACGTACGCGTACCCGATTGTTATTCGCGCTGTCACCAGTGACGACGCCATGACGGCCGATTGGGCGCGCTTGCCCTACGACGTGATCGAGAGCATTGCGAACCGGTTAATACGCGAGGTCGAAGGGGTCAACCGCGTTGCCCTCGACGTCACGAGTAAACCGCCGGGCACCATTGAGTGGGAGTGAGTCGCGGCTCGTTCTCTGACGAGTCATTGTGGGGAACCGGGTCTGGTGATTCGCCGACTCGCCTGGACCCCGACTCGCTCCTCGAAGGTCTAACGGCACCCCAAGTCGCCGCCGTCACCCAGCGCGGAGGACCGCTGCTCGTGGTGGCCGGGGCCGGATCCGGCAAGACGCGCGTTCTCACACGACGCATCGCTCATCTGCTCGCCACCGGCGATGCCCGACCGTACGAGATCATGGCGATCACGTTCACCAACAAAGCAGCCGACGAGATGCGCCGACGCGTGGTCGACCTGGTCGACCCCGACGCCGATCGCATGTGGGTCTCCACGTTTCACTCGGCCTGCTTGCGCATGCTGCGCGCCCACGCTGACGTCTTGGGCTATCAGCGCGGCTTCACCATCTATGACGCCGGGGACGCCGAGACGGCCGTTGAGCGAATCATGAAGGAGTTGAACCTCGATACGAAGAGACTTCCTCCGCGCAGTGTGTCGGCGGCCATCTCCGCTGCGAAGAACGAGATGATGTCACCGGAGCGCTACGCCGACACGTACGGTGACGACCCCCAGCGCCGGCGCATCGCGGAGATCTATCAGATCTACGCGAAGCGACTGCTCACCGCGAACGCCATGGACTTTGATGACCTGCTCGTCAACGCCGTCGCAATGTTGAGGATCGACGAGCGCGTGCTGTCGTCGTATCAAGACCGCTTTCGCTACCTCCTCGTGGATGAGTTTCAAGATACCAATGGCGTCCAGAACGAGTTGGTCATGATGCTCGCCGCCGAACACCGCAACCTCTGCGTGGTGGGTGACTCTGACCAGTCGATCTACCGCTTTCGCGCGGCCGACGTCCGCAACATTTTGCAGTTCGAGGCTCGCTTTCCTGATGCCGAAGTCATCGTTCTCGAGCAGAATTTTCGTTCGACCCAGACGATTCTGGACGCCGCCAACGCCGTGATCGCGAGGAATGCCTCTCGCCACGCCAAGAATCTCTTCACCGAGGGCGCCCAGGGAGAGAACATTCGGATGTATCGCGCCGGTGACGAGTACGACGAAGGTCGTTGGGTGGCCAGCGAACTACGACGACTTCGCAGCGAACACGGACTCGGTTGGAACGAGATGGCCGTTTTCTATCGCACCAACGCCCAAAGCCGGGTTCTGGAAGAGGAGATGCTGCGCGCGAACGTTCCCTACCGCGTCGTCTCGGGTATGCGTTTCTACGACCGCAAAGAGATCAAGAACGCTCTGGCCTACGCGCGCCTCATCGTCAATCCGCGAGACGAGGCTTCTGCCCGTCGCGTTATCAACGAACCCAAGCGCGGGGTGGGCGAGGGGGCCCAAGCCAAGCTCGGTTCCTACGCCGCCGAGCACGGGCTCTCCTTCGCCGAAGCCGCCCACCACGCCGCGGAGGCCGGCCTCACCAGTCGAGCCCGCACCGGGGCCGACAAGTTCGCCTTCATGCTCGATGAGTTGCGCGCCCTTTCGAACGACCTCAGCCCCCGCGAGATGATCGACGAGATTGTGCGTCAATCAGGTATGGGCGATGCCTTGCGCGCGGAGAACACCGACGAGGCTTACTCACGACTCGAGAACCTCGGCGAACTCGCCTCCGCGGCGGCGCAGTATGACACCTTGCTCGACTTCGTCGAACGCATGGCGCTCGTGGCCGACTCCGACCAGCTCGGCAGCGGTGAGGGCGCCATTTCAATGATGACCTTGCACGTGGCGAAAGGCCTGGAGTTTCCCGCCGTCATCGTGACGGGTTTGGAGGAAACGGTATTTCCGCACCGTCGAGCGCTGTTAGATGACGACGAACTCGAAGAAGAACGTCGCCTTTTCTACGTCGGAGTGACGCGGGCAATGCGTCACTTGAGCCTCACTCATGCGTGGAGCCGTACCATGTGGGGCCAACGCGTCGAAGCCATTGCCAGTCGCTTCCTTCAGGAGGTCCCGAGCGAGCTCATCACCGACATCTCCTCAACGCTGCCCACCCGACGATCGAGTTTTTCCTCCGACGACGAGGGGTTCGTCGGGCGTTCAACGGCCTTCACCGAGGGCCGGGCATTTGGAACGGGCGCGGCCCCGCCGGTGCGCTCGACCGGCGCGGAGAAACTGGGGCTGGCGATCGGAGATCGTGTCGTCCATGATCGCTTCGGACCCGGCGTCGTGACCCGCGTGGAGGGCGAGGGCTCGCACTCAAGGGCCACGGTGAACTTCGACGAGCACGGAACGAAGCATCTCGTCCTGGCGATGACGCCGCTGCACCGCGCGTAGGACTGTCTTAGCGATTCGCCAGTCGTCGCCAGAGTGTCGGCGGCATGAGGCGTACGAGGACGAACACGTAGCGAAGCACTGGTGGGCTCCAAATCACGACGCTCGTGCCGGTGAGACCGCGCAGGGCATTGTTGGCCACTTCGTTGACGCCCGTCGTAAAGGGGGTGGGCGCGAGATTCAGTGACATTCGCGTGCGTACCGCGGCCGGACGCAACAACTGAAGACTTACTCCGGTCCCCTCCAGCGACTCAGCCAGACCGATACAGAGACGGTCGAGTCCGGCCTTCGCGCCTGAGTAGAGATAACTGACCCGTCGTACGCGGACTGCGGCCGATGAACTCAGAACCAGGATCCGCCCGCTGCCTTGGCCGACCAGACGACGTCGTACTTCGGCCAGGGCGGCCACCGGCCAGGTCTCATTTACCGTGATCATTCGGGCGGATCCTTCGGCGTTCACCTCGTCTTGCAGCTGGTTTCCGACGGTACCGACCGCCACCACGACGAGGTCGACCCGGCCGCCCGCCTTGGCGAAGGCTTCCTCCACCGTGTGAGCCGCGCGAGAGGGTTCTTCAGCGTCAAAGAGGACGATATCGGTCTTCGATGCGCCGTACTCCTCGGCCTCACGCGCCGCCTGGTCGAGGAGAGTCTGATTGCGTCCGGCCAGAATCACCGTGTGCGCTCGGGCCATGCAGAGCTTCTTGGTGATCGCTCGAGCGATGTCCGAACTCCCGCCAAAGACCACCACGGTCTCCGGTAACTCGACGCGAGAATCCACGACTCTTTCCTAACAGGTGAGTCCAAAAGAGGGTCTTCGCAAGCCCTCTATGCTGAGGATTGATGAAGCGCACGTATCGGGTCGTAGTCGCCAAACCCGGCCTCGACGGTCACGATAGAGGCGCCAAGGTGATCGCCCGCACGCTTCGCGACGCCGGATTCGAAGTCGTCTATACCGGACTGCACCAGACTCCCGAACAGATTGTCCAGGCCGTCATCCAAGAGGACGCGGACGCACTCGGACTCTCGCTTCTCTCGGGAGCGCACCTCGTTCTGGTGCCGCGCATCGTCGATTTACTGAAAACCGAGGGGCGCGACGACGTGCTGCTGATGGTCGGCGGCATCATCCCTGAAGATGACGTCCCCACCCTCGAGGCCGAGGGTGTAGCTCGGGTTTTCACCCCGGGCGCGTCACTCGACGAGATTGGTTCGTGGCTCGAAGCGGTGCTCGACGCCCGAGTCGAAAGCTGAACGCGACCCCCCAACTACCAGTAACGAAAGCAGATGTGAATGGACCTCTTTGAGTATCAGGGCAAGCAGTACTTCGCGCGCTACGGCATCGCCGTGTCGCCGGGTGACGTCGCCGACACGGTCGATGAAGCCGTGGCTGTCGCCGAGCGGGTGGGGTACCCGGTCGTCGTCAAGGCCCAAGTAAAAGTCGGCGGACGCGGCAAAGCCGGAGGTGTCAAGCTCGCCAACAACGTCGAGGAAGTGCGCGAGCACGCCGGGAACATTCTCGGACTCGACATCAAGGGGCACGTCGTGCGCCGCCTCTGGGTGGAGCGCTCGAGCGACATCGAAAAGGAGTACTACGCCTCCTTCACGCTGGATCGACCGAACAAGACGCACCTGGGGATGTTGAGCGCCCAAGGCGGCGTGGAGATTGAAGTCGTCGCCGAAGAGAATCCCGAGGCGATCGCCATGCTTTCCATTGACCCCGTACGCGGGCTCGACGTCGAAACCGCTCGTCGCTGGGTCGCCGAAGCCGAACTCGACGAACCGGCACGCGAACAGGCGGCCGAGCTTTTGGTGAAACTCTATGACTGCTACACGCGCGGCGACTGCGACCTGGCCGAGATAAACCCGCTCATCCTCACGCCCGAGCACAAGGTTCACGCCTTGGATGCCAAGGTCACCCTGGACGAGAACGCGTCGTATCGCCACCCCGAGTGGGAAGAGTTCCGCGCGGATGAGTTCGAAGACCCCCGCGAAAAAATGGCGAAGGAGCGTGGTCTCAACTACATCGGACTTGATGGGACGGTGGGCATCATCGCGAACGGCGCGGGACTGGCGATGTCGACTCTCGATGTGGTCAATCAAGTCGGGGGGAGCGCGGCGAACTTTCTCGACATTGGGGGCGGCGCGAACGCCGACGTCATGGCGGCGGCCCTCGAGGTGATTAACGCCGACCCCAAGGTCACGTCGATCTTCGTGAACATCTTCGGTGGCATTACGCGCGTCGACGAAGTCGCCAACGGCGTCCTGGAGGCATTGAAGCGTGTGACCATCACGCCACCGATCGTGCTGCGCCTCGACGGCACGAACGCCGTGGAAGGCCGAGAAATCTTGGCGCCGCACCTAAACGATCACCTCATAATGGAACCCACGATGGTCGACGCCGCGCGTCGCGCCGTGGCGCTAGCGAAGTAGGACGAGAATGAGCATTTTTGTAGACGAGAACACGAAGGTCATCGTGCAGGGACTCACCGGGGGCCAAGGGCGATTCCACGGTCTGCGCAACCGTGACTACGGCACCAAGGTCGTCGGCGGCGTCACCCCCGGCAAGGGCGGAACCGACGTCGACGGGATTCCTGTGTTTAACACGGTAAAGGAGGCGGTCGCCGCGACCGGCGCCACCGCGTCGTTCGTCGTGGTGCCCCCGAAGTTCGCGGCCGATGCCATCATCGAAGCGGCAGAGGGTGGCGTGACGTTCATTGTGTGCATCACCGAAGGCATTCCGGCGCACGACGAAGCCGTGACCTACAACCGGCTCGTCGAGGACTTCCCCGGCGTTCGACTCCTCGGGCCAAACTGCCCGGGCATCATCAGTCCCGGGAAGTGCAATATCGGCATCACCTCAGGCGACATCGCGCTCGCCGGTGGGCCGGTGGGCATCGTCTCGCGCTCGGGAACGTTGACCTATCAGGCGCTGCACGAGCTGAGCCAACAGGGCGTGGGCCAGACCACGTGTGTGGGCATCGGCGGAGACCCCGTGCCCGGGACCAACTTCATCGACTGTCTCGCGGCATTCCAAGATGACCCCGAAACCAAAGCCGTGATGATGATCGGCGAGATTGGCGGGTCGGAGGAAGAGCGCGCCGCGGGGTGGATCAAGCACAACATGACCAAGCCGGTCGTCGCCTACATCGCGGGCGTGACCGCTCCCGCGGGACGAAAAATGGGCCACGCGGGCGCCATTATTTCGGGTTCGAAGGGTACGGCCCAGGCCAAAATGGAAGCACTGACCGAAGCGGGCGTGTACGTGTGCGCCAATCCGACCGAGGCCGGAGCGAAGATGGTCGAGATCGTCAAGGCGCTGTAGTTGGCTCCAGTTCGACTCTGTGTCTTGGTCTCCGGTTCCGGCACCATCCTCGAAGCCATGCTGCAGGACGGACTCGAGGTGGCCCTGGTGGTCTCGGATCGCCCGTGTCGGGCGCTCGACGTCGCGACAGACGCGGGCCTCGACGCGCGCCTAATCGACCGCGCATCCTTCGGGGGATTTGGCACGGCCTTTGACCGCGAGGCCTACAGCGTCGAATTGGCGAACGTTCTTAGCGAGGCGGCGATCGACCTCGTCGCCATGGCGGGCTTTGGCACCATCGTGACTGGCGCATTTCATCGGGCGTTTCCCGGACGGGTCTTGAACACGCACCCGAGCCTGTTGCCCGAGTTCAAGGGGTGGCACGCGGTGGCAGCGACGCTCGCTGCGGGAGCGGGCGAGTCGGGCTGCACCGTGCACGTGGCGACCGAAGAGCTCGACGATGGTCCGATTCTCGCGCAGCGTCGTGTGCCGGTCTATCTCGAGGACGACGAAGCTTCGTTGCACGAACGAATTAAGGCGGTCGAGCGAGCGCTCTATCCCGAGGTCGTCGCTAGGGTGATGGCGTCACTCGCACGGGGCGAAGAGCCGACGAGTGTGGCGCTCACCATGGAGGAGAACTAGATGCGTGCGTTGTTGAGCGTTTGGGACAAGACCGGACTCGTCGAGTTCGCCGCAGCGCTTCGCACATCGGGTGTCGACTTGGTCGCCTCAGGGGGTACCGCCCAGGCTCTGGCCGACGCCGGCATCGAGCACGTTGATGTTGAAGACGTGACGGGATTTCCTGAGATGCTCAACGGTCGCGTGAAGACGCTGCACCCGCGCATCCACGGCGCGATCCTGGCCGACCTCGACAAACCCGAACACCGCGCGGCGCTGGACGAGCACGACATCACCCCCTTCGACCTGGTCGTGTGCAACCTGTACCCCTTCACCTCGAAACCTTCGATCGAACTGATTGACATCGGTGGACCCACCATGGTGCGCGCCGCCGCCAAGAACCATCGTCACGTAGGTGTCGTGACGGACCCGTCGCAGTACTCGACCGTCATCTCCGAGATCAGCGACACGGGGGCCCTCTCCGATGCCACGCGGCACGAGTTAGCGCGGACCGCCTTCGCGCACACGGCGAGTTACGACGCTGCGGTCGCGTCGTGGTTTGACGAGGGTGCACTCTTTGGCGAGGCGCCGAGTCCGACTGACGCCGTGGTTCCCAAGATAGAGCGCCTGATTCTGGAACGCGCAGAAGTGACGAAGTACGGCGAGAACCCGCACCAGATTGCCGCACGGTACCGCGTTGCGGGGTCGTCCTCGTGGTGGGACGGTGTCACGAAACATTCGGGCACCGCGCTGTCCTATCTCAACTTCTTTGACGCCGACGCCGCGTGGCGACTCGTGCACGAGCTCGATCGCGACGTACCGGGACGCGACGTCGTCGCCATCATTAAACACGCCAACGCCTCGGGAGCGGCCCTTGGTTCGTCGCTGGGCGACGCCTTCTCGAAGGCTCTCGACGCCGATCCTCAAAGCGCCTTCGGCGGCATCATCGCATTGGGTGGCGTTGTCGACGCCGACGTTGCGGCGCTGATTGCGGCGGGCCCCCAAGCCGATGTCATCATCGCCTCGGGTTTCTCCGAGGACGCGATCGCCACACTGGTGTCGCGTCGCAAGGCGACACGCCTCTTGAGCGCGCCAACTCCCGAACCTCTCGGACTGTCAGTGCGAACCTTCGGCAACATGGCCCTTGTGCAGAATGCCGATGAGTTGCTCGTTCCGGCGAGTGAGTGGCGCTGCGTCACTGACGCGACGCCTAGCGATCGTCAGAAGCAAGACCTTGTCGTTGCCTGGCGAGTGTGTGCGCGCACGACGTCGAACGCGATCGTGATTGCCAATGGCGGCGTGGCTGTTGGAATTGGCGCCGGTCAGCAGTCGCGTGTGGTGTCCTCGGAGATAGCGGTCGCCAAAGCTGGCCAAAAGGCGCGTGGCGGAGCGGCAGCGTCGGACGCGTTCTTTCCGTTTGCGGATGGTCTGGAGTTGCTCATCGACGCGGGAGTCAGCGCCGTTGTGCAGCCCGGAGGTTCGGTGCGCGACCAGGACGTCATCGACGCCGCCAATAAGGCGGGCATCGTCATGATGATGACCGGTGAACGCCACTTTCGTCACTAGGAGAACCATGAGCGCAGAACTACTGGACGGCGAGCGCGTCGCCGCCGGCATCAAGATGAAGTTGGCCGAGCGTGTGCATCGGCTCATCGCGATCGGTCGGACACCCGGCCTCGGCACGATTCTCGTCGGCAACGATCCCTCGAGTGCGCGCTATGTCGAAATGAAGATTGAGGAATGCGCCGAGATCGGCATCCGCTCGTTCGACGAACACTTGAGTGGCGATGCGACCCAACGGGAGATTGAAGAGATCGTCGACCGCTTCAACGCCGACGATCGAATTCACTCGATACTCGTGCAGCTGCCGCTACCCGAGGGAGTGAACGAGGAAGAGGTCCTTCTCCGGGTTCTGCCGTCCAAAGATGTGGACGGTCTGCATCCGACGAACTTGGGACGCCTAGTAATGGGCTCGCCCGGACCTCTGCCCTGCACGCCCAACGGCATTGTCGAGCTGCTTGCCGCCTACGACGTTCCGGTTGAGGGTCAGCACGTGGTTGTCATTGGACGAGGTCTCACCATTGGCCGTCCGCTTGCTCTGCTTCTGGCGATGCGCCGACCTCACTGCAACGCGGCGGTCACGGTGGTTCACACCGGCGTGGAGCGTTTCGCAGAACTGGTGCGCAGCGCTGACGTCATCATTTCTGCGGCGGGACGTGCCGGACTGGTTACTCCCGAGATGGTCAAACCCGGTGCGGCCGTGGTCGGCGCCGGAACAACTTTCCAGGGCAGAAAACTATTGAGCGACATTGGCGACGGCGTGGATGAAGTCGCGCGGTGGATCACACCGCGCCTCGGTGGCGTCGGTCCAATGACCCGTGCCATGCTGTTACGCAACGCTGTGCTGGCCGCCGAAAGGGCTTCATGACACTTGACGATGAACGCGGACGCGAGTTCGACGAACGCCCTTGGGGCTCGTTCACGGTACTCGATGACGAACTATCCGACCATAAGGTGAAGCGAATGGTCGTCGCGCCGGGCAAGCGACTGAGCTATCAACGTCACGCGAAGCGCGCCGAGCACTGGTTCGTGGTGAAGGGGACCGCCACGGTGACCCTTGACGGCGTCGAGTTTCAAGTTCCGCCGGGCGCCAGCGTTGACATCGGCATTGGCGTGGCGCACCGCTGCGAAAATCGTGGCACCACCCCGGTCGTCTTCATCGAAGTGCAGACCGGTACGTACTTCGGCGAAGACGATATCGAGCGCATTGAGGACGATTTCGGTCGTGCCTAGTAGTTTCACGCGCGTCGACGACCTCCTCGCCGAGGGGCGCACACGCTCTTTCGAGTTCTTTCCACCGAAATCGGACGACGAGAGCGTGGTGCTCGAGCGTACGCTCAGCGCGCTCTCCCCACTCGATCCTTCTTTCGTCTCGGTGACGTATCGGGGCGGGCGAGAGTCGCGTCAGCGCACATACGACCTGGTTACTCAGATTCAATCCGCGGGCCGCATTGCCGCGATGGCCCATCTCATCTGCGTCGGTCACCGTCGTGACGAGATGCGCGATCTTCTCAAGAACTATCTCGACTCGGGGGTGGTCAATGTGATGGCGCTCGGCGGCGATCTACCCGAGGACGGTATGGCGGCGTCGGAGTTCTCGTACGCGCTCGAACTGGTGGAGTTGGTGCGCGAGGTGGGTGACTTCTGCGTGGGCGTCGGCGCGCACCCCCACGGACATCCACGCTCGGTCGACCGAGCCTCGGATCGACGACACCTCGCGCGAAAGCTCGAAGCCGCAGACTTCGCCGTGACGCAGTTCTTTTTCGAGGCCCGAGAGTGGGTGGAATTGGTTGACGAACTGGGCGAACTTGGCGTCGAGAAGCCAGTTCTGCCGGGCATCATGCCGGTGACGACGTTGAGTGGGATCACTCGTATGGCCACCATGGGCGCTCCCGTGCCCGCCCGTTTGGTTGCGCGCCTCGAGGCCGCGCACGCGAGCGGCGGGGCGCTGGCGGTGCGGGCAGAGGGCGTGCGCGCGTCCACGGAGCTGTGCGTGGAACTGCTCGACGCGGGCGTACCCGGTCTGCACTTTTACACGCTCAATCGCTCAACCGCGACGAGAGAGATCTGCCAGACACTCTTCGCGTAAGCGTCACCCGGCCCGGAAAGTCGCTTCGAAATTGAACGTAGGATGGGCGTATGGCTGAGAAAATCACAATGAGCACTGAGGGCGTGTTGCACGTCCCCGACAACCCCATAATCCCTTTTATCGAAGGCGACGGCACCGGAATCGACATCTGGCCCGCTGCAAAACTCGTACTCGACGCGGCCGCAACGAAGTACGGAAAGACGATCGAGTGGAAGGAAGTCCTCGCGGGGCAGAAGGCCTTTGACGAGACGGGAGAGTGGCTGCCCGAAGAGACGGTGACCGTCTTTCGCGACTACTTGATTGGCATCAAGGGCCCCCTCACCACCCCGATTGGCGGTGGTATGCGTTCGCTGAACGTCGCGCTGCGTCAAATTCTCGACCTCTACGTGTGTCTACGACCGGTGCGGTGGTTCCAGGGAGTGCCCTCGCCGGTGCTACGTCCCCAGGACGTCGACATGGTCATTTTTCGTGAGAACACTGAAGACGTCTATGCGGGCCTGGAAGTTGTAGCGGGTAGCCCGGATGCGGAGAAACTGAGAGGCTTTTTGCTCGACGCCTTTGGGTGGCAGATCCGTGAGATGAGCGGCATCGGCATTAAGCCCATCTCCAAGTTCGGTTCAGATCGCCTCACTCGCGCCGCCCTCAAGTACGCCTTGAGCCACGACCGCGAGTCGGTGACGCTGGTCCATAAGGGCAACATTCAGAAGTACACCGAAGGCGCCTTCATGAAGTGGGGCTACGAACTTGTCCGCGACGAGTTCGCCGACGTCGCCGTTGGCTGGGATGACTGTGACGGCAAGCCGGGATCGAAGTTGCTCGTGAAAGATGTCATCGCCGATATAGCTTTGCAGCAAGTTCTGACGCGCGCCAAAGAATTTGACGTCATCGCGACCACCAACCTAAATGGCGACTACCTCTCGGACGCCCTGGCCGCCCAAGTCGGAGGGATCGGCATCGCGCCGGGAGCCAACATCAACTACCTGACGGGGCACGGCATCTTTGAAGCCACCCACGGCACGGCGCCCAAATACGCGGGTCTGGACAAGGTCAACCCCGGATCGGTCCTACTATCTGGCGTCTTGATGTTCGAGCACCTCGGATGGCAAGACGCGGCGAACGACATCGTCACCGCATTGGAGGCGACCATCGCCGACAAGATTGTCACCTACGACTTCGCCCGCCTCATGGAGGGCGCGACGGAAGTGAAGTGTTCTGAGTTCGCCGCGGCCATCGTCGAGCGCCTCTAGCTACCAAGGAGAATCATGGGTCCGATTAACGTCACCGTGACCGGCGCCGCCGGTCAGATCGGCTACAGCTTGCTGTTTCGCATCGCTTCGGGCGACCTATTCGGTCCCGACGTCTCCGTCGCGCTGCGCCTGCTCGAGATCGACCCGGCCATGAAGGCCCTTCATGGTGTCGTCATGGAGCTCGACGACTGCGCCTTCCCACTGCTGACGAGCATCGAGGCGACGAGCAACCTCAACCACGCCTTCGATGGAACGAACTGGGCCCTCCTCGTAGGTTCCATCCCACGCAAGGCCGGTATGGAGCGCGGCGACCTGCTCGGTATCAATGGCGGTATTTTCCAGCCACAGGGTCGAGCGATCGCGGCTCACGCCGCCAGTGACGTACAGGTCCTGGTCGTCGGGAACCCCTGCAATACGAACTGCCTCATCGCTCGCTCCAACGCGACCGACGTGCCGGCAGATCGCTGGTTCGCGATGATGCGGCTCGATCGCAACCGCGCCGTCGCTCAACTGGCCCAAACGGCGGGTCGCCCGGTCACCGATGTTAAGAACGTTGCCATCTGGGGTAACCACTCCGCGACGCAGTTCCCCGACTTTGGTAACGCCACCATTGGCGGACAGAAGGCGACCGAGGTCATCAATGACGAGAAGTGGTTGCGCGGTGAGTTCATTGAGACTGTGCAAAAGCGTGGCGCGGCCATCATCGAAGCCCGCGGGCTTAGTTCCGCCGCCTCGGCCGCTAGTGCCGCCATCGACACGGTCCGCACTCTCGTGGCCGCCACGCCGAGCGACGACTGTGCCTCGGTGGCCGTGACCAGCCACGGCGAGTATGGCGTGCCCGAAGGTCTCACGTTCGGCTTTCCGGTCGTGGCGGACGGCGCGGGATCGTGGAAAGTCAAGGAGGGCTTCGACATTGACGGCTTCGCAAAAGAGCGGATTCAGATAACGACGGACGAACTCGTTACGGAGCGCGACGAAGTGAGAGCACTCGGTCTCATCTAAGCCGCGCGATTCACCTGCGCGATGACTGCTCAGGTCGATTGAGCGAGACCGGTTTCGTAGGCGATGACGACCAGTTGTGCCCGATCGCGCGCGCCCAGTTTGGCGAGGAGTCGACTCACGTGAGTTTTGGCGGTGGCGGCGCTCATGTGTAACTCGTCGGCGATTTCGCTGTTTGAGTTACCGCGGGCCACGCTGCACAGCACCTCCCGTTCGCGCGGGGTAATGAGGTCAAGCGCCCGCTCATTCACGGAACTCGGGGCGACCTGTTTGGCGAACTCTTCGATGAGAGTTCTCGTCACGCTGGGTGCGAGCAGCGCGTTGCCTGCGGCGATGATCCGGATAGCCTCGAGGAGGTCCTCGGGCCGGGTGTCCTTTAAGAGAAAGCCGCTGGCGCCCGCGCGGAGGGCGGCGTAGACGTACTCGTCGAGGTTGAAGGTCGTGAGGATCAGGACTCGTGTCTGGCCAGCCCCAGGGTCACTCAAGATCTGGCGAGTGGCTTCGATGCCATCGAGGTGGGGCATGCGGATATCCATCAGCACTACATCGGGATGAGTCTCGCGGGCGATGGCGACCGCGTCGCGACCGTCCGCCGCTTCGCCCACCACTTCGAGGTCGGGCGACGAGTCAACCAAGAAGCAAAAGCCCGCGCGCACGAGCGTTTGGTCGTCGACAACAAGAACACTCGTCACGAGGGGCTTACCGCACCGATGGGGAGTTTGGCGAGCACTCGGAATCCGCCCTCCGGTCGAGGGGCGGCTTCGAAGGATCCCGCAAAGAGCGCCACGCGTTCTCGCATTCCCACAATGCCGTGGTGGGCGATGACGTCGTCCGCGCTCAGGGGGTAAGCCACCACATCTCCTCCGTCATCGAGTACCTCAAGCACGAGGGTGCCGGGCTCGTCGCGAAGCTCTACGCGGGCCGACGCGTGGCCCGTGTGCTTCACGACGTTGGTCAGCGCCTCTTGGGCGATTCGATAGATCGCCAGATCGGCGGTCGCGGAGAGTCGCGACGCCCACGCGGTGCTCACGCACAGATCCACGCCGACGCCGGCAGCGCGCACTTGGTCGGCCAGCTGATCGAGCGCGCCCACACCTGGCGCTGAGCGAAGGGTCGCCGGGCGTTGATCGTCGTGACGCAGGACACTGAGCATGCGGCGAAGTTCGTCGAGGGCGGTGCGGCTCGTCTCTTCTACCGCCGAGAGGGCCTTCTTCGCCTGCTCGGGGTGTTCGTCAATCACGTGGCGACCGACGCCCGACTGCACGGCGATCACGCTCAGACTGTGAGCGACGACGTCGTGAAGTTCACGCGCGATTTGGAGCCGCTCTTCAGCCACGGAGCGTTGGGCACGCTCGAGAACCTCCCGCTGACGCTGGGCCGCCTGATCGGCGAGTCCCCCCACGTAGGTACGGCGCACGCGCACGCTGTCGCCGACGAACCAGGCGGCGATCGACGCCAGGATGGCGAGGGAGCCCACGCCATTGGTCGTGCGATAGTCGACCGATATCAACATCGCGACCAGCAGAAGTGCGCACGCGCCAATGGTGGCCGACAGCGAGCGACGCCGTTCGTACAGCGAGGCGACTTGGTACACCGGAAAGACGATGAACGGTGCCGCAAAGAACGCTTCTCCCGTGACAATCGCGACGGCGGTAGCCAATGTGAGCAGGACAAGGGAAAACATTGGGTAGCGACGCCGCAGGGCGATAGCCGCTCCGGCGAGGACCGCGATGGCGATAATCACCCCGACGTCGTTGGACGTGAGACCGCGGTGAGCGACATTCGACCCGGCAAGGGCCTTCTGACTGGCGTGCACCGCGGAGAGGAAGATGATCAATCCGGCGATGACGTAGTCGACCACTTGCAGTTGGTGGGGCGTGATCCGATGAAGAAACGGGGGGCGAAGATTCTCCTGCGGCGGATCAACGAACGTCATCCACTCGACGCTACCCATCCTCGCGGACCACGACGTCGCCCTACGGTCGATCACCAACTACATCGGGAGGAGTACGTCATGGGAGTCAGGAGGGGCTCCCTTACATCGCTACGGGTAGACAAGAAACCTCCCCCAAGGCGACGATTTCATACCCCCTCGTCCAGCAGACTGGCCCAGGTTTGAAAACGTCAGACACCAAGAAGGTAGGGATGCCGTGATAGAGGCAACAGGACTCACGAAGCGCTACGGCGACAAACTCGCCGTGGACCAACTCTGTTTCGAAGTGCGGCCGGGAGTCGTCACGGGTTTTCTCGGACCGAACGGATCGGGCAAGTCGACGACCATGAGAATGATCATGGGTCTTGACTTGCCGAACGCGGGTGACGCGACCGTCAACGGCCGACACTTCCACGATCTGGCGTGGCCCATGCACGAAGTAGGCGCGCTCCTCGAAGCGAAAGCTATCCACCCCGGACGCAGCGCGCGAAACCACTTGTTGATGCTGGCCGAGTCCAATCGAATCGGCCGACGTCGTGTCGACGAGGTGCTGGAACTTGTCGGACTAAGTGAAGTGGCGAATCGACGGGCCGGCAAGTTCTCGCTGGGCATGGGCCAGCGACTCGGTATCGCGGCGGCCATGTTGGGCGATCCCGAGGTCCTTCTCTTCGACGAGCCCGTCAACGGCCTCGACCCTGACGGCATCCGTTGGGTACGCACATTTCTGAAAAGCCTGGCCAAAGAGGGGCGGACTGTTTTCGTCTCGAGCCACCTCATGAGCGAGATGGCCCTCACTGCCGACGAAGTTGTCATCATCGGTAAGGGGCGACTCATCGTCCAGGTGTCGATCGATGAGCTCCTTGCTCAGGGTTCGCGCCAGTCCGTGCGGGTTTCTTCCCCAGATATCGGCCCGCTGCGCAGTGCTCTCGAGGCAGAGGGAGCGGCGACAAGTGTCGAAGACGACGGATCTCTCACCGTACGAGGCAAAGATCACAAGGAGATCGGCGAGCTGGCCGCTCGTCTCTCGGTAGTCCTCTATGAGCTCACCCCCCAGACCGAGTCCCTTGAAGAAGCCTTCATGGAACTCACCGAAAGCAGTATCGAATACCGCGGCACCAACGCCGCCGTTGCTAACGCACTAAAGGAGACGGAACAATGAGCATGACCACGACGAGCGCCGCGGCCATCGGACCGCTGAAGCAACTTCCGCCCGGTCGCTATTCGATTCGTGATCAGATGCGTTCAGAGTGGACGAAACTCATCAGCGTTCGTTCGACGATATGGACCTTGGGTCTCACGATCGTGATTGGAATCGGAGTCAGCGCCATCGCGACCGCCGAAACCCGTTCTCACTGGGCCTCGACACAACACGGGGGCTTTGATCCCACCAGTCTTAGCTTGACTGGTGTCTTCATCTCCCAGCTCATTATCGGAGTTCTGGGCGTCATGGTCATGAGCGCGGAGTATGGGACCGGAACGATCCGCGCGACTCTGTCGGCGACACCTCGACGCCCGGGCGTGCTGGTTGCCAAGGTAGCCGTCTTTGGATTCGTGGCACTAGTTGTGTCGATGGTCACGGCGTTTCTGTCGTTCTTCGTGGGGCAGGCTCTGCTCACGGCGCCCGCGGTGCACGCCACGTTGTCGTCGCCCAACGCGCTGCGCGAAATAGTGGGAACGGGGATCTATCTCTTCCTCATCGGGCTCTTCGCGCTCAGTCTCGCCACATTGATCCGACACACCGCCGGTGCCATCAGCACTTTTGTGGGCATACTGCTGGTGTTGCCGACCGTGTTGCAGGCTCTTCCGAACTCGCTCCAACACGACATCGTCAAGTTCACACCCTCTCGAATTGGCATAGCGGTGCTGTCACGTAGTGGACAACACCCTTATGCGTTCTCTCCGTGGGTCGGCTTGGCCGTGTTGGCCGGATACACCGCTGGGCTGCTCATCATCGCCGGCGTGAAATTCACCAAACGCGACGCATAGCCACGTGACTGGCCACCATGCCGCACCGTGAAGACGACGGATGGCGGCGTGGTGGCCGACGACACGAGGCGACACGCTTCTCCGATCTATCACCAACTCACCGGGCACCGAGTGAATCGGTATCTGAGGGTTTTTAACACTCCGCGGCCTTCAGGAGCCACGTGAGCAATGGCACGAGTCCGTGCACGTCGCCACGAATTTTGAGTCGTCCGTCGCGAACCGCCTTGGCGCTCGTGAGTTGCCCCTTGGCTAGCTCGGCCGCATCGTTGTAGCTGATGCGAATGACAGCGTCCGCGGCCCGATGATCGCCCGGCTGCACCGTCACTCCATCGCGGGTGACGGCGAAGTTAATGGAGTGAGGAAGCGATGAGGGACCATCGGTCAACTCAAAAACGATGCGGACCTCTACGACTCCTTCGTCAAAGGGCGCTGGCCCCGCGTTCTGTAATGTCTCACCCAGTTCCGAAAACCACTCGTCGCTGAGAAACTCGCTCACTTACGGTGCGGGCTGTACGGCGGCGTCCGTCGCCGACGTCTTGGGCTTGCGGCGGATCTTGCGACCAAGCCAGGCCACCGGGTCGTAGTGGGCGTCGACAATGCGCTCCTTTAGTGGAATGATCGCGTTATCGGTGATCTTGATGTGCTCGGGGCAGACCTCGGTACAGCACTTGGTGATGTTGCAGTATCCAAGACCGGCTTCTTCGCGAATGAAGTCGCGACGGTCGTTCTGATCCAAGGGGTGCATCTCTAGTTCGGCGTAGCGAATGAAGAAGCGCGGGCCGGCGTAGTGCGTCTTGTTGTCCTCGTGGTCGCGGATCACGTGACAGACGTCCTGGCACATGAAGCACTCGATGCACTTACGAAACTCTTGTCCTCGTGCGACGTCCTCTTGAAACATCCGATATCCGCCTTCGGGCATCGGGGGAGGCATCAGCGCGGGTACTTTCGCCGCCTGGACGTAGTTGAACGAGACGTCGGTCACGAGGTCGCGAATGATGGGGAACGTCTTCATTGGCGTGACGGTCACGGGCCCCGCGGGCAACTCGTCCATTCGGGTCATGCACATGAGACGCGGCTTGCCGTTGATTTCGGCCGAGCACGATCCGCACTTGCCGGCTTTGCAGTTCCAGCGACAGGCGAGATCGGGTGCTTCGGTCGCTTGGATGCGATGGATGACGTCAAGGACGACCTCGCCCTCATTCTGTTCGAGGTTGTAGGTTGCGAAGTCGCCGCCGCTCGCGTCCCCGCGCCACACCCGCATGGTCACCTGCGCCATTACTTCGTCTCCTCAAGTAAAGCCTTCAGATCGTCGGGCAAAATCAAGATCGGCGACTCCACCACGTTGATGGGGCTGTCCCAGGTTCCGCCGTCACTGGACTGGGCCAGATTGATCTTTCCGAACTCGGGACTGGGGTTGGGAAAATCTTCGCGGGTGTGGCCGCCGCGTGACTCCTTGCGCAGCGTGGCGCCCAGGGTAACGCTCTTCGACACCGTAATCATCGCCGGAAGGTCGGTCGCCAGGTTCCACCCCGGGTTGTAGGTGCGCGGGCCTTTCACCGAAATGTTCTTCACGCGCTCGGTGAACTCGTCAAGCTTCGTCGTCGCTTCGGCCAACTCCTCAGCGTTGCGGATGATGCCGACGTTCGCCTGCATCATCTCTTGAAGATCGTGCTGAATGTCGTAGGGGTTCTCGCCCTCTTCGCGCGACAGCGGAGCCAGCGCGGCCTCTATGGCGGCGTCAACTTCACTTTGGTTGAAGGCGGTGGCCGCTTGGCCCGAAGCAATGTACTCTGCCGCCCCGATGCCGGCGCGACGACCGAAAACCACCAGGTCACTCAGCGAGTTGCCGCCCAGTCGATTGGCGCCGTGCATACCGCCTCCGACTTCACCGGCGGCGAAGAGCCCCGGCACGACCGTCTCCTGGGAGTCAGCGTCTACTTGCACGCCGCCCATCATGTAGTGGCACGTCGGTCCGATCTCCATCGCTTCGCGGGTGATGTCGACGCCCGCCAGTTCCATGAACTGGTGATACATCGAAGGCAGGCGTCGACGGATGAACTCGGGCGTGCGCCGCGAGGCGATGTCGAGGAAGACCCCGCCGTGCGGACTTCCTCGGCCGGCCTTCACTTCGGTGTTGATGGCGCGAGCCACTTCGTCGCGCGGCAGGAGTTCTGGGGGACGGCGCCCAGCGCTGTGATCGTCGTACCAACGGTCTCCCTCCTCTTCAGAGTCGGCCGTCTCGGCGCGGAACATCTCGGGGACGTAGTTGAACATGAATCGCTCGCCCAGTGAGTTGCGCAGCACTCCGCCATCGCCGCGCACGCTCTCGGTGACGAGCAGCCCGCGCACGCTGAGCGGCCAGACCATGCCCGTCGGGTGAAACTGGACGCACTCCATGTCGATGAGATTGGCGCCGGCCCAGAGCGCCATGGCGTGGCCGTCACCGGTGCTCTCCCACGAGTTCGAAGTGATCTTCCAGGACTTGCCGATGCCACCAGTCGCGAGGATGACGGTCTTCGCCTGGAACGTGACGAACTCACCGGTGGCGCGCCAGTAGCCAACGCATCCCGCGATGCGGCCTTCGGTGTCATGGACTAGCTGGAGGACCTTGCACTCCATGAAGACGTCGGTGCCCATCGACACCACTTTTTGCTGAAGGGTGCGAATGAGTTCGAGACCGGTGCGGTCCCCCACGTGGGCGAGGCGCGCATAGCGATGTCCACCGAAGTCACGCTGGAGGATCTTGCCGTCGTTCGTACGGTCGAAGAGGGCGCCCCACTGCTCGAGCTCCCAGACACGATCAGGTGCCTCTTTGGCGTGCAGTTCGGCCATGCGGTAGTTGTTGAGATACTTCCCCCCACGCATGGTGTCGCGAAAGTGCACCATCCAGTTGTCCTCGGGGTAGACGTTGCCCATCGCGGCAGCCATGCCGCCTTCGGCCATGACGGTGTGCGCTTTGCCCAGAAGTGACTTCGTGACAATGCCCACGCTGAGTCCCTGCTGCTTAGCCTCGATGGCGGCGCGCAGTCCCGCTCCGCCCGCACCGATGATCAGCACGTCGTACTCGTGGTGTTCGTAGGGTTCGCTCACGTTGCGTCCTTAGAAGAGTCGATAGTCGGTGATGGCGCCAGAGGCCACGAGTCGGATGTAAATGTCGGTGCAGGCGACAAAGACCAGCGAGGCCCAGGCGAAGTTCATGTGCTTCGCGTTGAGAGGCGTGACGAACTTCCAAAACTTGTAACGCCACGGATGGGCCTTGAAGCTCTTCACTTGGCCGCCACAGAGGTGACGACA
>Ga0182030_10007187_pt1 | contig 23317 bp, 20 predicted proteins | sample 812S3MmetaG_FD_121299 | JGI IMG/M metagenome (GOLD analysis project Ga0182030, IMG submission 121299) | Permafrost microbial communities from Stordalen Mire, Sweden - 812S3M metaG (Illumina Assembly) | ecosystem: Environmental > Terrestrial > Soil > Wetlands > Permafrost | place: Sweden...
TCACGCTCGGCGGCGTCAGCTATGTGTTTTATGTCGGGCTCGGCGCGCTGATTCTCAATGTGGTCGTTGCTGCCATAACGACCGTCGTCGTCGCGCGGCTCTCGCCGCGCAGCGCCATGGCGCGATCCTGATGGTGCGGGTAGAGCCCCGATGGCTCACGCCTCATGCCTTGCGACTTGGCGGCGCCGCCTCCGCGACGAACCGGTTGCGCAAGGTGCCGATGCCGCTGATCTCGATCTCGACGACGTCGCCGGCCTTGAGGTCGGGCGAGGCGCCGTCGGTTCCCATCCAGATCACGTCGCCGGGCCACAGCGTGAAATACTTCGTCAGTTCGACGATGAACGGCTTGATGCCGAAGATCATGTCGTTGGTGCGGAAGCGGTTGCTCAGCTTGCCGTTCACTTTCACGCTTGTTTCCATGTTGTCGAGATCGACCTCGGTCTCGATCCACGGTCCCATCGGCTTGAAGGTGTCGGCGTTCTTGGCCCGCCACAGCCCGCGATCGGCCTTCTGCCAGTTGCGCTCGCTGACGTCGTTGCCGATGGTGTAGCCGAACACGCAGGACATCGCGTCGGCCTCGGCGAGATGCTTTGCCTTCTTGCCGATGACGACGACCAGCTCGCCCTCATAGTGAATTTTTTCAGTGGCGGTTGCCGGAATCACGACATCCTCGTCGTGCGCGATCAGCGCGTTCTGCGCGCGATAGCCGATCTCGGGCCGGTCCGGAACGCTGGGCACCTCGCCGCGCTTGTCCGCCGCCTCCTTGAGATGCTTGAGGTAGTTCAGGCCGACGCAATAGAAGGTGCGCGGCACCAGCGGCAGCTCGATCTTGACGTCGGCCAAGGGATGCGAGCGCGGCGTGCGCTGCCATTCGCCGAACGGCTCGCCATTGACGGCGACGACGCGGTCATTTTCGACGATGCCCCAGGAGGTCTGTCCGTTCGCGGTGAATTTCAGCCAACGCATGTGCGATCCCTTTTATTCGGCCGCAGCCCGCGGCGAAGTTTTCCACGCGCCGGCGGCGGGACGCGGCAGACCGAGATTTTCGCGCAGGGTCTTGCCGGCATAGTCCCTGTGAAACAGACCGCGCCGCTGCAGTTCCGGAACGATGTGGCGGACAAAGTCGGCATACGAGCCCGGCACATAGGTGGCCGCGATCACAAAGCCGTCGCAGCCGCGGCCTGCGAACATTTCCTCGAGCCGGTCGGCGATTTCCTTGGGGCCGCCGACGATGGCGTCCTGGGTCTGGCCGCGGCCGCTGAAGGTGATGAAATCGCGCGTGCTGGGATTGGCGTTGCCGCTGATCTTGAGCACGCCGTCGCGGATTCCAAGCATGCCCTGCATGCCCTGCAACTCTTCGGTGGTGAGCGGCTCGTCGATGCCCTTGGAGGCGAAATCGTAGTTCAGCCCCTCCGACAGCAGCGACAGCGCATCGATCTGCAGCGGCAGCTTTTCGATCAGCGCCATCTTGTCTTCGGCCTCGGATTTGGTGGCGCCCGGCACCGGCGTGACGAGATTGCAGAGAAACATCCGGTCGGGATCGCGGCAGGCTTTCGCGGCTTCATTCCTGATGGCGTCATAGCCCTGCCGGGCGGCTGCCAGATTGCGCGCCGCAGTGAAGATCACCTCGCCCCAGCGCCCGGCAAAACGCTGGCCGCGGCCGCTGGCGCCGGCCTGGATAATGACGGGATGGCCTTGCTGCGAGCGCGGCACCGTGAACGGCCCGCGCGACTTGAAGAACTTCCCCTGGTGATCGAGGCGCTTGACCTTGTCCGGATAGGCAAACCGGCCGCTGGCCTTGTCGATCAGCAGCGAGCCGTCTTCCCAGGAATCCCAGTGGCCGAGCACCACTTCCATGAATTCGTCGGCGCGGTCGTAGCGGAAATCATGATCGAGATGCGCGTCCTTTCCCATGTTGTGCGCTTCGCCGTCATTGACCGACGTGACCACGTTCCAGGCCGCGCGCCCCCCGGTCATCAGATCGAGGGTGGCGAACCTGCGGGCGACATCGAACGGTTCGTAATATGTGGTCGAGCAGGTCGATGCGAGGCCGAGCTTTTCGGTCGCCATGCCCATCGCGGTCAGCACGATGATGGGATCCATCTTGACGCAGCGGATGCCGTATTCGACGGTATGGGCGTGATCGTTGCCGTAGCGATCCGGCATCGCCAGGCGGTCGTCGAAAAACGCCATGTGAAATTTTCCGGATTCGAGGATCCGGCCGATCTCCTGATAGTAGTCGGAGGACATCGAGTCGTCGCGCGACTCCGGATGGCGCCACGAACTCGGAAGGTTGGTGCAGTTCTGCGCCTGCAGAAAGCCAACCATCGCCATTTGCCGCGTCATCGAGCGTCTCCCGGTTGCGCCGAATCCCGTATCAATCTCGGATTCATAGATCGAGTTCGGCGGCCAATTTGTATTCGCCGGCCAGCGCGCGCAACTTGTTCCAGGTCGCGTCTTCGACCTCGATGCCGGTGACCTTGCGCTGCTGCTCGCGGATATATTCGACCTCGCCCGGATAGAACACGCCGGCCGAGCCCTCCGACGGCGGCGTCGCCTTGAGATAGCGTGCGAATTCGGCGACCTCTTTCTTGAAATCCTTGAGCGGACGGAACGCCGCGACATTGAACACCGCCATGAAGCATCCGTCATTGTGTCGGCCTGTCGGCTCGACCCCGAAGCCGAGGCCGGTGAGCAGCCCGCACAGCACCTCGACCATCGCTGCGAGGCCACTGCCCTTGTAGCCTTCGGTGCCTCCGAGCGGCAGGAGCGCGCCGCCGTTGCGGAATTGCGCCGGGTCGGTGGTTTGACGTCCTTCGCTGTCGACGATCCAGCCGGTGGGAATTTGCTCGCCGCGCGCGGCGGCAAGCTGGATCTTTCCGGCCGCGACCGCCGACGTCGCCATATCGAGATAGAAAGGCGCTTCGAGATCCGACGGCACCGCGATTGAAATCGGATTGGTGCCGAGCCGCGCCTCGCGGCCGCCAAACGGTGCGACGGCTTTGGGCGAACGGCCGGAATCGGCGGTGGCAAGGCCGATCATGCCTTCCCGCATCGCCATCATCGGATACGCGGCCAACCGTCCGACATGGCTTTGTCGAAACACCGTACAGGCCGCGACGTTGGCCGTTTTCGCCTTTTCGACCGTCAGTGCCATCGCCTTTGCGTTGACGTGAAAGCCGAAGCCCCAATGGCCATCTATGACCGTCGTGGTCGGGGATTCCTGCACAATTGTCCACTTCGCGCCGGGAACGATATGTCCGACCTTGATGCGGTCGATATAGGTCGGGATTGCAATCACCCCATGCGAGTCGTGGCCCGCGAGGTTGGCGTTGACGCAGCCGACCGCCACGGCGTCGGCTTCCTCGTCCGACGCGCCGGCGGCCTTGAGCAGCGCCGCGCCAATGCGCGTGAGACGGTCGGCCTGGACGATCGCCATGGAGGCTCCCTCTTTCGACGCCCGCGCGGGAGCGGGTCTTGTTCATTGTCAGTGGCGCATGGTCTCAAAGCGATGGCCAGAGAGCAAGTGGCAAGAATCGAGATCGCCAGCGCCGGTCTTTCCGATCGGATTGCATCAGGCGGAATTCGAATGCCTCGCCCGGCGCGGAAAATCGTCGGGCCACGGCAGCGATGTCTGGTCGGCGAGCGAGTGCAGGAACACTTCAGCGCCGATAGCGAACGATGAACCGTCCGGCAGCCCCAGGCTTGAACACCACTCGGCCGGCATCGGCTGCCGCACACCGCGTATCTCAAACGCCGGACCCCACCACCAGGCCGGGGCCGGCGATCTCTCCTGCTCCGGGACCGCGCGCCAGCTTTTGAATTCGCGCACGGCGCGTTCGAATTGCACATTCGCAGCTTGATGCATGATTACCTCCGGACCGTCGGCTCGACAGCTTGGCCGCAAGCGGCACCCTATGCGTCGGGGCTATTTTTCTTCCACCGGAGTCGCGGTCGCAGGGCCTTCGCCCATGATCAGCAGCACGGCTTCCTCGTCCTTGACGCCATCCCAATGCACTTGCTTGCCGAAATGCGTGATGAAGCTTCCGGCCGGCATCGGGGTGGTATTGGCGGGATCGAATTTCGGGCCGGAGCCCACCCACCAGGTGCCTTTGACCACGACAATAAAGCGGTCGTTGGGATGGAAATGCGGCCGGCTGTAATGATCGCCCTTGGTCCATTTGATATAGACGGCATAGAAACCGGACTTGGTCGGATCGCCAACCAGAACAGCGGTTTGCGCGCCCTCGGGACCAACCGGACTCCACTGAATCTGGTCCGGCAATTTGTAGATCACCGCGGCGGGATTGAGTTCGGCGGCGGAACTGATGCTCAACATGCCGGCGAGAGCGACAGGAATCGCGAAGTATTGCCAAAGCCGATGGGGGGTTGTCATGGTGTCCTCCGCACTAGGGGATGCGTGAGCTGAATTGCAGGCGCAAGCTCATCTAATCATTGCGTCATGCTAGCCGGTCCGGTTGCCGCCATGCAAGGCTCGCGGCTGCATGCAGCCCTAATGAGGCTTGAGCGCAGCGCAATCGTAAGACGGAAATACCGGCCGCGCGACCGCCGACGCTGCAATACGCCTCGGGCATATTCAAGTTCTGTTCAGATCAGGCCGTTACAGCTTGCGCATCCGGCGGCAAACCAGTGTCGGTTCGCGACGGCGTTCCCGTCCTGAGTGGGTGAGCCTTGCGGTGCCACGCCCATGCGGTCCGGATGATGGTCGCGAGGTCCGAATGCAGGGTGCGGAATTTCAGGGTCTCGCGCGCCGCGGTGGGATCGGCGACCAGATAGGTCGGATCGCCGGCGCGGCGCGGCTTGATGACATGGGGCACCTCCCGGCCGGTCTCGGCCGCGATGGCGCGGAGGATATCGCGGACCGAAAAACCCGTGCCGGTTCCGAGGTTGAAAGCGCCGCCGGCATGCCCCTTCATCAAGAGTTCGAGCGCCAGCATATGCGCCGCCGCCAGATCGGTGACGTGAATGTAATCGCGGATCGCGGTGCCGTCGGGCGTGTCGTAATCGTCGCCGAACACCGCGAAGTCCGCGATGTGACCCTGCAGCGCCATCATGGCGCGGGGAATGAGATGGGTCTCGTTGTCGCGCAACTCGCCGATCCCGCCCGATGCGTCGGCGCCGCTGGCATTGAAGTAGCGCAGGCAAAACGCTCCGAGGCCGTAGGCGCTGCGATAATCCGCGATCATCCGCTCGATCATCGATTTCGAGGCGCCGTAAGGATTGATCGGCGCGCAGGGATAACTCTCGGGCAGCGCCTTGCTGTCGGCGTTGCCATAGACCGCGCCGGTGGAGGAGAACACCAGGCGGTTGCAGCCGGCCTCGCGCATCGCATCGAGCAGCGACAGCGTGCCGGCGACATTGTTCAGGTAATATTTTTGCGGATCGGCGACGGACTCGCCGACCAGGCTCGATGCCGCGAAATGCATCACCGCGCCGATACGATGCTGCGCGAAGGCGCGAGCCAGCGCAGCCTTGTCGAGGAGGTCGCCGACCACCAGCGAGCCGCTGACGAAGCCGCGGTGGCCGGTCGAAAAATTGTCGTAAGTGACCGGCTGATAACCGGCCGCCAGGAGCGCCCGGCAGCAATGCGAACCGATGTAGCCGGCGCCGCCCGTGACCAGAATGGCCGGACGATCGCTCATGCCAGTACCCGTTTTGCGAAGTTCGCGTTTCATTGCGACCCCTGGTGCGGCAACTTCAAATCGGCGGCGCTAGTCTCGTGGCGTTCGGTGGGTGTTGAAGGACGGGTTCCTGTTGAACAACAGATAGAGCGCGCGCGGATTGGTGGTCAGATAGCGCCAGAACAGCCGGCGCGGCTCCAGCCAGATTCGCCAGGCCCATTCGAGCCCGACATGCTGCATCCATTGCGGAGCCCGAGGCCGACTGCCGGACAGGAAATTGAACAACCCGCCGGAGGTCTTGATGACCCCGACATTGGACAGCCGAGGCGCGAATTCCTCGACAAAAGATTGTTCGTAGGGAACGCCGAGCGCGACCCACAGATAATCCGGCGCCAGCGCGTTGATCTCGTCGACCTTGGCTCGCAGCGCGTCGCCCCTCAGATAGCCATGTGAATGTCCGACGATCTGCAAATCGGGGTACATCTTCCGGACATTGGCCACGGCGGCGGCGTTTTCCTCTTCATCCGCGCCGAACATATAGAAGGTCAGCCGCGCTGCCGCGGCCTTGCGGGCGACGACGTGAAACAGGTCGGTGGTCGCAACGCGCTCCGGCAATGGCGTCGATGATTTCAGCCGCGATACGGTAACAAGCGGCTGTCCGTCGGCGTTGATGAGGTCGGCGGCGCGGAACAGCCGTCCAGTCATCGGTTCGGTTGAGCAGCGCGCCAGCACTTCGCCATTGGCGGATGTCAGATAGAGCGGACGGCTGACCCGGCGCTCGGGGAACACCAGGTCGATCATGAAATTGGCGGTCTGTTCGATATCGAGCACGGCGAGCCGCAGCCCGCCCAGCGAGATTCGGGGCACGCCGGCGGTGGCGGCCCTCCCGACGGGATTTGCACGGCGCTCAAGCATATTGTCTGTCTCGCTGATGATTGGCGGTCGCGGGATGAAGTTCGCTGAGGACCACACCGATCAGCTTGCGCTGTGCGCCGCCGAGCGCGGTGATGATCTCTTCCATACAGTCGTTGATGTCGAGGTTCGCCGGCAGCACCGCGACGAGGCCGTCGGCGATATCGAGCAGCTTGCGGTCGGCGGTGCTCCAGGGCGTCTGCGGTCCGTCGAGAATCACAAGATCGTAGCCGCCGGCGGAATGCGCCTGCGCGATCGCCTTGCGGATAGCTTCGCTGGCCTTGATCACGGATCCATTGATCGCCGGCAGAATTGAGATTCCGTTCGCGGTCTTGATGGCGCGGGAAGCCTTGGTGCCGATGCTGAGCCAGTTGATGCGGCTGGCCTCGCTGTTACCGAGGCCGTTGATCTTGTTCGAGAGTGCGTGAGTGGCGTGATCGGCGTCGATCATGAGTACACTGGCGCCGTCACGGGCAGCCGCCAGCGCGACATTCAGCGCGGCGATGGCGCGATCCTCATTGCCGCCCGCGCCGATCACGACCATGACCGGTGGCAGATCCGCAGGCGAGCGCTTCGCCAGCAGCGCGCGCATCTCACGCATGGCGTTGAGGAAGGTGGTCAACGGGAAGCCCGCCCGCAGCGTCGGCCAACCCATCCGGGTCACGTCGGGAATCCCGCCCGTTGCCAGGATACCGCTGAGGGTCCGCATCACGTCGGATTCCTGCAGCCGTGCGATCAGCGGTTTCTCGATCAATGCGACCGCCGCTTGCGGCCGAGGCGGATCTTCTGGCAGCGGCTTTGACGGCGGGGCCGGTGTTCTGGTTGCGGAATTGATCGGCTGAGGTTCGACGGCGTCGGGCGACAGCCGTTCGGCCGCGACAGTCCAGGCCGCTGCAGCGAGCCCGCCGAGCATGAAGCCGATCATCGCAAGCAGGCTCATGGCCGGGGGGAACATGCGGCGCTGCGGCACGGTGGCTTCGCCGATGATGCGCGCGCTGGAGGTGTTGAGGCCTTCCTGTTCCTCGGTCTCGCGCGAGCGCTTGAGGAACGACTGATAGACGTCGCGGCTGGCTTCGACGTCGCGTTCGAGTTCACGAAGCCGTACCGAAGCCTGGCTCATCTCGACGCTCTGGCGCTTTTGCGCTTCAAGCGCCTTGTTCAGTGAGGCTTCGTAGTCGCGGGCGCGGACCAAGTCGTTCTTCGCCGACTGCGCGAAGCGCTCGACTTCCTCGTTGACGGTTCGGCGCAGGTCATCGACCTGCTTCTCCAATTGACGCAGCGCCGGATGCAGCGGCCCCAGTTCGCCCGCCATTTCCGCATAATGCTTGCGGGCCTCGGCATATTGCGCGCGCAAATTGGCGATGGTCGGAGACTGCAGCGCTTCGGGAATGGCGCCGCCATCGCTCGAAGCGCGGCGGCTGGCCTCGATCTGGTCGTATTTGGCTTGCGCGTCGAGCGTCAGCGCGCGCGCCGCGGCAAGCCGCTGGTTGCTTGACGAAAGCTGTTGGTCGCTGATCAACGTGTCCTGGGTGCCGACGAAGTTGTTTTGCGCCTTGTAGACCGCAAGCACGTTCTCGGCGTCGCGAAGCCGTTCCTTCAACTCCTTGAGGCGGCCCGACAGGTCGGTCGTCGCCCGCCGCGCGGCGGTGGCTTGCGAGTTCTTCGATTCCGCCAGATAGGCGCTGGAGAGCGCGTTGGCGAGCATCGCCGCTTTCGCGGGGTCGTACGACCAGACCTCGATGTCGACGATGAAGCTGCGATCGGTCTTCTTCACGGTGATGTGACGGTTCAGGGTTTCCAGCGCCGACATCTGACCGAGCTTGGCTTCGGCGGCAGGCCGGATCTCGATCCCGAACAGGCCGAGCAGCGATGCCATCATGCTCCTGGACTCGCCGCCGAACTCCGGGTCCTTGTCGAGATTGGTGTTCTGGATCACCTGCAACAGCACGTTGTTGGAGGTGATCAGCCGTGCCTGGCTTTCGACCACCATCGCCAGGCCGGAAACGTCCTGGGCGCGGGGCGTGAGTTCGCGATCGACCAGCTGCAGTTCGCGGGGATCGACATAGAGTTGGGAGGTCGCCAAATATCTCGGCGTCAGGCTCTTGCCGATAATGACGGCGATGCAGGCGCAGATCAGCGCGGCCGCCGCAATCGCAATTCTTCGCCGCCACAGCAGGCGGATCAACTCCAGCACGCTGAAACCCGCGGAAGTTCGCCCGCGCGCCGGCAGATCGTCTGGCTTGGCCTGATTTATCGGTTGATCATAAACAAGCATGGGCCCCAGCTTCCATTCGAATTGCCGCACGCATCGGCTGAGGGGTTACTCTTCGGGTCACGCCACGCTCGCACGGCTTCGGCGCGGAACAAACGCAACAGCAAAAATTAACCATGCTCAATGAGGGACTATTCACTGAAATGGCAAAAAAAGCGTTTAAGCGCGTGCGCATAGCAACGCCTCCGCCATGCTCAAGCCGGGGATTTTCCGGCGCGATGCGGCCTCAAGGGCATGGTTCAGCAGCGCCGGCGAACAGCCATAGGGACTGGGCGCCTCGGTGACGTCGTGGCTATAGAAAATTAACCATCCGTTATTGTTCTGCGCCTCGTCCAGCGCGCGCTCGATTCCGTCGCGGTCGATGCACTGGTCGATCAAAGGCATCGCGCGGAGGAATTGCAGGTCCACCGCGCCGCTGTTCACGCCCGGCACGATGCTGCGGCAGGATCGGAACGCTGCCTTGAGCTGGTGCTTGCGCCAGAATGACCCGTAGCCGAAGGGGTAGGCAAAGTTCGCGACCTCGATCGAAGGATCCACAAGGCGGAGATATCGGCGGTTTTGCTCGATCTCCGCCGTCATCGATTCCGCGTCGAGATCGCAGGTCCGCTTGTGGGCAAAGGTGTGACAGCCGATTTCGTGGCCTTTGCGGTGCAGGGCGACGATGTCCTGGGCTTCGATGGCCGCCCAATTCGGAGACGACGTCGTGCCGACCAGGCCGCCCGAGACATAGAAGGTACCCCGCGCGCCATGGTCTTCGAGAATTCCGGCGCCGGTCGTCGCGGCGCTCTTTGGAATATCGTCGAAGGTGAAGCTGACCATGGGGGTTTCGTTGCGCAGCCGGAACGATTCGACGCGCCAGTGCGTCGCCAGCCGATGACTGACTTTCGCTTTCGCTACGGACCACAATGCGTTCATCGTTCAGCGCTTTCGCAATATCACGTGGTAATCGCCGCGCCGGACATCGGCTTTCCCCGGCAGCAGGAAATTCATGACGACGGCAGCCGTATCGAGCAGGGCCGCGAATACCGGCTTGCGTGCCCGCATCTCCGGATAGCGCGGGCTCTCATATTGTTTCCGGTAGATCATCTGAAGACCGTGGGTATTGGCGAAGTCCTCGAGCTTCGAAAGCGTGACCAGCGGATGGAAATACGTCGGGAACGGCGCCTGGCCCGGTTGTCCGGCCGTTTTCTGGCCGCGCACATACCGGTAGAACCAGACATGGAACCAGTGCGGCGAGTATCTGGTGACGACACCGGAAAGCGATTTCGGATTTGGTGCGCCGATCAGGATCAGGCCGCCTTGTTTCAGCGATTCGCAGAAGCCGAGAAGGGCGGCCTCGACGTCGGCAAGATGCTCAATAACGTTGTAGCAGATCACGAGATCGAAGCTGCCCGGCGGGAACCGGTAGGTCTGCACGTCGCCGAGAATCGTCTGCTGTGCATAATCGTTGTTGCGGATCTGGTCCTCGTCGATATCGACCACTGTGACATGGGCGCGCCGCAATACGTCAAGCGGCAGGAAGCTGGTCGAGCCGCCACCGGCTTCGTAGATCGAAAGGGCGGCCGGCGGCAGCTCCATGTCGAGAATGCCGTGAACCGCAAGCAGGCTTTGGCGCGCCTCCCCGGGCGGCAGATCGAGCAGCGACTGCGGATGCACAATCGGCAGCGGGGCCGCGCCAGTTGCTGCGCGCGCGTCGGCGGTCACACTGGCGGGAGTTGCGTGGATGAGATCGATCGTAACTGTCTTGTTCACTGGGTGCCTATCCAATGCCAATGTTGGCGAATTTGGTCCTGAAAAACGCCAGGCAAATTTTCAATCGCCTGCGAGCGTGGGAAATGTCGAGGAGCCAGCACAGGACCGCGTAGCTGGCCGACCCGACGGAAACCAGAACGAAGCACGCCGTCAGATCCGAAACGTGCAAGCTCCTGTCGAGCATTCCGACGGTCAACGCCATGATCAATGCGGCGATCATCGTCAACGCCAGTCGACCGAGCGGAATTGGAATTGGAAATGCCCGGCGGCTGAGAACCATGGCGCCGACAAACCCGAAGAGATCGGCGCCAAGTCGTGCCCAGGCGGCGCCAACGGTGCCGTATTGGCTGACCAGAACATAAGACAGAATCACATTGGCCGCGATGATCGAGGCGGTATTGATCAGGTAGAACGAGTTGCGTCCGGACAGCAGAAAGCTGGCATGCAGGTACTGCTGGGTCAGAATCTGGAAGATCACGGCGACGGCCACGATCGGCATGGTGTCGGCAGCCAAGGCGCGGAAGTCCACGCCGAGGATGACATTGGCGACGTGGGGGGCAATGACGGCGAACCCCAGGCAGGCGGGCAGCGTGATGCTGAGCAGCAGTTCCACGCATTCGGCAAGATGCGATCGCACCGCGGCCGCTCCGCGGTTTGCGTAGATCTGCACGGCGAGCGGAAAGAACGCGGCGGCGGCGCTCATCGCCGGTATCATGAGGGCCTGCCGAACCAGGTCGAGTCCCGCGACGTACCTGCCGGCGTCCGCAGCCCCCACGAGATTGGCGATCATGAATCGGTCGGTGACGCTGGAGATGGCGAGCAATGTCAGGGACAGTGTCAGCGGGAGACCCTGCTTCGCCACCGCCGCAAGACCGGCGCCATCGAATTTAACGGCCGTTCCCCGCCAAGCGGTTCGCGACTGGACGAGGACGGCAAGTCCATAGGCCAGCGCTGAGGAAAGCAGCAACAGGAATCCGGTCGGGCTGAAAAGCGCAACTGCCGCGCCGAGGCCAAGGGCGGCTATCGCGCGCGTCAGCGTGGCCTTCATGACCGTCACCGCTCGAAGCCGCGCACGAACCAGATCCTGGGTAAGCTCGAACAGGCCGATCGTGACCGAGAGCACGACCGCGGCCATGGCCGCGGTGGCGTCCAGTCCGACTAGACGCCCCAACACGTAGGCAGCGGGCGCGGCCAGGCAGCAAATGGAATATCCGGATATCACGAGGCCGCGAACGTCGGTGCCGTCGTTTCGGGCGTGTCCACTCAGGATGAGATTGCGAAACCAGCCCGCAAGAAAGGTGCTGACGACCGCGGCGAACCCGACGCCGAGCAGATAGACGCCATAGTCATGAGGCGAGAACAGCCTCGTGAAGACGATGACGCTCAACAGCCCCAGCAATGCCGAAAGGATATTGGCGGACAGATTGATGCTGGCTTGTCCTATCAGCATAGCGCGTCGAGGCCGGCAGGTTCTTTGGTTGCGGGGCAGGGTGTCCGGATCGCCCGCATTTCCTCGATGGCCGTGCGGATGATCTGCACCGGCGTTCCCGAAAAGGACGCGACCGAGAAAGCAACATCATCCTTGCGTGCGCGACGAAGCAGCTGGTTCAGCTCATCCTTGCCGAGTTCCGGCTGATCCCAGTAGCTGACGCAACGCGTGTGTCGGGTGGGCGTGTGCTTGCCGGAGAACCTGGCGTCGTTCTGCGCGAAATAGCCGTACAGCATGTATTCGGAAAATTCGCGGGTCCGACACAGGGCGTCGACCCAGTGAAGATTGGTGACGGCTTCGATCTTCGAGGCCAGCGCCCTGGTGGTTTGCTGATCCCAGAATATGATGTGGCCGATGAAATCCGATGCCGGAAGCGGCGGCACGGGTAGCCCGAGAAGTTCATGACTGGTCTCGACCCAGCGCGCGTGGCGGATTTGATCCGCGGTCACTTCGTCCTGCATATTCAGAAGCGGAATTGAATTTGGATATTCGAACCGCGACAGGTCGAAGTTCCGGAAGAAAACGACGTCCGAATCGAGGATGCAATATCGCTGGTAAGGCAGCGAGATGGTCGCGGCTATCTTGAGATACTGCTGCACATGCCAGCCGCTGACCGGCTTGGTTCGAAACGACCACCAATATTGGCGCCGCTTGCGCTGCACGATGCGAGGCAGCGGCCGCAGCCATTTGGGCAGGAATTGCGACGCCGGAAGCACCTCCCGGCGCTGGCTCTCGAAGCGGGAAAACAGCGCCAAGTCGCAATCCGGAACCAGCAGATAGTGCTTCGAAAATGAAGTGACGTGACGATCGACACTCTCGCAGAGCAAGGTGCACAGTTCCAGGTCGCGCCCGTAAGTTGGAGTTAACAACGCTACCGGATTCATCTCGTGCTTCTCTCTGGCGGTGACGTTCAGCATCCATGGCTCTCCGAGGGACTTGGGTTCCTCGCACCTCGACTGAGCAAGATCGGTGCCGAACAGGTCCGCCGCCATCCGCGGTGGTTCAAGCTTGGTTAATTCGTCGGCGGTAACCATGCCGGACCTTCACGCGGCCGTGCCGCGCGACGCTGGACCGGATATTGCAGTAACGGACGCGCAAAACCGGAAATCCAGCGGAGCGTGTGGCATGACAACAGGTGCAGGTGAGGATTCCGCGCGCCGCTTTCTTGCAAGCGGCGCAAGGGCCGCGAGGCCTGGTCTTTTTGGCACAGTTCAACTGTCCGGGGTGTCCGTTTTTGCGACGGTGCCAATGCGGTTTCCGGCCATCGCTTCGGCGGCAAGGTTAATTGCTTGCGACGGCGCGCGCGACACGCGGCGTCGCCATGCGACGATGCAACCGGATTTTCCATCGCCGCTCGGGCTTGAACGATGAAGTACCGCGCCGATATCGATGGCCTGCGCGCGCTCGCCGTCATTCCGGTGGTATTCTACCATGTGGGCATTCCCGGCTTCGCGGGCGGCTTCGTTGGAGTGGATATCTTCTTTGTTATCTCGGGATATCTGATCTGCGGCATGATCGATGCGGACATTCGCAGCGGCACGTTCTCGCTCGGGAATTTCTACAAGCGGCGGATCTTGCGGATTTTGCCCGCGCTCTTTGTCATGTTGCTGGTCACAAGCATTCTGGCCTATGTCTATTGCTTGCCGGTCGAACTGGAAGATTATTCGAAGAGCCTTGCGAGCGCGGTCGGTTCAGTTTCGAACGTCTACTTCGCAGGCACGGCGGGATATTTCGATGCGCCGGCCGAAACAAAACCTCTCCTGCATACCTGGTCGCTGGGCGTGGAAGAGCAGTTCTACCTGATCACTCCCCTGCTGATGCTTTTCGCCTATCGCGTCCTGCCGAAGCGGGCAAAGCTTCTGTTTGCATTTGTCGGCGTACTGTCCTTTGCGGCAGCTTTCGTGGTCAGCTATCGAAACACCACCTTTGCGTTTTATCTCACGCCGTTTCGCGCCTGGGAGCTGGCGCTCGGCGCGCTGCTGTCGATCAGGTTTATTCCGGCGCCGCAAACCGAATTTTTGAAGAATATCTGCGGCATGACCGGAGTGCTGCTTTTGCTCGGCACGGTGGTTTTCGGGTCGCCGTCGGCTCCGCTGCTGGCGATGACCTCGCTTGCCAGTATCGGTGCCGCGCTGGTCATCGCTTCCAGCGAACGCGGAATTTCAACGGCCGGGAAATTGTTGTCGCTGCGACCGGTGGTTCTCATCGGCCTGATATCCTATTCGCTCTATTTATGGCATTGGCCGCTGATCGTGTTTCAACGTACCGACGGATTGCTTCTGGCCGGCTCATCCGACCTCGCGACCAAGCTGGCGCTGATTGCGGTCTCGATCGGTGTCGCCTGTCTGTCATGGCATTTTGTCGAACGACCCTTCCGGTCGAAGACCCGGGACACTTCCAAGGCCGCCGTTTTCGGTATCGCCGCGACCGCGATGGCGTCGGCCTTCACGCTTTGCGGCCTGCTCCTGATCGCAAACGGGGCGCCGTTCCGCTTTCCCGAGCGCGTGGTGGCGATCGCGGCCTACCTCGCCTATGATCCTTCCGCCGCATTCCGGTCCGGCCATTGTTATCTATCGACCAACCGCCAGCAACTCGACCTCCAGACATGCATGAGACTGGACTCGAGGCGGCCGAACTATCTTCTGGTCGGGGATAGCCACGCGGCGCATCTCTGGTTTGGCCTGCTTTCCGCCATGCCGGAAGTGAATATCATGCAGGCTACCGCCAGTGCCTGCCGGCCGGCGATCCTGCCGGTCTCGCTGCTCGACAGCCGGGCTTGTCCAAAGCTGATGCAGTTCGTCTTCAACGACTTTCTGGTGAACAACAAGGTCGACAAGGTTCTGCTCGCCGCGTCGTGGAAGGACGAGGATATCCCGGGCTTGTCGGCCACCCTGGAGACACTGAAGCTGAGGGGGATCGACGTCATCGTGCTGGGGCCGATCGTCGAGTACGACAGCGCGCTGCCGCGGCTGCTGGCCGACGAAATCCTTCACAACAAGCCTTCCATCGCCAGCGCCATGCGCACCCCCGGGATTCACGAACGCGATCGGACGCTGAGCCGGATCGTGGCAGCCAAAGACGCGACTTACATTTCGCTCTACGATCTGGTTTGCCGCAACGGCCATTGCGACGAATTTGCCGAAGGCGACATTCCGCTGCAATTTGACGCGGGCCACCTCACCGCAAGGGGATCGGTCGAAGTGGGGCGAAGACTGTCTGTCTCCATCACTGGAAAGCGGGCGGAGGCTGGCGATGATACGAACTGATCGAAATTGGCGCAGCGGTGACAAAGGCTGGCGCCGTCGGTGGGTTTTGAAGAGCCTCGCGGTCGTCATCGCGGACATGGCCTTGAGCGGAATCGGCGCGGCTTACGGCGGGACAAATGCCGTCTCGCGCGCCGGCTTGAATTCCGAAAAGATTGCCGGTGCATTCGTAAACTGGGGACCCGTCGGCCGCGAGCATACCTTGCAGATCTGGGAAAAATGGCTGAAGCAAGCGCCGTCGTCGGTGCTGGGAGTCGACTTTTACGCTCAATCGACATGGGACGATTTTGTCCGATTGAGCTGGGTGCCGGGCGTCTGGAAAAAACTCAACCCGGCGCGAAACGTGGTCTGGTCCGTTCCGCTGACGGTGAAGGGGACCGCCTTGGCGGATGTCGCGAACGGCTTGCACGACGCCGAATTCGAAGCCGCGGCCAAGGCGATTTCGGAGGCTCAGCCGAGGGCCATCATCCGTCTTGGCTGGGAAATGAATCTTGTTTCCATGGCGTGGTTCGCCAAAGGCCAGGAGGCCGACTACATCAAGGCGTTCAGGCGCGTTGTTGGCATATTCAGGCGATACTCCAGTGACTTCAGGTACGACTGGTGTCCGGGATGGGGGCCTCAGGAAAATCCCGCCGATCTCGCCTATCCGGGTGACGATGTCGTCGATTACATCGGTCTCGACGTTTACGATTTCAAATATGATGGTTCCGCGGAAGAACGATGGAATACCTACTACGTGAAAGCGCCGTTCGGCCTGGAATGGCATCGAGACTTCGCGGACCGACATGGCAAACTCATGAGTTATCCTGAGTGGGGGGTCGGCAATTTCGGGGACAACCCCTTCTTCGTTCAGCAGATGCATGACTGGTTTGTGAAGAACAATCGGAATATCGCCTATGCGGCCTATTTCGACGTCAACGGCTTGTGGCCGACGCAAATCGACAACGGCCAGTTTCCGGTGTCTCAAAGGCTGTTCAGAAAGCTCTTTCAACGCGCATCCTGAGCTCTTCCGCCAAGGCGCACAGCGGTTAAGTTTTGGTTAACCCTGTCGCGTTAACCGTCGCAGAAATTTGACGCGGCCATGTGCGTCGCTGGACCGGATATTGCAATGAAGTCCGCATATCCTCTGGATTGCAGGACGGATTTGAGTTCAGCCATGTCGACAGCGGCCCATTCCCGGCGTGATTTCCTCATCAGCGCGGCAATCGATGCGGTGCAGGACGTTTCCGGCACAATGGTGCTGTCCGCGGTGTCCGCATTTGCGACAGCACCATCGCCCGCGTCGCCGGCCGCCGCGTTGGAATGTCGCATGCCACAACGGGAACGAGACATCGGCCGATGAAAATCTCCGACATGATGCCGCGCGCCACCCGCGCCCTGGTTGCGACGTCGCGTTCGCTCGATCCTTCGATCGCGACCGTGGTGTGCATTCCCTGCTTCCGCAGGCCGCAGCATTTGCGCCTGACGCTGGAATCGCTCGCCACTCAACGCACCGATCGACGCTTCGCTGTCGTCATCGTCGAAAATGATGCAATGGGATGCGAGAGCGTACCCGTTGCCAAGGAATTCCTTCAGGCCGACAGATTTCCCGGCCTCTGCGTGATCGAGCCGCGCCAGGGCAATTGCCACGCCATCAACGCCGCCTTCGAAACCGCGCTGGCGACCTTCCCGACCGCAGCCCATTTTCTGATGATCGACGACGACGAGATTGCCTCGCCGGACTGGCTGGAGCGGATGGTGCGCGCTTCCGAGACCACCGGCGCCGATCTGGTCGGCGGCCCGGTGCTGCAGAATTTCGATGACGAGATGAAGCGCGGATTGCAGCGCCATCCGGCGTTTCGGCCGGCCTACGACGTGAGCGGACCGGTGCCGGTCATTTATGGCTGCGGCAATTGCCTGATCACGCGGCCGGTCTTTACTGGGCTGGCGGATCCCGCCTTCGATTTGCGGTTCAATTTTCTTGGCGGCGGCGACACCGATTTCTTCGCGCGTTGCCGCCAGGCCGGGATGAAATTCCACTGGGCCGCGGAAGCCGTCATCACCGAAACCGTGCCGCACAGCCGGACCAATCCCGGATGGCTTGCGCTGCGCGGCCTGCGTATCGGCGCCATCAACTACCATGTTCAGCGCAAGGCGGCGAAAACGGCCTGGTCGCGGGCCAGCCTGCTGGCGAAGATGTTTGCGATGTTGCCGATGTCGCTGGTTCGCGCCGGCCGGCTGGTTCTTACCGAACACCGGGCGGTCATTGCGATGCATCCGCTGATGATCGCCGCCGGCAGCGCGCTGGCGGCGGTCGGCATCGAACCGCAGCCCTACAAAGCCTCGAAGATCGTGTCTTGAGCCAGTTCGTCACCACCTCGGACGTCCGCGCCGTCGTCGGCGGATTGCGGCGTCAGCAGGTGATGGATCTGGTGCGCGGCGCCGCCTTCGTCGGGGCACTGTTGCTGGCGTGGATCTCGCTGCATCCCTTCGCCGATCTTGGCGCGCTGGAAGCAGGCGATGTCAGCACCGGCAACGAGGTGCTGACCTATGCGACGTTCGGCGGTCTGGCGGTGCTGACGATCGCGCTGGCACTGCGCGACAACGTTCGCGGACTGGCGACATTGTGGTCGCCGGCTTTCGTCCTGTTTGGCGCCTGGGTGCTGGTGACGGTGGTGTTGTCGCTCGATCCGGGCACGTCGATCAGACGTCTTGCGTTGACGGCTTGTGTCATCGCGGTAACCGCAACGCTGATGTTGTTGCCGAAAACCCAGAACGAGTTGATGCGCTGGTTCAGCATTGCCGCGCTGGTGCTGCTCGCGGTCTGCTATCTCGGCCTGCTCTTCGCGCCGAACCTGTCGACCCATCTGGCGACCGACGCGCAGGAACAGGCACTGGCGGGCAATTGGCGCGGCTCGTTCGGCCACAAGAATGTGGCGGCGGCCGTGATGGCGATGCTGCTATTCCTCGGCATCTACACCGTCCGCTGCGGCGCCTGGTTTTCCGGCGCCGCCATCATCGGCCTGGCATCCTTATTTCTGCTGTACTCCGCCGGCAAGAGCTCGCTGGCATTGTGCTTCGCCGTGCTGGCGCTGACGTCGCTCACGTCGGTGGTTCGTGCGTTCTGGGCCCGTGCCGTGATGTTGTTGGCGCCGCTGGTTCTGCTCAACATGCTCAGTGTCGGCACCGTGATGAGCGAGGGTCTCGCCGAAATCGCAAAGATGCTGCCGCTGGATTCGAGCTTCACCGGCCGTACCGATATCTGGACCTTCGCGGTGCAGGCGCTGCAGCAACGGCTGCCGACCGGTTACGGCTTCTCGGCCTTTTGGGGCGGCGGCTCGGTGCAGAATCTGCCGGAAGGCAAGGAATGGGCGGCTTACGCGTCGCACAGCCACAACGGCTATCTCGATACCGCGCTGGCGATGGGGCTGCCCGGATTGGCGTTGCTGATTGTCGTGCTGGTGATCGAGCCCTTGAGGAATTTCCACAAGGCCGATCTGGGCGGTAACAACGGCCCGCTGACGATGGCGCTACTGCGCATCTGGCTGTTCGGGATCTATCTGTCGTCGATGGAAAGCTTCTTTCTCGACCGCGCCGATCCCCTGTGGTTCACGTTTCTGCTGGCGGTGTTCGGCCTGCATTATCTGGCGCGCTTCCGCCTGCGGGAGTGACGAACTGCGCCCGGACCGCCAGCGCGACGTCCTGCCACCATCCACCGAAGTCAAACGGCGCCTGAACCGACGGCGATTTCAGCGCGGATTCAATCCTGTCCGCATAGGCGTCATCGCCGGCGTCGCTTGAGACCAGCACGATGGCGCCGCGATCGATCAACGCCTTGAAACGGGGATGATGGTCGAACTCGTCCGGCTCGGCCGCATCGGTGACGACGACGGGTCGGCCGGATTGCACGCAGGTGACGACACTGGCGCGCCGCGCGGTAAGGCCTTCCTCGAGCGGATAACAGAATGCGTCGATCTGGCTGAACAGGCCGAATATCTCATGGTCCGAGGCGACATAGCCGCTGACAATGACATCATCAGTGACGCCGAGTTCGGCAGCGCGGGCGTGAAATTCTTCCTCGACCTTGTCGGTACCGCGGATGAACGATCCGACATAGATCAGCAGTGGCTTGAGCCCGCGCTCCTTCAGGATCGCCGATATGTTGAGCAGCGCGTTGGGTTGCTTGCCCGGATAGATCGATCCGAAATGACCGATCACCAACTGCCCGGCTTTCCGCGCGGCGGCGAGCCGCTGCCGCAATTTGCTGTCGGCGATCCCTGCGGGCGCTTCGATGTTCGGCGGTAGCGGCGCCAGCACGCATTTCCGCGCAGTCCAGCCGACCACGGGATCATCGGCGAGTTCCCGCCGGACCATTGGCGAGAACATCACGATCGTATCAGCGAGCAACAGCGCCGGAAGGTAGGTGATGCGGCGCAGCCAGTGCAGGCCGGCCCATTCATGCTGGATCAGGATGATACGCCGCCCGCGCAGCCGCGCCATCGCCATTGCCAGCAGCGGCCGAAACATCACGCGTTTCCAGGCTACAATAGGGAAGTTGCAGACCAGGTTCCGCGCCGATCCGGTCGCGCGCCAGATCTCGGCGACCGATCCTTCCGATCGGGTCAGGGTCAACGTCGTGCTGCTTCCGGGGTCAAGCTTGTCGATGTTCTCGCGCAATAGCCGGGTAAATTGCCCGACACCGCATAGCATTTGCGGTCCCGCGCCGAGAAACAGCGCCTGATATGCGGGTTTTGAAGTCATCGTGCGGCGGCAACGCTTTCCGGTGAACGTCCGCGTTAGCCATACATTCCAGACATTAGCTTCCGGTAAGCGCCGCCGTCTGGCGGGGCATCGTTTTTGCCAGACTAAACCTGAGAAGTGCGTGGCCGTCTCATAACGGGACAGCGGGCGATGACGGTATTCGAGATTTCAGGCGAGAGCCGGCGGGAGTGAGCAATGGGCAAAGACAGGGTCTTCACGAATTGGGACGACACCCATTCGGCGTTGTGGGGACATCAGCCGATCCAGCTTGCTCATGAGGTGCATAAGTCGCCGCTGTTCTCGACCGATACGCTCGCCGAATTGATCGAGCGCTATCCGCGTGAGCACTACAGCCTGGTGCAGACCGGTGCCCGCGGCTCGAGCCGCGTCTGGCGTGAGGGTGAAATCGGCAATCTCGGCGGCCGCCAGGTGATGGACGCGATCTCGCGTGGCGGACTCTGGCTCAATATGCGCGATGTCGGCTCGGTCGACCGCCGGTACCGCGAGATGCTGGATGGCATGTTCGAGGAGATCGCAGCGAAAGTTCCGGGCTTCAGTGCCCGCGATCACCAGGAGAGCATCCTCGTCTCCTCGCCGGACGCCCAGGTCTATTATCATTTCGATCTGCCGGGCCAGGCCCTGATGCAGATCGCCGGCCGCAAGCGGGTCTATGTTTATCCAAACACCGCGCCGTTTCTGACGCCGAAGATGCTCGAAGATGTCGCTGTATTTAATGTCGAAGTCGATATCCCTTACGAGCCCTGGTACGACAAACATGCAAAGGTGTTCGATATCGGACCCGGTCAGATGCTCAGCTGGCAGCTGAACGCGCCGCACCGCGTGGAAAATCTCGACACATTTAGCGTTTCGATGACTGTTTCCTACACCAACGATCAGATCAGGCGTTCCGAAATCGTTAACCTTGCCAACGGCCTGCTGCGGCATCGCTTCGGCTATCTGCCCAGGAGCCGCAACCCGCGTGGCCCGTCATACTTTGCTAAGGCGGTTATGCAAAAGCTTTATCGCGACAGCGGTTGGGTGAAACGCCAGCGTCAGGCGCGCCGTCCGACCGAGTTCCGGCTTGATGCCGCCCAACCGGGCAAGATCATCGATCTGCCCAGGGCAGCCTGAAATAGTTTGATTTGCAATGACGGCGTTGACGGCAGAGGCACGGCATCCGGGCGCGAGAGGGGTTGATCGCAGGGCCGCTTTCCGCGTCGAGTTCGTCCGCGACTGGGAACAGGCCACTACGCGTTGCAGCGAGGTCCGCCCGTCGACGCTGTTCCAGGATACTCGTTGGCTTGACGCATGGTACAAGGCGTTCGCCAATGTGGGTCACGTCGAACCGTTGATCGCTGTGATCTCGGACGCCGTGACATCCCAGCATGTCGCCCTGTTGCCGCTGGTTCGCCGGGTGCAGAGCGGCATCCGGATCATCGAATTCGCCGATCTCGAGTTGACCGACTACAACGCGCCGATGCTGGGGCCAGCGGCGCCGCGCGATGCAAGGGCGGCGCGCGCGCTGTGGGTCGATCTTCTGGTCGCGTTGCGGCGCATGCCCGGCGGCGCCGATCTCATTCGGCTGCGCAAGATGCCGGTCGATCTCGACGGCAGGCCCAATCCACTGTCGCTGCTCGATGGCGCAAAGCCTTCCTCGCTCAATGGCAACGTCGTGGTGACCGGCGATGATTTCAACGCCTACCGCTTCTCGCTGGAGCGAACCGTGCGCAAGGAGCTGGAGCGAAGCTGGCGCGTGTTCAGGCGCGATCCCGCCGCGGCGTTCCAGATCGTCAGCGACAGAGACCATGCCCTGCGCGTGCTTGCGAACATGGAGATTCAGCAGGGTGCGCGGATGCAGCATCTCGGGTTGAACTTCATCCTCAACGGCGAGACTTGTGCGGCGTTCTACCGCAATCTTGTCGGCGGAAATCTCCGCAGCGGTTATGCTGTGCTGTCGGCGCTGACAGCCGGTGAGGAGGTCGTCGCGACCCTGCTCGGCATCCGCGTCGATTCGCGTTACGTCATGGTGCGGATCAGCAATGCCGGCGAAAAATGGTCGAACTGCTCGCCGGGCAGGCTGATCATCGAACGCACCATGGCCGCATTGCATCGGGATGGTGTGCGGCAATTCGATTTCAGCGTCGGCAATTACGCCTACAAGCGCCGATTCGGCGTCACGCCGCTGCCGTTGGCCGATATCACCGCGGCGTTAAGCTGGCGTGGATTGCCCTACATATTGCGCGATCGCGCCGTGCGTGAACTCCGGCGTCATCCACGGCTGGCCGCGCAGGTGGGCCGTGCGCTCGGCAAGCCGCCCTCGCGCGAAGAAAACTAGCGAACAAAACTAGTTCACCGGCTTGATCTCGGAAAAAACCGTGCTGAGACTATCCACGACGGGCTCTGCATCGACTGCCGCGGCGGATATCTGTAGTTCTGGGAAGTATAGTTGAAATTTATGACTTGTGCGGGCGACATCGTTGGTGCGGATCTCTCCGTGGATCACTTGGAGGACGCAGGATCCAACCGCGGTTGTTTCTTCTGATTTGAATTTGTAAGAGATCGTGCTGGTTTTCTCATCAGTGGTGTCGTCGCCAGGCGTTATTACCGCATGCATCTTGTAAGTCACGTCCGATCGACGATCAAAATTCTTGGGGAGTCCTTCAGGGGTATATTTCGCTGTTCTGTGCGAATATTTGCCTGCATAAGTTGTCGACAACTCCGCCGATGCGAGGGCTCCATCGACATAGGTTGCCTTCGTCACGAAAACGGGTGGGTTTGCGTGGGTGGACGGCGGTGTCTGGCGAGTCCAGACGACGTAATCGCCCGATTTGTCTCGATAGGCCTGAACGATTGTCCTCGCCCCGTTTTGACTATGATAAGCCAACTCAACAGGAACCATGGAATTTTTGACCGCGTTGCAGTCGACGGAAGGTGGGGATTGCGCAGACGCAGAACTCGCAAACGCCAAAAGCGATATCGAAAGAATACGCATGGGTTGTCCTCGATCCGGGCCGCGATCAAAACAGGGCGCGTTTTCTCGGTCAATATGCGGTTGGCCATCCCAATCCATTGTCATCCGCTATCGTCTGTCGCTCATCACAGCTTGAAAATTCAATCGCAGCTCTAGCCCCACGGCCTAGATTTGCCGCACCAGGCCCGGCTGGCCCGGGGCGCATTCCAGCGCATCGCGGTCCCACTTCGCGGCATTGGCCGCGGCCTCATAGCTGCTTTGCAGAAACTCGAGCAA
>Ga0182030_10007188_pt1 | contig 23316 bp, 13 predicted proteins | sample 812S3MmetaG_FD_121299 | JGI IMG/M metagenome (GOLD analysis project Ga0182030, IMG submission 121299) | Permafrost microbial communities from Stordalen Mire, Sweden - 812S3M metaG (Illumina Assembly) | ecosystem: Environmental > Terrestrial > Soil > Wetlands > Permafrost | place: Sweden...
CTCCGCCGCGGATTCATCCTGTTGCCGGAGGGCCGCGACGGCGAGGTGATCAGCTTCTCGCCGCCGTTAACGATTAATGTGGGGGAGGTTCGGCGGGCGGTGGCGGTGTTGTCCAATGTGCTTCACGGATTGGCCGTGGCCGCGCGGTATGGGAGGGCGGCGGAGTGATGAGCGGGGTGGTCTCGCCAGCCGCTGTGGCAGGGGCTGACCCGTGGGGATGGTTCGACTCCGGCATCGGCGAGCCGGCGTTCAACATGGCGCTCGACGAGGCCTTGTTGGAGTCGGCCGCGATGGCCGGCCGGCCGGTGCTTCGCTTCTACGGCTGGACGGTTCCGGCGGCCACCTTCGGTTATTTCCAGCGACACTCGGAGATCGAGCCGCTGACAGCTTTGCGGCCGCTGGTGCGGCGGCCGACCGGCGGCGGCCTCGTGCCGCACGACGAGGACTGGACGTACAGTCTGGTCTTCCCCGCCGGGCATCCCTGGCACGCGTTGCGCGCCCGCGAGAGTTACCGGGCGGTGCATGAGTGGCTGCGGCTGGCGTTCCTCCGGCTCGGCGAAACCGCCGTGCTCGCCCCGGCAGCGCGGAGGGACCTCCCGGGTCAATGTTTCGTCGGGTGGGAGGAGTCCGACCTGCTCTGGCACGGGCGGAAAATCGCCGGTGCGGCCCAGCGCCGGACGCGCGACGGGCTGCTGATCCAGGGATCGGTGCAGCCTCCCCGGGCCGATCTCTCCCGTGCGGCGTGGCAGCAGGCGATGATCGAGGTCAATGCCCCCGGCCTCGCGTCAGCCTGGGAACCGTGGCTGCGCGCGGGCGCCGTGTCCGCCCGCGCCCGGGAATTGGCCGATCAGAAGTACCTCCGGCCGGAGTTTAACGAGCGGAAGGGGCGGTCGGGAAGGTGAGAGCATGTTTTAACAATACCCCGGGGCCTCGGTGCCCGGGGCGGGGGAGTTGACCCGGGGGTCGTTGGGGGGGCAGCCTACCGGTGGAGGAACACGACCCGGTAGAATTGTCCCGCGTAACCGGCGAGTATGGAGGCAGAGAAGGTGAAGGGCGCGGTGTAGGTGCCAATGGTCGTCCAGTTCCTGAGATCCGGTGATACCTGGACCTCATAGGTGGCGTCGCTAACGGCCTGGACGCCGAACTGAATTGAGGCGGAGGTCCCCGAACCGCTGTTGGCCGGGATGGCGGTGGGCGGTGCGAGTGTGGCGGCCGTGGTGGATTGGACAATCAGGGTCATTGGCGTGCTGACGACCGGGCCGTAGGGGCCGGTCGCGGTGACCGTGTAGGTGCCGGCCTGCGACGCGGCCACCCCCGGCAACGCGAGCGTGGCGGCCCTTGCTGAGGGCAGGTTCACGCCGTTGCGGGTCCACTGATAAGAGATGGGATTGAGGCCGGCGGCGCTGACGGTGAAACTCAGATCGTCTCCGGCGACAGCCACCCATTGGCTCGGCGGTTGCGCCAACCAGTACAAGGGTGAGGTGCTGCCGACGCGGATGGCACCATGGTTCACATCAGCCACGTACACTGTGCCATGACTGTCCACGGCGACTCCCTGGGGGTTGCGGAAGCCCGCTCCGCTCCCGGCCCCATCGCCGCTGAACCCGTTATAGGCCTGGCCGCCGATCGTTGCAACCACGCGTCCCGGGGTGATGAGCCGCACCGTCGAGTCACGATTGTCCGCCACGAAGACATTACCGGAGCCGTCCACCGCGATGCCCAACGGATTGTCGAAGTTGGCGTACTGTCCAACCCCATCGGCGTTGCCTGCCGAGCGCGTGCTGGGCCCCGCGAACAGGCTGACCACGCCGTTCGGAGCGATCACCTGGATGGCTTGATCGCCGGTATCCGCCACATAGACGTTGCCGGAGGCATCCACCGCGACTCCGGGACCACTGCCATAGCTGGGTTGGAAACAGCAGGCGAAGGTCGAGACAGAGCCGTCGGGAGCGACCTTCGCGACGCGATAGTTCTGGCTGTCGGCGACATAGACATTGCCGGACGCATCGGCCGCAACACCATTTGGCGTGTTAAACCGGGGCACGCTCCCCGCCCCATCCCCGGAACCGGTGCTGCCCGCGACCCCGGCCAGCGTGCTCACCCAGCCGCCGGGGGTGATCATCCGGATGGTGTTGTTCCCGGTGTCCGCCACATAGAGGTTGCCGGCGCCGTCCGTGGTGATGCCCTGCGGTTGGTTGAAGCGGGCCGTGGTGCCCTGTCCGTCCGCCGCGCCGTGGGTGCCGGGGCTGCCCGCCACGAGGGTGGGGGGCTGGCCGGAACCGATGGCGAGCTTCCAGATGGCATTCTGGGTGTCCGCATAGTAGAGGTTGCCTGCCCGGTCCGCGGCGGCGGTCAGCGGCGAAATGCCGTTGATGAGCGTGCTCCAATAATATGGTGCGGTCACCGCGAGAGTGGCCGGGGTGCTGGTCGCCGACCCCGCGGCGTTGGTGACGACCACGGTATAGTTGCCGGCGTTGGCCGGTTGCGTCGGGGATATCGAGTAGCTCGAGGCGGTGGCACCGGTGATCGGCTGCCCATCAAGACTCCATTGATAACTCAGCGGTGCCGCGCCGTAAACCCCCACGCCGAAGGTCACGGTGGAGTAGGTGGCGGCGCCCGTCTGGCTCGCGGGTTGGCAGGCGATCTGCGGCGACCCCGAGGGTGGCCCCTGGGTTCCCCACCGGATGGTCCGGCCATCGGCCACGAGCGGGTTCCCCTGGTTGTCGATCGTCACACAGGTTGGCCCGGGAAACAGCGCGGCGCTGCCGATGCCATCGGCCCAACTGTAAACGTAGGCGTAGGGCGAACCGCCGATGGTGCTGACGGTTCGGTCAGGTGTGATTTTCCGGATCGTGCCGTCACGGGGGTCGGTCACATAGACATTCCCGGCAGCATCCACGGCGATGCCCTCGGGATTGTCGAATTGGGCATATTCCCCCACGCCATCGGCATAACCCTCCCCGCCGGGTTGGCCCGCCAGTACGGAGATGGCGCCGGAGGTCGCAATGACCTGGACCACCTGGTCGCCGGTGTCGGCCACATACACATTCCCAGCCGCGTCCACGGCGACGCCGCCGGGCCCGCTGCCACCGAAAGACGAGCCGATGGTGGTGGTCACCCCCGCGGGCGTTACCCGAGCCACCCGCCCGTTGAGCCGGTCGGCAACGTACAGGTTGGTCTGCCCATCCAGCGCCAGGCCCATCGGCGTGTTAAATCGGGCGGCGGAGCCGGTGCCGTCCATTTCACCCGCTTGTTGTGCCAACCCGGCCAGGGTGGTGACCAGCCCGGCTGGGGTGATCTTGCGGATCGTGTTGTTCCCCGTGTCCGAGACATACAGGTTGCCAGCCCGATCCACCGCGATGCCTTGCGGTTGGTTAAACCGGGCATCCCCGCCCACACCGTCGTTCGTGCCGCGTACGCCAGGCAACCCCGCAAACGGCACGTTCGCCCCGCCCCAGCCCGCGGAGATCTTCCAGATCACCGAGTTGTTATCCGCCACGAAGAGGTTGCCGGCGGGGTCCTCCGCCACCGCCGTGGGCGAGATGCCGCTGGCCAGCGTCGTCCAGGTGTAAGCGGGGTTCACCGACAAGGTGGCCGCCGCGCTGGTGGCCACGCCGGTCACGTTGCTGACGACGACGGTGTAGCTGCCGGCGTTGGTCGTTTGAACCAGCCCCCCTATGATCAGGATCGAGCTGGTGGCGCCGGCCAGGGGAGCGCCGTTGAAGTACCATTGATAGCCGAACGGTGAGCCCCCATACACGCCCACACCGAGGGTGATCTTCCCATAGGTCGCGGTGCCCGTCTGGCTTGCGGGCTGGCTCGTGATCTGCGGCGGCCCCGAGGGCGTCCCCAGGGTCCCCCACCGAATGGTGCGGCCATCCGCCACGAGCAGATTCCCCTGGTTGTCGATCGTCACACACGTTGGCCCGGGAAACAGCGCGGCGCTGCCGATGCCGTCGTTCCAACTGTAAACATAGGCACCCGCCGCACCGCCGATGGTGCTCACGGTCCGGTCGGGGGTGATCTTCCGAATCGTGCGGTCGCGCCCGTCGGCCACAAAGACATTCCCGGTCGCATCCACGGCGATGCCCTCGGGATTGTCGAATTGGGCGTATTGCCCCACGCCATCGGCATAGCCCCCGCTGCCAAACAGGCCTGCCAGCAAGGAAACGGCGCCCGACGGCGCTATGACTTGCACGACCTGGTCTCCCGTGTCCGCCACATAGACATTCCCCGTGGCGTCCACCGCGACGCCGGCGGGGCCGCCCGGGCCGCCGCCATCCCACCCCCCAGCGAACGACGAAGCCAGGGTGGTGACCACCCCGGCGGGCGTTATCCGCGCCACCCGCCCGTTGAGCCGGTCGGCGACATACAGGTTGGTCTCCCCGTCCAGCGCCAGGCCCAGCGGCGTGTTGAACCGGGCGGCGGAGCCGGTGCCGTCCTTGTCGCCACCTGGCCCCGGCAGCCCCGCCAGGGTGGTGACCAGCCCGGCCGGGGTGATCTTGCGGATCGTGTTGTTCCCCGTGTCCGAAACATACACGTTGCCAGCCCGATCCACCGCGATGCCTTGGGGTTGGTTGAACCTGGCATCCCCGCCGACGCCGTCGTTCGTGCCGCGTACGCCAGGCAACCCCGCAAACGGGACATTCACCCCGTCCCAACCTGCGGAGATCTTCCAGATCACCGAGTTGTTATCGGCCACGAAGAGGTTGCCGGCCGGGTCCTCCGCCACCGCCGCGGGGGAGATGCCGCTGGCCAGGGTGGTCCAGGTATAGGCTTGGCTCACCGACAAGGTGGCCGTCGTGCTGGTTGCCACACCGGCCACGTTGCTGATGACGACGCTGTAGCTGCCGGCGTTGGCCAATTGGACTGTCCCGAGGGACAGGCTCGAACCGGTGGCGCCCGGGAGGGGAGCGCCATTGAAGTTCCATTGATAGGCAAACGGTGTGGCGCCATAGACGCCCACCCCGAAGGTGATCGACGAATAGGTGGCGGTGCCCGTCTGGCTAACGGGCTGGCTCGTAATTTGCGGCGGCCCCGCAGGCGTGCCCAGCGTTCCCCACCGAATGGTGCGGCCATCCGCCACGAGGAGGTTCCCCGTGTTGTCGAGCGTCACACACGTTGGCCCGGGAAACAGCGCGGCCTGGCCCATCCCGTCGCTCCAATTGTAAGCGTAGGCGCCCGCGGACCCACCGATCGTGGCGACTCTCCCACTGGTCACCTCCCGGATGGTTCCAGCCCGCGTGTCGGTGACATACAGATTGCCCGCGCCATCCACCGCGATGCCTTCAGGGTTGTCAAAGCCGGCGGCCGCAAGTGTGTCGTCCGCGTCCCCACCGCGTTGGAACTGCCCGGCCAGGCGGGACACAAACCCCGAGGGCGATACCACCAGGATGACTTGGTCGCCCGTGTCGGCAACGTATAGATTCCCGGCCCCGTCCACCGCGACGCCGGCTGGTCCGCCCGGCCCGCCGCCGTCCCAACCACCACCCAGACCATTGACCACCGTGGAGACAGCGCCCGCCGGCGTGATTTTGGCGATGCGGCCGTTTAACCGATCGGCGACATAGACGTTGGTGGAGGAATCCACGGCCAAGCCCAGGGGTGTGTTGAAACGGGCGGCGCTGCCCGTGGCATCCACATATCCGGCGATGCCCCCCAGCCCCGCCAGCGTACTCACCGCCCCGGCGGGGGTGATCTTGCGGATGGTGTTGTTGCCGGTGTCCGCGACATAGAGGTTGCCCCCGCGGTCCACGGCGAGGCCCTGGGGCCCATTGAAGCGCGCGTCCCCACCCACCCCATCGTTCGTGCCCGGGCGCCCCTGAAGACCCGCGAAGGCCACCGGCGTGCCGCCCTCACCGGCGGTGATCCGCCAGATAACGCCGCCGGAATCGGCAACGTAAATATTCCCCGCAGGGTCCTCGGCGACGGCGGAGGGAGTGAGGGTGAGGGTCGGCGTCGAGGCTGCCAGGGTCGTCCAGGTGTACGGCAGCACCGTGAGCGACGCGACCGAACTGGTCGCGGCCCCGTAAGGCGAGGTGGCGACGAGGTCATAGGAACCACCGTCCGTGACCTGCACAGCGGGAAGGGTCAGCGTGGAGTTGGTGGCCCCCATGATATTGGTGCCGTCGTGCTGCCATTGATAGCCCTCGGCGAGCGAACCCGCCGCCGCGGCGCTAAAGCTGACCTTATAGCCCGCACCCGCGCACTGGTTCGCGGGCTCGAGGCTGAACCCTGGCGCGCCGCGATGCCAGAACCCGCCTGAGACGATTAGGCTGCCGTCGCTCATCGGCCCGGCTTCGGCCTGGCCGGCCGTGCCGCTGATGAAACTCACTCCATCCGAGCTGGTCCCGCCACCGGCGGCGATCTTTGACCAATTGACCGTCAACGTCTGGCCGAAGCCCGGCAAAGGGAGGAACAGGAGGGACAACCAAGCGAGAGCCTTCATGGGGGGGCTACTTCTTCTGCAGGAGTTCCTTCACCGCGGCCTCGAGTTCGCTCATGCGCCGGGCCAGAGAATCGTTCCGCTCCTTGAGCGAGGCGATTTCCGTTTCTTTTTGCTGGAGCTTCTGGTTCAGGCCCTGGATGGCCGCCAGTTCCACGCCGTCAAACTCAAGCGTGGTAATCCGCTTGTCATCCCGGCCGGGATAGAAGGCGGCGATGAAATCCTGCGCCATCGGGCCGAGGTTGGGGGTGTTGGTTTCCGACTCCCAGTTGTAGCGCCATTGGGAGACGGGCACTTGGGCCAGTTTTTGAAGCACCGCCGCGCCATCGACCGGCACAATGTCCTTCTTCGCGTTTCGGTCGGAAATGGTGCCCCAACTGGTGAGGCCCGGTCCTAGCCAAACCCCGGCCGCTGGGTTGTTATCGTTATCGACCCCGGTTACGAATTCCACACCACCTCTGGCCCGCACTGCAAACGAGTTCTCGAACGGCAGCCCGAATGGGACGTCCAAACCATCAGCCCAGGTGAAGGACCCGTCGTAACCCGCGACGGCGTCGGTGCCACCCGCGAAGCAGGCTGTACCCGTCGCGCTGTTGTTCATCCCCCCGGCGACGAAACAGAAGGCGCCCCCGCACTGGTTTTCCTGCCCGCCGGCGATGCAGCAACCGGTGCCACTCACCTTGTTTCCGCCGCCGCCGCAGATGGCGCACCCCTCGGCCCCATCATCCAAGCCCCAGTTAATCGATGTGTCACAACGGTTGGCATAGCCGCCGAGGATGGAGCAGGAGAAGCCGCTGACATAGTTGTTGCTGCCGCCGCTGATGGTGCAGGCGGTGGCTTCGATTACAGCGTCGCAGTAGTTCATCACCCCGCCCAAGGCTGAGGAGGCGAAGCCAGCGACATGGTTGGTGGCACCGCCTGAGATGCTGCATGCCGTCGCGGGGCCGGCGACACCGGAGCAATAGTTCGCCATGCCGCCGCTGATGGAGGACGCGAACCCGCCCACCACGTTGTTGCTTCCGCCGCAAACCGAACCGCACACCGGACGGTCGTTGCAGGCGTTCTGGAGCCCCCCGACGATCGCGGAGGCGGTGCCGTCCACGTAGTTCTGCGTCATCGAGCCGCCCAGGAAACAATCTGAACCCGTGGTGCTGGAGAACGCGGCGGCGTGGGCGACACCGTTGATGTCAATGTCGGCCACGAAACCACTGGCGTTTCCGAATCGCGCGATGAGGCCGTCGTTGGCGGAGACGCTGAGCGCGCCATCCGTCGTATTGCCGGCGGCCGCGATGCGCAGGGCCGGACTGGAGAACTTGCCTCCACCGTAGGCCAGATTGTGGCCGTCGGCCAGGCTGGTGTTCGTGATGGTGGCGACCGGGTTCGTCCACCCGCCGGACGAGTTGCCCGAGATGTAGAGGATTTGGCCGACGAACTCGTTTGCCGGGTTCAGCAGCCCGACGGGGCGGAAATAATAGCCTTCGAATGCGTCGGAAGGAAGGGTGCCATCACCAAGCTGGGACGCATTGAGGCCAGTGAGCCCGCTCCCATCCCCGCTGAAGGAGTTCGCGGTCCAGTTCCCATCCACATCCAACTGTGAAACAAAAGCGACGCTGTTGCCGAACTGGGCGATCAGTCCGCTGCCCTGGGAAGAAACGCTGAGCGCGCCGTTGGGGGTGCTGGCCCCGTCGGACACGACCCGCAGGGCAGGGCTGGCATTGGCCCCCGTGCTGGTGTTCTCGAGCCTGACCAAGGGATTGGCCCAAGTCCCTGTCTGGGGTTTCCCAAGAGTGGTCGTGAGCACCGGGTTCCCATCGACCGCCAGTCCCGCTCCATAAGTCGCGAACTGCGCACCGCCATGCGCGCTCACGCTGAATTGATCCTTGGCTGACGAGGAAAAGCCGCCCTGGGAATCGGACCAGACGAAAGCGCCGGCGTGCGCGGCCGTCGAGTTCAAACCTGCCGCGAAGCTCAAATTGCCTTTCGCACTGTTGCCTTCCCCGCCGGGCACCGTCGCCCCCTGGCCCGCCGCCGTGTTCTGACTGCCGCCCGAAACCACCGCGAATTCCCCCGAGGCCGTGTTGAACTGGCCGCCCCCGACAACCGCGTGGTCAGCCGACGACAAGACCTGGTTCCCCTCGCCCCCTGCGACCACTCCAAACACGGCGTTCGCTTGGACCTGGTTCCCCGCGCCGCCGCCCACTACCCCGTCATTCGCGGCCACCTGGTTGGGCTCCCCGGGACTGCCACCGCCGGCGATCACCGCCCCGCCGACCTGCGGGCCGACAGCGTTCTCGCCGGCGCCGGCCACCAGATTCGGCGCGCCCGTCGTGCTGGCGGAGATCCGCAACCCACCGTCCTGCCCGGCCAAGGCCAGACCGGTGGCCGCCGTGCCGCCAGTGTTGTCCAGGACGACGAGGCCGTCCGTGTGTCCCCTATAGTCGCTCAAGCCCATCGCCAGGTCCGCGCGCCCATCGCCGTTGAAATCCGCCGCCGCCACGCCCCCCGCCAAGACCGCACCACTGCCGTTGGCCGCCGCCCCGCCCAGCCAGGAATACTGCACGCCGGCGGGGTTCAGCCACCCTCCGCTCGGCGAGAAGTTGCCGTTGCCCTGGTTGAGCAGCACCTGGAAAATGGCCGGAGCGTACCCCGCAACGCAAACCAGATCGGGTCTGCCAGTGCCGGTCAAATCCGCTGCCACCACCGCCATGGGAAGGCTGTACTGTGGCCAGCCGACCGGGATGGTGGAAGCCGCAGCGAACGTGCCGTCGCCTCTGTTGGTGAGCACGGAAACACCGTCCACGGTGCCTGCGATCAAATCCACGTAACCGTCCCCGTTGACATCGGCGGCGAGCAGCGTGAAAGGGGCTGAATCGAGGTAGTATTCGTCGGTGTGGAATTCCGTGCCACCCGAGAGGTTCAGGAATACGGTGACGGTCCAGTCGGAGTTGGCGCTGGCAAAGTCCGCGCCGCCATTCTGTTTGAACTTGGCCGCCACCACGCTGAGGGGGCCCTGCCCGGTCGGGAAGTTGAGAGGCGCCCGGAAGCCCACGCCCGCATGGTTCAGACAGAGGCTCAGCGTGTTATCGGCGCTGTTGGCGCACACGAAGTCGTTGAAGCCGTCCCCGTTGAAATCCGCCACCGCGACCGCTGATGGTCCGTTGCCGGTTTGCAGTGTCGCCTCGACGCTGAAGCCGCCGGTGCCATTGTTCGTCAGTACCGTGGCGGAGTTGGTCTGGTTCACGGTGATCAGGTCGGCAAAGCCATCCCCGTTCAGATCCGCCGAAGCCAACGCCTGCAAGGACGCGCCCGGCGGGGCAAACTGGCTCAGGACCCCTTGCACGGAGAACGATCCCGTCCCGTCGTTCGCGAACAACACCAAGGAGGGTGGCTGGCCCCCTCCCATGCGCGGCGCGCCGCCCACGGCCATCACGAGGTCCAGGTTTCCCTGGCCGGTGAGGTTGGTCGCCACGACGAGACCCAGCGGAAAGAGCCCGCCTCCCGCAGCCGACGACCCCGCCAACCCCTGGTTCACGTCAAATCCCACGAGGTTCGTGACCGTTCCCAGCACCGTCCCGGCTGTGTTCAGCGCGCTCAAGGGGATGTCCGTCAACCCCGCGCCATTTCCAAAGAAGTTGTTGAGCGGGTTGAGGAAGTTGTTGACGCCCGTGAGGGTCTGGTTGGCGGTCGTCGTCACCCCGTTGACCACGCTGGAGGCCGTGGCGGCGGTGCGGGCTTGGACGGCGTAGGGGGCCGAAGTGACCTGCTGGCGTGGCGTCATCGAAACGAACGCCGCGCTGCTGCCATTGGTGTGGGCCGCCAGGTCCAGGTAGCGGGGCGGCCCCGAGAAGGCGTTGGCCCCGAAGTCCAGCGTCACCGTAAACAGACCTCCGTTTACCGGTAACAGCGTCACGACCTGCGAGATCCCGATTTGGTTGCCGCCCACGGCCGCGTCATACAGCCCGAACTGAAAGTCGTAGTAGCCCGACAGCGGTCCGTTGGTGGTGGTTAGCTGGCCTTGGTAGGTGAAGGCCGTTCCCTGGCCGCGGGCGAAACCGGCGGTGAGGAGGGCCAGCACGGCAAGCAGACGGTACCACGGCACGCCGGGCCGGGAAGCGTTCAAGCGGCGAATGAAGCTCATAATCATATAGGATGTCACCTTTCTGTGACCCGTTTCACGGCGGAGGTGACAGGAAAAAAGAAAGAAGGCGCCCCGGTGGTTGTTTCACCACCTTTCCCCTCGGATGCGGCACCGGGGGGGCGTCACCCTGCGTCCGGTGGTCAAACAGGCTCGGGCGCCGCTGGTGCTACCACGCGAGCCGCATTGGGGCCAATTGCTCGCGGATGCGGCGCAGGCGCCAGACCTGCGGCGGGGCCTCCGTCCGCGTGAGCGCCAGATCCGACCCGTCCGGGCTGAAGGCAACCGCGACGATTTCGTTGTCGGGGGTGGGTTCGATCTGGGCCAGGATCTCCCCGCTCGGGACGGAGAGCAGCCGCAAAACGCGACGGGTGTGCCCGAGGGCGATCGTTGTGCCGTCCGGGGAGAACGCGATCACCCCGGGCAGATCATCGGGGTCGGGTCGCGGGATGACCCGGCCGGGGGTCCAGTCAGAGGTGCGCCAGAAACGGAATTCCTTCCCGGTGCCCACCACGAGCCATTGGCCGTCGGGGCTGAGCGCCACGTTGGAAGAGTCAGCCGAGGGAATCTCCCGTTCGAGCCCTCCGTCGGCGGCGTTCCAGACCTTCACGGTGCCGCGGTGCCAGCCACCGGTGGCCAGCCGCCGGCCGTCGGGGCTGACGGTGATGTATTTCATGCCCGCCTGGGGCCCCGTCACCGCCTGGAGGGAGGAGGAATTCATGTCGAAGATGTAAGCGCGGTCGTTGTAGGAAACGGCCACCACCGCGCCATTCGTGGAAGCCCCGAGGCGGTCGGGGTGCCGGTCGTTGAAGCCGGTCAGGAAAGCCGGCGGGCAGAGGCCGGCGAGCGCGGGCGGCACACGGGGATGAAAGGGGATGGCGGCGGATGGCGTGGCTTCGCGCGGCCCGCCCGGCTGGAAGAGCACGAAGCTGGAGGCTGTCCACCCGAAAAGTCCACCGCCCGGCAGGCGGGCCAGGGCCGAAACCGGACTTTCGCTGAGCGTCGTCAGCAGCCCGCCGCTGGCCAAATCCCAGACATCCACACGATTGAGCACGCTCGTCGCCAGCCACCGGCCATCCGGGGCGAAACCGAGGGTGTCCATTCCCACCTGGGTGTCCGGCTTGGCAGCCAATCCCAAGTCCCGCACCGCCTCGTTCCGGCCGACCTCGAAAAAGTAGAGGTGGGCTCCGCCGCCCCCCATAACGGCCAGGCGGCTTCCATCTGGCGAAAAGGCCACACCGTCTGAGCTGACCGGGAGCCGGCAGATTTCCGAGCCGGTGGCGAATTTCCAGAGGCGGGTAGTTCCGTCCCAACTGGTGGAAGCCAGGAGCGAACCGTCCGGATTGAAGGCCAGCCCGGTGACGGTGCCCTGATGACCAGCGACAATGGTCGTGGGCCATTCGCGGTGGCTGTCCACCACGTAGATGTTGCGGTCCGCGCTGCCCAGGGCAAATCGCCGCCCGTCCGGATGCCAGGTGAGGCCGAACGGGCGGGAAGCCAGCCGGATCTGGATTTGATTCTGCCCGTCACGGGCGTTGAAGACGGCCAAATCAACGGTGCCGGCGGTGAGGATCGACCGGCCGGTCGGATCCCAAATCACATAGCCGAAGTTGCCGGTCAGGGGAACCACCAGGGGTGTGCCGCTGCCATCGAGGTTGGTCACCAGGAGTTTGCTCCCGGGCACCAGGCAGGCGGCACGGGCTGAATCGGGGCTGAAGCAGACGTTCCCGGCTCCCGGGAAGGTGTGGCGGATCCGGCGGGTTTCCATTTCCCACACCTGGCCGGTCACGTCGCTGCCGCGTCCCGCCAACCAGCGGCCATCGTTGCTAAAGTCATCCCAGAGGATCGTCAACGGCTCGCCGGAATGGAGGCGCATCAATTCCGCCCCGGTGTCGAGCCGCCGGAGCACCGCCAGTCCGGGGGTGTTATATTGCAGGTAACGGTTCCTGGGCCAATCCAGGAGAAAATGGTCTTTCCCCTCCTCGCCATGGAGTCCGGCGGGCAGGGGCTGGAGGTCATCCAGCGCGAGGCAGGCAATGGCCTCGTTGCGCAGTTCGAGGGCGGGCCGGATGGCGGCGGCGTTGCTGACCGCCGCCAGACCGGCGAACCGGCGGCCGGCCTTGCCGCTCCAACGCTGGGCATCGGCTTCATGGAGGTAGCTCGACCACAGGCGCTCCGTGGCGTCTTTGCGGGCCGTGACCGCGTCGCCGAGGGCACTTCGGATATGGAGGGAGGAGACCGTGGAAACCGCCGCCACGGTGAGGATGAGGAGGAGGCTCAGGGTGGACAGCGCGGCGACCACCGGGTTGCGCCGCACCCAGCGGGCGGCCTCCGCCGCCTTGGTCGCCGGCCGGGCGGAGACTGCGTCGCCCCGGAGCCATCGTTCGAGGTCGTCGGCGAGCGCCGCTGCGGAGCCGTAGCGGTGGGCGGGCTCCTTGACCAGGCACTTCAGGCAAACGGCGGCGAGGTCGTGGTCCACGAGTGGGTTCAGCCGCCCGGGTGGCACCGGCTCCTGGTCGACCGTCTGGCGCAGGGTCTCCAAGGGAGTTGCACCTTGGAAGGGGGGACGGCCGGTCAGGAGGTGGTAAAGGATGGCCCCCAATCCATATACGTCCACCGCGGTGGTGAGTCCGCCCTTCCCGCCGGTGGCCTGCTCGGGCGCCATGTAGGCGGGGGTGCCGAGGACCGCGCCGCTCTGCGTAAGCAGGCTCTCCTCCTCGACGAGCTTGGCGAGGCCGAAATCGGCCACATGCGGCTGGCCCGCTTCATCCAGCAGGATGTTGCCGGGCTTGAGGTCGCGGTGCAACACCCCGCGCTGGTGCGCATGGTGTACGGCGCGGGCGACTGCGACCATTAAGGCCGCGATCCGCTCGTGGCGCCGACGGTCCGGGCGGGTGCCGTTGTCCCCCGGAGAGGCGAACTCCGCGAGCAGGGCGGCCAGCGTGCCGCCCTCCATGAGCTTCATGCTGATGAAGTGCCGGCCGCGGTGCTCGCCGGTTTCGTAGATCGGGACGATGTTGGGGTGGCTCAGGGAGGCCGCGGCGTGGGCCTCAACCCGGAAGCGCTCGATGAACCCCCGTCCGGCACCGGGCCCGGCCGAGATCATCTTGAGCGCCACAACGCGCCCGAGGCTGAGTTGGCGCGCGCGGTAAACCACGCCCATTCCCCCTTGGGCCAGCACCGAGAGGAGTTCGTAATCCCCGAAATAGCGCGACTCGGTGCCGGCCAGCCCGTGGCTGGCGGGCGGCGGGTCGGGCTCCCGTGTCGGCGGCCCCTGGGTGGCCACCGCGAGGCCCAGCAGACAGACCGGGCAGTCGCCCCCCAGTTCGGTCGCCAGGCGGACGGAACCGCACGCGGGGCATTTTGAGATGGTATCCATGGCCGGTTACCTTTTCTTTTTCTGTGACCTCAAACCGGCAAAAGGTGACACGACCGTCAGCCGGCGGGGGAGGCTGCGAGTATCCCGAGCAGGTGGCGCAGCTCATCGTCCACGTCGCCCGGGCGGGCCACCGTGTTGGCAATTTCTTCGCGGACAATTGCGCCGTAACGTGCCCGGAGGCGCTGGACGGCTTTCTTGACCGCGCTTTCGCTCAGCCCGAGCAGGGCGCCCAAATTGGCGTAGGTTGTTTCCGGGCGGTCTCCGCCGAGGCAGCCGCGGAGGGCCTCGAACTGGGCGGCACGGCCGGCGGACCGGGCCTCAGCGGCGAGGCGGCGCAGGCTCGTGTCGAGCAACGCGAGCGCCCATCGCCGTTCGTACACGACCTCGGGTGTGGTTTGGTCCACGGGCTCCAGTTGGTACCGCCCCTCGGCTCCGAGTTGGTCCAGCCGGAGCAACACCTCTCCACCGCCGCGCTTCAGGCGCCGGGCGTCCCGCCACTCCTTCGCGAGGAAGTGTTCCATGGCCGCCAGCAGGAACGACCGGAAGCGGCCTTTATGGGGGTCCGCGGTGCGCAAATAGCCCTTCTCGAGCAGGCGTGCGAAGAATGCCTGCGTGAGGTCCTGCGCCTCTTCCGGCCCGTGGCCTTGGCGGCGGACGTACGCGTAGAGAGGGTACCAATACTCCTCACAGAGCCGGGCGAGGGCTTGGTGGGACTCGGGGGCCTCCGGGTCGTTGGCGGTCAACACCACGCTCCAGTGGGTGGTGGTGAAATTGCGCGCGGCACCCGGCGCGGGCCAATCCAAGTCCTGGCTCATGCGGTCGGTACGGCGGGTGGCGTCTGGTGGTTCATCGGTTCTTGGGAATGAAAGTAACCGAAAACCCGCCGGGACTCAAACCCGCGTGTGGCGGGCGGGCGGTTTGTGCACGAGCCTTCACCGGCCGAAATCCACGGAGGAGGAAACTGGCGACCCTACCGGGAATCGAACCCGGGCTCCCACCGTGAAAGGGTGGTGTCCTAACCGCTAGACCATAGGGTCGGTGCTCGCAAGCGGGGGTAAATATACCGACCCCGGGCCGGTTGTCCAGCCCCAAACCGGTGGAGATCGGCGCTTTCCAGCGGCAACTCCTGAGTTGCCAGCGGGGGGTTGGGTGCTTAAGCTACCAAATGGTGAAAGGCATGAAGGTTTTTATTGACGGGAAGTTCTGCGACGAGCAAGACGCGAAGGTGTCTGTGTTCGACCACGGCCTGCTGTACGGGGACGGAATCTTCGAGGGGATCCGGGCCTACAACGGTCGCGTATTCAAGCTCAAGGAGCACATCGACCGGTTGTTTTACTCCGCCAAGGCGATCCTGCTCGACCTTCCCATGACGCACGCGGCGTTGATGGCAGCCACGGTCGAGACCTGTCGGGTCAACGACCTGCGCGACTGCTACATCCGGCTGGTGGTCACCCGGGGCGTCGGGACGCTCGGCTTGAATCCGAACCGTTGTGCGAACCCGTCGGTCATCATCATCGCTGGCAAAATCCAGCTTTATCCCGCCGAACTCTACCATGAGGGGATGGCCATCATCACGGTGCCCACGGTGCGCAACCTGCACAGCGCGCTGAACCCGGCGATCAAGTCGCTGAACTACCTGAACAACATCCTGGCGAAGATCGAGGCGAACCAGGCCGGGTGCGAGGAGGCGATCCTGCTGAACTCGGAGGGGTATGTCTCGGAGTGCACCGGGGACAACATCTTCATCGTGCGCGAGGGGCAGTTGCTGACTCCACCGCTCTCGGCCGGGGCGCTGTATGGCATCACGCGGCGGGTGGTGATGGAGCTGGCCGCGAAATCCGGCCTCGTGGTGGGCGAGCCGAACCTGACGCGCTACGACGTGTTCAACGCGGAGGAGTGTTTTCTGACCGGCACGGTGGCGGAGATCGTGCCGGTGGTGAAAGTTGACGGCCGCGTGATTGGCAACGGGAAACCGGGGCCGATCACCACCCGCCTGGTGGCGGAATATCACGCCTTGACTAAAACCACGGGCGAGCCGATATACCACTGAGCGAGTATGGTTTGCTGCATTTGCAAGGAAAAGGAGGCGACAGTGCATCTGGCCCAGATTGATGGGGACAAGATGCAGAAGGTCGATCTTTGCGAGGAGTGCGCCAAGACGAAGGGGGTCAACGACCCCACCGGTTTTTCGCTGGCCGACCTGCTGTTGGGGCTGGGAGCCTCGCAGGAGATCGAGCAGGCGGGGGCCGGCGTCGAGCTGCGCTGCGCCCGCTGCGGGTTCACGCAGGCTGATTTCAAGAAATCCGGCCGCCTCGGCTGCCCTGATTGCTACCGGACCTTCTCCCAGGCGATGGAGGGGCTGCTCAAGACCATGCACAAAGGCACCCGCCATGTCGGGAAGGTTCCGGTTGCCCAACAGGCGGCGAACGAGGCCGGTGACCGGTTGAAGGCGCTGCAGAAGAAGCTGGCCAAGGCCGTCGAGTCCGAGGATTTCGAGCAGGCGGCGGTGCTCCGCGACGAAATCAAGAAGGCCTCCGCCCGCCCGACGGCACCGGCCACCTAAGGGAACGCCATGGCAATGGACCTTGACCATTTCCTCGCCTCGTCCGCGGAAATCGCGCGCCGGAAAGGGCCGCACGACCGGATCGTGCTGTCCAGCCGCGTCCGGCTGGCCCGGAACCTCCGGGGGGCGCCGTTTCCCGGCTGGGCGAAGAAACATGACAAGGTGCGGGTGCTTGAGCAGGTCCGGCCGGCGATCGAGGCGCTGCCGGAGATGGCCGAGTGCTACTCGGGCACCATGGACAACATCTCCGTGCTGGACAAGAACATCCTCGTTGAGCGCCATCTGATCAGCCGCGAACACGCGGCCAAGGGCGTGGGGAGCGGCTTGGTGTTGAACCGGGACGAGACCTTCTGCTTCATGATCAACGAGGAGGACCACCTCCGGATGCAGACGCTGCGGCCCGGCTTGCAGCTCCGCGAGGCTTGGGCGGCCATTGATCACGCCGATACCCTCCTCGAGCAGGCGCTCGACTACGCCTACGACACCGACTTTGGCTACCTGACCGCCTGTCCCACGAACCTGGGGACGGGTGCCCGGGTGAGCGCCATGCTCCACCTGCCGGGTTTGGTGATCGCCGAGCAGATCACTCCGATCATCCAGTCGGTCAACCGGCTGGGCCTCGCCGTGCGCGGTCTGTACGGGGAGGGGACGGAAGCGCTGGGAAATGTGTTCCAAGTCTCCAACCAGATGACCCTGGGTGAGACCGAGGCCGACATCGTGCAGCGGCTTGAGAAGGTTCTGGCGCAAATCATCGAGAACGAGGAGAACGCACGCGACATGCTCATCGAAAAGCGGCCGAAAATGGTGTATAATCATGTGGGCCGGGCTTACGGGATCCTGGCCAACGCCCACACCATTTCGTCCAAAGAGACGATGAACCTGCTCAGCCTCATGCGGCTGGGGTCCGATCTCAGCCTGTTTTCCGGGATGGACCGGGGGTTGGTGGACGAGCTGTTCATCCTGACCCAGCCGGCGCACCTGCAGAAGCAGCAGGTGGGCAAGCTGAATGCCGAGGAACGCGATTTGATCCGCGCCGACATGGTGCGCGAGCGGCTGAGGAACGTCAGCCGCCCCGTGGCGCGGCCTGCCGGGGGGGGTGGGGCCGGCAAAACCGCAGAGTGAAAGGAAGGTGAGCTTACTATGAGCGATGAATCGATGAACAACCTGACGCCGCGGGCTCAGCAGGTGCTGGCGCTGGCGCGCAAGGAGGCCGATCGGTTTAACCACGATTACGTGGGCACCGAGCATTTGCTGCTGGGCATTATCAAGCTCGGCTCGGGCGTGGCGGTGAACGTCTTGCAGAAGATGGGATTGGACCTGGAGACCGTCCGCCTCGAGGTCGAGAAGCGCGTGGGCACGGGGCGGGACCAGAAGATGGCGGGGAACATCCCCTACACGCCCCGCGTCAAGAAGGTCCTCGGCCTCGCTGGCAAGGAGGCCAAGGCGCTCAACCATACCTACGTCGGCACCGAACACATCCTGCTCGGCCTGCTGCGCGAGGGGGACGGCGAGGCCGCGAAGGTCCTCAAGAGCCTGGACGTCGACATCGAGCAGACCCGGCAGGAGATCCTGAAGGAGCTGGATCCCAACCTCGCCGCCCAGGAGGAGGGCGCCGCTCCGGGCGAAAACCCGGAAAAACCGGGTCCCGAGAAGAAGGGCGAATCCAAAGCGCACGCCCTCAAGGCCTACGGGCGGGACCTGACGGAAATCGCCCGGAAAGGGGAGATGGACCCGGTGATCGGACGCAAGAGCGAGATCGAGCGGGTCATCCAAATCCTCTGCCGCCGATCGAAGAACAACCCGGTGCTGCTGGGCGAGGCGGGCGTGGGCAAGACAGCGATCGTGGAGGGGCTGGCGCAGGAGATCGCCAGCGGGAACGTCCCGGAAATCCTCCGCGAGAAACGCGTGATTACGCTCGATTTGGCGCTCATGGTCGCCGGCACCAAATACCGGGGCCAGTTCGAGGAGCGCATCAAGGCGGTGATGGACGAGATCCGCCGCGCGAAGAACGTCATTCTGTTCATTGACGAGCTGCACACCATCGTCGGCGCCGGGTCTGCCGAGGGGACGATGGACGCCTCGAACATCATCAAGCCCGCGCTGAGCCGCGGCGAACTCCAATGCATCGGCGCGACCACGCTGAACGAGTACCGGAAGTACATCGAGAAGGACGCCGCGCTGGAGCGGCGCTTCCAGGCGGTCAAGGTCGAGGCCCCGTCGGTTGGCGAGGCCATCCTGATCCTCAAGGGGCTGCGGCCCAAGTACGGCGATCATCACAAGGCTGACTTTACGGACGCGGCCCTCGAGGCGGCGGTGAAGCTGTCGGATCGCTACATCACCGATCGTTACCTGCCCGACAAGGCGATTGATGTGATGGACGAGGCGGGTTCCCGCGCGCGCATCGGCACGATGACCCGGCCGCCGGAGGTGAAGGAGCTTGAGGCGGGCATCGAGGAGGTGAAGGCCCGCAAGGAGCGCGCCATCAAGGACCAGGATTTCGAGGGGGCCGCGGCCATGCGCGACAAGGAGAAGCAGGCCAAGGAGAAACTGGAGGCCCTGCTCAAGGAATGGCGCACCAGCCGCGAGGAAAAGCGGGTCAAGGTGGACGAGGAGGACATCCTCCACGTGGTCTCGAAATGGACCGGGGTTCCGCTCCAACGCATGGAGCAGGGCGAGCGTCAGCGCCTGTTCCGGCTGGAGGCCGACATGGGCAACGTGGTCGTTGGCCAGCGCGAGGCGGTCTCCGCTCTGTGCAAGGCCCTGCGCCGCTCCCGCGCGGACCTCAAGGACCCGCGGCGTCCCATCGGTACCTTCGCCCTGCTGGGCCCCACCGGCGTCGGCAAGACGCTCCTCGCGAAGACCCTGGCCGAAAACCTGTTCGGCGACTCCAAGGCGCTCATCCAAATCGACATGAGCGAGTACATGGAGAAGTTCAACGTCTCGCGCCTCGTCGGGTCGCCCCCGGGCTACGTCGGTTACGAGGAGGGGGGCCAGCTCACCGAGCAGGTCCGCCGGAAACCCTATTCGGTCGTCCTCTTCGATGAGATCGAGAAGGCCCATCCCGACGTCTGGAACATGCTGCTCCAGATCCTGGAGGAGGGTAAGCTGACGGACAATGTCGGTCGCGTCGTGAACTTCCGGAACACGATCATCCTGATGACGTCGAACGTCGGCTCCGACACCATCCGGAAGCAGTCGACGCTGGGCTTCTCGCCAATCACCGACGAGGTGACCTACGAGAAAATGCGGGACCGGATCCTCGAGGAGGCGAAGAAGACGTTCCGACCGGAGTTTCTGAACCGGTTGGACGACATCATCGTTTTCCGGTCGCTCACCAAGCCGGACCTCATCACGATTCTGGACATTGAGATCGGGAAGGTGGTGGCCCGCCTGAAGGCGCGGAACATCACGCTGGTGCTGGACGAGAAGGCCAAGGAGTTCCTGGTCACCAAGGGATTCGACCCGCAGTATGGCGCCCGGCCCATGCGGCGCGCGGTGGAACGGGCGCTGGAGGATCCGCTGGCGGAGGAGATTCTGAAGGGCGTTTTCCACGAGGGGGATCCCGTGGTGGTCTCCTGCGAGGGCGACAAGCTGATATTCTCCCAAAAGGCCGCTGCCGAGGGGGCGCTTTCGAGCTGACCGCCCGCCGCCCCAGGGTGGCCCGCGCGGACGGGTACGGCTTTCAATCATTCAAGGGCGGTGGCTCCGGCCACCGCCCATTTTCGTTCCCGGCGGCGGGGAAGGAGGCGCAGTGAGGATCGAACCGCGGGCACGTTCTGAGCCGCCCCTGTGGTCCGCGCGGTCCGGGCCGGGGCAGCCCTCAAAACGGTGGCTGAAAGGGGGAGGGGACAGTCGGACAGGCGACCGCTGCCGCCGGGGGGCCGTGGCGATCTGGCAGTCGGCCAAGGCGCCGAATTCATGGACGTGGGGCCGCGTCTCCAAGCCTAATCGGCGCATCCATTCGCTGATCCGCTGGAAGGTGAGATCCCGTCGTTCGTTGAGCGTGCTGTCCCGGAAGCCCTCGCGGCCGGGCACCGCCCCTTCCGCCGTTAGAGCGCCTCCACCAGTTCGATTCGGACAGCCTTCCCGAGTGCCCGCGCGACACGCGCCACGGTGGACAACCGCACGTCCTCCGCGTGGTTCTCCAGGCGGGAGATCGCGGACTTCTTGGTCTTGGTCATGCGGGCCAACCCTTCTTGGGTCACACCCGCCGCTTCGCGAGCCTGCCGCAGCATCGCCCCTATCTTGAACTGCTCGTACCCGGGCTCGAAATCCTCGGCAAACGCCTTGTCGGTGCGCTTCCGGCCCGCGATGTAGTTCTCCACGTCGTTTTTCATTTCTATTTCCTCCGGCTCAACTGGTCCCGTTTGCGCTATTGGGCCAGCGCGATCTCACGATCCGGCGTTTTCTGTGTCTTTTTTGCAGAACCGTCCGTCAGGATGATCAACCGGCCTTCGTCCCAAAAACCCAGGAAGCGGAAGGCGTCACCGCCGGACTCGGCCCGCACCTCCCACAAATCGCCCGTTCCTTCCAACTTCTTCAAATACTGCTGCGGCACCCGCGGCAGTTCTCTCACCGCGCGCAGCACCCACAAGACTTCTTGCGCCTGCTTCGCGCCCAGCGATTCAAGAAACTCCTCCACCGGGCATGCCCCAGCAGATGGTCGGTAGAACCGGATTTCCAGCACCTGAAATAGTTAACACCAATGTGAACAGGCTGTCAACCACGAGCCTGGTCGCGAGTTGGGCTGGCCTCCGCGCGATCACTCCCAGGCGGCGCATCGCCACGTGGCCAGGTGCGATATCGCGGATTTCTGCCTATCTAAAGGCCTTCGCCCCAAGAACTGGCGCAGGGGGGGCGGGTCAGGTTGTCGAAGCGACGACCGAAAGGCCCGGAAAGTGAGTGAGGTAGCGAGGGGCGTCGCGCGTGACGAGCGTTCGGTTTTCCACCTCCGCGTCCGCGCCGACGTAAGAGCCCGGGAGGGGGGGCGGTTCCGGCACCGCCGGCACGACGGTATTTCACAAAGGCGTGGGCAGCCAGCCAACGGGCTGGGTCCGGGAGCGGCAGTCGGCCATACACCGTCGGCGCGAGCCGCCGGTCCGGCGCGGTGGTGGCGTTTGGAAACGCTGGTGCCACCCGGCGTGGATGATCGGGTTGATGAGGATCGGCCCTCGTGCCGCTGCCAGGCGAAATTGGTCTTCTGACCACTAAAGCCGAACCCGCTCGGCGGTCCCGACGTTGAGCAATACCTTGGTGTCGAAGAGAAAACCGCTCATTCCCCCCGGGTGAGAGTCATCAGTTTAGCCGTCGCCTCACGAGGACGCGCGGCCTCCAGGGCACCTTCCAGCCGAAGCTCAACTGGTGCGGGTTTGGCCCGCCGGGCGCGAGGTTTCTCCAGCCAAGCCGCCAACTCATCCAACTGCGGGGCGGATGGCTTCTCAATTGCGTTTTCTATCCCGGCAATCCCGCTCATGGACGAAACCTATCACGCCCAGACAGTGAACGACGACTCCCGCGCCGCGGCCCGGACTGCCGTGGATTTGGTTGATCTCCGCGCGATCTCGCCCCGGTTGCCCACGACCGCGTTGCCGCCACCCTTCGGTGTCGGTGAGGGCACTGTCCAGGAGGTAGGCGTCGGGGGAGAGGGGATTGAGGAATCGAGTGGGCTTGCCGCCGCTATAATCCTGTGGGATAGTCCCACCATGACGGTAACCGTGGACAGCAAACGGCGCGTGGTATTGCCCACGGCCAAGCCGGGTGAGCTATTCGATGTTCAGTGGGCCGGAGACGGCAGGCTCGTCCTCACCCGGATGGAGCCGGTCGAACCGCGCCAAGCCAAGGTCCGAATCGAGGTGGAAAACGGTCTGGTAGTTGGCGTATTGGACGGTCCCATCAACGAGCAGGCGTTGCGCGAGTCGCTCGCGGATTTTCCATGAAATACTTGCTGGACGTCAACGTGTTGCTGGCTGGCCTCTGGAAAGACCACCCGCGCCACGCGGAGACTGCGGCTTGGATACAAGGCAAGGACCTCGTGCTGTGCCCCCTGGCGGAATTGGGCTTTCTGCGGATCAGCACCAACAAGAAGGCGATCAACGCCCCGATGAAGGCGGCGAGGGAACTGCTTTCCCGTTTTGCCGCCGAGCGGATTGCGGACGATCTGCCGGCACTGGATTCAAAGCCGAATCGCTCCGAGGATGTGACGGACCATTACCTGGCTGATTTGGCCGCCAGACATGGGTGCAGGCTGGCAACCTTCGATGAATCCATCGATCATGCTGCCGTGGAAGTCATCGCCAAGCTTGTCGGACCCGCGCCCGCCCAACCCGGCAAGTGACCGCCGGTTCGACCTCGCGAAGAAATCGGGGGCAAAAAGTGCGTCTCTTGGAGGGCGGGATCGAGGAGACGAAAGCGAAGTGGTGCCCCGGCTCGGACTTGAACCGAGAACCAATTGATTAAGAGTCAACTGCTCTGCCAATTGAGCTACCGAGGCAACCAACTGTCTATCAGTGACTTACGCAGTTACAAACTGGGGCGTTGTATCCCGCCTTTGTATCCCGTATAGTCCTAATTGTGAATACGGACATACTGGACACAGGGCGGGACACGAAATCCCGCAGAAACAAACACGCCGACCGCCTCTCGCCTGACGGCAAGTGGCGCTCATTCGCGAAGGTTCCCAATTTGCTGCAATACGCAAGCACGGGGCAATTTTTCGCACGGGTTAAGGTAAATGGCAAGCTCATTCGCAGAAGTTTGCAGGTCGCCACTTTCGAGGAAGCCCGCCTCGCCCTCCA
>Ga0182030_10007189_pt1 | contig 23316 bp, 29 predicted proteins | sample 812S3MmetaG_FD_121299 | JGI IMG/M metagenome (GOLD analysis project Ga0182030, IMG submission 121299) | Permafrost microbial communities from Stordalen Mire, Sweden - 812S3M metaG (Illumina Assembly) | ecosystem: Environmental > Terrestrial > Soil > Wetlands > Permafrost | place: Sweden...
ATCCTCCCGGGATGAATCGGGTGGTGTTAGTTCCTACGGGGAGGACAGGTAAAGTGGTGGGATTAGGGCTTGCGGGGTATTGGTTGGCTGAAATGGTTGAAGCACCTTCGGCTGAGACAGTAGTCTCTGAACTGCCTAGAGCTGAAGTTGGTGCGGGGTCGACAGCTTGAGCTACAGTTGTGCCCGCTGGTGGATTCCCGGCGGCAGGAGAAGTCGCAGGTGTCGATGGATTTGAGGCAGCCGTTGTGGTAGGTTGGGCAGGAGCCGCGGGCGAATTTGATCCGACGGGAGCAGCTGATGCAGATGCGGATGATCCTCCTGGGGCAGCTGCTGCGGACGAAGATGACGATGGGGCCGATACAACGGAAGCAGAAGCAGGTGGCGTACTTCCATTAACGGGAACACCCCATTGACCAATAGGATTATTACCGGGCAGCTTCTCCATCTCTCCATAGATAGTTTCTGCGATTGCTGATGGAATGTTGCAAGAAGTTGAAGGGTCGTTGAAGCCTCCAATGACACCTGGGCATTGATCCATCCCAGCATCGCCTGCGTTGCAGTTGTCAATAATTCCCTGCAGGGTATCTACATCCCAACCGGCGATCTGAACATGTTAGCAGAAGAAGAGGTACCACGATCAACGTAGATACTTACGAAATCGCCGTGAAGGCCGTATCCAGTGGGGTCTCCGTTGGAAAGTACGAATGGCTGCTTTCCCTGGCCCGGTGTCCACTCAGAGGCGAATAATGGAGTATTCCAGTAGGCCTCATAGAATATATGAGGGGTATGGATCCAACCTTCGGGACAGTTTCCATTCGTGGGAAATTTCATGTTAGTCTTATAGGCATCGAGACCTTGGCTTGGGTCGTAGCAAGATGGGAAGTGAATATCGGCGCGTAGCGGAGAATATTCTCCATCGCAGTTCTTATCTGAGAATCCAACACCAGCACCCGCAACGTGAGGATCTCCAATACCGACACCGTGTAGACCATCTGAATCGGCAGGGTAGAGCGGCGTGCTTGTGTCTTTGCGTGGGCATGTCCATTGAACTGGTTGAGGGGTACCTTGGGCAAGATCGAGAACGTTCCCCGAGGTGGCGGGCGGGGTACGAAGATTGGGGTTGCCGATAACCATACGAAGACCGGGTGGGAAAGCAGTAATTTTGTCAGTAGTAGGCTCGAAGCTGGGATGAAATTAGCTGGAGATATAAACCAATAGAAGAAAGTGAAACTTACAAATAATAGACGTTCATGTAGTATAATGGGACGTCAAAGAGACTGCCATTCTCTGCTTGGAAGTATAGCTTGGGAAGCCAGTAGTTACTCTTATCATTCTTGACGAGAGAAGAGGTACAAGTTGACTGGTCCAAAGCCTGCGTATCGGTCATGGTAAGAGCAAAAGCATTTCCACCCTGAATTGTGTGAACGTGACCAGAAGCTTCACCAGGATCGACAATAGGATCCATACGCCCCTCAGTTAGAGGACCCTTGCCATAGAAGTGATTGACTGCGAAAGTTCTCTCTGTTGAGGTGTAGGCCGAGGCAGACGCTGCAAGAATTGCCAAGACGTTGGAGGTAGAAAATTGCATATTGACGTGGATGTAGATTTCTGTGCAAGAAAGGATGTTGTTTTGAAGTTGAAGAAAGGTAAAGTATCACCGGGAGTACTGTGGTATTGTTGCTATTGTTGATGTTGACTGAATAGCTTTCTAAGCTAGTGATTCAAAATGTCAATGACAGGATGAAAACACTCAAGAGTGCTTGACTCGATTGAATGTAAAAAGGAGTGTGAGAATCTGTATCAACAGAAAATGAAAGAAGGGACGCAACAATGCACAAAAATGAGTGTGAAGTACAGGGAGAGGAAACAGAAGTGGTGGTGGTGAGGGAAAAGGTGCTGGCGAGGCCAAGTACTTTTATAAAATAACATCCTGCCGTACGACTCCGCTACAAGTACTGGTACCCAAAATACACAGCGCTAATCAAGGAAGAGTGAGTATCTTAGACTCTGGGCTCAGACAGCGGGATTTCTAAAATGCTGCAGGGGCAACGGCAACGAGGTCTTTTTCTGGCGTTGGGTGACATGGCGTCACGCTGGGGTGTGTTGGCTTCAAAGTTGACAGAATGAACGGATCGGGCGAAGAGAAGCTATTCATTTGGAGGCCAGTCAAAGCTTAGCAATCGGACAAAATGTTCAGGATGATTCGACTTGGGATGAACGAAGTGGGCTGGGCACATGGAGATTGCAGGGATAGAGTTTGGTACCTTGCAGCACCAAGAGCGGGATGTGAGGGATCTGTTCAAGGGTAAGAAAGGCTAAAGCAAGCCATAGTTGACCCTGTCCTCCTTTCATACCAATATCAAGGTCGACCAGCGTCAGACTGCGAAAAAGAAAAAGCCCTTCCACGACATCTAAGTCGAACTGGGGTGTTTCGAAACACTTTACCAGACCACTCAGGAAGGTCGAGGTCCTCGTTGTGGATGCGTGTTTCTGCATTACCCCTGGAATGGCTTGTTCTAATATCAAGTCGTTTCAAATAGTGCATCTTATCTCGACTATTCTACCACCTTTCTACGTTGCTGATCCCGATAAAGATCTCCTTCCCGCTTTGAAACGGTGAAACAGATCTAATCGCATTTCGCCTGTCCAGCCATTCTAGGTTAATGTACAACTCAGGAGGATAGGATCGCTAAATTCAGCGGCTGACTAGAACTACTGCAGTGATGACTGCACTGCACGAAAAGTCATTACTCCTATAATAACCATATCAGAATATAGGGACAAAAGCATGTAATTTGCGGGCAGCGCAACAGCTAAGGGCAGTATCATTCGACACACAGCCCACCAAGTTATAATTGGGAGGACAGTTAGGATTCGCCGTGCCGCACCGAACCTAGACGCAAATCAAACCCGATCGCAAATTCTTTCCGAGTTACCAGGTGGCTTAGATGTGCTCAAGATTCGCATCGTCCTTGAAACGAAACCAAAGATTAATTAGGCTGTGTAAATTCTCCGCCGCGCATACTGCGTACTCGCCTGTCGGGAGTGATGGGGGACACCGCTTGTACCTGCATATTCTCAGCTGATCCCTTCCAGGCGTTGTGATCTCCCGTCTCCAAGTTTAGGGCATCAGCTGAATCAGGGACCTGCATTTGATCTTCGGAGTTCTCTCACTGCCTGTACGCAAGCAAATTCGAATTTGAAAAGATGAATCAGAGGTTTGTGGGTACCTGTCATCCTATGATTTCGAGTTGGATAGAGGGGCCTCTTCCGAGTCACGACTCACGAGCGTGCGCAAAGAGGTTTTGCGCCGCCGCAAACCATAGCTGCACGATAAGTCTCTTGTAGGGTTGCAATCGCTGGAGATTGGTCTGCTAAATACCTAACTGGTACCATACTGCCTGTGCCGTCAATTCTCTATCACATTTCCAGGTCATAAGTCTCGTAGGATTCTCATCGCTGCACACAAAAATCCAATCCAGAACCCCTAATTGAAACCCCCGCCTTCCTGAACACAGCCTTCTCCGTTCCTCAAAGCCGGGTCCCAACCTAGCAACCAAAATACCCGTTTATCTCGTGCCCCCGTCTTCGAGTCCTGTCCTCCTTGACGTCCAGAGAAAAGCACCTACCACACACCTACCAAACCTATCAAAGCAAATGCCGTGCACCACAGGGCTCTACCGTTGAAACATCATGGCTACACACTCCTATTCGCTAGCACCTGCCCGTCATAAATAGATAAACTTTTACCTTCGTCTAATCCATGTGGTAATCACATCCTAACAGCTCAGTAATTGTCCAACAAGAAAGCGAAACGCTTTGTTTCGCTGCGGTTGTGATCGGGAGTTTGATGGGAAAGGAGGGGATGGTTGGATGGGAGTGTTTCCGACTGATTGACCCCTGAGTTACTTCCCGGTTTTAGCGGGGAAGCGGTGCCGCGCGCTGAGGAGGGGCCACACGTGATTGTGCCTGGAACTTGGGAGGGCGGCGGCTCTGTGAGGTTCGGAGAGCGCGAGAACGAGTACTAGTACATAGGGCGGCTGACGGGAGAGGGGTTGGGGTTGTTCGCTACTAGTAATAAGGTCTTGTTTCGAGATGCGCGGATAGGTGTACAGCGCCAAGGTTGTGATCGGCCGGACCATCAAGACATTAGTTATTGTGGAAATTAGAAATCTAATTAAAGACTTTCTTGATAACTATCTACGTTTAGTAGAATGAGAAATTCTGTTGCATATCACATTTTCTTATGACGTTTTCACACGCCCAGATGTTCCGTTCCTCAACTGTCAATGTTGGGAGATGTGGTCACGATGATGAAATTAGAAGATTACAATCAAGGTCTCAAGTCCCAACCAAGAACTTTTGAAGACCCTTTGCACACTTAGAAGAGTGATTTGTTGCATATCGCAGCATTCTGTGACGTTTTCTTTCCTCATCTTTCGTCATTCTTCTATCAACACAGGAAATTGATACGGTCCTCCTCACTAATACATTCTCGCAACCACAACCGCAGCATCTAGCACCGCAAATACCGCATCAAGCACTGTAATCCTATCAAGCCCCTTTCCCATAATCCATCTGTCTTTCGAAGAAAGTCCAAAGTTCAAAACTGCTTGGCTTGCGTTGGCCAGACTCAGGACTGTCAAAGCTAACACATCAGAGTCTCCGTCTTCGGCACTAGGTCCCCTGGATAGAGAATAGAGACGTAACGCTGCGAGCACAGCATAGCCAACGTTAATTCCTCCGAGGTAGGCCATAATGTCGTGGTGCCAGGCGTCACCGGATGCGGTGGATGAGATGGTGGGGTTGGTGGAGAGCCGGCGGAGACTGAGTTTGCGCATCATGAAGGATGATTTGAAGGTGAAGTGATAGAAGGCGCTGACTTGAATTAGGTAGAACGTTAAAAGAGACAACATATAATCACCTCGTGTGCCAAAGCTACTAGACAGGTTAGAAAAGTTCCCCAAACACGAGGCTACGACTAACCATGTTCCCAGTATACAAAGCTCGCAAAAACTTGTGTCCGAGGAGGATAGCAGCTAAAGATGGCATTTTAACGATTTTGGCATAGAGCTAAGATGAAACTCGTTTTGAAAGCAAGAAAGCCAAGTAATAGACAGAAAGGAAATGGAGGCATATCAGAGCACATGAGAAACTCTCTGCTTACAGCCTCGCCAAAACCATGCCGAGGTAGACTCGTATCAATATCCAATGGCATATATCAATGAGCACCGTAATCACTTGATCTGAGCCAGGGAGTTTGTGCATCAAGGTAAGCAGGCGCTCCATACTGGCTAGGAAAGCCGAGGCGGGATATAGTTCCTTTTTGGATGAAGTTCGTTGAGATATGCCTCGTCTCCCCAAACTGTCGTACCTGGCAGCTGCATAGATCTAGTTATGGAGTACATAAGCAGCTCGAATACAAGGCTATCAAAAAACAAGCCAAGGCAGGGAAAGATTAAAAGAGTTTGCGCAAGAGAACCCTGCCCGGAGCTTATCGCGCCCCTCCCCGATAAGCGGCCTCTCCCCCCCAAAAAAAGCCTCAACACCACCTCCTCCACCACCAAACAACCTCCCTCTCCAAAATGGCACCTATCCCCATAACAATCATAACCGGTTTCCTGGGCTCTGGTAAAACCACCCTTCTCCTCTCCCTCCTCCCCCAACTCCTCTCCCTAAACCCATCCTACAAACTCGCGCTCCTAAAAAACGAATTCGGCGACCTAGCAATCGATTCGCAACTCGCTTCCTCCTCGTCCATATCCGGCGTCAAGGAGCTTCTCAATGGCTGTATCTGCTGCAACATGGTTGGCCAACTGGACGTTGCGCTGAAGGAATTAAGTGAGCAGATCGGAGGCGTTGACCGCATCGTAATCGAAACGAGCGGCAGTGCGTTTCCCGCGACGTTAGCGATGGAGGTGAATCGGATAGCGAGGGAGACGGGGGGTAGATATGGGTTGGATGGTGTGGTTAGCGTGATTGATGTGGAAAATTGGAGGGGGTATGAGGATACGAGTTATACGGCGAAGATTCAGGCGAGGTATACGGATTTGGTGGTTTTTAATAAGTGGGAGGGGGTAGGGGAACGGAGATTTGATGAGTGTTTGGATCGGTTGGGCGATTTGGAGGTTCAGATAGCGTGGGTTAAGAGTGATAGGGGGAGGGTGCCGGTGGGGGTGGTGTTTGGGATTGATGGGGGTTTGGCGAAGGGGTTGGATGAGAAGGTGGTGGGGAATGGATATGATCACGGGCATGGTCATGATCATGAGAATGGTCATAATCATGAGAATGGTCATAGTCACGGCAATGAGAAGGGACATCAGAGTGAGGTGGAGGTGCTGTCGGTTACGCTGCATGCGGAGGGTACTGCGGTTGTAGATACCGAGAGATTGGAGAAGCTTCTGAAGTCTGCGCCGAAAGACGAGGTCTATCGAATCAAGGCGGTCCTGGCTGCTTCTTCGCCGGTTGCTTCTTCAGACGAGGCTGCAGCAGAACCAAATCCTACAAGTGAGAGCGGGCGATATATCTTGAATTGGGCTTTCGGTCGATGGACATGTACGCCCATGAAGACGGTGACCGAGGAACACGAATCGAGCAACGGATTGATTTTACGAATGACGATGATATTAGCAAGGTATGAGAGCACGAAGTGGAAGAAGAGGTTAGAGAATGCTGGTTTTCTAGAATTAGAGGGCACTCAGAAAGGGACGCTCGAAGTTGAGAAGATCGCCTGAACTTTGAAGGGTATGTGCTGCATGGTTTGTAATAAATAGATGTGAAATGATAGACACGGCCTTAAATAGAAAGGGGGCATGCTTATGTAAATGGGGCGTTGATGTCAATAGACAAAGCATGGGCTGGGGCGAGTGAGACACTCAGTTTTGCGGGCAAGGAGCTCGCATATATAGAGCAGACCACACTGCACGGTCACTACTAGCGCTGAAGATCTAGGTTGATTGGATGTACAAATTGTACCATAGTCCCACTGTCAGCGTGGGAATTTTGCTTATTTCCTTTTTAAGCATGATAATCTTGGCCAAACATGCTTACTTGGTTGCACTTAGTGACTACGGCGATATTGGACGCCCATGTTGTCAAGTCACGAAGTTATACAAGGTGCTGTATAAAACCGAGAGCTAGAAGTGTCTCTGCAATAAATTCCATCCCGAGGCAGTGGTATTCTTGAGTATTCAATCGAGTGATATCTCAGAGGTCACAGGTCACCAATTACAATAAATCAAGTGTACCCAAAATGAACGGATCGGATCACTCTTGTTCCACAGCAATTCAGCTTTGTTTTGTTGAAGTATCCCCAACTATCTCTTCATATTCATACCGTTCGTTCAAGTGTTATAGTATCAGCCCAGCTCCTACTGCCAATACCCATCGACAAGTACCCTAACTTTGATTATCGATGCCTGCAGAATTCGATGGTGCCTTAAATATATAGCTTTCCTCAGGCCCTATGTTCCACATGAAACTCAATATCATGTTCTTATCCATGGCCATACTCCTCGGTACCTGCGTCACAGGACTCACATTTGATCCGGTGATATCAGAGAGTCGCCTTCAGCTCGAAGAACGTGCAAAGAGGTGCGCAGCGTCAAAAGCCCCAGAATCAACCTTGAGCTACCGCTTCGAAGTTCACGTGTTCCTTTCTCAGTTTCGCAAATACACCGTCCCAATCAGCCTCGTAACTCTTCGAAGTCACGACTACCGCTTCCGCGCAAGCCGTCCAGGAACGAAAGCGAATTATCGTTTTATACTCCGCACTGAATTGGAAACCTTACCGGCAATACCTGGACGATTTCGAACTCAGAGCTGCCGTTAGAACCCCCTTGTGTAATCAGACAAGTCGACGAAAGCGGAAAGAAACTTTTCTATCCTGGCTATGATCTAGACTTCGTGAACAAATTCAAGCACAGTAATTTTTACCCTCTTTGGAATTCAAAGCAACTTTGTCTTCGTGATAATACCAAATAGACGTCTTGAGTCTATCAATTCCACTGTTTGGTGGTTCTAGTTATGGGAAATGTAAGTCCCTGAATGTCTGTGCCGAAAACATATGCAACCCGTGAAAACTCTACTCACGTCTTATGGAAATGTCCTCAAGCAGCGTTCAGCTCAGTAAATAAACTCAGAAGCCAAGGAATTAGCAATCCGTCGCAAAGGATTTGCTTCTCTCATTTCACTCGACTGAACTCCAACAGAGGGAAGCCATGACTCTCCATGACAATCTTACCGTAGCTACGCAACCTCTCTCCTAGGACAGGGAATATAAATCAATAGACGTTATTGGTAGCAAAACTGGACAGGCAGAAGAGGGAATGTCCAGACACAAGAAGGCCAATATCTCCATCACTAAAAGAGAAGCGCTATTGCAATTTGAGCACTACACCCCGGTGCCGAAGACCACGAAGATGCCATTGAAAGCAGTCAAACACAACGACAAATCAAGGAAATATCACTGTCAAAGTTGCTTCAAAAGTTTCACAAGGTCAGCCACACTTCGTGATCATCCTCGCACGCACAATAACGAGCGTCAATTTCAATGCCTTCACTGTGGGAAATGGCTTACCCGCGCAAAGGACAGAAATCATCACCAAGCTCTCCATGAAGGGGAAAAGAATTTTGTTTGCAAGGGGATCGCACTCCTCTCGATGCATGCCGGGACAGAATGGGAATGTGGCCGCAAATTTGCTCGAGAAGATGCCCCACTAATTTATCTTCGGGCAGAGAGCTCATGGGAATGTATGACACCCCTCCTGAAGGACGTGTCCTTCCACGAGCAAAAGAGTGCTTCCGGCCTCATCGCAACTGCTCGTCGCCACCTTGTATCAAATGGCGGGGCCATCCAAACAATTGGATGTCAGCAGCACTTCGCAACACAATCGCATTTACTTTCCCACTTATGCAGTGAATCTGGTAGAGATTGCATCAGGCGACGTCTGATAGTAATGGCGATTGAGAACGGTCGGAAGGTTAGAGAGAAACATAGAGAGAATCACTCCCTGAAGTCAAGGGTATAGATTGGTTAGGACATGATGCTCGAAGATCAAGTCAGGATGGAACGAGACAGATGGAATTTTCAAATGAGATACACCATTACGCCGACTTTACCAGCCGCCTAATAACTAGGAATGACGATCCAAATGAGATCGATAGCAAGCTGGCACAACGCAGGAACGTTACAGTCTGCGCAAATGAGAGGTTATATATATTGAAGCTCAAGTGTCTGCACCATAATCAGATTGGAGAGACAAAGCCAGGTTGATGTGATATGCGGATGATATTGTTGCCGGATTGCCAGTATAAAGAAAGGCAACTGGCAGAGCCAACAATATTCCGCATTGCGGTCTCAGCATAATCATAATAAACCTAGCATCAATATGTTCAAGCAACGATGGCACTTCATGAGGACAACACACTGTTCAATTAAAACCAATTCATCTGCTCCAAACTATGCATCTTCCTTCCCTCTGATGAGCATATCCTTGTGTGGGTAATCAAACACCTGAATATAAGCGTCATAATAGACAACAGTATGTCTCCAATCTTCGACATGCACATCTCCTCGCCCTTACTTAAAAAGACCCACGAGAGTGCACTTCCTATCAAGGAGCTTGCGTAGCAAAATTATCCATCTCCAGAGCCTCACACTCGAGAGTGCTGGCAACACACCACTGTGAAGAATTCGAGGTGGAGGTCGTGGCTGGCCCTGTTACTACGCTTTGTTAGTATGGATTGTGTGGGACAAGTAGGGGGTGGAGTAGTGATTTACCTTTTTGATGAAGAGAAAAGAAAAGTTTGGGAAGCTCGAGATTCTTTTAGCTTAGAGTTGAGAAATAAACGCGCTAGTGACTAAGCGATTCTTTTCACACGTGACTTCAACCTCTCCTCGAAGACGCGTCTCCTCCGTTTCCCTTGAAATTCTCTAGCCAATCTTCCATGGTAGTATTTACTCTCAAACAGTCTGTTTATACGATCTACAACCTCTATCACACCATATGGCGTCCATTGACCGAGGTCTTCAAGCTGAAAACGCACCTCGTGTCTCTCGAAAGAGGAACAGACCCGTTCTATCTTGTAATCACTGCAGATTTAGAAAGTAAGATGTGCATCACCAAAGCTTTGGATAGTCCCAGAGACTTGAAAGTCTTGAATTCTTTGGTCACTGATCTTACCGATCAGATTGAAATGCAATCGAGCGAGCCCATGCGAAGCTTGTGTCAAATCCGGCGATAGAATAACCTGCTCCTATGAGTCAAAGGGCTCTCGTGGATTTCAGAAAGGAAATCAACATGCTCCACAACAGGATATAAACCGAAATGCTCTGACAGCTCGCATTGACCGACTAGAAGCCTTACTGTTGTCGGCCGCAGGAAATGGCTCTCATGGTATGGGTCAAGGCTCTGTCTTGCCTATACCTAGTGGTATAATTTCCCAAGATATGAGCAGGCCGAATGGAGATTTTGGTGGAAGGGAAGTTGACGGTGTTGACGGTGTTGATGGTGTTGATGGTGTCGATGATATTGATGAGCTTACAAAAGAATTTGGGTTTATGAAAGTCAATGAGTCTCGGACATTGTACGTGGGATCATCACATTGGGTGTCTGTAATGTCTGAAGTAAGTTCTAAGTCTATAGTGTATATGTACCATTCGTCAACGGCTAGCTAGATACAAGAATTCCGAAATTACCTCGCTGTCAACTCGGAAGAGCTCGACCGGAAACCATATGAATATGAAGCATTGTCGAAAGCTGGTACGAATGTCGCCAGTCTCTTGCGAGGTCCACCTCCGTCGGCGACCAGAGAGCAGCTGCTATCCTACCTTCTACCCCGAAGCTTGACTGATGAGCTCATTAATAATTTCTTTACCCGAGTTTATTCAAGTATTCGTAGGTCATCATCCTTGAATTGACCTTGTGGTTACTGATCTTCTGGATAGCAATCATCCACGAACCGACCTTCCGACGAGAAGTAAGTCGTGCTGCTAAAGATCCTTATTGCCAGGTCTGACATTGTCTAGTATGCCAGGCATTGGGATGATCCAAGTACAACGAAGACAATATGGCTTGGTCTAGTCTTTGCCATGATGAATCTCGCTGAATTGGTCTGCCAAGATACTGAAGATCAGTCGATCTCAGTGCGACCAGAACCAGAAGAGCTTCGGATACGGACTATCCAATGTTTGATTTTAGCGGACTACACAAATCCAGAGCTGTATACAATCGAGACTCTGATGCTCTATAACCAAGCGGAGTGGATGACTTCACAAGACAGCATAATTGAGGTTTCTCTCGTGCTTGGCATGATCATACGTCTTGCGATGTCAATGGGGATCCATCGTGATTCAAAGGCACATCCTCTAACAGCGTTTCAAGGGGAGATGCGCCGCCGTATTTGGGCAATGCTGCGTCAGATGGATATACTTTACTCATTTCAACTTTCACTTCCAGTAACAATAGACCCGAAAGACTCAAACTGCTCATTTCCCCGGAACATACACGACGCAGAGTTCGACGAACATTCGCCAACCTTGCCTCCATCAAAATCAGCTGATCAGATGACTGAGGTATCCTACTCGATGGCTAAGTCGAGGTTGTCAATCGAATTGGGGAAGATGCTAGCTCTTTTGGAATCCAAGGAACCGAGTCTTGATGACGTAGTGAAGTACAAGCGTTCTTGGGAGGAAGTTCGAGAACACATTCCTCCTTTCTTTCAAATGCACTATACAGGCCCTACAGCAAATGAACCTCTTGCGTCTCTCCGTAAGAAAGCCATTGGTATTGATAGGGTGTACCAAATTGGTCTCTGCATGTTATACCGCAGGTTCCTGTCACCAGCACGGCTCAATCCAGCACTGTTGCCACACCGTGGCGCATGTGTTGATGCAGCAATGACCCTCCTCAACCATCAAGCCGCTATTTATTCCGATATCGTATCGTATCCTCAACACATCAAGAACCGACATATCTCTACTCTCACAACTCATGACTTCTTCATCGCAGGTATGGCCATTGCTTTGGATTTGCATTATGGAATCGAGATGCAGCCGCTGAACAGGATCTCTGGCGACATTTCACTCTGGGGCTATGACCGAACTTTCGAGATGATCACCGCGCTCAAGACATCAATTGAATTCTGGAGGCTTTGCAAGGATGAGTCTTTCGAAGCAGCCAAGGCTTTTGGCATGTTTTCCTTCGTTTTGACGAAAGTGGCTCGCTACATGTCTGAGTCAGGAATGCCGTTCGATTCAAGCTTTAGCAATGAACCATTAGGTGAGGAAATGAGCCAACCTGGCTTAGAGCTGACCTCAAATGGCCTTGATGGACTGGCTAATTTCGACTGGGTAAGAAGAACATCCTCAATTTTTCTCTATCTGCTAACATCGCCTGTCAAGGACTTGTGGGATTCATACAACGACTCTGGAGCTGACTTTAATGCCTTGATCAACGGTCACAGTCCGAGTTAAGTGGTAATATCGTCACAAAAAAGCCAGCGACAACCCAAACAGACATAGAAACTGCTCCCCAGGGAGGTGGGATGCTTGTGAATGATCACATGATCATCGGCAGGGGTTAATGCTGATCTGCATTGAATGTGGGTTTAAGCTGAAAACTCTAACTGGCTTAACTCGCATTGGTCGAATCACAGCCGCCCAATGAACAAGGGTTCGGGTGAAAGTCCGGACATATCGGTTTTGAACAAGGGGTCGGATGCGATATAACTCCATAGATTGTCCTAGACAATCAGAAAGCAATCTGAGATATAAAAGAGCTCTGTCGTTCCCAACATGGGAAAAATCTCTCCAAAGAAATAGATAAGTCCCTCTCAAAGTCAGCAACAATGGCATACCCTCCTCATACTAGCTTGAACTTCACCAAAACGATTCACGATGATATCTATCCCGCCATCGACCCTACCAAATCTGACCTCGCTCAGCCTTCAAAGGTTGTTCTGATTACCGGTGCCGGTCGCGGTATTGGTCGAGCAGTTGCTATCCAATACGCAAAATCAGGGGTGACCTGTATCATCCTCTGCGCAAGAACAGCATCAGAATTAGATGATGTTAAGCAAGAAATCAACAAGATTGACAGGCAAATTCGAGTCCGCAATATCGCTCTTAGCATCACAGATGAGGCTCAAGTCATTGCGGCAGCCGAGACCGTGAAGAAGGAAGAAGGCAGGCTAGACGTTCTAGTCAATAACGCCGGAGTGGGTGGTTTTCCCTGGGTTCCCATCGGTGATGGAATCGCAGAATCATGGTGGAATACATGGAACGTCCACGTCAATGGCACTTACCTAATGCTCAAGGCATTCCTACCTCTCTTGGTCGAGACGGCGAAGAAGTATGACACTATTGTGGACGTGCTCAATACAACATCGATTGGAGCACAGTTCACAATGCCAGGAGCATCAGCTTATCAAACGTCCAAGTTTGCTATCCTCAGACTTTCTGAATTCGTGATGGCGGAGTATGGAGAGCAAGGTGTCAACTGCGTGGCGCTTAGCCCAGGAGCGGTGAAAACGAAGATGTCGATAGGAAGCCCAGTCGAACCAAGTAAGTCGAGATTCTCCTTTATGGGTGAATTTAGCTGACATTAGTGTAGTGTGCAACGATACTGCGGATCTGTGTGGCGGCTTCGTGGTTTGGTTCACCAAGGGACAGCGGACGTGGTTGAATGGGAGATATGTCGCTGTTAATTGGGATGTGGATGAATTGGAGGCTATGAAGAGTGGTATTGTGAACGGAGACAAGTTGAAGATGCGAATGGTGGTGTAGACGGACCCTACTTGGTTACACAAGAACCCCTCCCCTCCGGATCGCTAGCAATATAAGACACTCTTTTGTCAAAATTCTCCTCCGCTTCAATTATTTATTACACACCACATATCTGCAAATTATTTAGTAATTAAAGAGATTACGGTCTGTTCCATTCCGTTTTATTGCACATTGTGTATGTAGATGTAAATGAGATCCCTGCTATAAATCTTTTTATTTCTTAAAAGCTTTTTTGAATGTTATATGACAAGTCAGACATTGAGGTGGATACTGGCCTTTCAAGGCCCGAATATGCGGTATACATTTCGCGCAGGACACCATCCCCGTTTGTCGCAAATCACAAAATGGGTACGAACGCTGACCCCGAATACAGACCCGGGCCCACCTCTCAGCAACAACTTCCCGGTGCCTCCCCTTGCCATACCTATTCGTAGACGAAGCACGTACCCTATTGCCTGTCCTCCTCTCTATTTGGTTCCACAACACAAAGTCCATGCTCGTGCTACCACTCATAGTCCGTCGGTTTGTTTCTCGTGTCCTAACATGCTCTAAAATCTAACCCCTTATGTCACGAATCACAAAGAGTATTCACTTGCGCTAAGGCTGTCATACGACTATCCCGTCGTATGATTTCCGCGTCTCAAAACTTGCCCTGAACCCCCTCCCTTACCTCTAAATAGACCAACCACGATGCCTCCCCTTCTCTCTCGTCGCAAACTCTATCCATGTCTTGATAGTTCGGCCTCGATTCGGGACTTCACGATTCCCGCTCCTAATCGGAAGGTCGCTCCCCTTAGGATACGTAGACCAACCAGATGCCCCGTTTTCCCTCCTGTTCCTTTTGTTGCACATCGTAAACGGCGTCGCCAAACCGCAACCCACGTATTCGTCCCCCAATCACATTGATACCCAACCCCGGCCCGGGGAAGGCTCGCAAGAATCCGGTCCCTTACCTCCCCTCGCAGCATCCCCAACCAACCACCACGCTCCTCCTCCCCCTCCTCCCAACTTTTGTTGCACATCGACCGCGGATACCTTCCCAGCAATCCGCGGTTGTCCCTTGCGTCCCTTTTTGAAAAACATCGTCCCACCACTCATATCCCAGGATAAGATTTGTTGCAGGTCGTAATATGCACAGTCATGCAGCTCGCGGATGCTTCCGCGGTTTGGCGCTAGTGGGGAGGATGCTGGGATGTGCAGGGAAAAGGTACAAGTTAAGGTGGGATAACATGGTAACAGTCAAATGGACGGAGGATCAACCCTGTCCGATCCCGCGGGTTTTCCGGCAGATGTGCAACAAATTGAACAGGTAATGGTTTGAAAACGTAAGAGAGATATGGTACTTGAGATAAGAAAGGAGGTGGAGGGGTCATTGGCTCGGTGCGGTGATGGCGTACCGACGGATCGCGTAACTGCTGCCTCCGCTGCAGCCGCCGGTCGTACAAGCATTTACTGACCTACAGATGTGCCCCCAATGGAATGCTGCACTACCTTAGCTTAGTGGTTTAACATTGGATCATTGCAAGCGATGGATGGTGTCATTTCGACGGATTAACATTCTATCATTTCCAGACGCACTAGGGGGCTTGAGAGTAAATCCATACTGATGATCATTATAATCTCTTTACAAACAATAATAACATCCAGACATGTAATAAACGAGTTTTTATTACCTTGATGACAATACATCATAGCCTATAGAGAAGTGATTTCTTATATTTTCAGCTGTGCAACAAGAGCGAAGATTTGGAACGTGGCGGTGATTTGATGTTTCTCGGGGCACGAAACCCGAGGCGACTACCTAAGGTAGGTACTAGTAATGTGTATCCCTACGTCGAGAGACACCTCGTAACGAGACAAACTATTGGTACTTTGAATTCAATTAATTCTATAGAAAACTCTTATACTTTTATATTACCTATATTATATAACTGCTTTTAAACAATCTAAATCCTATTTATTCTCAAATTTATAATTACATTATCATTATTACTTGTACATCTAATTACAAAGAACATTAATTTAGAGTAAAATATAACCTCTGGTCTATAGTATTACTATAAGCTCTTTATATCTTTTAAACTTACAAAATAATTTGATTTAGATTTCTAAGTCTTATCGCAATACTAAAAAATCATTGTTAGCCTTGTGGCGACTAGGGAGTGCTGTATTATGTATGGTACATTGCTACATAGGTTGATACCTCTGATTAAGCGATCAAGGATCTCTGGTCATGGTTATATCCTACAGGTAAATCCTCCACCCAAGTCAATCAACGCATTCACCGCCAACTGCCGTGACCTTCTAACAACAGATATGTACAAATTTCCAATCACAATCCTCGGTGTTTCCATACTCATCACGGGCTAATACATTCTGCGACGCAAATTACAGGATGACGTCGCATAGCAATGCGGAACAGGAGGAGCCTACAACGGAGCTTCCGACGACGGACAGCGAATCCGCTGTGGAAGACGATTCGGGCAGCGAGATGAACGAGGAGGAGATAAAGAAGTGGCATTCGAACACGTACGAACGCGGCTCGAAAAATCCCATGAAGGAGCCTCTCACAGCACCCTGGGGTCTGCGGATCAGCGATGCAGACGTGGAAAAGATCAAAGTCGGGTTTAGATCTCGTAGCATGGACGACAAATGGGACATGCTGATCGAAGATCCGGATGAAAACGGCAACATATCTCTCCACATCCTTCGAAGCTGGTTACAGGAGGAGTGCTACATACTTCACATTGTTCCAAAACCAAGCAACAATGATGGTGGGAGTGCAAAGATCCAAGCCATCACCTGGGAAGGGAATAAGGCGGGGTTGCAATGCGATGCAGAGCAGGCCAAGAAGGAAGCCGTGATTGTGTCCAGAAGCCACCTCCACTGCGAGTTTGAGACACTCCCGCACTACCCGTCCTCGGTGTTGTGGGATCCCAGTGCTTATAAGAAGCTGAACGCCTGGCGCCTAAGGCTTTAATTATACGGTATATTTGATCAAGGTGATATATGCTAATGCACGCCAATTAACACTAAATCCTGAAGCTAAAATATATGGCGTTTTATGCCACTCTCCTCGCACAGCGTAACACCTGGACCTCTTTATTTTTCTGATTATCTTTAAATTTAGAACTATATTATTTTTTTTTGTAAAACCTTTCCCTAAGGACTTCGAAATTCAAACAAACTCTGATACTCACAATTAAATAGAAAAGAACTGCTAAAGCATCAATTAACAGCAATTCACAAAATAATTAATAGTATAATCAATTACTGTTATTTTCTCTTTGTAGATTGGTTTTCTAGGGCAAAAATAGTTAAAGAATAGCCATATACTAATAAAAAATTTATAGGTAAAGGTATATAAAAAAAAGACTTAAGATACCTGAACTAAAGATTCGTCTTGCGACAGGGTACGTGTCTTGACGCAGGGACAGACGTTACGCCAAGTCCTACCTTAGGTAGTAAGCTGAGCTCAGTTGTCATTTCAGATATGCAACAAAAACAAATTTTCGATAGAATCTCTGGCCATCATTGGCTAAATGCAAGCTCCCCTGTGTACTTTCGGCATCTCCCCCTGCACTGGATCAGGAAATGCAAAGGACGCCGACGGTGCATTTTCAGACGTGCAACAAAACGAGGGATTCGGTCAGCTTGAGGATGCATTATTGGCTGGATGCAAGGTAAGCTGCATATTGTGTGACATCCTTCATCGGCCTGACCATGCGTCATTGGCTAGTGGGATATGGGATGTCTTCTTTGGGATCCGACCGCCTATTCCTGTCTTCCAGATATGTAACCACACGACCTTTTGAATGGTCTGCATCGCCATCATTGGCGGAAAAGCGCCTGTCGAGACTTTCAATAGATCGAGCTTTGCCCAGAGTCAACGTTAAATTGAAAGGGGGAGGGGAAAGGGGTGTAATTCTTAAAAACCATGAAGAAGGATTGATAATGGTGATTTAGATGATACGTGAGTTCCATCCATCAGGAAAGGTTAAAAAATTATTCCTCTATTTCCTAGACCAGGTTCTATTAATTTTCGTACTCTATTGCACTATCCCTTTTGATTCACATTTTTAAAGCGAGGTTTCTTTTGCTAGATAAGTATCTCATTATTCCATTCTCTCCACGTTGAACCTCAACTTCCTCCACGCACGTACAGACCATCTATTCACAACTGTTGTCTAAATTTTGCCCACAGATTCAACCGATTTGGCACAGGCTCAAGCATGTCTGGTGGAAACTCCCTGTCGCGAGTACAGACTCCAATGTTCAAGTGGATATCACACAAGAGGGTATCACATAAGATCTAGCGCTCAAAAGACGTATCTGCGATCAATTGGCGGCACTCGAAGGTACAATTCATCCTAGATCCTATCATGTACTTCATCCTTTACTAACGTTCTGCAGACTCCGCTCAAGACAAATTCCTTGAAAAGTACCAAGGTCGCTTTGAATGGTACTGCGACGATGCCCTATGCCTTCCCCGATAATGCCAAGTTCAACCTTCGAGGGGTGCCACAATTAGAGGGTTGGAGAAATAGTGATCTAGAGATATTTGAACGTGCCATTGAAGCTGGCTTGGTTTCCCTCGAATGCCGCTTGAGGAAAGTGGTTGAACAAAATATAATTCTGGAACCTCAAGTTCAACCCGAGCAACGAGGTAATGGAACGGCCTAGCAGCGAGTTTCTTTATCTCAACAGTCAGACAGTATTATGCCCCGCATCTCGAACTAGCAAGAGACAGTCAAGAATGTGCTGTTAACAAAACTGAATTCATTTCTGCATAGCTGGGTTGCAGCTGGAGGCACCCTTCCGAATGCCACAGAAGGCATCGAAGCTATTTTTGAACGAGCTGTGATAGAAACCCACATTCTCAATCCACGGGAGGAAGAGGCCGACAGTATCGAATCCATTCAGCATATCATTAGTATGCTCCCAAACCCGCCTATATTTGCTCCACCAATAAATATTTTACCTTTGAAGGACACCATCGGTCGCGTCAGCAAGCAAAACGACGCCTCTTACAGACAGATGAAGACCATTACACTCGGTGATGGTGCAGGCCTCAACCCAGACGCATTGCAATATCGGACTCATACAGCTATCATGGCACCATATGGACAGGCATTCGAAAGGTACAAGAATACCACATATATTCCGGCTCGACCAGTCTGACGGGTTGCAGAGAGTATATCGTTGACTATAAAGTTGCGAGATTTGTAACAGTATCTCCTGCAACGTGGTCATCTTGGGATGTGGACAGCTTTGTGCTCAATGCTGCTGCAGATGAGGCTTGGTGCAAGTCAGACAGGATTCGAAACTTCGACAAGTATTACTCGCACAAGTTAATAAAGGAGCGGGCGCTGATACTCCGCAAGCTCTTCGAACGAAAGGATGCTCCTTGTCTTAGAGCGGTCTGGACAATATTACAATTCGTCGGCTTTGATCACGAGTATTACGAGTCCCTGCGAAAGTGTCAAGATTATCCAAAAGTTCAGGAGAATCTGTCTCGTAGACATCCATCTAATATATCTCTCCGGGAAGGTTCGTCTCTTATGAAGCTTAAAAGAGCAAGAGCAGAAGATGATACGAGCAGTGGTGCAGAACAGAGACCACAGAATCCGAAGCGTGTCAAGTGGCCGAATGTTTAATATTGATTTACACATTTGTAAGAAAACAAATACTCTGGGCCAAAGTTTTCCGGGCAGTTTACTTTTGCTTATGAGCCTCCTGGTGCAATCAATAGGTATGAAGCAAATAGGACGTTCCATCGCCACGAACATAATTAATCGACGTGAAATTTGGCCACGAACTACAGAAACGGGACTAGGAAGAACCCATTTGTGGAATCGACGGGACCTAATAGCACGAGAGTATATTTTGTGTACTTGATGGTAAGGTGGCGCAGGTTCTTCGTAGACATTTCTAAAACAGACACGCCTACAACTTCGACAGAGCTTGCTTGAAATGGAAGCCGTCCTGTCTAAAGTCACAGGGTACAGGCAGCACTGGAGAGTGAGTGTTCTCAGTCAACTCCTTCCGTCATACTTCACGACGAGTTTTCTCTCCTCAGTGGGTGCTCACTTTTCCCCTTCCAACCTCTTGTTTCGTCGGTATTTCATCTTAGGACTTTTCCGTAAAATTATCCTCACCGTTGAGCCGCGGTGACGTTTTCACAGAACAGCTTGCCACTAGGTCCTGGCTAATGAAGCTATCCGCAACCTACCTAATATTCCAAATAGCTTTTTATAAATAGTCTCCCCGCAAATTCTGGCGAATCCGAGAGGGCAAAAGCAGGGCTAAAATGCAGGATCAGCAGCGGCCCCCCGGATTTCCGTCTTTCAATTTGCTCTAGTTCAGGTACCGATGAGCTCTATTTATTTCTGTTTATTTTTGTGACATCACGGTGAAGACAACGGCCCGAGCTCTAAAAGCTCTAAGGTAAGGGCTTTCATCACCATGAATATATATGTTGCCCTACCCCCTCTTCACCTCTCCCTCCTGCAAGCGTTGAACGTTCCAGTTATTCACAATGCATTTCTCCTCCTCAATAGTCCTGGCGATTCTTGCCGCCACTGCGGCCGCCAAAAGATGTATCAATGCGACTGTACCAGTCACAATCTCTGCTAGACAGGGTGTCTTCAATCTTGCCGTTCCTCAATCCAACCTTGAGGCTACGGACTTCCTCTTGAACCAAACTATGCAGGGTCGTAACTTTACGAACACTGTGTTGACTGGTTACAACACTACCTCTGGAATATACAATATCAGTACCGAGTTCTGTATGCCAACAACCGGCCCGGGTGCGAATGCTACCAACCCAACAGTTCAGGTGCTTACCCACGGTATCGGGTTTGACAAGACGTGTGTGAAGACCACCTGATTGCTTTGCAGCGAAAGCTAACTTCAGCTAGATACTGGGACTTGTCTTTCAACAATTTCAACTACAGTTATGTTGATGTCGCCACTGACGTCTACGGCTACTGCACCATCGCCATCGACCGCCTGGGTATCGGTAACTCCTCCCACGGCGAGCCCTTGAACGAGATCCAAGCTCCTCTCGAGGTCTCTGCCACCGCAGCGCTCACCCGCATGCTTCGAAACGGCACCTTCCCTAATGTCAACCACGCCTTCCAAAAGGTCGTCCATGTTGGCCACAGCTTCGGTTCAGCACAAACCTATGCCCTAGCTAACCTCTACCCCAACATCACCGACGGAATCGTTCTTACCGGCTTCAGCATGAACGGCTCCTTCGCCAACCTCTTCGTCTCGGGAGGTAACTTCCAACAAGCGTACCTCAACCAACCTCTCCGCTTCAGCAACCTTAGCGGTTCTACCATCCAAACCTTCCTTTCGAGATACGCGGAGCCATTACTTGACTACCTCGCACCCGTGAGCTTGGATTCTCTCCCACCGCCTCAGACCTACGCGCCCGGGTACCTTGTTTCTTCAGATGTTGAAGCGAATAAGTATTTGTTTTTGAAGCCTCATTATTTTGATCCGCAGATCTTGCAGGTTGCGGAGCAGACTAAACAACCTGTTACTGAGGGCGAGATCTTGACGCTAACCAGTCTTGCAATGGAGAATGCTTATGCTGGTCCGGTTATTGTTATTGATGGAGGTACGTTTCCTCCCTTCCCCTTTCACACCTCCCCCCCAACCCTCCATGCTGACGTGCGATGCCACCAGATTCCGATCTTCCCTACTGCGGTAGTGACTGTGTCAACACTGGCGGTGTAGCGCCATCCCTCGCCGCTATGGTTAAGATGAACTTCCCATCCGTCTCGGAATCCAATTTCTCATCTCACATCCAGCCGAATACTGGTCATGGTATTAATTTCCATTACAATGCTACTGGTGCCTATAAGGTGTGGTTGGACTTCTTGGGGTCGAAGAACTTGGCGAGTACTAGTGGTGCGAACAGCACTGCTGGTCGCCGCTAGACTCGTCGCTCGACGTGTGTCTGGAATAGTTGAGATAATGGAGGTTGTAAAGAGGGCATAGTAATCATGTGGTTAGATAATGTATATATAATGAGTAAGAATATAGTAATACCCGAGAATGATATCTTTCTTGAAGATCCATGCTTATTCGTCATATGTAACCCATAATCGCAACAAGTCCCAATGGAAAATTGATGTTAACTTTATGGAATGAAACACTGAACCAGTCATCCAGTCATCCAAAAATCCTAATCCAAACCTAGCAGTTGCACTTCACGTGAATCTGGTGAGCTGTTTCCTAGCTTCGTAGGTGCGAAACCTGACCAAGTAATCAAGTGTTCAAATTATCTGTGTGCTAAAGAGAATGATAGTGAGGTTATCCTTATAATCTGAATTCAAATAACTTTCTTGCGTTTATTCGTGAGAAAACATGATGCTGTATTCATCTTCTCCTATTCTCTTAAACGAAGTTTAGGTGTCGTGGCATGTACCTCGCTCTTTTCATTTACATGAGGTACCTACCCATTGCAACAAATCCAAACAGGCAATCGCAACTGCTTACTCGCTGTGGAGTTTACATTAACCCTCACAAAGACTCTGCGAGCAATTCGTCGAGCGTCTTACGATGGATTTGGTTAGGTTCGACGGTGAGTTATGGATGGGGAGGTTGGCATCATTCAAGAATCTCCGAGAACTCACCCTCTACGATTACAGATATTGTGGGTGGGGGAAAAGGGGAAACCAGGTAATAGAAGACTGCCCTTTAGAGATTCACCATTTATGTGATCCGAAGGAGATCTCGAAAGGAAATCCACAATATGACGAACCAAGGGATACTCGGATCACTGAATATGGGAGGGCGGCTTGCAAGATAACGGACTGAAGAACTGAGTATTCATTCACAAAGGCCTGGCTTGTCTCCCATCCCATGATGGTGTGTCATCAGAGACTGGACCGGAATGAGGGTTCAAAGAAAATTGAGGGTGTTGTGGACGAGGAGAGAGAAGAAGTTTAGATATCTGGACAAATATCCGTTGGGTGGTTGAAACTTTTTATTGCCGTGGTAAACTGGTTCCACGAAGTGCAGTTGCTACTTCCCCATAGATGTTCTTTCTGCACCCCTTCACTTGCGTCATATGGCCGTGTTGCTTCATTACTCATCGCTCGTCAATCAAGAGCCCTTCCACTTCCCAAATCTAGCATAATCCCTATACAGCCCTCCAAACACCGCCCTCCCACTTGAATCCAACCCCTCACTAATCGCTCTCCTCAATTCCGGCGTTGTCGTATCGAAAATTGCATACAAGCCCGGAACCAACTTCTCCCTTACCTCCGATAGCATCTTCATCTCAAGCTGCAACTTGATATAAGTCGATAATAAATACTGCATGTGTTGACCGGCCATCTTCTTCGCTTTCTCCGTTGCTGAGGTGAGATTGTTGTGGTGAGAACGCATCACAGAGGATACGGAGGGGTCGCAGATTAGTGTCAAGAGGCGTGTGAAGGTTTCTGCGTGGGTTGCGCGAAGTGGGTGTGAGGTTGAGAGCCATGGGGGTGGTGCAAAGGTTTTCGTGATTCGGC
>Ga0182030_10007191_pt1 | contig 23309 bp, 26 predicted proteins | sample 812S3MmetaG_FD_121299 | JGI IMG/M metagenome (GOLD analysis project Ga0182030, IMG submission 121299) | Permafrost microbial communities from Stordalen Mire, Sweden - 812S3M metaG (Illumina Assembly) | ecosystem: Environmental > Terrestrial > Soil > Wetlands > Permafrost | place: Sweden...
AGGGTGCAGCGTAACGTCCCGCCGCCGCTCTCTAGCTCGGCGCCGACCGGCGTCGATTTACGGCATCAGGGTGGAGGAGTTTGACCCGCCCACGGGTGGAGGAAGTTGGGTGCCCGCCGGGGATTGGAATGTAAAGGCAAGCGGCGCAGGGTTCGTCACGAAGTTTGAAGTGCAGTCTGACTACTTGAGTCGCTTTAGCGTTCAACAAGTCGGGGGCGCGCTCCACACGGAATCTGGATTCCAGCGGAGGACTTACACACGTTCAACGAAAACATCGTCGGCGAGATTCGAGTGATCAGGGAGTTTCGTTAGCCTGCATTGGCTGGAAATGGAGCGGGCGATGGGAATCGAACCCACGGCTCAAGCTTGGGAAGCTTGGGTATTACCATTATACGACGCCCGCTACCTGGTTGATTCTAGTCGGGTTTCACGACGTCGGCAAACGCCGCGAGTCGTCGATTTCTGTCGGGGGAGATTCGATTAGCCAAAATCCCGGCGCAATACCGGGGTGGTCACCAACAGATGGCCAGTGCGACGCTTTCGCGCCACTAGTCCAAACCCGCAGATACTTGAGAGAAGCAGCCATGAGGATGCGGGCAGCGGAACTGGAGCCGCGCCCGTGGCGGCATAGGTGCCGCCATAGGTTGACCAACCATTGGACGTCGACAGGGTAAACAACCCGCCAGTTGTCGACAGTGCGTTAGTGGTGTCGACCCAAGCCCCCGTGCCGTAAACGGCTCCCCCAGCAGTCACACCCAATGAAATGAGGTTGAACTGGTAATGACCCACGTCGAATAGATTCGCGATGGGCTCCGCCGTCTGCGAACCTGTCGGGCCGTTGACGGTAGCAACGCCGTTCAAATTCAGCGTTGAATTGAACCCGATCAATGGATACGACGGCCCAAGTTCACTGGACGGTGAGGTGATTGCCGCGAAACTGCTCCCACTGCTGGGGTTCGATTGCGCCAGGGTATTGGATACTGATGGCTCTAGCGTCAGAATCCCGTTGCTGAGAGAGGTACCACTACCCAGGTCGATCACAGCCGCGCTTCCATTCAAGTATGCGGCATTCGCGTTGGCGCCAAGGATGGAAAGCACCAAGCCGACGCGTAATCGCGGCCCTACAGCAATCTTCATGATATCCCCTCTGCCTAAAAAACTTCAAAACCATCTCAAGCGACCATGTCTACGCCACCGGCACGGCAGGAGATTGTCACCATAGTGAATGTTGCGTTACATGCCGGGGCATATCACCGCGGGCGCGTGGCCGGCCGCCCACCTGAGCAGCTCTCCCCTGCTCACGCTTCGTATATCCACTTCCCGCCGAGCATGGTGCGCTCTACCTGGATGTCGAGCCACAATTGCGCCGGAACGGCCAAGGGGTCCTGCGCGAGTACCGTGAGGTCGGCGAGCTTTCCGGGCGCGATCGATCCCTTCTCGTGCTCCTCGAAGGAGGCATAGGCACCGTTCAGTGTCATGGAACGGAGCGCTTCGCTCGCCGTGATGCGCTGCGCCCCGCCCCAAACGTGGCCGCTGGGATCGCGGCGCGTGGTCTCGGAGTACAGCCATAGCATGGGCGCGGGCGGGCTCGCCGTGTAGTCCGATGAGGATGGCGGACGCAAACCGGCGTCGATGAACGAGCGGTACGCAAACATCCGCTCGGCGCGCTCATCGCCGTAGAAGTGCAGGATGTCGCCGTGGAAATTCACGTATCCCGCGAATGGAATGGGAATCGCCCCCACGGCGCGCATGCGGGCGATCAGCGCGGGTGTCACGACCGTGCAGTGCTCGATGCGAAAGCGCGGATCGCGCCGCGGGAATTCGCGATTCAGATCCTCGTACACGCCGAGGATGCGATCGATGGCGCGCTCCCCGTTGGCGTGCGTTGCGAGTTGAAATCCGGCGAGCCACGCCTTGCGTGAGTGCTGATACAAGCTCTCTCGCGTACCGAGCTCGACCCCGGTGTAGTCCGGCATGCCGATGTACGGATCGGCGAGCCATGCCGTACGCTCCGAGATCGAGCCGTCGGCATATTGCTTGACGCCGCCGATGCGCACCATGTCATCGCCGAATCCCGTGTGCACGCCCGCCTCGATGTAGCGGTCCAGGTAGTCCACGTCCACGTGGCAATAAGCCCTGTAAAGGAGCTCGCCCGAGTCTCGGGCATCCTGATACGCCTGCAGCCCCGCCGGGCTGGTATCGGCCTCGCATACCGACGTGATCCCGTGACTCGCGTAGAGCTTCGAGATGAGCGCGACAGCTCGTCGATGGTCGTCGCGGGTCAATTCATCGGGGACCTTGGCGAGCACGGCATCGAGCGCCCTATCCGCCACCCGCCCGTTGAGCTCACCATTCGCGTCGCGCTCGAAGCGTCCTCCCGGCGGATCGGACATGCCGGCTTTCGCGCCCGCGAGCGCCAGCGCGGCTGAGTTGGCGTACCCGGTGTGGCCGCCCCGGTGGGTCACGAGGACCGGATGATCGGGCACAGCGGCATCCAGATCCGCGCGCGTCAAGAATCGCGGCGTTTTGCCGTCATCGTATAGATACCCCAGCACCCAGTGACCGGGCGGCGTTTGCATGGCGCGGTCCCGCAACGCGGCCAGGATCTCCTCGATGGACGACTTGTCGCACGGTACTTTTTTCAACGCGTCGAGCCCGCTCGCCCACGGGTGGGCGTGAGCGTCGTTGAAGCCGGGGAACACCCGTCGCCGCGCGAGGTCTATGCGCCGAGTGGTCGTCTTACCGAGCGAAAGGATCTCGCGATCCATGCCGACGGCGAGAACGCGACCCTCGTGAATCGCTATTGCGGTCGCGTCCGGCGCCGCGGGCTCCATGGTCGACACGAGTCCGTTGAACAAGATACTGTCCGGTGCCGATTCCCTGAGTCGAATCAGGGGCATCGCCGACAGCGCTTTGACCACATCCCGCCGGGTATGCCGCATGAGGTATGTTAATTGATTCTGTCGCTGCTGCGAGTCTTCCTGAGGGACATGATCATGCCGCCGGCCTCGCCGCTGCTGATCGGCGTCCTCGGCCTAATCCTCTGGCGGCGCTGGGCACGCCTCGGCGTGACGCTCTGTGCGATCAGCATCGTGAGCCTGTGGCTGCTTTCCACGCCGTTCGTCGCCGATACGATCGGTCACTGGGCTGAAGATTACCCGGCTCTCGATCCCCTGCATCTGACTCCCGCGCAAGCCGACGCTCGCGCGATCGTGATTCTGGGAGGCGGATTTCGGCACAATTCGCCCGAAATAGGCGCGGACACACCGAGCACCACCGGCGATTTGCGCTTGATCGAAGGAGCACGGATCGCTCGCGCCACTCATCTGCCGGTCATGATATCGGGCGCACCGCCCGAGGCCGCCGCGATGCGAAGATTCATGGAGGAAGTCCTGCAGGTGCCGGTCACCTGGGTGGAAGGCGATTCGTGGACCACCCGGCAGAACGCTGCATTCTCGGCACGCAGGCTTCGTCCGCTCGGCATCGACCATATCATCCTGGTGACGTCGAGTCCGCACATGACCCGTGCTCTCGGTGATTTCACTGCCGCAGGGTTCAAAGTCACGGCCGCGCCGGCCGACATGGTGACCCGGGACGATCCCGGCTTGTTCTGGTTCCTGCCCGCGGTGCATGCGTTGTCCCGATCCCAACAGGCGCTCTACGAATTCGCGGGACGGCTGGTCCACCACTTCGTTTGAAGAAGTAACTTGCGCCGCGCTAGGCCACCTTCGTTGACCCCGTGGCTTCGATCTCCACCAACAGCTCTTCTCGGCAGACCTCGGCCTGAAGGTAGAGGATGGGAGCGGCCGGGCGCAAGCTCGCGGACAACACACCCTGGATGGCATCGAGATCGCGCGGCCGGCGCACGTAGACCTTGAACTTCAGTCCGTCGAGCGAGTAGCGCGATGTGCCGACCACGCGATTGGCCTCCTCAAGCAACGCATCGAGGTTGGCCAACGTCTCCCGAGTCTGGGCCGATACATCCCCGGAGTGGAGGGTCTCGTGACCGACGATGCTCGCGGTGCCCGATATGAATAAATTCGTACCCGCCGATTCGCCGAGCACGCAGGCGCGCGAGAAGCTCGGGCTGTGCGTCCCGAATTTAGGTGGATAGCGATAGGCGCTCGTCTGACGCGGATTCTCGATCATCGTGGGCGGCTCGCGCGAGGCAAGGAAATAAATCGAGATCGGACTTCCCGGCGGTGAACCGAGCGCGCAAGCCGCTGGGACGGTCACTTCCGTCGGCCGGCCGACACTTCGAAATGCCGCCTGGCGGGCGGTGTTGAAATGACGGTAGCGCTCGTCGCCGTCGGCCTCGCGGGTGATCTCGGGAAGATAGTTCCATACGCGGATCAAATGATGATGTCCGGTCTTGTCCAGGACCTCGAAGATATTGCGATAAGCGCGGATCGTGGCCTGCGACAGGCCGGTCGAGTCGCCTTCGACCGCGTGCTCCTCGAACCTCATGGTGCCGAACAAGAAGTCGTCGCAACAGCGGTAGTGCACCTGGTCATGTCTCGACGGCAGCTCGGCGCGGACCGGCCCGGCGACGCGCCACACTTCGCATAGATGCTCGGCGGCAGTGCCGAGCGAGGGTGTCATGCTCGCAGCGACGGGGACCTGGGTGGTGGCGCTTACGCTGGGAGGCCTCGAGAAGCCGACGATGCCGAGCACGTTGTTCCACCAGGACGCGCTCGTTCCCGCGATCTCCTCCATCCGAATATAGTCCAGGTCGAGGACAGCCGTACTCATGCGCGGCAGTCTAACGTGAGATCAGTAGGCGATGTAGGGTCCCGTCCCGACGGACGTCGCTGCGCCTTCAATGACCGTCGCGACCCGCCGGCCGAAGAAGAACGGCAGACCCCAGTCGAAGCTGCCGCTGCCCGTAATCGTTCCGGCGAGTCCCGGGTAGGCGGTGACCGTGTTGCCGATGGTGTCGGCATTCGCCACTTCGAAAGTCGCGTCCGCGGTCGAGTTATTGGCGAGCACGAATGCGGCCGTCAGCGTCATCGGGCTCGCGGGACAATAGAAGGTGGAAATATTCGAGCCGGAGCCTCCCGAGCCTGCAGGGCACGACGTAGGCGCGTTGTCGCCCGACGGGACGTTGAAGTAAGTCGCATTGGAGCCGGAATCGATGTAGCTGCTCGACAAGGTCTGACTGTCGAACACCGTGGTCACGAATCCCACGTCCGACACGGGCACCACGGTTTCAGTCCCCAATGAATTATTCGACTCGGTATCAATGCCGAAGATCAGCGAACCGGTGACGTTCGTGGCCCCGGTCGAAGCGACCGAGGGCAGCGCGATGATGGTGCCGTTGTTGTCCGTCGCGAACATCGTGACCGGATTCTGCACCTGCGCGGCCACCGGCACGAGCGTGCCGGTGCAATTCGTGGCGCTCGTGCAGCCGTAATATTGAATGGGCTCCGGAATGCTCCCCGCGCAGAAGCTGCCGCAATCCTGGGTGAACGGACCGATGCCCAAGATGCCGTTCGCGCCGAAGCTGGCCACGGTATTTTCGGAAGCGGGCGCGGGACTCGAGCAATCGCTGGGAGCGGTGGGATAGCGCGAATCGCCGATGATCTGCACGGGCACCGAATGCGCCGACTCTCCCGAGATCTGCAGATCCACCAGGCCCACCGGGCCCCAACTATAGCCGTCGACGAACTCGATGCACTCCACCAGGCTGGCGCCGCTTGCGGCCGTGGCAACGGGCAGCGTGAGCGTGAGCGCCTGTGACAGCAGCCGCAGCCCGTAAGAGCCCGTGTCCACCTGGATATTGTCGATGGTCTGACAGGTCGTGGTGTTGGGCACGCACACGGTCACGCTGGTATAGAGCGTGTTGAGGGCATTCACCCCGGTGGGTCCGCCGCTCACGGTGACGCTCGCGACGTTGGAGCTCGGCGTGACGGTCCCCGTGCCCGTGCCGGTCGACGTTGAACTCGAGTCCCCGCTCAGGCCCCCGCCCCCACCGCCACACGAAACTGCCGCGAGGCAGAATAGGATGGCGCAGCCGCGCAAAGCCGGTGCCGAGAGAAAATTCACTGCAGATCTCCGACCGACACCCCGCTGGGAAGGGCCTGGGGCAGGTAGGCGAGCCCATGGTGAGCCCTCATGTGCCCCGCCGACTCGACCACCAGGTCGGGGGTGCGCACTTCGAGATGCCTGCGGGAACCTGGTGCGGCGGCGGCCTGCGCAGAAAATTCGGCAAAATAGCTGCCGAGCGTCTGTTTCAAATTCGGTATGAACGGGCCGATCCAGGTGACCGCGAACACCTTGCCGTCGAGACCGACATACTCGCGCAGCCGGGTGCCGGAGGGAAGCTGCATCTCGTGGACGCGGTACGAGGCGAAATTCGTATCTTTGAGCGACGCCCCATTCAGCTGCGTTTCCGCGGTCAGGGAGGTTTCCGGTTCCCCCAGCGCGGCGCATGCCATCGCGGACCAAAGCGCGCCGATCAACAGCGCAAACGAGCCCAATTTTCCTGCCATAAGGCGTTCCATATGAGGTCTTGGTTGTAGCCTTTATTGGAACGATTATCTGCAGTTTGGTTCACGGAACGCGCGCTGTCGTTTGTTGGAGACAGCGCGGCGCGGGACCGCTACCATGTGCGCGGGATCGGCGCGGGTATCTATACACTTCTTCACGCACCTGTCGCGCGAGCTGCGCAATGATGGATGGCGGTCAGGGTCTTTTAGCGGTCATTGCCTTTGGTTGGGCAATGCCAAAGCGGTATTCGGGTGACATCATGAAAACGATCGGCTCCGCAAAACTCGTGGTCCGCGGCGCAACGCTGGCGTCGGCAGCGGCCTTTGCGGTCGCGGCGTGCCACATCGGCGGCGGCTACACCATCGGCGGCACGGTCACCGGGGTGCGCGGCAGCGGACTCGTGCTCCAGGACAACTCTGGCGACAACCTCACCGTCACGGGAAACGGCTCCTTCGCGTTTTCGTCCGGGATCGATCAGGGCGGAGCCTATTCGGTCACGGTGCTCACGCAGCCCTCCAATCCGGCGCAGACCTGCGTCGTGCACAACGGTTCCGGCACGATCGGCACCGCCGACATCAACAATGTGGTGGTCAGCTGCTCGCAGGCTGGAAGATTCGCGTACGTGCCGAACGAGACATCCAACACCATTTCCGGCTTCTCCATCGATGCCTCGACCGGTGCGCTGACCCCGATCGCGGGATCGCCCTTCGCTGCGACCGGCAAGACGCCGGTGGCGGCGGTAGTGGATCCCAACGGTGCTTATTTATATGTGGCCGACAATGGCTCGGCCGATGTATCGGTGTACGCCATCAACGACAGTACGGGTGCGCTCACGGCGGCCGGCGAGCCGATCAGCGCCGGCAACGGACCGTTCGCGCTGTTGGTCGAGCCTTCCGATCAGTTCCTCTACGTCGCCAATAAAACCGACAACACCGTGTCGGCGTTCTCGATCGGCAGCGGCGGTGCATTGACCCAGATCACCGGATCGCCTTTCGCGGCGGGCGGCGAACCCACGTCGTTGAAGACCGATCCCGGCGGTAATTTCCTGTATGTCACCGACTTTGCCGCCGGCGCCGTCGCCGCCTTCTCCATCGAACCGGGCGGCGGCTCCCTGGCCGCTCTCAACGGCTCGCCCTTCCCCGCGGGCGCGGGCGCCTTGGCGGTCGTGGTCGATCCGACGGGCACCTACGCCTATGTCGCGAACGAGACGGCTCACACCGTGTCGATGTATTCCATCAACACCGGCACGGGCACCTTGGCGGCACTGTCCGGGTCGCCATTGTCCACCGGCACGAGTCCCGAATCGCTTGCGATCGATCCGGCGGGCCGTTTCCTCTACGCCGCCAACGTCATCGCCGCAAACGAGGTGACGAGCTACTCCATTACCCCGTCGACCGGGGCGCTGACCCAGGCGTCGAGCATCGGATCGGGTACTTTCCCCTTGAACATCGTGATCGATGCGGCAGGGCAATTCGCCTACGTGGCGAATGAAAACTCGAACGACATCTCGGTCTACGCCGTCAATTCGACCACCGGCGCCTTGACTCAGGTCAAAGGCTCGCCATTTGCCGCGGGTGTCAATCCGCGCGCCGTCGCCCTCGACTGAGCGCCGACGCGTTTCGCTCGAACCTTTGCAAGGGAAACACTCGCAATGAGCATCAATAATGTGACGGCCGGAGATCGGTTGCCCGAAGAATTCAACGTGATCATCGAGATTCCGATGAACGCCGACCCCATCAAGTACGAAGTCGACAAGGATTCCGGCGCGCTTTTCGTGGATCGCTTCATGATGACGGCGATGCACTATCCGGCCAATTACGGCTATGTCCCGCAGACGATTTCGGAGGACGATGATCCCGTGGATGTGCTGGTGCACACCCCGTTCCCGTTGCTACCCGGCGTGGTGGTGCGCTGCAGAGCGCTCGGCCTGCTGCGCATGGAGGACGAATCGGGAGGCGATGCCAAGGTTCTCGCGGTCGCGACGGACGATATCTGCCCGCTTTTCGCCTATTGGAAATCGATCGCCGACGTTCCCGAGATGCGTCTGAAGCAGATTCAGCATTTCTTCGAACACTACAAGGATCTCGAGCCGGGCAAGTGGGTGCGGGTCGTGGGCTGGGACGGCGTGGACGCCGCGCACCGGGAGATCAAAGAGGGTGTGGCGCGTCACGCCGCGGAAAAAGCGCGCCCGACCTCGCCGTGACCTGATCGGTCGCGCTCGGCGAGGTTGGGCGCCACCACGCTCAACCGCTCCTCAACGCGCTGTCGTGAATTGCAGCGAGTCTCGAATTGTTGATTTTCATCACCGCCCGCGCGATCGACTGCGCACGGCATTGCGTGACCGATGCGCTCAGCAAGCGGCTGCCCGGAGACGCCGGGCACACCTCCTCGGCGGCATTGACGATTTTTCGATAGACGGCGTGGGCGCCGTGATCCGTGAGCAGGCTGTCCGCGTGGTACTTGACGACCAGGCTGGGCACGGCCTCATCCTGGGTGGCAGCGCTGGCCGCAGCCATGCCGGCCGTGCCGACGATGCCGCAGAGAATCATCGCGATCGTGACGGGGGGATTCATGACATAAACTCCTTGAGGTGGTTGCCGACAGCGCTATGAGACGCCCTGCGGGGGGCCCGGGTCTGCAAGCCGCCATCGAAGTCGTCCCGGACACCCACGGATTCGTCCCCGTCCGGTCCCCGCCCCTCCTCGCCCGCCCCGGGTTTGCGCTAGGCTTGTACCCATGAAAGGAAATTTCGAGACGGACGGGGAGCGCTTTTCCGCGGAACGCTTTGCCTCGGGCCTCAGCCGGCGTCAGTTCTTCACGCTGGTGTTCCTGTTCTGGGCGTACGTCACGGTGTCGAACGTGCTCTACGCCTACGGCATGCGCACGGGCATTTCCAAGGTCAGCGACCTTGCGCTGTTCGCGCCGTGGGACGCCCGTGTGCTGCAGCATCTGCTGCTGCTGCCGCTCGTGATCATCTCTTATCAGGCCTCGCTCAAGATTCAATGGCGTCCGGTGCTGATCACCGTACCGCTGCAGCTCGTCCTCGCCCTCGTGTTCGCAGCACTCGCCTACCCGGCGATGATCGTGGCCGAATACATGGTCGGCGACCCGCAGTTTCACGGTCAGGCCGGCATGCACGGGCACGATCCTTTTGCCGATCCGATGGTGTTGTCGCTCTGGCTCGCGAGCTTCGTCAGTTTCATCCCCACCTATGGATTCGGCCTCGCGCTCGTGACGGGCTCATCGCTGTACACGCGCTTTCGCAACCTCGAACTGCAACGCAGCGCGCTCGAGCGCGAATGGAGTGCCGCACGCCTCGCGACGCTGCGCATGCAGCTCTCCCCGCACACGCTGTTCAATCTGCTGCACACCATCCGCGGGCACATCGAATGGGATCCGAAGTCCGCCCAGGCCATGGTGGTGCAGCTCGCCGATCTGTTGCGCCGGCTGCTGAACGCCGGGGAGCGAGACTTCTCCCGGCTCGCCGATGAGCTGCAGTTCGTGCGTCTGTACCTGGAACTGCAGCAGAAGCGCTTCGCCGACCGGCTGACGATCAAGCTGCCGCCCGCGGAAGATATCGTCGATGCCTGGGTGCCGAGCCTGATATTGCAGCCGCTGGTGGAAAACGCGGTGGTGCACGGTCTGGCCGGCCACCAGGGCCCGGTCGAGGTGCTCATTGCGATCGGCAAAACCGAGGATACTCTGGTGCTGCGGGTGTGCAACACGATCGCCCCGGGCAAACAGGCCGGCGCGGAAAGCATCGGGCTCAACAATGTGCGCGAGCGGCTCGCCGTTCAGTTCGAGGGCCGCGCCCGGCTTGCCGCTGGGCCCTCCGGCAGGGAATGGGTCAGCGAAATCACCCTGCCGCGGATGCGCGCCGCGCCGGATCGGCCCAGCGCCACTCATCCCGTATCGCGCGAGGCCGCGTAGTGAACGTCATCATCGTCGATGACGAACTCGCGGGCCGCCGGGCGCTGCGCGAATTCTGCGAGGCCGAGGGCGACCTGACGGTGGTCGGCGAATACGCCGACGGCGAGACGGCGCTCGCGGAAATCCGCACCAAGCGGCCGCAACTGCTGTTCCTCGACATCCAGATGGACCCGTTGAACGGCATCGACCTCGCGCGCGCCCTGGAGCCTGAGCATCTGCCATCGCTCGTGTTCGTGACCGCCTACGACGCCTACGCACTCGAAGCCTTCGAGGTGTGTGCGGTGGACTATCTGTTGAAGCCGTTCGACCAGGAACGTTTCCGCAAGACGCTGGCCCGGATACGTCCGAAGCATCTGAAGAGCGACGTGGAGGAGCGCCAGGCGCTGCTCGCCGGATTGCTCGCCCAGCTCGAGCGCGGGGCCCGCGCCGTGCCGGAGGAGCGGCCGCGCCTGCTCGCGGAATTCAACGGCAAAGTGCACGTCATCGACGCGACTCAGGTGGAGATGGTCGAGGCGGACCGAAACTACGTCACCATCCGCGTGGGCCGCGACAGCTACCACGCGCGCAGCACCCTGAGCCAGGCCGAGCAGGCGCTCAGGTCGCAGCCGATGCTGCGGATCAGCCGCTCGTGCCTCGTCAACATGAACTACCTGCGCGAGGTGAATCGCACGCTTCGCGGCGACTTCATCCTGGTGCTCGCGGGAGGCGCCACGGTGACGAGCAGCGAGGGCTTTCGTGCCAAGGTCAAGGATTACCTGGGGACGCTGCGCATCTCCCCCTAGCTCAGCCAAGCTAGAGCAGCTCTTCCGGCGCAAACGGTGCGAGCAGCCTCCAGGAAATGCGCTGCATGCGCGTCGTCTCCGGTTCGCTATGCCAGATGAGCTCGGCATCGCCTTCCCCGAAGGACCACACGATGTGACCGTTCCGATCGAGCGAGAGCTTGTAGCTGCCCTCCTCGGTGATGTCATCCAACAAACTTGTCACCTGTTGGGCGATCTCGGGACTGCGCATCACCAGCCCGAGCTCGCTGTTGAAGCGCGCCGAGCGCCGATCCATGTTCAATGATCCGATGAACACGGTGCGACGATCGATGACCAGCGCCTTGGCGTGCAGACTCGCGTTCGAGCTCTTGAACGGATGGAATCGCAACCGCTTCTGGCCGAGCTTCGGCCGCACCTCGAAGAGTTCCACTCCCATCTTGAGCAGCGCCGGCCGATAGCGCACGTAGCCATTGTGCACCAGCGGCGCATCGGTGGAGGCGAGCGAATTGGTCAGGATGCGGATGTGTACGCCGCGGCGGGTCAACGCGCGCATCAGCTCCACACCCTCCTCGCCGGGAACGAAATAGGGCGAGATCACCAGCACCTCGTGCTGCGCCGAGCGCATCAGCGCCGAAATGTTGTTGGCGATCGTGACCTCTTCGTCGGGGGAGGTCTCGCTCGCGATCTTGGCGGGCCGATCCGCGAGCACCGTCGCGGGCACCCAATCGAGCTTAAGGCTGCCGGCGTCGAGTTCCCGCCTTAGCCAGTTGGCATCGTCGTTCAGAGTGGCGGGTGGCGGGGCTGGCGCGGCGCTCTCGATGCCGCCCGCGGAGGTGAGCGAGGCCAGGGGGTAGGCATATTTGCTGTTCCAAAAGGCGTCGAACGACGCCGACAACTGCGCCACGAGAGGTCCGGCGACCACCACATCGAGATCGATGAAGTTGCTGCGCTTGTCGAGCGTGAAATATTCATCGCCGATGTTGCGTCCGCCGGTGATGGCCAGCTCGTTGTCGGCGACGAACAGCTTGTTGTGCATCCGGTGATTGATCCGGGGAATGTCCGAGATCGAGGTGAGGATGCGGCTCCAGGTGGCGGACCGCCCGCCGGGAAAGGGGTTGAATACCCGCACTTCGATGTTGGCGTGATGAGCGAGGTGCAGGAATCGCCGGTCCTCGCCGGCCGTATTCATGTCATCCACCAGCACCCGCACGCGCACGCCGCGGTCCGCCGCCTCGCGTACGTGCGCGAGCAGGATGCGGGCGGACTCGTCCTGGCGAATGATGTAATACTGGATGTCGAGCGTGCGTTCGGCCCGGTCGGCGAGCGCGATCAGGCTGTCGAGCGCCTCCTCACCCGAGGCCAGCAATCGGACGCCTGACAGGTTCTTGCTGCTGCCGTCCTCGCTGCGCTCCACGACGCGCGCGAGGGCGGTAGTCTGCGGCCCCTGCAGCGCGTAGCTCGGATATTTTTTGACGTGCTGCGGCAACCCCGCGCAACCCGCGAGAATCAGGATCGCGCCCGCCAGCCAGGTTTTGCGCATGAATCGATGATATCAGGCAGACTCCGCACCCATGCACGCACCACGCCACATTCGCAGCTTCGTCTTGCGCGCGGGACGGGTGACCGAGGCGCAGGAGCGCGCCCTGGCCGATCTGTGGCCAATCTTCGGGGTGGATTTCGACGGGCGGCTCCTCGACCTGGACAAAGTCTTTGGCCGCTCGGCACCGCGCTGCCTCGAGATCGGATTCGGCTCGGGCGAGGTCATCGGGTCGCTGTCCCAGGCGCATCCGGAGACCGATTTCCTTGGAATCGAGGTGCACCGCTCCGGCGTGGGGAGGCTGCTATTGCAGGCCCGGGAACAAAAACTCGCCAACCTGCGCATCGTCTGCCACGATGCCGTCGAGGTCTTGCGCAGCGCCGTTGCGGATCGCTCGTTCGATACCATCCTCATCTTCTTTCCCGATCCCTGGCACAAGAAGCGCCACCACAAACGTCGTTTGATCGATAGCGCCTTTGTCGCAACACTGGCCGAGAAGCTGCGGCCGGGCGGCGTGCTGCGCCTCGCCACCGACTGGGAAGCGTACGCCGAGCAGATGCGCACGGTCTGCAATGCCTGCGAATCGCTCGCCTCGCAGAGCCCCGAGGGTGGCTATGTGCAAAGACCCGACTTCCGGCCGATGACACGATTCGAGCGCCGCGGCGAGCGGCTCGGGCACGGCGTCTGGGATCTCGCCTATCTGAAGTGCGGGCGCTGAGCCGGCAAGCTCAAGAGAGAAAATTTCCGCGGATGCCGTCGGTGATGAATTGCACCGCAAGCGCGGCGAGAATTACCCCGGAAAGGCGATTCATGACGGCCGCTCCGGTGACGCCGAGCACCGTCATGAGCCGCGGCGCAGCCAGCATCACGGCGAGACATACCGCGATCACGAGCGCGACCACACCCAGAAAGCCCGCGAACAGGGCGGGCTTCCCCCAGACCTCGCCCGCGGTCAACAAAATGGTCGCCAGCGCTCCCGGCCCGGCAATGAACGGAAACGCGAGCGGGAATACCGAGATGTCCTCGCGCTTCATGGATTCTTCGTGTTCGGGCGTGGTCGATCGGGTCCCGGAGGTGCGCGCGAACACCATGTCGAGCGAAATCAGGAACAGCAACGTGCCACCGGCAATGCGGAAGGAGTTGAGCGAAATTCCCATGAGATCGAGAAATTTTGCCCCCACCAGCGCGAACAGAATGCAGATCCCCAGGGAGATCGCCGAGGCCTTGAACGCCATCACCCGCTTGTAGGCTTGGTTCGCGCCCTCCGTCAGGCCGGCGAACAGCGGGATCAGCGAGACCGGCTCCACCACGACGAAGAACACCACGAAGAACTTTATGAATTGTTGAATCAAGCTTTAAGTTGTTGCTTCGCGCAAAATTTTCCGATTGCGCGAAGGTTTCATTGGGAGTTGAATGGGCTCGAGCATAACAGACGGAGACGGCCCATGAACGTTGTGAAGCCGATCGTTGGTCAGTGGTATCGCGGCAATACCAACGAGCTGTTCGAAGTGGTCGCCATCGACGACGAGGACGAGACCATCGAAATCCAATATTTCGACGGCAGCGTCACCGAAATTGAATTCGATGCCTGGAATGAACAGCTGCTCGACGAGCTCATCGATATGGCGAATGCCCCGGAAGATTGGTCGGGCGCCATCGATGTGGAGGCCGAGGATCTGGACCGGGAATTCGAGGACAATGCGCGCACCGCCTGGTCGATTCCCCAGGATCGCTCGCTGCGCCGCTGACGTCCATTTTCGGCGGACCCGAGCGTCACTGCGGCCTAGGCGCCGCTTCGTGCGGCGTCGCGCGTTGCGAGCTCGTTCAAGGGCCGGCGCATGAAGATCAGCAGGATGAGACCTGGCGTCGCCACGAGGCAGGTGATGATGAAGAAGCGCGCCCATCCCACGATGGGGACCAGAATGCCGGCCGCCGCGCCCGATAGATTGCGCGGCAAGGTGGCAAGCGCCGAGAGCAACGCGAACTGCGTGGCACTGTAATCTGCCGAACAAAGCGACATCAGAAACGCGACGAACGCCGCCTGACCCATACCGCCGATCATGGTATCGAGCGAGGTGGCAAGCACCAGCAGCCAGACCTTGCGGCCAGCGAGCGCGAGCCACATGTAAAGCAGATTGGTGAGCGCCTGGCCGATGCCGAATATCAGCAGCGAGCGGAACGTCCCCCAGCGAATGTACATGAGGCCGCCGAACGTCACGCCGATCATGGTGGATATGGTCATGTTCAGCTTGCCGGCAATGCCGAGCTCATCCAGCGAGAAGCCCACGCCGCGCAGCATGAACGTGCTGTAGAGGCTGAGCGCGAGCGCGTCGCCCACCTTGTAGAGGAGCACCAGCGCCAGGAATCCCCACATGCCCTTTGCGCTGAACAGTTCGCGCAGCGGATGCCAGATTGCGTCGATCAAGGTACGAGGCGGATGTGTTGGAACTCGTGGTGACGGCGCCCAGAAGGTCATGAACAACGTGGCGGCCATGAGCGCGGCCACCAGCAGGAAAGCGATCCGCCACCCCAGATGGCCGGCAATCACCACGAGCACGGTGCCCGCGAGCATCGCCGCCGTGCGATAGCCGAAGGCGCTTGCCGCAGCGGCAAGGGCACGCTCGCTCGCAGGAATCGTGTCCACCCGATAGGCGTCGATGACAATGTCCTGCGAGGCCGATAGAAACGCCACGCTGAGCGCGACCCCGGCCAGCACGTACAAATCCGTGGTGGGAGAACAGAACCCCATGGTGCCGATGCAGACCGCGAGGCATGCCTGGAACACCGCGATCCAGCCGCGCCGCCGGTCCAGGATCGGCGGGACGTAGCGATCGAGAAACGGGGCCCAGAGAAACTTGAAGTTATAGGGCAGAGCGACCAACGACAAAAACCCGATGGTCTTGACCGCGATGCCGGTCGAGGCGAGCCAGGCCTGAAGGCTGAAATTGGTCAGATTGAAGGGCAGGCCGGACGCAAAGCTCAAGAACAAGACCGCCGTCATGCGCTTGTCGCCAAGGGCTTGGAGCAGGGTTGGCTTCGCAGGGTCCGTCAAAGAAGCTGGGCACGGGTGAGGAGCATCGCGCGCGATGATACCAGGAGGCCGGCGGCCGCCGAGGCCGCTTTGCTTTGGCTCTTGCGAAGCGCGAACCGCCTTGCGAGACTGCCCGCCCTATGATCCTGCCCTATCAGAGCGAGTTCATCGAGTTATGCACGCGCTTGGGCGTGCTCAAGTTCGGCAGCTTTAAATTGAAGTCGGGTCGCGAGAGCCCCTATTTTTTCAACGCCGGGCTGTTCAGCTCGGGAGCCTCGATCGTGGCGGTCGGGAAAGCCTACGCCGACGCGATCGTCGCCTCGGACATCTCCTTCGACATGCTGTTCGGACCGGCCTACAAGGGCATCCCCCTGGTCACGGCCGCCGCCGCAGCGCTCGCCGATCACCACGGCATCGATCTGCCTTTCGCCTTCAATCGAAAGGAGTCGAAGAGTCACGGCGAGGGAGGCCAGCTGGTCGGCAGTCCCCTGCACGGGCGGGTCCTGATCGTCGACGATGTGATTACGGCCGGAACCGCCATCCGGCATTCGATCGAGCTCATCCGGGCGGCCGGCGCCCATCCCGCCGGCGTGCTCCTGGCCCTGGACCGGCAGGAGCGCGGAGCGGTCAGTCCGCTCTCGGCCGTCCAGGAAGTACGTGAACAGTTCGGCATACCGGTGGTGGCGGTCATCAACCTCTCGGAACTGATGCAGCACATGCGCTCTCTCGGACGCGATGCGGATCTTGCGAGCATGGAGGCCTACCGGGACCGTTATGGCCTCACAGATTGAGCAATACGCCCTGGAAAACGCTCCTTTGGCGGCTCAAAATGGCCCGCGGTTTCGAGGGGGCATGCGATTGAAAAGACTCACTTGGCTGATTTGCGCATCGATGGCGCTGGCGTCGACGTCGCTCGCAGGCAACTCATCGACGCCCGGCTCCGACCGCAGAGTGTTCGAATGGCAGGACGAGCATGGGGTGACCCATTACGGTGATCGCATCCCGCCGGAGTATGCCTCCCAGGAGCACCGGGTCATCAATGGCCAGGGGATCGAAATCGAGCATACCGATGCTCAGAAGACCCCGGAGCAAATGGCGGAGGAAGAGCAGAAAAGGGCTGATGCGACGCAGCGCGCGAGCCGTGACAGGAACCTGCTCGCCTCCTACGCCTCGGTGCAGGAGATCGAACATCTGCGCGATCAGCGCATCGCCCTGCTATCGGATCAAATCAAGGTGACCGGTCAGTTCCTCGATACGCTGAACCGAAAAATGACGGGCCTGCGTGTCGCCAGTACCCGTTTCAAGCCGTACAGCATGGATCCGAATGCGCCACCCATGAGCGACCAGTTGGCCGAAGATCTGGTGCGCGTCGGCAGCGACATCATCACTCAGGAGGAGAATCTGCGCGAAAAACATTCGGAAGAGACCGCCATGAGCCGCCAATTCGAGAGCGATATCGCACGGTTCAAAGAGCTCAAGGGCATCCATTGACCGCCAAAACCCGCATTCTGCTGGGCGTCACCGGCGGGATTGCCGCCTATAAAAGCCCGGATCTCGTGCGCAGGCTGATCGAGAAAGGTGCCGAGGTGCAGGTGGTCATGACCGAGGCGGCGCAGAAATTCGTAAGCCCGATGACCTTCCAGGCTGTTTCCGGTCGACCGGTGCGGGTCGGGCTGTGGGACGAGGCCGCGGAGGCCGCCATGGGCCACATCGAGCTCGCCCGCTGGGCGCAGCTCGTGCTCGTCGCGCCGGCGACCGCCGATTTCATGGCACGCCTGGCGGGCGGCCGTGCCGACGATCTTCTGGCGACGCTCTGCTTGGCCACCGAGGCGCCGGTGGTACTCGCCCCGGCCATGAACCGCCTCATGTGGGCGAACAAGGCGACGCAGTCCAATGTCGGCATCCTGGAGTCGCGCGGAATCCGCCTACTGGGACCCGCCGCCGGCAATCAAGCCTGCGGCGAGGTCGGCGTCGGGCGCATGTGGGAACCGAACGTGCTCGCCAGCACGCTGATGGAACCGCCGGCCAATGCGGGTCTGCTGGCCGGGATCAACCTGCTGATCACCGCCGGACCCACCCGCGAGCGCCTCGATCCGGTGCGCTACCTGACCAACCGCAGTTCCGGGAAAATGGGCTTCGCGGTCGCCGCGGCCGCGCGCGAGGCGGGCGCTCACGTCACGCTGATCACCGGGCCGGTGTATTTGCCGACGCCCGCAGGCATCACACGCATCAATGTCGAGAGCGCCCGCGAAATGTATGCCGCGGTCCATCGCCACGTCGCCGAGGCAGACGTATTCGTCGCTGCCGCCGCGGTGGCCGATTTTCAGCCGGTCGCCGTCGCCAAACAGAAGATCAAGAAGCAGGGCACCGCGATCACGCTGGACTTGGAGCCCGCTCCGGACATCGTCAAGTCGGTGGCGGACATGAGCAAGCGGCCGCTGGTGGTCGGCTTCGCCGCCGAGACCCACGACGTCGAGGAGAATGCGAGAGCCAAGCTGAAGCGCAAGAAGCTCGACATGATCGCCGCCAATCAGGTGGGCGATGGGCTTGCGTTCGACTGCGAGGACAACGCGCTGACCGTGCTGTGGCCGGGCGGCAAGCTCGAGATCGCGCGCGCCCCGAAGCTCACCGTGGCGCGCGAGCTCATCGCCCAGATTGCCAAGCGCTTGCCGCCCCCGGACGGCGCGCCCCGGCGCGGCTCGCGCAAGCGGCGCAGCGCCGCCGCGGATCAGCGCGGGCGTCTTCGCACCCGGCGAATCCGCCGCTGATGCCGCACAAGGTCAAGCTCAAGATTCTCGATCCGCGGATCGGGCGGGAATTTCCGTTGCCCCAGCATGCGACGGCGGGCTCGGCGGGCATGGACCTGCGGGCCTGTCTGGCGGCCCCCTTGGTCCTTGCGCCAGGCGCGGCGGAATTGATAACCACGGGAATTTCGATCTATGTCGAGGATCCGCAACTGGCGGCGCTGCTGCTCCCACGATCGGGGCTCGGGCACAAGAACGGGATCGTGCTCGGGAACCTCGTGGGACTGATCGATTCCGACTACCAGGGCCCGCTGATGGTGTCGTGCTGGAATCGCGGTACAGCGCCGTTCACGATCAACCCCGGCGATCGGATCGCGCAGATGGTGATCGTGCCGGTGGTGCGCGCGGAATTCGAAGTGGTCGAGGACTTCGACGCCACCCTGCGCGGCACCGGGGGGTTCGGCAGCTCTGGGCACGCGTAGCCGCGAGCGGCCTGCACCGACCAGTCCGCAAGCTCCGCGCGGTCCGCAAGCTCCGCGCCGTCCCCAATTTCCGCACTTGCCTGCAAAATGCCGCTAGTGCAAAGGCGCGGCCGCCGCCAAGCTGATGCATGGCGATTCGAGACTGGCCCCGCTCCGAGCGGCCGCGCGAGAAGCTGCTGGAGAGAGGCGCGGGGGCACTCTCGGACGCGGAGCTGCTCGCCATCTTGCTCCGAAACGGCACGGCCGGGCGTTCCGCGCTGGACCTGGCGCGCGCCGTCCTTGGCCACTTCGGCTCGCTCCGGCACCTGGTCGCGGCGGACCGCGGGCGCTTCTGCGCGCAGCCCGGCCTCGGGCTCGCCCGATATGCCGAGATCCAGGCCGCCGCAGAGATTTCTCGCCGGCAGCTGTCCGAGCCGTTGCGCGTCGGGCCGCTGCTCGGCAGCCCCAAAGCCACCCGCGATTATCTGAGCGCGCGGCTGCGCCACCTGGAGCACGAAGTCTTTTGCTGTCTCTACCTCGACAAGCGCCATCGACTGATGCATTGCGAGGAATTGTTCCGCGGCACGATCGACGGGGCGAGCGTGCATCCACGCGAGATCGTCAAACTGGCGCTGCAGCGAAATGCCGCCGCGGTCATCGTCGCGCACAACCACCCCTCGGGCATCGCCGAGCCGAGCCAGGCGGATGAGCTCATCACCCAGCGCATCAAAGAGGCGCTCGGTCTCGTCGACATCCGCCTGCTCGACCACCTGATCGTCGGCGACGGCGCGTGTGTGTCGCTGGCGGAACGGGGGCTTCTTTGATACGTGAAGTACTCGTGGTGGCCTTGGGTGGGCCACTACGCGTCTGATTTACTCCACATTTCTAGGGGCTTTTGCGGGGTTGCGGACCCATTGGGTGCCGCGCCCTCAAGTTCCTGCATTCATTCGGGGCACGCGCAGCAGGCGCGCTACTGGAAGCGCCAGGAGCGCCCCTATGAGCTGCGCCGCAACGAACGGAAGCACGTGCGCCGGTGCGATGCCCGCGAACGTGTTCGAGACCGAACGGGCGATGGTAATAGCAGGATTGGCGAAGGAGGTTGAGGCAGTGAACCAGTAGGCCGCCCCGATCCAGGCTGCGACTATCCAGGGCGCATCCTCGCTCCGGTGGATGTTGAGCACCACCAGGAGCAACCCGAAGGTCGCGACGCATTCGGAGAGCCACTGCGAGAGGCCAGTGCGCGAGTGGAGCGAGGTCTGAAGGAGCGGCAGGTCGAACATCGCATGGGCGAGCACGGCCCCTAAGCAGCAGCCTACGATCTGGATGAACGCGTAGGCGCTAAAGTCTTTCCAGGTGAGCTCACCTCGCAGTGCCTGCACCAACGAGACAGCCGGGTTGAAGTGCGCACCACTCACCGGCGCGAACACCGCGATGAGCGTCGCCAATACCGCCACGGTCGCTCCCGTGTTCGCGATGAGGGCCACCGCAAGGTTACCGTTTGCGAGCTTCTCGGCCATGATGCCGGAACCGATGACGGTCGCGGCAAGCAGGAGCGAGCCTAGGCCCTCGGCGGCAATGCGGCGCAGCATGGCTTTCAAGCTATCGTCGGGGATGACTCGCGACCGATTGCACGCAGTTTCTCCTTGAGCGTGAGCTGATCGAGCGAGGCAATCGGGAGTTCGACGAGGAGTTTGATGCGGGTCTCGAGCTCCTTGAATGCCTTTCTGAACGCAAAGACCTTATCGGCATCGGAGCCTTCTGCCGCCGCCGGATCTGCGATCCCCCAGTGCGCGGTCATCGGCTTCCCGGGCCATACGGGGCACACTTCTCCGGCTGCGTTGTCGCAGACGGTGAAGATAAAGTCGAGCGGCGGCGCACCGGGTGCCGCGTATTCATCCCAACTCTTGCTGCGTAAGTTTTCGGTCGGCAGATTCAGGCGCGCCAGAAGCTCGAGCGCCAGCGGGTGCACCTGACCCTTGGGGAAGCTGCCGGCACTGAAGGCCTTGAACCGACCTTTACCGAAGTGGTTCAAGAGCGACTCCGCCAAGATGCTGCGGGCGGAGTTACCCGTGCAGAGGAAGAGCACATTGTAAGGTCGGGCTGCGTTCATTTTGCGCAACAGCTCTCGGCTCCAACGCGCTGCTGAGGCACGCAAGTCGCCGCCTTCTCAACCGGCGTCGCCGAGGCGCCGTGATTGAACACGGCGGTATCCTCGCCATATACGGGGATGGAGCCGAGCGTATGGAAGGTCTCCCAGGCGATCCCCGTGGGATCGGTCACCCAGTACTTGTTCGAGCGCGCATAGCAGCAGGGTTGCTCTTGCTCCGTGAGCATCGCCTCATCGGCGACCTTGAGCTGGCCCTCCATCGCACGAAGTTCCTCATCGCTCTCGACCTGGATCCCCAAGTGATTTACGCCGATGGGTTGCCGCTGCGTCGAGATCGCGAAGTTGACCTTGGGGTCCTCCAGCATCCACTTCGCGTAATCGCTTTTCGTGACCGTGGGAGAGGCACCAAAGAGCTTCTGGTAGAAGAGGATCGAGGCGGGTAGGTCCGTCACACTCACATGCACGTGCAGTCGCTTCACAAGTCACCTTTAAGCTGTTTCACCATGAAGGCCGAGCTTGCGGGGCACAGGCTCGCGTATTCGCGCGTTTCCTGGATCGTTGGAGGGGCCGCATTACGATCCACGCGCGCATAGTCCAGGCGTTTGAAGAAGCCTTCGGCGGTCGTGGTGAGCAAGTACAGGGATTGCACACCTTGGGCGGCCGCATGCTTCTCGGCGTGCTCCACCAAGGATTTCCCGAGCCCTAAGCCTCGGGCTTGGCTCTCGACGGCTAACGATCGCAGTAGAGCCTCGCTCCCGAGGAGCTCAAGCCCGACCACTCCCTGCGGCGCGCCGTCAGAATCTACGTAAACGAAGTGAGCGAGCATCTCGTCTCGAAGGTCCTCGGTCGGGAGCTTCGCGGCCTCAAGGATCGTCACCGCCATCGCCTTCGGGGGATGGGCACGGATGAGAGGCGCCTTTTTCATGCCGCCACCGTGCGTTTCGAAGAAGTTCCGCGTGCAGGTTTGCAGCTCGGTGCGCACTCAGTGCCTCCCACACAGCAGTTCTCGGTGAGATACCCAACCACCCCGTTGATGGCCTCGTAGTCGGCGCTATAGATCAGGTGCCGGCTCTCGCGGCGCTGGTTGATGAGCCCCGCGCGCTGCAGGTTCTGCAGATGGAAGGTCAAGGAAGAGGGCACGAGCTTCAAGCGTGAGCCGATTTGACCCGCCGGCAGCCCCTCGGGGCCGCGCTCGACCAGGAGCTTGAAGATCGCCAGGCGGTGTTCGTGGGCCAAGGCGCCCAGGGCTTCGATAACGGCAGCTGCTTTCATGGCTCTACGATATTTCGACAGATATCGTAATGTCAAGGTGTTCTACAACATAAGGAGCGCAGCCATGTCGATTGCCTCAGTTTTGGAGTACCTGGAAGATGATCGAGACCTCGGGCCGCCGGGCCGAGGTCGTCGTCGTCCCTGCGCTCGATCGGCGCGAGGCGGATGGCAAGTTCACGCCAGCGGAGTTAACGGCTAGGCGCGACGACGGGAGTTGCCGAAGGCTTAAAAGAGCCTGCGCGGCTTGGCGATTCGGTCGCGAATCAGCCTAGCGGCCGCGGGTCATGAAAATAAAACGCCGCCGCCACGGCCTCGCAACGAAAGCGATTTAGTTTAGACAGCGCCCGCCAGGAGTGCGGGAATACCGGTCGTGAGTATCACGACCAGACCGCAGGGAACGGCGAATTGGCTGCGTGTACTTGACCGGCCGCAGCCAATTCGCCAGGCGCAGCTCACGCCGCAGTGGCCTCATGAGTGCTGGTGAAGCAAGCGGCAGCGAATCAGGGTTTGGCGGTCTGTGCGCTCGCTGCGTTTTGTGAAAGAGGCAGCCGCTCGCGCGAACCGTCGGGACACACCTGGTAACAATCGGGATAGCCGGCTCGCGCGGAGCAGCCGTTCGTGGCATCCAGCCATCCGGACTAGACGTGGCAACCCGCCTGTCGCGGAGGATTTGGGGCGCAAGCCGCCAGGATGACGAGCGCCGGGAGAATGGCGAGCAATCGACCCATGAGCATGCCCCTCTTACCACGCCACGCGCGCCACGCGGTCCGCCAGGCGCCACTCAGACTGCGCTTGGATACCTTCAAAATCATACGGATAGCGGAGGCCGGGAACGCGATGGGATGTAGGAAAAGACCTCATCCTCTACCCAGCGGGCTGCCCGTAAGCCCTTGCCTCGACCAGGGCCCACTGGTATAAAGCACGGCTCATCTCGGCGTCCATTCGAAGGTTATCCATGTCGCGAGTCTGCCAGGTCA
>Ga0182030_10007192_pt1 | contig 23307 bp, 18 predicted proteins | sample 812S3MmetaG_FD_121299 | JGI IMG/M metagenome (GOLD analysis project Ga0182030, IMG submission 121299) | Permafrost microbial communities from Stordalen Mire, Sweden - 812S3M metaG (Illumina Assembly) | ecosystem: Environmental > Terrestrial > Soil > Wetlands > Permafrost | place: Sweden...
AGCTCGCGCACGCCTATGCCACGATCGGTGCCGGCGGAATCAAGCGCCCGTTGAGTTTCGAGAAGGTGACCGGCCCGGTGTCCGGCGAACAGGTGCTCGATCCGAAAGTGGCGCACGAGCTCGTGCACATGATGGAACAGGTGGTGGAGAAGGGCGGCACCGCGACGCGTGCCGCGCTGGTGGGCTACCGCGTCTCCGGCAAGACGGGAACCGCCTTCAAATCGATCGCCGGCGGCTATTCCACCGACAAGATCATGGCGATCTTTGCGGGCCTCGTGCCGGCGTCGCATCCGAAGCTCGCGACGGTCGTGGTGATCGACGAGCCGAGCCGCGACGTCAAGCAAATGGGTATATTGGCCCAGGGCGGCTCGGTCGCGGCACCCGTGTTTTCGAGCGTCATGTCCGGTGCACTGCGTCTGATGGACGTGCCGCCGGACGATCTGCAGAATGTGCCGGCGGCGACGCTGGTGCAGGCGAACGAGGCACCCTAGATCATGGCTACCACCGGCGTGTCCCTGATGTGGTTGCTCGACGGCATCGCGACGGTGCGGCAGAACGATGCCCGCGTCGAGGACCTCACGCTCGACAGCCGCATGGTGCGCCCGGGCAGCCTGTTCTTCGCGCTGCGCGGCCTCAGGGCCCATGGCCTCGATTTCGTGGCGGAGGCGGTGGCGCGCGGCGCGAGCGCGGTGCTCTGGGATCCGGCGGAGGCGCGGGGCGTCCATTCGCCGGGCGTCGACATCGACGTCGGTGCGGCATTCGGGGCGCCCGTGGCGGGACTTGGTGCGCTGCTCGGCCGGATCGCGGACCGGTTTTTCGGCTGGCCGTCGTCCCAGATGCGCATCACCGGCATCACCGGCACGAACGGCAAGACCACCTGCGCCTATCTGCTCGCCGAGTGTCTGCAGCGACTGCACGCCGACGCGGCCTACATCGGCACGCTCGGCTGGGGTCGTCCCGGCGCCCTGGAAGCGCCGACACACACGACGCCGGACGTCGTGAATCTGCACCGGCAGCTGTCGAAACTTCGCGCCCAGGGTGTGCGCGACGTGGCGTTGGAGGTGTCCTCGCATGCGCTCGATCAGGGACGCATCGACGGTGTCCAGCTCCACGCCGCGGCCTTCACCAATCTGACCCGCGATCACCTCGACTATCACGTTTCCATGGAGGCGTATGGCGCCGCCAAGGCGCGACTGTTCGCGGTGCCCGACCTCAAACACGTCGTCGTCAACATCGCCGATGACTTCGGACGCGAACTCGCACGCGGGTATTCCGGTCGCGCGCCGCTGACCGCCGTTTGGGTCGGCGCGGGCGCCTCGGGCTGGCTGGCCGACAGTTCCCTGCATGCCGACGAGGTGGTGCTGGACCTCACCGGCATTTGCCTGGCCGTGTCCGGCAGCTTCGGAACCCAGACGGTCAAGACCCGGCTGCTCGGGCGCTTCAATGCGGAAAACGCGGTCGTCGTTCTCGGCTGTCTGACGGCTCTCGGGGTGTCGCTCGCCGAGGCGGCCGCGGCGCTCGCCGGCTGTTCGGCGCCGCCGGGCCGCATGGAAGTGATCGAGGCGGCGGGCCCCCCTGGACCGAAGGCCGTGATCGACTATGCCCACACCCCGGATGCACTCGCGAAGGCGTTGATCGCGCTCAAGGAGCACTGCCGCGGAACCCTGTGGTGCGTGTTCGGTTGCGGCGGCGACCGGGATGCGGGCAAGCGTCCGTTGATGGGCGCGATCGCTGACGAGTGGGCCGACGAGATCATCGTCACCGACGACAACCCCCGGTCAGAGGATCCGGAGACGATCACGAACGGCATCCTCCTGGGTTTCAAGACGCGACGCGCGCGGGTCATTCACGACCGCGGCCAGGCCATCGCGACCGCACTCGGCGAGGCCGCTGCCGGCGATCTGGTGCTGATCGCCGGCAAGGGACACGAGGATTATCAGATCTACGGCGACGTACGCCGCAGTTTCAGCGACCGCGACGCCGCGCTGCGCTCCCTGGGAGTGGCGGCATGAGCGCCGCGGCCGGGATGCAGCGCACCCTCCGCGATGCCGCCCAGGTTCTCGGCGTGCCGTATGGCGGCGGCGACGTTCCCTATGGCGTGGTGTCGACCGACAGCCGTACGCTCGAGCCGGGCGCGTTGTTCGTCGGTCTGCGCGGGCCAAATTTCGATGGCGCCGCTTTCGCAGCCGCCGCGGCGGAGCGCGGGGCCGTCGCCGCGGTGTTGGAGCGGGCCGTGCCCGCCGCGCTGCCCCAGCTCATCGTGCCGGATGCGTTGCAAGCCCTGCAGAAGCTGGCGCATGCATGGCGCACCGGATTCTCGATTCCGATCGTGGCGGTGGGCGGCAGCAACGGCAAGACGACGACCAAGGAAATGACCGCCTCGATCCTGTCACGCATGGGGACGTGCATGGCAACCCACGGCAACCTCAACAATCACATCGGCGTCCCGCTCACGCTGATGCGCCTCACGAGCGCCCACCGCAGCGCCATCATCGAGATGGGCGCGAACCGGATCGGCGACGTCGCGGAACTCGTCAAGCTCGCGCTTCCGACGGTCGGCCTCATCACGAATGCGGGTGCCGAACATCTCGAAGGCTTCGGGGACCTCGACGGCGTGGCCAAGGGCGAGGGCGAGATGGTGGCCTGTCTCGACCCCGGGGCCACGGCGATCATCAACGCGGACGATGCCTACGCCGGCTATTGGCGACGCATCGCCGGCACGCCGCACATCGTCACGTTCGGTGTGAACGCCGCCGCCGACGTCGCGGCACGCGACGCCGTGCATGCCATCGAGGGCGGTGAATTCGCCACCCGCTTCACGCTGGTCTCGCCTGCGGGTGAGCGCCCGATCCTGCTCAAGGCCGGCGGTTCCCACAACATCGTCAACGCGCTTGCCGCGGCGGCGGCCGCGGGCGCCGCGGGCGCCTCGCTCGACGAAATCGCCGCGGGGCTCGCGGATTTTCGTCCCGTCTCCGGGCGGCTGCAGCTGAAGCATGGCCTGCGCGACAGTTCGATCATCGACGATTCGTACAACGCGAATCCGAGCTCGGTGCGCGCGGCGCTCGAGGTGGTGCGAACGCTGGCGGGAACGACGTGGATGGTGCTCGGCGACATGGCGGAACTGGGTGAACACTCCTCGGACAGCCATGCACACATGGGCAGCTATGCGCGGGACTGCGGCGTGAAGCGGCTGTTCGCGCTGGGCGAGCAGAGTTCGCGCGCCGTCGAGACCTTCGGTGCCGGCGGCGAATGGTTCGCGGATGCGGAGTCCCTGATCCGCCGCCTGCAGGCTGAAATCGCACCCGGGGTCACCGTGCTCGTCAAGGGCTCGCGGGTCAACCGCCTGGAGCGGGTGGTGCGCGCACTCACCGGCGGAGCGGTCTGACGATGCTTCTCTACCTCACCGAATACCTCGCCCGGTTCTACTCGGGGTTTCACGTCTTCCAGTATCTGACCCTGCGCGGCATCCTGGCGGCGATGACGGCATTGTCGATGGCGCTTGCCATCGGCCCGCGCATGATCGCGACCCTGGGCCGCTATCAGATCGGCCAGCGCGTCCGCTCCGACGGCCCGCAGACCCATCTGCAGAAATCCGGAACGCCGACCATGGGCGGCGGGTTGATCCTGGTGGCGATGGTGATTTCCACGCTCTTGTGGGCGGACCTGTCCAGCCGCTTCGTATGGATCCTCCTCGGCACGACGCTCGCATTCGGTGCGGTCGGTTTCTACGACGATTATCTGAAACTCGTCGTCGGCAACTCCAAGGGCCTCGCGGCGCGCTACAAGTATTTCGGACAGTCGGTCGTGGCGCTGGTCGCCGCGTTCACGCTGCACGCGCTGCATCAGACCGCCGCGGAGACAACGCTCTACGTGCCGTTCTTCAAGACGGTGGCGGTGCCGATGACGACCGCCGGCTTCGTCGCGTATGCGTATATCGTAATCGTGGGGACGAGCAATGCGGTCAACCTCACCGACGGCCTCGACGGTCTCGCGATCCTGCCCGCCGTGATGGTCGCGACGGCGCTGGGCGTTTTCGCCTATGCGACCGGCAACATCAAGTTCGCCGGCTATCTGCAGATTCCCTACATCAACGGGGTCGGCGAGCTCCTGATTTTCAGCACGGCGCTGACGGGTGCCGGCCTCGGCTTCCTCTGGTTCAACGCCTATCCGGCGGAGGTGTTCATGGGCGATGTGGGCGCGCTGGCGATCGGCGCGGCGCTCGGCACCCTCGCCGTGGTGGTGCGCCAGGAAATCGTGCTGTTCATCATGGGCGGCGTCTTCGTGCTCGAGACGGTGTCCGTGATGCTTCAGGTGGCTTCGTTCAAGCTGCGCGGCAAGCGCATCTTCCGCATGGCGCCGCTGCATCATCACTTCGAACTCAAGGGGTGGGCCGAACCCAAGGTGATCGTGCGCTTCTGGATCATCAGTTTCGTTCTCGTACTGGCGGGTCTCGCGACCCTGAAGATCCGCTGATGACGAGCGTCGTGGTCGGCCTCGGCAAGACGGGTGTCTCCTGCGTGCGCCATCTCGCGCGGCGCGGCCTTCCCGTGAGGGTTACCGATTCGCGCGCCGCTCCGCCCGGCCTGGAGCATCTCGAGTCCCTGGCCGGTTCTCTCGACATCCGGCTCGGCTCCTTCGACCTGTCGCTGCTCGACGGCGCCTCGCAGGTCCTGATGTCCCCCGGCGTGTCGCTGGACGAGCCCATTGCGCGCGCGGCGCGTGCGCGCGGCATCGAGGTGGTGGGCGACATCGAACTGTTCGCGCGCGCCGTGCGCGCCCCCGTGATCGGCATCACCGGCACCAACGGCAAGAGCACGGTCACGACCCTGGTTGCCGCCATGGCGGCGGCCGCGGGCCTGCGTGTTCTGGCGGGCGGCAACCTGGGCGAGCCGGCCCTCGACCTGCTCGAACGACCGGTTCCGGATCTGTACGTGCTCGAATTGTCGAGCTTCCAGCTGCAAACCACCGTCTCGCTCGAGCTCCTCGCGGCGGTGGTGCTGAACGTGACCGCCGACCACATGGACCGCTATGCCACGCTCGCGGACTACGCGCGCGCGAAGGAGCGCATATTCGCAAGGGCGGAGACGCTCGTCATCAACGCGGACGATCCGCTGGTCGCCGCCATGGGCGGGGCGGCGAACCGCTCCGCCCGGCGTGCGCGGCACATCGTGACGTTCTCGACGCAGCGGCCGGATGCCGATTACTCGCTGCTGCGCAGCGGCGGCGCCACGCGGCTCGCGCGGCACGGCGTGCCGCTGCTCGACACCGCCCAGCTGAAGATCAGCGGTCTGCACAATGCGGCGAACGCGCTCGCGGCGCTGGCGCTGGGCGAGGCGGCGGCGCTGCCCATGCCCGCGATGCTCGCAGCGCTCAAGGAATTTCGCGGGCTGCCGCACCGGCTGGCCTGGGTCGCCGACCGGAGCGGTGTGCGCTATGTCGACGACTCGAAAGGCACCAACGTCGGGGCGACCATCGCCGCCATCGGTGGCCTCGCGGGTCCTCTGGTGGTGGTCGCGGGCGGTGACGGCAAGGGTCAGGATTTCACCCCGCTCGCCGCGGCATTCCGCGGCAAGGTCCGTCACACCGTCCTGATCGGCAGGGATGCTCCGGCCCTCGAACAGGCGCTCGCCGGCGTCTGCCCGACGCAGCGGGCGGCAACGATGGAGGAGGCCGTGGCCGCCGCCGCGCAGATCGCGCAATCCGGCGATACGGTGCTGCTGTCGCCCGCGTGCGCGAGCCTCGACATGTTTCGCGACTACGGCCATCGGGGCGCCGTATTCGCGGCGGCGGTCGGCGCTCTTATGGGTGACGCATGATGAACGCCACCACGATGGGCTACGGGGTGAGGGCGCGTGAACGCATGCCGTTCGCCTGGGACCTGGTCACGCTCGGCCTGGTCGCCGCGCTGCTGCTGGTGGGCCTGGTGATGGTCACGTCGGCTTCCATGTCCGTCGCCGCGAAGGAATTCGGCGACCCGTTCTACTTCCTCGAGCGCCAGTTCGGCTTCGGCCTGTGCGGTGTGGCGCTCGCGTGGCTGGTGACGCGGGTGCCCGCGGAAAAATGGGACAGGTACAGCCTTGCGCTGCTGCTGACCGGCCTTGCGCTGCTGCTGTTGGTGTTGATTCCGGGGCTCGGCGCGAAGATCAACGGCGCCCGACGCTGGATGCGCGTCGGGCCGATGAACTTCCAGGTGTCGGAGCTCACCCGGGTGCTGGTTCTCACGTGGGTCTGCAGCTACTGCGTGCGCAAGCGTGCGGAACTCGAGCAAACCTTTGCCGGGCTGATGAAGCCGGTCGGGTTGCTGGGGGTCGCCGGAGTGCTGCTGCTGGCCGAGCCGGATTTCGGCGCGACCACGGTGCTTTTCGCGACGGGGTTTGCGGTGCTGTTCGTGGCAGGCGCGCGGCTGCGCTACGTGCTGATCCTGGTGTCCGCGGTGGCGGCGGTGTTCACCATACTCGCGCTCACGTCGACCTACCGGCTGAAGCGCCTCACGGTGTTCCTGCATCCCTGGGACGACCCGTTCAACAGCGGCTTCCAACTGACCCAGTCCCTGATCGCCATCGGCCGCGGCGGTTGGTTCGGCGTCGGGTTGGGCAGCAGCATTCAAAAGCTGTTCTACCTGCCCGAGGCCCACACCGATTTCATCTTCGCGGTGCTCGCCGAGGAACTGGGTCTCATCGGCGTGATCGGCGTGCTGGCGCTGTTCGTCGCGCTGGTGTGGCGCGCGTTCCAGATCGCCCGCATGGCCTCCCAGGCCGGCCTCAAGTTCCAGTCGTACCTCGCGCTCGCCTTCGGCATGTGGGTGGGCGTGCAGGCCGTCGTCAACATCGGCGTGAACATGGGCGCCTTACCCACCAAGGGGCTCACGCTCCCGCTGCTCAGCTACGGCCGCAGCAGCCTGATCGTCAGCCTCGGATGGTTGGGCGTGCTGCTGCGCATCTATCACGAGGTGAAATGCACGTCCCGCTCGGCGGTGATGCGCGTGCCGGGGGGCGCCCGATGAGTGCGGCGGCCGGCTCCAGACCGGTGGTGATCATGGCGGGCGGCACGGGAGGGCACGTATTCCCCGCGCTGGCGGTTGCCAGGGTGCTGCGCGGACGCGGCGTACCCGTGGTGTGGCTGGGCGTCCCCGGCAGCATGGAGGCGAAGTTGGTGCCGGCCAACGGATTTCCGATCGAGTGGATCAAGGTCAGGGGCATCCGCGGCAAGGGTGCGGCAGCCTGGGTACTCGCGCCGTTCCGCATCCTGGGCGCCGTGCTGCAGGCGGCGGCCGTACTGCGCCGCGTGCGGCCGCGCGCCGTGCTCGGTGCCGGCGGCTATGTCAGCGGACCCGGCGGGATCGCCGCGTGGCTGCTGAACATACCCCTGCTGATCCACGAACAGAACGCCATTCCCGGCCTCACCAACCGGTGGCTCGCGCGTCTGGCAAGCCAGGTGCTGCAGGCCTTTCCGGGGAGTTTCGACGCCGGCGTGCGGGCGCGCACCGTGGGCAACCCGGTGCGCGAGGACATCGCCGCGCTGCCGGAGCCGGCCGCGCGCTTCGCCGGGCGCGCCGGCCGCGCGCGGCTGCTCGTGTTCGGCGGCAGTCTCGGCGCGCAGCGCCTGAACGCCATGGTGCCGAAAGCGCTCTCGCAACTCGATCCCGAGCGCCGACCCGTGGTGCGCCACCAGGCCGGCGAACGGGGCATCGACGCCGCCCGGGCCGCGTACCGGGACGCCTGCGTCGACGCCGAAGTCACCCCGTTCATCGACGACATGGCGGCCGCCTATGCCTGGGCCGACGTCGCGTTGTGCCGGGCCGGTGCGATGACGGTCGCGGAACTCGAGGCGGTGGGGCTCGGGGCGCTGCTCATTCCCCTGCCGATCGCCACCGACGATCACCAGACCCGGAACGCGGAGGCCCTGGTGGACCTCGGCGCCGGCCGCGTGCTCCAGGAGCGCGACATGACCGCGGATTCCCTGTGCGCCTGCATCGCGGATCTCACGGCCGATCGCGGCCGCATGCTCAAGATGGCCGAGGCGGCGCGTGCCGCCCGGGTGGTCGATGCCGCCTTCCAGGTGGCCGACTTGTGCGCGGCGGCGGGAGCGGCGGCATGAGCGAAGGCCTTTCCCAGAGCTTCATCGGCACCATGACCGACCGGATGCGCCGCATCCACGTGATTCACCTGGTGGGAATCGGCGGCAGCGGCATGAGCGGGATCGCCGAGGTGCTGCTCAACTTAGGTTACGAAGTGCAGGGCTCCGATCTCAGGATGAACGCCGTGACGCAGCGGCTCGAGCGGCTGGGCGCGCGGATCTTCATCGGGCACGCCGCCGGGCAGCTCGGCAACGCCGACGTGGTGGTGGTGTCGAGCGCCGTCAACCGGGCGAATCCGGAGGTCGCGGCGGCGCTGGCGAAGCGGATCCCGGTGGTGCCGCGCGCCGAAATGCTGGGCGAACTCATGCGCTTCCGTTATTCGGTGGCGGTCGCCGGCACGCACGGCAAGACGACCACCACGAGCCTGGTGGCGAGCGTGCTCGCCGAAGGAGGACTCGATCCGACCTTCGTCATCGGCGGGCGGCTGAAGAGCTCGGACAGCAACGCACGGCTCGGTGCGGGCCGCTACCTGGTCGCCGAGGCCGACGAAAGCGACGCGTCCTTCATGCACCTGCAGCCGATGATAGCCATCGTCACGAACATCGACAACGATCATCTCGCCACTCACGACGGCGACTTTTCCCGGCTGCGGCAGAGCTTCGTCGACTTCCTGCACAACCTTCCCTTCTACGGACTGGCCGTGCTGTGCGCGGATGACGCCTGCGTGCAGGGCATCCTCGAGTCGGTGGGCCGGCCATTCGTCACCTACGGGTTCGCCGAGGGCACGGACATCCGGGCGGTCAACGTGGTGCGCGACGGCCTGCAATCGCGTTTCGACGCGCTGCGCGGCGGCCACCCGCCGCTCGCCGTGACGATCAATCTGCCCGGACGCCACAACGTCCTCAATGCACTGGCCGCCATCGCCGTGGCCACGGAGCTCGGCATCGACGACGCGCACATCCAGCGGGCGCTCGCGAACTTTCAAGGCATCGACCGCCGTCTGCAGCAGCTCGGCGACATCCACTGGTCCGGCGGCAACGCGCTCGTCGTCGACGACTACGGGCATCATCCGACGGAGGTGGCGGCGACCGTCGACGCCGTGCGCCAGGGCTGGCCGTCGCGGCGGCTGGTCCTCGTCTTTCAACCCCACCGCTACACCCGGACGAGGGATCTGCTGGACGATTTCGGCCGGGTGCTCGGCGAGTGCGACGCGCTGTTCGTGACCGAGGTGTATGCCGCCGGCGAGCAGCCCATCGCGGGCGCGGACGGGCGTGCGATCTGCCGTGCCGTGCGCTCGCGCGGCCTGATCGAGCCGGTGTTCGTCGAGCACGTCGAGGATCTGGCGGAGTCGCTGCGCGGCGTCCTGCGCGACGGGGACGTCGTGCTCACCATGGGCGCCGGCAACATCGGGACGGTGGCGCAGGAATTGAAAATCCGCCTCGCGGCGGGAGCGGGCAAGTGATGGCGCCGGACTTTGCCGCCCGGGTGCTCCACGACGTGCCCATGTCGAGGCACACGTCCTGGCACGCCGGCGGCCCGGCCGATCTTTTCTTCACGCCGCGCGACGCGGACGACCTCTCGCGTTTTCTCCAACAGCTGCCGGCGCACACGCCGCTTCTGTGGATCGGCCTCGGCAGCAACCTCCTGGTGCGCGACGGCGGCGTGCGCGGGGCCGTCGTGTCGACCCAGGGTGCACTCGGCGCCCTCGAACGTGAAGGCCTCACCCGCGTCTATGCCGAGGCGGGGGTGCCGTGCGCGCGCATCGCGCGACAGTGCGTCAAGTGGCGCATCGGTCCTGCGGAGTTCTTCGCCGGCATTCCGGGCACGCTGGGCGGTGCGCTCGCGATGAACGCCGGGGCGTGGGGCGGCGAGACCTGGAACCGCGTCATCGAGGTCGAGGTGCTGGACCGCCGCGGCGCACGCCACACGCGCACCCCGGCCGACTACCGCATTTCCTACCGCCACGTCGCGGGTCCGGCGGACGAGTGGTTCATCGCCGCCCGCATGGAGTTCGAGCCCAGGCCAGACGCCAGCGAGGAGGTGATCAAAGAACTGCTCGAGCGGCGCAAGCGCACCCAACCGATCGGCGAATGGAGCTGCGGCTCCGTGTTCATCAATCCCCCCGGCGATCATGCAGCGCGTCTGATCGAGAGCGCGGGCCTCAAAGGTTTTCGTATCGGCGATGCGGCGGTCTCGGAAAAACATGCCAATTTCATCATCAACCGCGGCGCCGCCCGGGCCGCCGACATCGAGTCCCTGATCTTGCACGTGCAGCGCACCGTCAGCCGGGTCCATCACATCGACCTCAAGACCGAAGTTCGCATTGTCGGAGAAACCGCATGAGCAGACTCGTACTCCAAAACGCCCACCGCGCGGGCACCGCGGCCGAATTCGGCAAGGTTGCCGTACTGCTCGGCGGCGACTCCTCCGAGCGCGACATCTCGCTGCTGTCCGGCAACGCGGTGCTCGCCGCCCTGCAGCGGCGCGGCGTCGATGCGCATGCGTTCGACCCGAGGGACCGGCCCGTGCAGGAGCTGGCGACGGAGCAATTTGCGCGGGCGTGGATCGCGCTGCATGGACCGGGCGGAGAGGACGGCGTGATGCAGGGTGCGCTCGAATGGCTCGGCATCCCGTACACCGGCAGCGGCGTGCTCGCCTCGGCGCTCACCATGGACAAGCTGAAGACCAAGCGGGTGGTGGTGGGTGCGGGCTACGCCGCGCCCGAGTATGCCGTGTTGTCGAGCCCGGCGGATCTGCCCGGCGCGCTCAAGTCGATCGGTCTGCCGCTCATGGTCAAGCCCGCCTCCCAGGGGTCGAGCGTCGGCATCACGAAGGTGAAGTCGGCGGCGCAGTTCGACCGGGCCTATGCGGAGGCCCGCGCCGTCGACCCCATCGTGTTCGCCGAACGCTTCATCACCGGCGACGAGTACACGGTGGGCGTGCTCACGGACCAGGGGCTGCCGTCGATCCGCATCGAGCCCGCGACGGAGTTCTACGACTACGAGGCCAAGTATTTTCGCAACGACACGAAGTACCACTGCCCGAGCGGACTCGAGCGCGCGGCCGAGGCCGAGTTGCAGGCGGCAGCGCTCGCGGCCTTCCGCGTCACCGACTGCCACGGCTGGGGCCGCGTCGATTTCATGCGTGAGAAGGACACCGGCAAGTTCTATTTCATCGAGATCAACACGACGCCCGGGATGACCGACCACAGCCTGGTGCCCATGGCAGCTCGCCAGGCGGGCATCGACTTCGAGGAGCTGGTATGGCGCGTGCTCGAGACCAGTTTCGTGAGGGCGCGCAAATGAACCTGCAATGGCTCATCCGCCGCAACCGCTTCAAGGCCAAGGCCAAGCCCGAGAATAAAACCCGCAGCTGGCCCAAATTTTTGACCGAGTGGCGCAGGTACGCACGGCGCGCGGCGATCGCGGTCGCGGTCGTGGGGTCACTCGCCGCCGTGACCTGGCTGCTCGACCGCCCGATCCGCGTGATCTCGATGGACGGCAGCTTTCAGCGCGTCACCCCCGGGCAGATCGAAAAGGCGGTGGCGCCGTTCACGGGGGAGGGATTCCTGTCGGCGGATCTCGACCGAATCCAGCGCGCGGTGGAGTCGGTGCCCTGGGTCGATCACGCCCAGGTGCAGCGCCGCTTTCCGAACAGCCTGCACGTCGCCGTGGTCGAGGAGACCGCCGCGGCGCGCTGGGGCGAGTCCGGCCTGCTCAACACGCGCGGCCAGCTGTTCGTCCGCGAGGCCAGCCACGTGCCGGCGGAACTGCCCCGCCTGAGCGGACCGGAGGGCACGGAGACCCTGGTCGCCCAGCGCTATCTCGCGACGCAGGGGCGGATGCTCGAGGCGGGAATGCGCATCGCCGCGCTCCGTCTCGACGAACGCGGTGCCTGGGAGCTGGATCTCGACAGCGGCGTGACGGTGCGCCTCGGGCGGCGCGACGTCGACGAGCGGCTGGATCGCTTCATCCGCACCGCCTCGCAGGTGATCGCGCACCGCCTGAGCGACATCACTTACGTGGACATGCGCTATTCGAACGGCTTCGCCATCGGCTGGCGCGGCCAGCCGGCGCCGGCGTCGAGCCCGCTCAAACGTTCCGACGACTCCGACGCTTAAAGGTTAAGACCATTCATGGCCAAACGTTCTGATCGCAATCTGGTGGTGGGGCTCGACATCGGCACGAGCAAGGTCGTGGCCATCGTGGGAGAAATCAAGTCCGACGGAGTCCTCGAAATCATCGGCATCGGCACTCATCCATCGCGGGGCCTGAAGAAGGGCGTCGTGGTCAACATCGAGTCGACCGTCCAGTCGATCCAGCGCGCGGTCGAGGAGGCGGAACTCATGGCCGGCTGCGAGATCCACTCCGTGTACGCGGGCATCGCCGGCAGCCACGTGCGCAGCCTCAATTCGCACGGCATCGTCGCGATCAAGGACAAGGAAGTGGTCCAGGGGGACGTCGAGCGGGTGATCGACGCCGCCAAGGCGGTCGCCATACCGGCCGACCAGAAGATCCTGCACGTGCTGCCGCAGGAATACATCATCGATTCGCAGGAGGGCATCCGCGATCCGATCGGCATGTCAGGCGTGCGTCTCGAGGCGAAGGTGCACATCGTCACCGGCGCCGACAGCGCCGCGCAGAACATCGTCAAGTGCGTGCAGCGCTGCGGGCTCGCCGTGGACGACATCGTGCTGGAACAGCTCGCCTCGAGTTATGCCGTGCTCACCGAGGACGAAAAGGACCTCGGGGTGTGCGTCGTGGACATCGGCGGGGGCACGACCGACATCGCGGTGTTCGGCGGTGGCGCGATCCGGCACACGGCCGTCATCCCGATCGCGGGCGACCAGGTGACGAACGACATCGCGGTGTCGATGCGCACGCCGACGCAGTACGCGGAGGACATCAAGATCAAGTACGCGTGCGCGCTTTCGCAGCTCGCCAACCCCGACGAGACCATCGAGGTGCCGAGCGTGGGCGACCGGCCGCCCCGGCGACTGGCGCGCCAGACGCTGGCGGAGATCGTGGAGCCCCGCTACGAGGAGTTGTTCGGCCTGATTCGCGACGAGCTGCGCCGCGCCGGGCTCGAGGAGGCCGTCGCCACCGGCATCGTCCTGACGGGCGGCAGCTCCAAGATGGAGGGCGCCGTCGAACTCGCCGAGGAGGTGTTCCACATGCCGGTGCGGCTCGGCGTGCCGCAGTACGTCAGCGGCCTCGTCGACGTGGTCAGCAATCCGATCCATGCCACGGGCGTAGGGCTGCTGCTGTATGCGAAGAGCACGCTGGATGTACGGCGTACCGAGGTGCCGCTCCTGGGCGGCGGCATGAAGTCGATATTCGAGCGAATGAAGACCTGGTTTCAGGGCAATTTTTGACAACACAATGTCTGACAATGAAGGAGAACTGGAATGTTTGAACTGATGGACTCTTACAGTCAAAGCGCGGTCATCAAGGTGATCGGCGTCGGCGGCGGCGGCGGCAACGCGGTCGCCCACATGGTGCAAGCGGGCCTCGAGGGGGTCGAATTCATCTGCATCAACACCGATGCGCAGGCCCTCAAGCACGGCAAGGTGCGCACGGCCCTGCAGATCGGCTGCAACATCACGAAGGGCCTCGGTGCCGGAGCGGATCCGGAGGTCGGCCGCCAGGCGGCGATGGAGGATCGCGACCGCATCATCGAACTCATCGAAGGCTGCGACATGCTGTTCATCACGGCCGGCATGGGCGGCGGCACCGGCACCGGCGCCGCGCCGGTGGTCGCGCAGGTCGCGAAGGAGCTCGGCATACTGACCGTCGCGGTGGTCACGAAGCCGTTCGAGATGGAGGGCAACAAGCGGTCCCGCGTCGCCGAACAGGGCATGGTGGAGCTTTCCAAATACGTCGATTCGCTGATCACCATTCCGAACCAGAAGCTGCTGGCGGTGCTGGGCAGTTCAACGACGCTGCTGGATGCGTTCAAGGCTGCGAACACGGTGCTCCAGGGAGCCGTGCAGGGCATCGCCGAACTCATCACCCGGCCCGGCCTCATCAACGTCGACTTCGCCGACGTGCGCACCGTGATGTCCGAGACGGGCATGGCCATGATGGGATCCGGCGCCGCCGCCGGCGAAGACCGCGCCCGCGAGGCCGCCGAGGCCGCCATCTCGAGCCCGCTGCTCGAGGACATCAACCTGGCCGGAGCGCAGGGCATCCTGGTGAACGTCACGGCCGGCATGGACCTGTCGATCGGCGAGTTCCAGGAAGTGGGCAACGTCATCAAGCAGTTCGCGTCCGACGATGCGACGGTGGTGGTGGGCACGGTGATCGACCCCGAGATGGCCAATCAGATCCGCGTGACCGTGGTGGCCACGGGACTCGGCAAGCCGGTGGTGCGCGCTGCGGCACCGCAACCGGCCTCGGCTCTCGCGCCGCCGCCGACCATGCGGGTGGTCCGCCAGAAGTCGCCGATGGCGCCGACGGACTATGCGATGCTGGACCGGCCGACGGTGCAACGGCAACGCGCGGTGGGCGATGGCTTGCGGGCCGAAGTCGAATCGGAGGATTTGCTGGATATTCCGGCTTTCCTGCGCCGACAGGCGGATTGACGTTTCGGCGGAGGTTCAGACATTCCAATTTGGCGCTCGCGCAGCGGTTCCATGGGGCCGCCGCGAGCGCCCGTTTGAACGTCTTTTGTTTGAACTTTTTCCGATTTTCGGCTTGCCTCGACCCTGTGGTACCTTTGTCGCCGCAATCAACTGTTTTGGTAGTCTGGTTTCATGTTGAATCAAAGAACTCTGAAGAACTCGATCCGCGCGACGGGGGTGGGTCTGCATACCGGCAAGAAGGTCCTGATGACCCTTCGGCCCGCCCAGCCGGACACGGGAATCGTCTTCCGCCGCACCGATCTTAAGGACCCGGTGGACATCAAGGCCCACGCCACGAACGTCGGCGACACCACGATGGGCACCACGCTGCACGTGGGTGACGTCAGGATATCCACGGTCGAGCATCTGCTCTCGGCCCTCGCGGGCCTGGGGATCGACAACGCTCTCGTCGAGGTGAGCTCGGGCGAAGTGCCTATCATGGACGGCAGCGCAGGACCCTTCGTGTTCCTGCTGCAATCGGCCGGCATCGAGGAACAGAAGGCGCCGAAGCGCTTCATCCGCATCCTGGAGAGCCTCCAGGTCGACGACGGCGACAAGTGGGCGCGCTTCGACCCGTACAACGGTTTCAAGGTCAATTTCGAGATCGAATTCAACCATCCGATCTTCAAGAAGCATTCGCAGGTTGCGTCGATGGATTTTTCGACGACGTCCTTTTTGCGCGAGGTCAGCCGTGCGCGAACGTTCGGTTTCATGCGCGATCTGGAGAGCCTGCGTTCGCGCAACCTCGCCCTCGGCGGCAACATGGACAATGCCATCGTGCTCGACGACTATCGTGTGCTCAACGAGGACGGCTTGCGCTACGAGGACGAGTTCGTGAAGCACAAGATCCTCGACGCCATCGGCGATCTTTATCTGCTCGGCCACAGCCTGATCGGCGAATTCAGCGGGTACAAGTCCGGGCACTCGCTCAACAACCGGCTTCTGCGCGAGCTCATCGCGACGCAGAGCGCCTGGCGCGAGGTGATCTTCGACAGCCTGAAGGACGCGCCCATCTCCTACGTCGAGGCCGCCGCGGCCCGCGCATAGTCACGAGCGGTGCAGGCGGCGATGCGCGCGCGCCATCGCCCACAGGCATAGCACGAGCAGCAGCGGTATCGCCGCGCCGATCGTGAGATCCGGATCGACGTGCAGCCCCCGCGCCTTCAGCGCCTTCGTGCCATAACCCACCAGGCCCGCAAGGTAATACACGATGGCGACCACCGAGAGACCCTCGACGGTCCGCTGCAGCCGGAACTGCATTTCCGCGCGCCGGTCCATGGTTGCCAGCAGCTGCAAATTCTGGCGTTCGCGGACGATGTCGACTCGCGTCGAGAGCAGCGACGACGCCTGCGTCACGCGCTCCGACAGGGCGTCGAGGCGGCGCGCGAGGCTCGCACAGGTGGCCGCCGCGGGGGTGAAGCGGCGCTGCATGAACTCCGCGATCGGCTGGATGCCGGGCAACCGGCTTTCGCGCAGTTCCCCGATGCGAGTGGTCACGAGGTCGTGATAGGCGCGGCAGGCATTGAAGCGGAACTGGGTGGCGGACACCACGCTCTGCACCGAGGCTGCGAGCCGTGTGAGCTGCTGCAGCAGCGCGTCGTCGTCGGCGCCCGGCTGGGTCATCTCCTCCGTCAACGCCGCCAGCGCGGACTCCATCGCTGCAATCTGCGGCGCCTGTTGCCGGGCGATCGGCAGCGCCAGCATCGCCATCATCCGGTAGGCCTCGATCTCGAACAGCCGCTGGAGCATGCGTCCGGCCTGCCGCGACGTGAGGTTCCGGTTCAGCAACAGGAAGCGCTCGAAGCCGCTGCCGTCGATCTTGAAGTCGGTGTACGCAAAGCCTGCGCCGCCGCCGATCTCCGAACCGACCACCACGTTGCCGCCGAAAAAATCGGTCAAAAACACCGTGTCGGGCGGACTCCCCGCGTCCGGTATGAGCTTGCCGTGGGCGGCGAAAACCGTCGCGCCCGGCACGGCGCCGAGCCAACCGGGCGGCAGGCGGTCGATGGCGGGCTCCCCGTAGGGCGAGGGGCTCAAGCCCGCGATGGTGAACATGTAATCGGAGAACTCCCCGTGGCGCTCCCACTTAAACCGCAGCGCGCCAAGATCGGCGGCGAAATGACTGGCATCGGCGCCAGGAGGCGCCAGGCCAAAGGCGTCGCAGAGTTCGGCAAGATGCATCCTCTCGCGCTCCCGGTCGGCCAAGTCGATCAGCACCGCGAGGTAGGTGGCGCGCGCCGGCGTGTCGATCGTTTCCGGCGGCCGCGCATGCACCTCGTCGGCGAGAATCCTGCGATGCACGTGATCCGGAGGCAGCGGATTCACGGTGATGGGTCCAGCTTCCGTCATGGACGACTCCGTCAGCGACTGCGAAACCTGCATCTTTACACGCCCGCCGTCGGGCCGCAGCGGTAGAGGCGGCGGGGCGCCGCTCCCGGGAAGGCCGGCACTACGGCGAGGGGTTCGGGTCCGAGCCGTAAGGGAGTGACGAGAAATGCGAATTCTCCGGTGAGACACACTCCAATGAGCTGTTCGCGGGAGAGTCGCAGACCCGTGGCGCCGGCATCCCAGGACATGAAAGTGTCGGCGGGCACGGAGGAGTTGAGTGCCTGCGCCCGTCGCTCGAGCTCCAGGCTGGCGGGTCGGGAGAACACCAGGCCCGAGGTTTGCAGCACCGACAAGTAGCTCGGACGGCCCAACAGCACCCAGGTTTCTACGGGAGAGTCGGGCGCGAACACCTCGGCACCGATGGGAATGAGGTCGCGCAGCGGCGCGAGCGCCGCGGCTTGCTCGGGTGGATACTCGCGCAACGTCCACACGTGCCAGGAAAACGGCAACAGCACGGCGCACGCCGCCGCCGCGAGCGCGGCAAGGCCCGGCAGCACGATCCGGCGGCGACGAGCGTCGCCCGACAGCCAGCATCCGAGGGCGATCGCGGCGAGCGGTGCGGCGCCGTCCCGCGCGAAACTTTGCGTGCGGCGCAGCCACCACGGAAGCGTCGGATCCGCGTAATGGGCGTCGGTGAATTCGAGGTTCGACGCCACACGCCAGGCGACGGCGATGACGAGCAGCGCACAGGCCCCCCACAGGAGGAGCCGGGCTTCGGCGGGTTTGAGCCTGGACATACCGGACAGAGCCACCAGCGCCGCCGCCGCCGCGGCGGCGAGCGCAAACGCGTTCGGACCGAAAATCCACGCGCACAGCAGCAGCAGCGCGGTCGTGCGGCCCGCCCCGTGCGTGCGCCAGAGCGTGCGCAGGATCCCCGGGAGAAGCACCGCGGAGGTGACGGTGCCGAGCCACTGCCAACGCCAGGGCTGCAGTTGGGCATAGAGCACGAGGTGCAGGCCGTCGACCGCGAGTGCCGTGAGCGCGAGTCCCCCGGCCATCGTGACGAGGGAAGCCTCCGCGAGGGCGCGGGCGCGTGCCCCCTCGAGCGACACGCGAGCGATCAGCAGCGTGACCGCGCAGACCGCGACACCCGCCCAGTCGTCCAGTTGCCAATGCGCCAGGAACAGGTAGGGGCTGCGGCGTTCGATCAGCGACAGCCAGACGGCATCGAAGCGGCCCCCGATCGCACCGAGAGCCAACAGAGTCACGCCGGCTCCGACCAAGAGCAGCAATGGCGCCCGGCGGGGAGGCCGCCGGGTCCATTCCATCCAGAGGAGCGCGGCGATGCCGGCGGCCGCCATGATGGGATGGAGCAGTGCGGAGGCGGTCACGAGCAGCACGGCAACCCATCGCCGGCCCTGGAGGGCGGCGGCGAGTGCGAAGAGGCTCAAGGCCTGGGAGGCCATGCGGGGTGTCAGAAATCCCTCGAGGCAATAGAAAATCCGGTCGGCGCCATAGCCTCCGGGCACCGCCAGCAGCACGGCCGCCCCCAGGGCGGCGGGGATGCCGGGCGCGACCGCGCGCGCCACGGCCCATGCTCCGGCCACCAACGCGACCTGCGAGACGAAGGTGAGCGTCGCGGCCGCCCCCTCGATTCCCAGCCAACCGGAAAGCGTCGCGTAAAGCGGACTGAACAGCGTGAAGCGGTCCTGGGAGCCGAACCTCAAGAACACGTCGTGCGCGAGAAAGGCCGGATCGTGGTGCGCCAGGGCCTGCAGCGTGTACAGGCCTGAATCATGAAAAAGGCCGAGATACCCATGCGACAGGCACCAGATGGCCAGGCAGGACAATCCCAAAACCCCCTGGGCGAGACGGGTCAGCCAGGGCTCCGGGGAGGCGGCGGCACCACTTTGATGCGCACGGACTTGATCTCGACCCCGAGCGTTGCTCCCACCCGCATGCGCAGGGTATCGGTCACGTAGCGCAGTCGGCTTGCCCAGGACGCGCCCACCACACCGATGGTCAGTCGGCCGTCCTCGATGCCGGCGCTCACCACGGTTTGCGCGAGCGGCGGCGGCAAAGCGGCGCAGACGTGGTCGAGGGTCGCACTGCGGGCGTCCGACCGCGACTTCAAATCAGTCAGTCGGCGGCCGCCTGCGCGGATCAACTCACTGATACTCTTGGGTTTTTGCATGGTGTCCGGCATTCTCGGGGAGGAATTGTATGGAAAAAGCGTGCTTAAATTCCTTGTCTTGAGTCACCTTATTCTGCATAGTTTACCCCCTTTGATCCCCTGGCCTTGGACGTGTCCGCTGTCCAGGCACTGGAGCGAACGCCCTATATGAATGTCATTTTCGTCGGCCGAAAAACAGGCCGGGTCAAACAGGTCGATCTGCGGCATCCTCTGGTGGTCGCGGCCGCACTCGCGCTGGTCGTTTGCATCGTCGGAGGCGCATTTTCGGTCGGAGTCGGCCTTGGCGCGCGTCAGCATGTCGTCAACCCCATTGATCAGCTGGGCAGCTGGTCCGCCGATCTTCTGCGCCAAAAGGCGCAGATCGAGGACGTGCGCCGCGTGCTGCAGGAGAAGGTGAACGCCCTGGCGATGCGGGTCGGGCAGATGAATGCCAACGTGATCCGCCTGGACGCGTTGGGTAAGCGATTGACTCGCATGGCAAATTTGAATGACGGCGAGTTCGATTTCGGCAACCCGCCGGCGCTCGGCGGAGCCGAAGGCGCCGACGGGCAGCCGGCCCAGATTCCCAATCTCACCGCCATGGTCGACGACCTGCAGAATCAGCTTTCGACGCGCGAGCAGCAGTTGGGCGTGCTGGAAAACCTGATCCTGACGCGGGAGCTCAACAAGCAGGTCTATCCGGAAGGTTCGCCGGTCGAAACGGGGTTCATCTCGTCGTATTTCGGCACCCGTGCGGATCCGTTCACCGGTTATTCGGCGGTGCATAAAGGCATCGACTTTGCCGGGCCGCAGGGCACGAAGGTGTCGGCGGTGGCGGCGGGCCTGGTGACATTCGCCGGTGAGCGTGCAGGCTTCGGCGAGATGGTCGAGATCAATCACGGGAACGGCCTGGCGACCCGGTACTGCCACAACGAAAAACTGCTCGTGAAACAGGGCGACATGGTGCGCAAGGGCCAGGAAGTGTCGCTGATGGGTTCGACGGGTCATTCGACCGGCCCCCACCTGCATTTCGAGGTCCTGAAGAACGGCACCCAGGTCGATCCGCTGCGCTTCATCGGCGAGGACCGCTAGGCCCGTCGGGCGATCTCCCCGGGAGTGTGGCCGAAGCAGCGTGCGCCTTGCGGGCCGGCACCCGGGCTTGCGTACCCCCAAACGAAACAAATTCCCGGCCATGGGGTCTACCGATACAATACCCAGTTTCCTTAAGGACTCCCCCGCGTGTGGAAGCTTCTGACTCAGATTTTCGGCAGCCGTAACCAACGAATCGTCAAAGAGTTGAGCCGCATGGTCGCGGCAATCAACGGGTTCGAGTCCGGCGTGAGCGCGCTCAAGGACGAGCAATTCCCGGAGAAAACCCGCGAACTGAAGGCGCGATTCGCGGCGGGCACCCCGCTCGACGACCTGGTGCCGGAGGCCTTTGCGCTGGTGCGGGAGGCGTCACGGCGCAAGCTCGGTTTGCGCCATTTCGACGTGCAACTCATCGGCGGCCTCGCCCTGCACAACGGCAAGATCGCCGAGATGCGCACCGGCGAGGGCAAGACCCTGATGGCGACCCTGCCGGCCTATTTGAACGCTCTCAGCGGCGACGGCGTCCATGTCGTCACGGTCAACGAATACCTGGCGCAGCGCGATTCGGACTGGATGGCGCCGGTGTTCCGCTTCCTCGGCCTTGAGGTCGGCGTCATCAAGAATGCGCAATCGTCGGACGAAAAGCGCGCCGCCTATGCGTGTGACATCACCTACGGCACGAACAACGAGTTCGGATTCGATTATCTGCGCGACAATCTCGCGTTCCGGCTGGAGGACCGCACGCAGCGCAAGCTGTCGTTCGCCATCATCGACGAAGTGGACTCGATCCTGATCGACGAGGCGCGTACGCCGCTCATCATCTCCGGTCCCGCCGAGGAGAGCACCGAGCTGTACATCAAGATCAACACGCTGATCCCGCGGTTGGTCCGCCAGAAGGACGAGAACGGGCCCGGGGACTACGCAGTCGACGAAAAGACGAAGCAGGCGACGCTCACCGAGGACGGGCATCAGAAGGTCGAGGAGATGATGGCGGAGATCGGGCTCCTGCGCGACGGCGAGAGCCTGTACGACGCCACCAACATCCGCCTCATGCACCACCTGAACGCGGCGCTGCGCGCGCATGCGCTCTACAAGCGCGACGTGGAATACCTCGTGCGGCAGGGCGAGGTCATCATCGTCGACGAATTCACCGGCCGCACGATGCAGGGGCGGCGCTGGTCCGACGGCCTGCATCAGGCCGTGGAGGCGAAGGAGGGCGTGAAGGTCCGTGAGGAGAATCAGACGGTGGCGTCGATCACCTTCCAGAATTTCTTCAGGCTGTACACGAAGCTGTCGGGCATGACCGGCACCGCTGACACGGAAGCCTTCGAATTCCAGCAGATCTACGGACTCGAAGTGGTCGTGATCCCGACCCACAAGCCGATGATCCGCCAGGATAAGTCGGATCTGGTGTTTCTCTCGGAGCACGACAAGTTCCAGGCCATTCTCGAGGACATCCAGGATTGCGTGAAGCGCGGCCAGCCGGTGCTGGTCGGCACGACGTCGATCGAAACCTCCGAGCGGCTGGCCAAGCTTCTGGCGGGGGCGAAGATTCCGCATGAGGTGTTGAATGCCAAACAGCACGAGCGCGAGGCGCACATCGTCGCGGAGGCGGGCCGGCCGGGTGCGATCACGATCGCCACCAACATGGCCGGACGCGGCACCGACATCGTCCTGGGCGGGCACCTGCAGTCGCAGCTCGACGCCGCCGGCACCCAGACGGAGGCTGAAGTCAGCGAGGTGCGGGACGATTGGCGCAAGCGGCACGAACAGGTGCTCGCCGCCGGCGGTCTGCACATCATCGGCACCGAGCGCCACGAGTCGCGGCGCATCGACAACCAGCTGCGCGGCCGTTCCGGACGCCAGGGCGATCCGGGTTCCAGCCGGTTTTACCTGTCGCTCGAGGACAATCTCATGCGCATCTTCGGCGATCCGACGCGCATGAAGGCATTGATGACCCGGGTGGGCATGAAGGCGGGCGAGGCCATCGAGAGCGGCATGCTGACGCGGCAGATCGAGCGCGCCCAGCGGCGGGTCGAGCAGCACAACTTCGATGCGCGCAAACAGCTGCTGGAATACGACGACGTGGCGAACGATCAGCGGCGCGTGATCTATCAGCAGCGCACCGACCTGATGAGCGCCGAGAACGTGGCGGAGGCCGTGAAGGGCATCCGCGAGGACGTGGTGTCCCAGCTCGTCGACCAGTACGTTCCGGGCGGCGCGCCCGAGGAGCAATGGGACGCCCCGGGGTTGGCGCAGGCCATCGAACGCGACTTCGGTCCGGCGCTGCCGGTGGTGGATTGGGTGAAGGCCGAAGAGGCGGGCGACGGCTCGATCCTCAAGACCAAGATCCGCACGGCCCTCGAGGAGGCCTACCTGCAGAAGGAAACCAACGTCGGACCGCCGGTGATGCGCTACATCGAGAAGGAGATCATGCTGCGCACCCTCGATCAACATTGGCGCGAGCATCTGGCCGCCATGGATTACATGCGGCAGGGCATTTTCCTGCGCAGCTACGCGCAGAAGAATCCGAAGCAGGAATACAAGCGCGAGGCTTTCGAACTGTTTTCGGCGATGCTCGACCGCATCAAGTTCGACACCGTCACCACGGTATCCAAGATCCAGGTCCGCAGCCAGGATGAGATCGAGCGCGAGGAGCTCGAACGGCAGCAGCGGCTGGCGCGGGCGCTGCAACTGCAGCATGCCGACGCCATCTCGCCCATCCAGGCGGGACCGGCGTTCGACGAGGGTCCCGGCGGCCGTGGCGGCCCGGGCGATCCGTCGGGTCCGGCGGGCTTCGGACCGGGCGGCGGCTCACTGGAGGCGGACCCGGGGGTGGCCGGATCGGTCGCGACCCCGTTCGTGCGCGAGCTGCCGAAGGTCGGGCGCAACGAATTGTGTCCCTGCGGCTCGGGCAAGAAGTACAAGCACTGTCACGGCGCCCTGCAGCAGGCCAGCGGTTAGCGGATTCCATGCCGCCGGCGGGCTGCATCCATGTCGTTGCCGGCGCGGTGACGG
>Ga0182030_10007193_pt1 | contig 23303 bp, 25 predicted proteins | sample 812S3MmetaG_FD_121299 | JGI IMG/M metagenome (GOLD analysis project Ga0182030, IMG submission 121299) | Permafrost microbial communities from Stordalen Mire, Sweden - 812S3M metaG (Illumina Assembly) | ecosystem: Environmental > Terrestrial > Soil > Wetlands > Permafrost | place: Sweden...
CGAACGGCAGCTTTGCGCCACAAGCGGCCATCAGCAGCTGATAGGCTCACTGCTCTTTGCTGATCAGTCCGTGAACTGGATCCGTTTGTCGCAATTTCCCCCGAGCCAAATATTCCAGTTGCCGCTTTCAATTCACTTTTGGAACGCCCGCCTGGCCGTCGGAATAATCGGGAAAATCGATTTGGTGGGCGATGCGGGAGCGAAAGCCGGGATTGCTGGCGCATAACTTGTCCATCCGGTCGCCGTAGTCGGCCAGGATCACGACGAGATCCTCACGCTGCGATTCCATCACCTGCAACAGAATCTCGATCGCCTCCTGCCCGTAGTCGCGCTCATTGTCGGGTCAGTGCAGGCAGTAAGCCTCGTCGATGAACAGCACGCCGCCCATCGCCTTCTTGAGTATCTCCTTGGTCTTGGGCGCGGTGGGACCGATATACTGTCCGACCAGTTCATCCCGCGTCACGGACACCACCTGGCCGCGGCGCACGAAGCCAAGTTTGTACAGGATGCTGGCGATCCGCAGCGCCACGGTGGTCTTGCCGGTGCCGGGATTGCCGGTGAACGACATGTGCAGCGTGGGCACCTCCGAGGTCAGGTTCATGCGCTTTCGGATCCGCTCGATCAGCAACAGCGAAGCGATTTCGCGGATCCGAGTCTTGACCGGCTTCAGCCCGATCAATTCGCGGTCGAGCTGGGTCGAGTACCTCGCCGATGCCGACCTCGTTGAATTCGCGACCAGATTCGGCCGGTTCGGGCGGCGGTGGCTTGCCCCGCCTTGCAAAGCAAGGGACGAAAATTGCACGGACGTATCAGGCAACGGGGCTCAACATCGTCGCTCGATCTTATAGAGCCCGACATTCAGGGCACCGATTTCGAAGCCCAGCCGGCAGTAAGCCAGATAATACTCCCACATCCGCTTAAACCGGTCATCAAACCCAAGTGCCTTGATCGACGGCCACGCTCCCTGAAACCGTCGATGCCACTCGGCGAGCGTGCGGGCATAACTGTCGCCGAAGAATTCCGACGAGACGAGCCGCAATCCTGCCTTCGCTACCAGTTGTTCTAGGATTTCCCTCGTCGGCAGCATGCCGCCCGGAAAAATATAACGCTGGATGAACTCCGGCCGGCGACGATAGCTTTCAAAGCGGCTCTGGTCGATCGTGATCACCTGAAGAACGGCGGCGCCCTGCGGATTGAGCCTCTGCCGGAGGCTTGCAAAAAAGGTAGGCCAGTAGGCCTCGCCGACGGCTTCCAGCATCTCGATCGACACCACCCGGTCGTAGGTGCCGCCTGCGTCGCGATAGTCCTGCAGCCTGAGGTCCGATTTGCCTGCCAACCCGCGCTGGGCCAGCTGTTGTCGCGCATAGGCGAGTTGCTCGGTCGACAGCGTCAACCCCGTTACATGGCAGCCGGTACGCTCGATGATGCGCCCGGCAAGCCCGCCCCAGCCGCAGCCAATTTCCAGAATCTGCTCACCACCGGCCAACCCAAGTAGATCGATCGCGCGGTCGAGTTTGCTTTGCTGGGCATCCTCGAGGGTTTGGTCCGACGACGAATAGATCGCAGACGAATACGTCATGCTGGAATCGAGCCAAAATTGATAGAAATCGTTACCGAGATCGTAATGGGCCGCGATGTTCCGCCGGCTGCCGCGCCTCGTGTTGCGGTTCAATGCATGGCGGAATTTCGTCAACGGCTGAGGCGGCTTCAGGCCCTCAAATGAGGCCGAGTCGTTTGAACGACTCCCCGCCGCACTCAGGAACGAGTAGATATTTGGCGTCGACCATTCGCCCGCCAGATATCCCTCGGCGAAACCGAGATCTCCGCTCATCAGCAGCCGCAACATGCATTTCCAACGATGAAGAGTGACATGCGTTTGTTCACCCGCTCGCTTGCCTCCGATCAGGAAACGCCGGCCCGCGGGCGTCTGCAGCAGGATCTCGCCGCAGTCGATCTTGCGAAGCATGCGCTGCATGAACGACGCGAGCAGCGCACGCGACGTCTGGGTCCTCACCGTGTCGACCGATACAGGGACGGTCTGCTCACTCTCAGTAGACATTGGAATCGATCCGATGTTTCGACGTGTTGACTTCAAGAGTTGCGCTGCGCAATGACCGGCTGCGCAATCGCATCCCCTTGAGCCACAGACGTAGCGCTTCCCAGTGGATCGCCAGAGTGACTTTTGCTGTAATCAGCGGGATCGAAAAAAACAAAGTGAGCAACGCGCCGTCGGTCAATTCCCGGCGTGCCGCGGCAAGACAAGCGTGCAGGACGCGTTGGCCGCCCTTACTGGCATTGATGCCGAGCGCGACGCGTTCCGCCGGCGCGCTCAACCGAAAATCGTAGGCCAGATCCATGTCCATGAATGGAGAAACGTAAAAGACCTTGCGTGAGTTTTGCCGTATCTCGTCGACTTTTGGCTTAACGGAACACACGTATGAGTGGCGTTCGCCGAATGTGTTGTGAACCTCGTAAATGATTGCGGCGAGTTCTCCGCAGGGCCGATGGCAGAAATAAATGCTGATCGGATTGAAACTGTAACCGAGTGTCCGCGGCATGCAGAGTAGCCGGATCGGGCCGCTCGCGATATCGATCCCGGCTTCCGACAGGCGCCGTTCAGCCTGAACGCGAAGCGGAGTCGCACTGCCGTCACCCTGGTCGGTCTCATGCAGTGCGAACAGATTGAAGCGGTTATGAGAGAATAGTCGAAGCCGCGCCGTCAATATTGGCAACTCATCGAGGTCGATGAGCAGCCAGAAGGCGCGGTAGCGGAATTGATGCACGGTCGGCCGCAGCCGCCGATGCATCACGGCGCCGACATAGAGGGCCGACTGGGGGGTCATCCCTGTAGCTCCGGCGTCGTCTCGCGTGGAACTTCACGTCCCAGCATGATTCGCCCGGATTCGTTCGGCACGTTCCAGGGGCGCCGCAGCCCGCCCAACTGTTCCGCGACGGCGAGGCCAGCCTGCAGTCCGTCCTCATGAAAGCCCGCGCCGAAATGAGCCCCGCAGAACCAGACGTTACCCTTTCCCTGCAGCGACCACAGCGCGCGCTGCGCCGATATCGCCGCGGTATCGAAAATCGGATGATCGTATATCTCGCTGTGATGCAGCGTGCCGGCGCGTGGCGGCCGCGACGGATTGAGTGTGAGAAATAGCGGTGAGGTGTCCGGGATGTTTTGAAGGCGGTTCATCCAGTATGTGACGCCGACCGCATCGACGGGCGCATCGCGTGAGCCGATATAATTCCAGCTCGACCAGGCCGCACGGCGTTTCGGCATAAAACCGGGATCCGAGTGCAGCACCGCCAGATTGCGGCTGTAGCGGAATGCGCCGAGCAGTTCAGTCTCCTCCGAGGAAGGATCGGCGATGGCCGCCAGGGCCTGATTGGCATGCGTCGCCATGATGACATGGTCAAAGCGGCTCGATCCGCCGCGCGAGTCCGTTAACACGACGCCATCGGCGATACGCTGTACCGTGACGACGCCTGTGTCGAGTTTGATCCGATCGGCAAAGGACTGAATCAATCGTTTTAAATAGACGATGCTGCCGCCAGCCACGGTTTCCCATGGCGGGCGTTGCGTAAGCTGCAGCAGGCCATGATTACGCTGGAAGCGGATGAACGTCGCGACAGGAAACGACAGGATTTCACTCGGGGTTGCCGACCAGATCGCGCTCGCCATCGGCAGTAGATGGTCGTCACGAAATGCCTCTCCATAACCGCCAGATACGAGATAATCGCCGAGGCTGACGGTTTCGTCCATTAACCGGTCTGCATCCCGCGTCGCCTGCCTGTAGAATTTCACGAGGTCGCGCAGCATCGACAGAAAACGCGGATGGAACAGGTTGCGCGCCTGTGCGAACAGGCCCGACAGGCCGGTACCGGAATATTCCAGGCCGCCGTTATCGAGCGATACGGCAAGCGACATATCGGAGACCCGGGTGGGAACTTCGAGGCGCTCGAACAGCGCGGTCAGATTTGGATAGGCGCTGCGATTGAACACGATAAAGCCGGTATCGACCGGAATCTCGCGCCCGCCAACCGACGCAATGACGGTATTGGAATGACCTCCAATCCGCTCGGATTTCTCGTACACCGTCACGTCATGATACGGACTCAGCAGCCATGCCGCTGACAGACCAGAAATTCCGGTTCCGACGACTGCGACTTTCAATCGGGCACTATCTCGCACCAGGGCTACTCCAACCAGTGCCTAGGCCCGCCTTGAGGGTCGGCACATCAGTCAAAACGAACCGAATGCCGGTTTGGATCACCTCCGGTGATCCAAACCGGGGGATCCCGCGTTTCACAGCTATGCAAATGCTTGTACGATATCCCCCGTGTACCGGCGCTCTGGCCAGTTCCCCGGCAATCCGGTACCCACGTCCCACATTTGTTGGTGGCTGGGAGCGTTCGCGCGGCATGTTGAATGAGACACCCAACGACGCAAGGCCAGATGCTGCCCGGTGGTCCGCCTTGATCCACGCCGTGGCGACGCGTGGGGATCGCGAGGCATTCGCCAAGTTGTTCGAATATTTTGCGCCCCGGATAAAATCCTTCATGCGGCGATCCGGCGCCAACGAACAAAGTGCCGATGAACTCGCGCAGGAAGCCCTGCTGGCGGTGTGGTCCAAGGCGAAACTGTTCGATCCCAGGAGTGCCGGGGCCGCGGCCTGGATTTTCACGATTGCCCGCAATCTGCGCATCGACGCGCTCCGCCGTGAAAAGCGCATCGGCGTCGACTACACGGTCGGGATCGACCCGGAGTTTCACGTCGACGATGGACCGCAGCCGGATGCGGGTTTGGCCTCGTCGCAGATGGAATCGCGGGTCCGCGAAGCGCTGGCCGTTTTGACCGAGGATCAACAGCGAGTGATCGAATTGTCCTTCTTTGAGGAGAAGGCTCATCCGGAAATTGCGCAAACGCTTCGTATCCCGCTTGGGACGGTAAAGTCGCGACTGCGGCTGGCAATGAACAAGCTGCGCGTGCTGCTGGGTGACTTCTCATGACAATCCATCACCATCCACCGGATGAACTGTTGACGGCGTTTGCGGCCGGCGTGCTGGACCTCGGCCAACATGTCGCCGTGACGACCCACCTCGTCGGATGCCCGCATTGCCGCGCGATGGCGCGCGCGATGGAACATGTCGGCGGCGCCATGCTCGCAGGCCTATCGCCGACGGAGATGTCTGCAGGAGCGCTCGCCGTTGTCGAGGCGCGATTGGGCGACGTCATGCTTGCGGCCGCGGCAAAGCCGGCGCCGGGCGGTGCGGAACTCGCCGACGTGCCCGGTTTGCCGCACTTCGTGCGCGATTTCCCGGCCGGTTCATGGCAATGGATCGCGCCGAAGGTACATTTGCGTCCCATTCAACTGCCCGAGAGGAGCGAGACGCGGGTTTTTCTTTTGAAATCGCGGTCGGGCACGAAAATGATCGAGCACACCCATACCGGCTTTGAGATGACCTGCGTATTGTCGGGAAGTTTCACCCATGCCGGAGGACATTTCGGGCCAGGCGACTTCGATCTCGGTGATGGCGCGGTCGATCACGAGATCATGGTCGACTCGTCGGAGGACTGCATTTGTCTGATCGCGATGCGGGGCGACCTCAAATTGAATGGTATCATTGGCCGTATATTGCAGCCTCTCATCCGCATGTGATTTCGGCAGCAGCCGCGGCCGCGTTCCATCCGAAGGAGGACATGCCATGAACCCGCTCCAGTTGGCTTGCCTCGCCGCGGCAATGGGAATTGCGCTGTCAACGATCATGGCGGCCGCCTGGCAAGTGCAACGGCGCACAGGTCATACCGGCTGGATAGATGTGTGCTGGACCTTTGGAACCGGTATCGTCGCGGCATTCTGCAGCCTTGCGCCGCTCCCGACAGATCACTGGCCAGGCGCCCGGCAGTTCATGGTCGCGGCCCTGGTCGCGCTTTGGTCGCTGCGTCTGGGCGGGCATATCCTGTTGCGCACCCGTGAAGCCGGCGACGATCCGCGTTACCGGGAATTGATCAGGCAATGGGGCTCCCGGGCAAACCTGCGGATGTTCCTGCAATTGCAGTCACAGGCAGCGGTCGGCCTGATCCTGGCGCTGTCGATCGCGCTCGCAGCGCACAATCCGCGACCAGGTCTCGGTTTAGCTGACTTCCTCGGGTTGGCGCTGCTGGTCGGCGCGCTTGCCGGCGAGGCCGCGGCGGACCGGCAACTACGCAGCTTCAAATCCGATCCCGCCAATCGTGGGCGGATATGTGAGGCCGGACTATGGAGCCTGTCACGCCATCCGAACTACTTCTTCGAATGGCTGTGCTGGTTGGCTTATCCGCTAATCGCGATCGACCTGTCGGGCCACAATCCCCTCGGCTGGCTGGCATTGGCGGCGCCTGCCTGCATGTACTGGGTGCTGGTGCATGTATCCGGCATTCCACCGCTGGAGGAGCACATGCTGCGCTCGCGCGGCGCACAATTTCGCGCCCTCCAGGCACGCATACGGCCATTTTTTCCCTTCCCCAAAACCTAGGCCGGACATCAGGCCGTTAGCCTGGTGGTCAGCCAGAAGCCCGCTGTCGCAGCGATCGCGCCGAGCAGCGTTCCCCAACCCGTATCGATCAGGGTGAGTTGCGTGGTCCAGTTCCGCAGCGTTGCCTGGTTCGTGAGATCGTAGGTCATGTAGGTGAAAAAGCCGAGCAGTGCGCCGCCAAGCATCGCGTGCGCGAGGCTTCCGGACTTCACTGCGGGAAGGATGGCGAAGATCACCAGCCCGACAGGATAAATCAGATAGAACGCGATCCCTGCCGGCAAGTTGACGTCTGTAAGCATGATGTCGTGCAGAGTTGGGCGATACAATCGGCTCGCCATGGTTCCGAGCCACGCCATGTCGCAGAGAACGAAGACCACAAGCGTCGAAAGATAAGCGATGAGGTAAGTCATATTCTAATGCTCGATGTTGGACCAGCGCCGGCTGATCGGTCGGATTTAACGGTCGCATGATTGTAACGAAGCAAATGCACGTCTGGATCACGACCGAGTTCGGCTCGGGATCCAATCAACGCTTGATGAGAGAGTACCCTGACGCCAGCCCCGATCCGCACGCTGCGGAAGCAAACGGAAAGCCGGCCCACCCCCCGCCTATGCCCGGCACCCGCGAAAAGCGAGCGATTTCCCCTTATCGCAAGCGAGGCAACGGGATTCTTCTTCGATGTAGAACTGACGGACGGCGGACGCCGTCAGGCACGTTTACTGCCCGATGGCCGAACCACCAATCAAAGCGCGGTCTGGGCCTCGCCGCTGCAGCTTCAGAGCACGTCACGACGCACCGGAACCGCCCGCCACGATCCGCTCATTCAGTTTCTGATCGACGATCTCGACCGTGCGATCGATCTCGGCATTGGACAGGCCCAGCTGATGCGAAATCAGTTTCACCAAGAGATCGACTCGCTCGATGAAGGGCGCTCCACTGGCGACCGCACGGGCCGCGGAAGAGGGTTTCAGCAGGCTTTCGGCAGCCTTGGCATATTTTTCGAAGGGCACCTGGTCGCTCCCGTCGGCACCGATACGACGGGCGATGGCGTCGATGTCTTCGTAGATCGAGCGCGACAGTTTTAGATCGCCGTGTACGGCGTCGCGGATCGATTGCGGCTCGTGCAGCGTGATACAGCGATAATTCCCGGTCAGCAGCATCGACCATTTCGCCAGCGGCACGAACAGCGAATCGAACACCTTGAGTTTTACGGGAACGTCCAGCCCATCGAGTTTCACAGCGTCGATATCCGCTTCCAGCTCGCGAAGCAGCTGGTTGTGTTTTTCGTCCGCAAAGGCCGCCGCCTTGAAATTGGTCGGCAGGCCGACATGAAGCACATTGGCCGCCTCTTCCGGCGGACGGAACGCCTGCGGATCGGGCGAGCAGAGCGACACCAGTCCCGGCTTGAACCGTTCCCAAACCTGAGCATTGGTATAGGCCTCATCGAGGTCCATTTCCGCCAGCGCCGGGATTCGCTTGAGATAGGGCAGCGGCGGCATGTTCATGATCGAAAGACACGGCAGATCAGCGGCGGCGATCTTGATCATCAGAACCCGGATCGTATGGTTGGCGTATTGCGGCTCCTGCATCGCAAGGCCAACCAGATCGTAACGGGAGAGGTCGACATTGGCCGGCGTGGTGGCGTCCAGCTTCCCCGGCTGATTGCGCGAGAAGACCGCCCGGTGCGTCGCTTCGTCGCGCAGTTTGATGCGAACTTCGGTGCCGTCGCGGTTGATGAGTTCGGCGGTCTTGTCGCGGCAAACCAGGGTCACGTTATGACCCGCCATCAAAAGCTTGGTCGCCAGCAATGAGCCATACGAGGCTCCAAGGATCAGAATGTTGCGCGCCATACTCTCTCTTCCACAGATCGTGCCAGATTGTTCAAACAAAAATCCCAGTGCTTCACGCAATCGTTCTTGTCCCTCAAGACCGATCAAGTTTCCCTTTGGCTATTTTTAGACATTGAGTGATATGAGAACACCCGGCTCGCCAGCACATCCGATGCCTCCAGCGACATGATGTCGTCAGCGGTCAGCACGCGATCGAGATCGGCGACGAGACGGTTGGCCTGGCGCAGCCGCATACGGTCGAGTGCGTTACGGATTGAACGGGCATTGGAAAACAGCGGCTGGGTTTTACGCAATTCGACGTAGCGGACAAACGCTTGCTGCGCGTCGGGGCTGAACCTGTAGTTCATGTCGTGCAGCATAATTTCCGCGATCGCCAGCAACTCGTCGTCGGAATAGTCGGGAAAATCGATGTGATGGGCGATGCGGGAGCGAAAGCCGGGATTACTCGCAAAGAACTTGCCCATGCGATCGCCGTAGCCGGCCAGGATGACCACCAGATCCTCGCGCTGCGATTCCATCACCTGCAACAGGATCTCGATCGCTTCCTGGCCGTAGTCGCGCTCATTGTCGGGCCGGTGCAGGTAATAGGCCTCGTCGATGAACAGCACGCCGCCCATGGCCTTCTTGAGTATCTCCTTGGTTTTCGGCGCGGTGTGGCCGATATACTGCCCGACCAGCTCATCGCGCGTTACCGACACCACCTGGCCGCGGCGTACGAAGCCAAGCTTGTGCAGGATGCTGGCGATCCGCAGCGCCACCGTGGTCTTGCCGGTGCCGGGATTGCCGGTGAACGACATATGCAGCGTAGGCACCTCCGAAGTCAGGTTCATGCGCTTGCGGATACGTTCGATCAGCAGCAGCGAGGCGATCTCCCGAATGCGGGTCTTGACCGGCTTCAGCCCGATCAATTCACGATCGAGCTGGTCGAGCACCTCGCCGATCCCGACCTCGTCGAATTCGCGGCGCAGGTCGATCCGCTCATGCGACGGCGCCTCGTCGGCGCCGTGCGGGCCGGCTTGCGCGTTCATTTGCCACCATAGCGGCCGCCCTCGGGACGATCGACCGCATAGGACTTCGTGGTGTAGCGGATGTTGCGGCCTTCGGCTTCATGCCGCTCGAGCCGGAAGCCGGGCTCGTCCTTCGGCCGGTTGACGATGAACGACAGCCGCACCGACTCCCAGCCGTGGCTGGAATCGAAGGCCGACATCCGGATGTAGCGATCGCCATAAACCTTGCGGCATTCCTTCAATTCCATCAGTACGCCGGCGGCATCGCGAAAATCGAACATCGGCAGACCCCACATCTCCCAGAAAGTGTTGCGGGGATGCGGATCGTCGGTGAATTCGATATTCACGGCCCAGCCCTGGGCCAGACAATACTGGACCTGGCTGGAGATCTGCTCGTCGGTGAGGTCGGGCAGGAACGAAAAACAACCTTGGGTGACGCGCATGGTCCTGCTCCTTACATCGAAACGCTGGGGGTGTGGGCGTAGTCGGGCATGTCGGTGGATTCGTAGTTGAAGGTGACGTTCTTCCAGACCTCCAGCGCCGATTTCAGCGGCGTGCAGGTTTGTGCTGCCTTCGCCAGAATCTCGGGCCCCTCGTGCAGGTAGTCGCGGCCCTCGTTGCGCGCGAGGATCATGGCTTCCAGCGCCACCCGGTTGGCGGTGGCGCCGGCCTGAATGCCCATGGGATGGCCGATGGTGCCGCCGCCGAACTGCAGCACCACGTCCTCGCCGAGATGGTCGAGCAACTGGTGCATCTGGCCGGCATGAATGCCGCCCGATGCCACCGGCATCATCTTGTTGAGGCTGGCCCAGTTCTGGTCGAAGAACACACCGTGCTCGAGTTTGGCCGGGTTGAAGTCCTCGCGGCAAATATCGTAGTAGCCGCGCGTGGTCGCGGGATCCCCTTCCAGCTTGCCGACCACGGTGCCGGCGTGGATATGATCGACGCCGGCCAGACGCATCCATTTGGCGATCACGCGGAACGAAACGCCATGGCTGCGCTGCCGGGTATAGGTAGAGTGGCCGGCGCGGTGCAGATGCAGGATCATGTCGTTGCGGCGCGCCCATTTCGCCATCGACTGAATCGCGGTGTAGCCGATCACCAGGTCGATCATGATGATGATCGAGCCGAGTTCTTTGGCGAATTCGGCGCGCTCGTACATGTCCTCCATGGTGCCGGCGGTGACGTTGAGATAGGTGCCCTTGATTTCACCCGACGCGGCTTGCGCCTTGTTGACGGCCTCCATGCAATAGAGAAAGCGCTCGCGCCAGTGCATGAACGGCTGCGAGTTGATGTTCTCGTCGTCCTTGGTGAAGTCGAGCCCGCCCTTGAGCGCCTCGTAGACCACGCGGCCGTAATTGCGGCCGGAGAGACCGAGCTTCGGTTTCACGGTGGCTCCAAGCAGCGGACGGCCGAACTTGTCCATCCGCTCGCGTTCGACCACGATGCCGGTCGCCGGGCCCTGGAACGTCTTTACATAAGCTACCGGCAGCCGCATGTCCTCGAGCCGCAGCGCCTTCAGCGGCTTGAAGCCGAACACATTGCCGATGATCGAGGCTGAGAGATTGGCGATCGAACCGTTCTCGAACAGATCGAGATCGTAGGCGATGTAGGCGAAATACTGTCCCGGGGAATTTGGAACCGGGTCGACGCGATAACATTTGGCGCGGTACTTTTCCGCCGCGGTCAAGCGATCGGTCCACACCACCGTCCAGGTCGCGGTCGAGGATTCGCCGGCCACCGCGGCGGCCGCCTCGATCGGATCGACCCCGTCCTGCGGCGTCACCCGGAACAGCGCGATGATGTCGGTGTCCTTGGGCGTGTAATCGGGCTCCCAGTAACCCATCTTCTTGTATTCCATCACGCCGGATTTGTAGCGATCCTTGCCGCGGACGGTCATCGATAGCTCATTCATGGTCATTCTCCTTGAGGTGCGGCTCGGGGCAATACAAAGCAGTCAATCATTCGGCGGCGTCAGCCATGCCGCTGATACGGGGGTCGAGCGAACCCGAGCGATAGCGTTTCGCCATCTCCGGTAGCGGGATCACCTTGATTTTCGCGGCGTTACCCGCGGTGCCGAATTGCTCGAAGCGTTCGCGGCAAAGTTCGCGCATCGCATCCATCGCAGGCTTCAAAAACTTGCGCGGATCGAATTCGCTTTTGCTCTGGCTCGCGATCTTGCGGAACGCCGCGGTCATCGCCAGCCGGCAGTCGGTGTCGATATTGACCTTGCGCACGCCGTGCCTGATGCCGCGCACGATCTCTTCGACCGGCACACCCCATGTCTGCGGCATCTCACCGCCGAACCGATTGAATATATCCTGCAAGGGCTGCGGGACCGACGACGAGCCGTGCATCACCAGATGTGTGTTGGGCAGACGCCGGTGGATTTCCTCGACAACCCTCATGGCGAGAATGTCGCCGTCCGGCTTGCGGGAGAATTTGTAGGCGCCATGCGAGGTGCCCATTGCAATGGCCAGCGCATCGACCTTGGTAGCGCGGACGAAATCGACCGCCTGGTCCGGATCGGTCAGCAACTGGTCATGACTGACCTTTCCCTCGACGCCGTGGCCGTCCTCCTGTTCGCCGCCGCCATGTTCCAGCGACCCCAGCACGCCCAGCTCGCCTTCTACCGATGCGCCGATCCAATGCGCCATCTCGACCACGCGACGCGTGATATCGACGTTGTAGTGATAGTCCGCCGGCGTCTTGGCGTCGGCCTTGAGCGATCCGTCCATCATGACCGACGTAAAGCCGTGCTTGATGGCGGTGGCGCAGGTCGCCTCCTCGTTGCCGTGGTCCTGATGCAGGCAGAGCGGGATCTGCGGATAGATCTCCTCCAGCGCGTCGATCATTTTCGACAGCATGATGTCGTTGGCGTAGCTGCGCGCGCCGCGCGAAGCCTGGATGATCACGGGCGCATCGACCGCTGCCGCCGCCTCCATGATGGCGAGGCCCTGCTCCATATTGTTGATGTTGAATGCCGGCACGCCATAGTCGTGTTCGGCGGCATGATCCAGCAACTGCCTCAGCGTAATTCGTGCCATCAAAACCTCCGTGTATTTCCCTGTTGCGTGCGAGGCGTCATGCGTGGGTCGCCGCCATTCTCGACCGCGCCATGCAACGCAGCGCTGACGTGGCGACGGCCTCCGCGGTAATGCCGAATTCGCGATAGAGCACCTCTGCCGGCGCGGACGCGCCAAAGCCTGTCATGCCAACGAATTCGCCGTTGTCGCCGAGCCAGCGCGCCCAATCGCCTTCAACGGCGGCCTCTACGCCGATTTTCGGAACCCGCCCGAGAATCCCGGCCTGATATTTGCGGGATTGCCGGCGAAACAAATCGAAACATGGAGCCGAAACGACCGCGGCGCGGACGTTGTCTTCCGCAAGCAGCCTTGCGGCCTTTAGCGCGACCGATACTTCGGAGCCCGTGGCGATCAGGGTGACGTCGCGACCGCCCTCCGGTTCGACCACCACATAGGCGCCGAGCGCGACAAGATTTTCGCCACTGCCGGTTTCTCGAAACGTCGGCAGCGCCTGCCGCGACAGACACAGCATCGATGGATTGGCATCTGCCCGCAACGCACAATCCCAGGCCTCGGCGGTTTCCACAGCGTCGCCGGGACGGAACACCAGCAGATCGGGAATCGCCCGCAACGCGGCGAGATGCTCGACCGGCTGATGGGTGGGGCCGTCTTCGCCTAACCCGATGGAGTCATGGGTCATCACATGGATGACCCTGATCCGCATCAGCGCCGCCAGCCTGATCGCGGGCCGGCTGTAGTCGGCGAAGGTAAGAAAAGTTCCGCCATAAGGGATGAAGCCGCCATGCAAAGCGATGCCGTTCATGGCGGCCGCCATCGCATGCTCGCGAACGCCGTAATGGACATAGCTGCCGGCGAAGCTACCGGGCTGAACCGGCTGATGCGTTTTGGCGCGGGTCAGGTTCGAATGGGTGAGGTCGGCCGAGCCGCCGAGCAGATTCGGTAATGCTTCGGCAATCGCATCGATCACCAGCTGCGAGGCCTGCCTTGTAGCGATGGCGGGCCGCTCGGCGCCGAACCGGGCCCGAAGCCGGTGCATCGCGGCGGCGTAGCCACATGGCAAATGCCGGTTCAGCGCGTCGTGAAACGCCGAGCGGGCGAGTGTGTTGAGGCGCTTGGTGCGCTCGATCCAGGCGCGGCGGGCGGCCTGCCCGCGCGCGCCGATCCTGCGCCAGCGCCCAAGCACAGCTTCGGGAATCTGGAACGGCGGATGCGGCCAATCCAGCGCGGCGCGAGTTTCGGCGGCTTCTTCGGCGCCAAGCGGCGCGCCATGCGCCTTTTCGGTGCCTTGCCGGTTCGGGGCCCCGTACCCGATCAGCGTGCGGCACGCGATCAACGAAGGACGTTCGCTGTTGCGGGCCTGCTCGATCGCCGCGGCGATGGCTTCGGGATCGTGCCCGTCGATCCGGCCAGCCGACCAACCCGAAGCCCTGAATCGCGTCAACTGGTCGTCCGAACAGGACAGGGACGTCGCACCGTCGATCGAAATCTCGTTGTCGTCGAACAGGACAATCAGCTTCGAAAGGCGCAGATGCCCCGCCAGCGAAATCGCCTCGTGGCTGAGACCCTCCATCAGGCAGCCGTCGCCGGCGATGACGTAGGTGTAATGGTCGACGAAATCGTCGCCGAAGCGCGCGTTTAGCAGGCGCTCGGCGAGCGCCATGCCGACCGCCGTCGCAATACCCTGACCGAGCGGTCCGGTGGTGGTCTCCACGCCCGGTGTATGACCGTATTCCGGATGCCCGGGCGTCTTCGATCCCCACTGCCTGAATGCCCTAAGTTCGTCCAATGTCACGCCCTCGTATCCGGTCAGGTAGAGCAGCGCGTACAGCAGCATCGAACCGTGACCGGCGGACAGCACAAAACGATCGCGGTCCGGCCACGCCGGATCGGCCGGATCAAATTTGAGGAACCGCGAAAACAGCACGGTGGCGACGTCGGCCATCCCCATCGGCATGCCCGGATGTCCCGATTTGGCTTTCTCGACGGCATCCACGGCCAGAAAGCGAATCGCATTGGCCATTTCCGCGTGGGAAACGTCCGCACGATCGCCAACCGAAGGGAGAGCGTGAAGACTCATACCGTGCGCCTCTTTCGTTCCATCAGTTGCAGGATCAGCGGGGTAAGGATCAGTTGCATGGCCAGATCGAGTTTCGATCCATGAATCACGATCGAATTGGCCCGCGACATGAAGCTGTTCGGGATCATCGAAAGCAGGTACGGAAAATCGATGCCGCGCGGATTCTTCAGCCGGATCACCACCATCGATTCGTCCGGCGTCGGGATCCAGCGCGCGATGAACGGGTTTGACGTGTCAACGGTCGGCACGCGCTGGAAGTTGATGTCGGTCTCGGCGAATTGCGGACAGATGTAGTTCACATAATCCGGCATCCGGCGCAGGATGGTGTCGGTCACCGCCTCCTGGCTGTAGCCGCGATCCCTGCGGTCGCGGTGCAGCTTCTGGATCCACTCCAGATTGATCACGGGCACTACCCCGATCTTGAGATCGGCATGCTGCGCAATGTTGACCTTGTCGGTCACGACCGCGCCATGCAGGCCCTCGTAGAACAACAGATCGGAATTCTCCGGCAATGAACCCCATACGGTAAAGGTGCCGGGCTCTGCGCCGTAAAGCTTGGCCTCGTCGTCGTCGTGGACGTAATGGCGGGTGGTGCCGGTGCCGGATTCGCCGTAGTCGCGAAACAACTGCTCCAGTTCCTCGAACAGATTGGTCTCAGGGCTGAAATGGCTGAAATGCTTGTTGCCGCGCTCGGCCTCCTCCGCCATTCGCGTCCGCATATCGACGCGGTTGTAGCGATGAAAGGCGTCTCCCTCGATATAGGCTGCCGCCACCTTTTCGCGGCGGAAGATGTTTTCAAAGGTTCGTTTCACCGACGTCGTGCCGGCGCCCGATGAACCCGTGATCGATATGATGGGATGACTGCGCGACATGATGATTGTCCGTCAGCGAAACAGGCCGCGCCGCGCAAACAACGGCGCGTCGCTATTGTCGAACATCGGCTCGATGCCCTCATGAATGGCGGCGACGTCACGCACGCCGCGCACCGAACCCATGATCAGCGGCACGCGCTGGTGCGGCGTCTTGGCCCCGAGTTCCAGAATGCGCCGCCGCCCGGTGCTGGCGGCGCCCCCGGCCCATTCCATGATCAGCGCCATCGGATGGGCCTCATAAAGCAGCCGCAGCCGGCCTTCGCGATAGCCGGGCCGGGCGTCGGCCGGATACAGAAACACGCCGCCACGCACCAGGATGCGAAGCGCTTCGGCGACCAGCGAGCCGATCCACCGCATATTGAAGTCGGCACCGCGGTCGCCGTTAGTGCCGGCCAGGCATTCGTCGATGTAGGCGCGGACGGGTCCGTGCCAGTGCCTGCGATTGGAGGCGTTGATGGCGAATTCCGGCGTATCTGGTGCTACTCGAACGCCTTGCTGGACCAGCACGAATTGCCGGCTGCGCCGGTCGAGAATGAAAATGTCGACGCGGCCGCCGAGTGCGAGCACCAGCGTGGTCTGCGGGCCGTAGACCACAAATCCCGCGGCGCATTGCGCGGTTCCGGGCTCGAAGAACGTCGAAAGAATATCGTTTCCGCGCGGCCGGATCGAAAAAATGGTTCCGACCGAGATATTGTTTTCCAGGTTGGCGGATCCATCGAGCGGATCGATCGCGACGCAAAGCCAGGCTGAGGGATCAATGGTTTCGGGAAGTGCCACCTCCTCCGACAGCACGGCCGCGACCGGGGCGTTACGCAGCGCGCGCCGCATCATGTCGTCGGCCAGGAGATCGACATCCTTTTGCTGATCGCCATCTGGATTGGTAGTCCCGCCACCCTGCCCGGTGATGCCGGCCAGCGGTCCGTCTGCGATCACTCCGGCCAGATCGATCGCAGCGGCGGCTATTGCCTCCACCACCTCTCCGATAGCGGCGGCCTGCGGCGTTGGGGTCGTTGCCTGATCGAGCTGCGAACGCAGACTCACGCGCTCGTCCATGGCCGTCTCCCTGCGCTCTCTGCGAAGCGCTCCCGATGCGTTTGCCGATCGGCAATCCGCGCCCGCCAAGGAAGCGCAGTTTGCCGAATTAGTGAAATCTTGATATCTTTTGAGGGAGCAAAGTTTTTCTTATAAAGGATCATCGATGCCGGGCCGTTTTTCGCGCGAATTGACCATCCGTCAGTTGCGGGCACTGGCTGCCGTCGGCAAACACCGCTCCGTTACCGCCGCCGGCAAGCAACTGCATCTGACGCAGCCCGCCGTCACGCTTCAGCTTCGAAACCTGCAGGCGCTCGCAGGGCTGTCCCTGATCCAGCGCACCGGCGACGGAATGCAGCTGACCGACGCCGGCCGTGAGGTACTGGCGCTCACTGAACGCATCGAGGCGGCTATCGCTTCCTGCGAAACCTCGCTCGATATGATCGCCGGCAAAACCGCGGGGCGGATTTCGATCGGCGCCGTCAGTACCGCGAAATATTTCGTGCCGTTCGCCATTTCCGGATTTTCCAAGCTCTATCCGAACGTCGACGTCACGCTCTCGATCGGAAACCGGCAGGAAATCGGCACCGCGCTGCGCGGCTATGATCTGGATATCGCCATCATGGGCCGCCCACCGGTCGATGTTCCCATGAACGTTCACTTGATCGGCGATCATCCCCACCTGATCATCGCGCCGACCAACCACCCTCTTGCGCGAAAGACCCGGTTGAAGCTGGCGGATCTCGCCCATGAGACTTTCCTGACTCGCGAGCCCGGATCGGGAACGCGCGGCCTGATGGAGCAACTTTTCGAGCAGGCCGGCGTTCGGCCGAAAATCGGCATGGCGATGAGCAGCAACGAAACCATCAAGCAGGCGGTGATCGCGGGCCTCGGGATCGCCTTCATCTCCGCGCATACGGTGGCGACCGAACTCGACGAGCGGCGGCTGGTGACGCTGGATATCGATGGCCTTCCCGTGGTCCGTCAATGGTTCGTGCTTTCGCGCAAGGACAAGGTGCTGCTGCCGCCCGCGCAGGCGATGCTGGATTTCCTGAGCGCCAGGGGCGCCCAGTTTCTTCCACGCACCCATGGCAGAGTTCGCCTCACCCGGACCTCAGCTCGCGGCAAGCGCTGATCACTCCGCCGCCGGGGCCAGGTCCGCCGATCAGGCAGCCTTGGCCAATCCGACTTCGGCCCAGATTTCCGAAAGCGCCTGCACCAGATGCTCGATGTCGGCATCGCTGTGGTGCGGTGACGGCGTGATGCGCAGCCGCTCGGTGCCGCGCGGCACCGTCGGGTAATTGATCGGCTGCACATAGATGCCATAGCGGTCGATCAGCACGTCGCTGATCTCCTTGCAAAGCACGGGATCGCACACCATGACCGGCACGATGTGGCTGGGATTGTCGAGATGCGCCACGCCGGCCTGGTCGAGCCGCGCCCGCAGCCGCGCCACGCGGTCCTGATGCCGCTCGCGCTCTGCCGAACTCGACTTCAGATGACGGATGCTGGTGAGCGCGCCGGCCGCCACTGCCGGCGGCAGCGACGTGGTGAAGATAAAGCCGGATGCAAAACTGCGGATGAAATCGCAGATCGTGGCGGAAGCCGCCACATAGCCGCCGATCACCCCAAACGCCTTGGCCAGCGTGCCCTCGATGACGGTCAGACGGTGACTTAAGCCTTCGCGGTCGGCGATACCGCCGCCCTTCGGGCCGTAGAGGCCGACGCCGTGAACTTCATCAAGATAGGTCATGGCGTTGTGGGCGTCCGCGACATCACAGAGCTCGGCGATCGGCGCGATATCGCCATCCATCGAATACACCGACTCGAACGCCACGAATTTCGGTGCATGGGGGTCGAGATCGCTCAGCTTGCGCTCGAGATCGCGGGGATCATTGTGAGCGAAAATTCGCGTTTCGCATCGGCTGTGCCGGATGCCCTCGATCATCGAGGCGTGGTTGAGTTCGTCCGACAGGATGGTACAGCCGGGCATGCGCGATGCCAGCGTGCTGATCGCGGCCATGTTCGAGACATAACCGGACGTGAACAGCAATGCCGATTCCTTGCCGTGAAGGTCCGCCAGTTCGCGTTCAAGCAGCACATGGTAGTGGTTGGTGCCGGCGATATTGCGGGTGCCGCCCGCTCCGGCGCCGCAGCTGTCGAGCGCCTGGTGCATCGCCGCCAGCACCGCCGGGTGCTGACCCATACCGAGGTAATCGTTGGAGCACCACACCGTCACTTCGCCGGCGCCAGCCGGGTGATGATGCTTGGCGCGGGGGAAGGCGCCCGCCTTGCGTTCCAGATCGGCAAATACGCGATACCGCCCTTCACGATGAAGGCCCTCAATTTGCCGGCGGAAATAGGCTTCGTAGTTCATGACGTCCTCCCGTTAACCGTTGCCGCCGGTTCAGTACCGATACTGAGAGCCGTCGCCAGATCGTTCCTTGCGTGCTGCTCGATAAATCGCTGCCTGAACTGGTCTTCAAGCCGCTGCCGCGCGCAAGCCGATTGAGATTTCGCGGGCGCCGCGTCGGACCGGACGCTCGACAAAACAACGAGATTGGGCGGTGCAGTGGCAGCCTTGTTGTCTGGACCTTGTTCCATGATGTTGTCCTCCGGCAGAACAGTCGAGCGCATGCCCCAGCCCCACAGCGTGATGGCGGGCAACGGCAGCAGCATGAACCAGTGCTCGACCACGCCGAGCGCAAACAGCGTGGAAACCAGCGTCAGGCTGACCACCTCGAACGGCGTGGCGGCGACTTCGACGATGCGCTGGATCATGATGACGAGCGCCGCCGTCGCCAGCGTCACCGAGACCGGGAAGAATGCGCCGATCGGCCTGCGCGCGAAGAATGTCTTGAGGAACCGCACCGCGTCCGGCATCAACTCGTCATTGGTGACGGGGACGCCGAGGAAAAGGTTGATCTTGGCGCTCTGTCGAAGCACCCACAGCGCCGCGAAGGTCCAAAGCCCAACCTGGTTCAATCCATTCCACGTCAGCACCAGGATGGCGGCGCCACAGGTTAGCAGCACAAGCTCGTGGTAAAGGATCGCCTGCAGCGCCAATCCGAGCCGCTTCCAGCCCTTTGCGTTAGCCGGACACGGTTCAGGACGCGGCCCGGTGACCCAGCCCGCCAGAAACGCGATTTCCTGCGCGCCCCATAGCAGGATGGTGCAGGTGAAGGCCATGTAAGCGCCGCCGACGCTCAGATCGCCTGACGTCAGCGCAAGTCCGAACAACGATCCGACCGTCAAGGCGGTGGCGCTGACCAAGCGCACGCTATGCAGTCGTCCCCCGCCGCCGACCAGCAACAACACCGCGCCGGTGGAGAACCACCAGACGAAGGCTGCGTAGATTGGTGGGACGATGTAAGAGGCCATGAACCCGTTCTCTCACCACGCCGGCTGCAGACAGATTTCACGCGGCAGCACGTTCGGTTTCGCCGGCAACAAGAACAGCCGCGCAAAGGCCAGCGCGGCCGCCGCCGCAAGCCCGGCGCGCTTCAGCTTCGAGATCACGCCGCCTTTCGTACGAGCGTCTGCGATCTTCTCCGAAATCACCCGGAGCCGCTCCATTCCCGCCAGAAAGCGCGGATCTTCGATATCCAGCACCACGGGAAAAACCTGCCTGGAGATTTCCGATGTGATGCGGAACACCTGCATGTCGTAGTCGGTCGGGTGCATGCCGAGCGCGTCGTGGAAAGCCGGCCGCATATGGTCGCGCACATACATGGTGGCGAACACTGCAAGCAGGAAGAACCGGATCCAGAGCTTGTTCAAGCCGCGCAACAGTGACGGATCGGCGCGCATCAGCAATGCAAAGGCCTCGCCATGGCGAAACTCGTCGTTGCACCACAATTCGAACCAGCGAAAGATCGGATGGAATTGGCGCTCGGGATGGCGCTCCATCTGCCTGAAGATCGTGATGTAGCGGGCGTAGCCGATCTTCTCCGAAAGATAGGTCGCGTAGAAAATGAATTTCGGCCGGAAGTAGGTGTATTTTTTCACCTTGGTGAGGAAGCTGAGATCGACGCCGATGCCGTGATCCTTCAGGATTTCATTGATGAAACCGGCATGGCGCGCCTCGTCGCGGCTCATATAGCTGAACAGCTCCTGGATATCCTTGTTCTTGATGCGCTTCTTGATCTCCGCATAAAGCACGCAACCCGAAAATTCGGCGGTGAGCGAACTGACCAGGAAGTCCTTGAACTCCTTGCGTAGCTCGGGTGGCAGACTTTCAAGGTCATTCTTGAACTCGTCGGTCTTTACGAAATGGGCCTTGTTGTGATCGGCGCGCAACTCCTTGATCACCGCATTCCATTCGGAACGGACCAGCCCGACATCAAGCCGATCCATGGCCTCAAAATCGGTGGTGTAGAACCGCGGGCTGAGGATGGTATCCTCGCGCGCCAGTTCGGTGCTCTCGGTATTGCCCTTGATGCCGGCCCGCAAATTGCCCTGGGTGCCGCCTTCCATGGGAATCATGATGCCCTCCCGTCCGAAAAACTGACCTCGTAGAGTTCGGTCAGTTCAAGATATCCTTCCACCCGCGCACGCAGCCGGTCGAGCGGACTGCCGCGAACCACCGTCGCCATCCGCCGCACCACCAGCCGTTCGCCGAATTCGACATGGGTCGGGGCGTTATGAACCATGACTTCGTCGCCGGCCTTGATCTGGATATCGCCGTCCAGCACCACATGCGCGTGCAACGTCTCGGGTGTCTGTTCGATTTCCACCGTGCAGGGAACGTCGAAGGTTTTGCGCGGGCCGATCCACAGCATGCTCATGTTGCGCCGCCTTTGAGGTTCATGAGCCGTGCAAAGGCTTCGGTGTTGCTGGAGCCGAACGCATCGAGGTCGATCTGCTTTCCGGTCGAAGTATCCGTGAGCGTGATCTGGCCGTTGACGAAGCGGGTCAGCCGAAACGGCGGCTGCGCGCCGATATCGCCAAGTTTGCGTTCGCGGGCGAGCCCGCGCAGCACGACACGGATGAAGCCGTTGCTGCCGGGGGCGAGCGTATCGACCAGTTGGTGATCCCTGGCGTCGAACACCAGCACCGCGCCGTTCTTGCCGTCCTCGAACCGGAGGTCACGGCTTTCGACCGCGGCCGGCAGCGTCATGCGCACCTCGCCAACGCCGGTCAGCCGTACCGTGGTGACGGCGGCCAGCGCGAACAGGACCAGGGCCGCGGCGGCGAAAACGCCGCCTTTGGGGACGACCGGTTCGTGAAGCAGTTCACTCATGGGTTCTCTCCACTTCAGGCAGCCACAGTGTTGGGTGAGTGAGCGATCGGATTGGGCGCGAACGCGCCACCGGACTGCGCCAGTGAGATCGCTGTGGGCCCGGGTTGTCCGGTCAGCGCTTCCGCCAGCTTGGCGGCGACCTCGGCTGCATTCGGGATCGAATTCAGCATCGGTTCCGACACCCGCAGCCGCCACGGCCGGATATGCGGCCAGAGCAGCAAATACGATACGCGCCCGCGATCCGACAATTTCAGCGGAATGTTGCCCGATCCATCGGAATAGGTCTTCAAGGCCGCGTTGGCGATCTTGCTCAGCGGAATGTTCATGGTCATCGGCAGCGCGACGCCGAACTGAAACAATATCCGCTTGCTGGTGATGGTGTAGCAGGCCGCGCGCCGGAACAACCAGGCCAAGCCAGCCAGCACCGCAATGCCGATGATCGCCGGGACGATCAGCCAGAGCGCCGACGTTGCGGCCTCGCCTGCGGGCATGCCTTGCGCCCAGTTCGACCACAGCCGCCACATCAGGAGCAGCCCGAAATAGACCGCGACTTCCCTGATATGAAACGCCCGCAGCGCCAGGCCCTTGAACGTCGGCTTGCCTTGCCAGATTACGCGCTCTCCCACCGGCAGCGGCGCCGGCAGTTCCTTGAACTGGGAAAAATCCTGTTTCACAGCAGCGGCTCCTGTCGCGCGGGCGTGGCATAGAGCGTGCCGGCGCCATAGTAGCCGACGATCCGGTCTTCCTCACGCTTGGTGACCTGGTTGGGGCTCGCGGTTGTCGGCACGTTGGCGAACTGGCTGCCGAGAATGGCGTTGACGGTAACGCGGCCGCGGCGGTGGTTGACGAGGGCGAACGGCATCGGCAGCAGCACCCGCTTCGTGGCCGACGGCCCGCCCGCGTCGCCACCGGCAGACGCAGCAACCTCGACCTCGAGATAACGGATCAAGGCTTCGGCCCGGTCGACCCAGACGTCGGTCACGACGCCGCCAACCTCGCTGTCGGCGCCAAGCACCTTCATGCCGCGCGGATCGGGATCGCGGGGTTCGAGGAACGTGCCTTCCGCGAGCCTCAGCGGCACGATGCAAGGCACGTTGTCGATGTTGAGTTCGGGAACGTCCTCGCGGTCGGCCCAGGACCCCGGTCCGACGCCGTCGAGCATGGCATTGCCGGTCGGCTCCACCGGCGCTCCGGGCCAGCGCGCGATCGGCGCAACAGCAACGTCGCGGCGGTCGTTCTTGTGGTTCGGCAAGGTGGCGGTATGACCGTCGCGCAGCAGATAGTTTTTCGGGCCCGGCATCCGGGGGAAGCCGTGAACGATGCCACCGCCAAGGGCCGTGGAATCCAGCGGATAGCCCTCCCGCTTGTCTTCGCGGCGGAGGTAAAAAATCAGGCAGGCAAAGAAGATCCAGAAAACGTAAAGCGTGACCTGGGCCACGTCCATATAAGCGCCGGATTGCATGGGACGACCTCCCTCTCGTGGGTTAACCTGGAAATTCGGCGAGGCCGAATTTGGATGATGGTTGCGAGAAACTCGATCGTGCAGTGCGCACGAGCGGACCGATCGCAACCAGAGTGGCGAACAGCAGGGCAATTTCGATGTGATAGACGACGCTGTATCCTGTCGAAGGATCGGTGAGCGCGCGGCCGAGCGCGCCGC
>Ga0182030_10007195_pt1 | contig 23299 bp, 21 predicted proteins | sample 812S3MmetaG_FD_121299 | JGI IMG/M metagenome (GOLD analysis project Ga0182030, IMG submission 121299) | Permafrost microbial communities from Stordalen Mire, Sweden - 812S3M metaG (Illumina Assembly) | ecosystem: Environmental > Terrestrial > Soil > Wetlands > Permafrost | place: Sweden...
ACCCCATCGCCGCCGTCAAAGGTGCTTCAACGGGGCCGCGCCTGCGTGGGCGCGGAAGGAATATCGGCGGCTTGTGCCGCGTGGCAAACCGCGACCGCTTCAACGGGGCCGCGCCTGCGTGGGCGCGGAAGGGGCCTCTTTGTAACCTGCTCTCGGCCAGGGCCGCAACACCTCAATTGCGACCGCCCAGCCCAAATCGTTTGTCCTCACAGCAGGCTCGGATCGTCTGTTCATCGTTTGTCCCTCATTATCAATCGGTTATGACACGCGAGCGGCGCCGGGGTTTCCCGCACCACCCCGGCGCTCGCGGGTTAAAATGTCAAAGATCACACGGTCAAATCACAAAACACGGCGCGTCCAGCTTGGTATAGGGCAGCCCCAAGGCGGTGATCACCCGATCCCCCCGCCCTTCGGCCGGCCCCAGCCCGACGAACATCACCTGATCCTCGTCGTGCTTGATAATTTCGCCCAACTCCGTTTCCAATTCAATCTTCTCCGACGGGTTCAGGTCGCACTCGAACACCGAAAATTGCAGGTGGTTCCCAAAATTGACACAGGTCTTGAACACCTTGCGCAGCCGTTTGGCATCGGCGATGTCGTAGCAAACCAGGTAAGTCGTGCGCATGGGTCACCTCGTCAACAGCGGGATGTATTCGGCGATCTCCCCCGTCAGGGTCTTCGCCAGCAGCCGCGCCTGCAACTCCAGCGCCCGCCGGTAGCTCACCTTGTAGTCAAACAACGGGTGCGTGATCAGCGAGCTCATCCGCTGCTCGTAGGTCTGGAAAAACCGCTTGCGCCCCGGCGCGCCCAGGTTCACCGCCTCCCCGGCCCGCACGAAGTCCTTTTCGGTCACCACCCGGTTGTTGATGCAGCTCAAGACCGTGGATTCCGCGATGAGCGGCCTGAACTCCTCCATCAAATCCAGACCCAGCGCCGGCCGCCCGAAACGGGGCTGATGGTAAAACCCCACGTACGGATCGAACCCCACCGCCAGCGCCGCCAGCGTGCAATCCTTGGACAGCATGCTGTACGCCAGCGAGAGCATGGCATTGACGGGATCGGTCGGCGGACGGCGGTTGCGATGGCTGAAATTGAAGTTGAACGCGGCCGGCCCGCCGTCCTTTTTTGGCGTTTCCAGGCCGGGCAGGTCGTCAGCGTCCTCGGCCTTCACCATGCCGCTGAACGCCTGGAAATACTGGCTCGCCGCCGCCCCTTCGATGCCCAGGAGTTCCTCGATGGACGCCGCCGCCAGCGCGTCTTCCGAGGCCCGCTTGAGTTTCGCGATGATCGGCTCCGGCGGCTCCACATGGTTCCGCATCAGGAGCGTGCGGTGGTTCCGAATTTTCCCGTGCACGAACTGCCGCGCGAGCCCCAGGCAGGCCGTCGCGTCGAGCGCCAGCCGGAACTGCTCCATGCGCAGAAAGACATTCTTCAGCCCGTGGCCCCGCGTGATCCCGTAAAACCAGCCGCCCATCGAAAAATACGTCACCGGGATTTCCTGCTCGCACAAGGATTGAATGGCCTGCGTCGAGATTTGGATGTTGCCGAACAAAGCGACGTGCGAGACGTCCCGCATCCGCACCTCCTCGATGACCCGGTCCTTTTCCTTGACCTGCAAAACCTCGTCTTTGCAGCCCACGCGATACCCCTGCGTGTTCAGGTACATGGGGCGGGTGTCGTCCCGCGCGGCGATCAACCGCCGCGGCGGGGCGGCAGGGCTGCTGGTCTGGGCGGGCCCCGCGGCGGTCTGCGGCGCCTCCCCGGCCGCGGCCAGCATGCGGGTCTCGTCCGGGAGGCAAACCGGTGCCAGGGAGCAACGCACGCATTTGGGCGAATGAACCAACGGTGCGGGAATCGGCCCGGCGATGACCCGCCTGGCCTCCGCGACATTCTGGAGAATCCACTGTTCCAGTTCGGCCGTGATCGGCAGGCGGACCCGCTGCTTGGTGGCGCGATAGTAAATGACGCCCTCCTGGCAGAGGTAGCCGTTGTCGCGCAGGATCAGCCCTTGCAGGCCAAGCTGCATCTTGTCCGTGTCCCAAAGTTCGTTCGCCTCCTCCCCCTCCCGGGGCGCGCCCGCCTTGTAGTCAACCGGGCAGACCTCCAAGGCGCTGGGCAAGTGCCCGGCCTCGCCGGGCGCGACATCGGCCCGGGCGGCCCGCACCTCGACCAAGTCCATTTTGGCGATGACCCCGAGCCGGTCGGATCCCATTTGCACGGACCGCGAATGAATCACCTCCGGCTCCGCCTCCGGTGCGCCGCGCTCGCCGCCGGTGGCCGGAGGCGGACCCGCTTCTTGCGCCACCGGTTCCTTGCCCGCGGATTCGGCCTCCGGCTGGTCGAGTGCCAACGACAAAAGCTCCGCCTGACCGGGGGGAGCCGCCTCCGCTTTGGGCTTGCGTTTGGCCTTGGGCAAGGCCCCGTTGCCCGAATCCACCCGCTGGTGAATCGCCGCCCCCCGCAAGGTGTCCGCGCTCTCGACGAACACGCCCTCGACGAATTCGTAATAGAACAACCGCGGGCAATAAACGAACTCGTTCAGCATCCGGGAGGGGATCTGTTGTGGTTCGGTTTCCGCGCGAAGCTTGCGTTCCGAGGTTTCCGGTGCCACGGGGACCCGCAAATTTGCATCCTGGGACGGCGGACGGCTTGAGACGGGCGGACCCGAGATTTCAGCGATGAGCTTCGGTGCTTCGCTCGACGGCGCTTCGGCCCGTGCAACGCGCAGCACAATCTTCAATTGCTGTGGCTCGGTCGTGGACTGGCGCGACTGGCGGTTGCCTCCCGTCCTCGCCCCGGAAGTGCCAGGCACAAGACCCCTCGGCGTCAGCGACGATTCCGGTTCACTCAAGCGGTTTTCGGACGAAGCCGATGGGTTTTGGTCGTTCATAAGTTTGATCGCTTGCGGGTGGGCACTTCCATAATTCCTACTGCGTTGGCAAAAATAACCCAAAACCTTGATAACGCCGGTCACCCATCAACAACGGACCACGGACGCAGCGAGGGAATTCCAGACGTGCATGGACGAATGGAGCGCGCTCTTCTTTGGGCCGGTAGCGTTCTGCTCGCTCGGTGGTGGAAAGGAGCGGGCTGGGCGTCAGTTGAATCTGGCAAGTATCCACAAGGTCGGCGGGGAGACGGATATCGCGCAGACTGGAACGCACGAGCTTAACCCATTCAGAGTGGCGACGTAGATGTCGCTCGTTGCTGGAAAGCTGTGTGCCATCAGGCGCGTGAGTGGGGACTTTGAAGCCACGAGCAATAACAAGCGGTGTAACTGAGACCCAGCATCGGCTGGCGCGGGTGTAGAGCGGCCAGACTTTGTCTTTACGCTGGTCGGCGATGAGTTTGAGTCGGAAGTCAGATTCGACGGTCTCTCCGTCAAGACTGGCAGCGAGTGTACGGTAGATGGATGCTGCGGCATTTGCGTTTTCGGGATTTGAATAACCGAGCAGCGCGAAGCGGCGCACACGTCCATCTGCTTTGCCGCCCAGGCTAAACGATGGGAGCGGAACAAAGGCGAGGTGCGGTTGCTGCGTATGTCCTCCACCTGAATGGTGACCAGAGATGAGTTCGTCAGCGAGAACGGGATCGTTCCAGCGGTCCACATTCTTGGCAGTTTTGCACGCGAGTGCTCGAAGCGGGGAACGCCAGCGGTGGGCGTTTATAGCATCGCAGACTTCGGGAAGCTGGTCGGGGTTGCCGGTGTCGCGCAGGATTTGAAAAATGGCGACGTGAACGGGCAGCAGTCCTTCGGCGGCATCTCGCGTGTAGCTCTGCTCGCGGAGGAAAAGGCGTGCGGGCCGTTTTGCGCCGCGTGCGATGCGTGTTTCGGCCTGTTGAAATTCAGCCATCAGCTCGTCGGTGGACTTGGGGCGTGCGATGAGAAGGTTAATGTCTTCTGCTTGACTGGCTGGTCGCCACACTTCGAGCGATTCGCTGATGGGTTCCTGAATCCCGTTGGTGTGCCAGTGGACTTCACATTCCACGCGGTCTTCAGCGCGGCCTATGTAGCGGAGCTTCGCTGCTGCTTCGTGCAAGGCGGGCAAGTGAAGTTCAGCGTTGCGGCAAAACTCGGGCGTGTCGCTCATCCAGCGATATGCGCCGGATAGCTCGCCATCGTGCTCCGGTGTGGCGCGAAGCACGGGCGCGAGGTCAGGGTGATACCTGGAAAAGTCCCCTTTCGCCGGGCTGTTGTGCGGCATGGCGACGAGGAGCGCGCGACGGTGTTCGCTGTCATCAGCGAGTTTGCTGGCGATAATTTCTGGGGACGGCAGGGACTCCAGCCAGCGCAGAGCCTCCAGAGTTTTGTCCGAGAAGGCGGCCCGCTCAGAATCAGGGAGATTCGTCAGCGTCGAAGCGATGAATGCCTGATGCAGCCGCGCCGGAGCGGGCGGCCAGTCAAGCTCATCCCGCCCGTCGCGGTTCTGCCGCACGCCGGTGTAGCTGTATGCGATGAAACGGCACTGGATGGTGAGTTCGCTCATGCCTCGGTTGTTGGGACTTCCGGGTCCTCAGTGGAGCCAGCCGCAGGAGCGTCAGCAGGTGTTGCCTCAGCAGCAGCACCTTTACCGCCCCGCTTGGGCTTGGCAGCAGCAGTCTTCGCCTTCTTCCCGCCCTGTTCCAACTCGCCTTTCAAGCTCGCTTGAGTGGACTCGAAGACAGCGCATTCGGGAATAGGTGTCGCTTGGATTTTCAGAATGTTGTGTGCAGCCTTAGCGACCTCAATGAGCAGTTCGCGGTCTTCGCAGAGAGCTTTGAGCGCAGTGGCGGCATTTGTATCCAATCCAGAGCCAAGCAGCGTAGTTTCCTTTTTTGAAGGCAGCAACTCGCACCCAGAACGCAACCGATAACTTCCGTTGGAACGTGGATGACCTTCCGCGAGCAATGCGAGCGAAAGTAGGTAGCGGCGTGCGGCGTTCGTCAATTCCCGGTCCAGTTCTGGCTTCTTTATTGGATTCGAATTGGACGCTGTGCCATCCGATGCCCCTTCCGGTTTGAAGCAGAAGACGCTCGCGATGTCGGTGAGGGAGATGAGGGCCAGCCGCTCGATGCGGTCGGCAAAGACGCCACCAAGACCACTTCCGAGTGCGTTGCTGAATCCACGCTCAGCCATCTTGTCTGCCCACTTTTTAGCTTCCTTGCCTGCCTTGGCTTTCTCATCGTCATCAGTGCTGTCTTGTTCGGAGAGCTTTTCGGCTAGGTTGTCATCGTCCAATACAACGGAGGCGCATTCATCTTTCGAGTAGGGGCCAGTATAGACAGAGTGTTTCTCGCAAGGCACCACACCAAAGGCGTCAATACGCGTGAGCAGGATGCGCGCGTGCTTGTGCTGGTAGCCTTCGGCACGGCTGTCCCAGAAGCCGAAAACGATGCTCGTTGGCATGAAGCGCAGCAAGGGGAGCGCATCGCCTTTGGCGAATGCCTTGATGGTCTTTGCAGCGGCGTCCTTTTGATCGGAGGCACGGACGCGAAAGTCAGCAATGCGATGTGGCAGCGCGAGCAGGTTGGTGTTCGACTGATCGGCGAACTCCGGCTTGCGTGGAATCTTGGCCTCGGCCTGCGGCACGAGTGAGCACAAGTCCGGGTCGTCGCGAAAGGCAATCTCCGTTCGATTTGCGTGAGACTGCGGCGAATCCATCGTGCAGTGCCGGGCACGCTTGATGTAACGCGTGATGCGCTTGGTGCCGTCTTTGGCAGACTTCTCGCGCAGCACCTCGCCCCATTCGATGCCGTTCAGGTCATAAACTGGCGGGGCGCTCGTTCCTTCGCCTGCATACGATGGCGGAAAGACGGGGAAATCTTTGCCGCCTGCGGGTTCGAGAGTTTCGGTGATACGGATGACGGCTGGCAGTTTCCCCGCAGTGCCGGGTTTGCGAACATCCATGCCGAGCAGGTCGTCGAGGTGGTCGTTGATGGCTTTTACTTCGGCTTTGATTTCAGGTTCTTTGCTCATGGTGTCATGGTATTGTTGGTTGAATGGTAGCTGGTGGAAAGAAACGAAAGGAACCACCTTTGCCGTGGGCACCACCGCGTGGCAGAAACTTTAGTTTTTGGGATGGAAGGCCATGAACCCGGCCAGCACTCGCAAAGGCAGCCATGCTCAAAGGCACAGGCTTTGCCCAAGCGACCGCGCTCAACCCGCTGCTCTCCGATGTCCATGCGTGTGCTGGCGCAAAAAAAGCGGCTCCGGCAAGGCTGAGAAGTTCTATGGCCGGGAAAATTGGATCCAAGTGACCAGTCTTCTCCGCGTCAGATGAAATGCCCGCATCACTGGCATGGACATTGACTCGGCAATCGTAACCCCAACTGCTGACGCCATCCTTGATTCGCCTTTCTGCGCCGACGGCAAGTTGCTTGAGCCATTCGCGGCATTCAGACGGAGCTTTCAACTCAGCAACCTGCTGAGGCAGCACATTCGCCGGGACGACTTTGGCGCTGAATGCGCGCAGAGGTGGTCTATCATCGCTGCCATCCAGCGGGACAAACGGATTCAGCCCGACTTCGTCGCCGCTGGAGATTACGCCGTGCTCGACACCTCCGAGGCCGGAGTGCCATATCATGTTCGAGATAAAGGCGTGCGCTCTAGCGAAAAGGAGCGAGCGAAATTCGTCGCGAGGTTGCTCGGTCTGGATGGCGAAGCGGCCCGGCTCCGGCCACCAGCAGCGGCGGGACTCAGACGCGTTTCCCGGCTCGCGTTCGGCGAGCGCAGACAGCGCGAGAGCGGAGAGGAAGTGGGCGAGGTTTCGTTCGTCCATTTCGAGCAGGAGCGGGGTGTCAGTTTCCATCGGGTTCCTCCTCGGTGATGATGCGGCTGCCTTCGGCATCGGCGGTTTTCAGCAGGGCTTCAAGGTAGGCGAGCCGCCAGCGGCCAAGCTGGCGTTGAAGGCGGGTGAATCGCTCGGCGGATTCAAGGCGCAACGGGTTTTGCTTCTCCGTTTCAAAGTCGGGCGTAAGGCCAGCGTCAGAGATGGAAGGCCGGAGATGCCCATGATGCATGCCGACGAAATGAAGCAGCAGATCGCGCCACAGCGCGTGTGAGTCCGGCGGGATGTCAAATGGTGGCGTTGTGCGAGTGCCAGCCAGCTTGCGCAGCGATTCCCACTCGTGGCGGAAGCCCTTGAGCGGTGCGGGCCTTTCCAATCCGGGAACCAGCTTCGCGATGTCGTGCGGTTCCTTTCGGCGACCAAAGGCACGTTGCCAATGCGAGTGGCGCTTGCCTTCATCGTGTTGCAGGGCAGCGGAAGAAAGCAGCGTCCGCAAGAAGGCATCACCCGGAGCGATGGCGGCGGCGATGCGGATGGTTTCGTTTTCGGCGCGATGCAAATGCCCGAGATTGCCGTTATGGTCGTCAAGAAATTGCAGTCCCTTGTCCCCATACTCGGGGCGTAAGTAGCGGAACGAGTATTCTGTTCCGCCGATGCGGAGCCTTTTCAGAAGTGAACGCTTGTAGCCATCCGGCTTGGCGAATGGGGCTTCCTTTTCCTCGGCATCGGAGTCCCACAGCCATGCGTCATTGCCGCCTGTGCGACCTGTCTTTGGCTCGATGGTGCGGAGGTAACGTGCGCGCCCTGGACTTGAGACTCCTCCCAGCACATCGCTGATGGCGGTGTTCGGTTCTTCACTCTGCTGACAGTCCTTCATGAACGAGTCGAACGCCTTGCTCCGCATAAGCGCGCTAGCTGGAAGGATGAGCGTGCTGTTCGGGCCGAGGGCACGAGCGGCCTCGGATGCGGATTTACCGGCTCCCTTCGCATGCCACTTGTCGCGACTGCGATAGATGAGCGGATGTTTCTCTCCTTCCGGCGAGGCGAGCCATTCGCGGACTGCGGAGAGTTTCATCTGATGCAGCTCGGCACGTAGCGGCGGAAACCGCTCGAAGATTTCCAGCACTTCGGCAGCGGTGTGCGGCGTCTCCGGGTCATCGTCATCACCAGCGGTTTCCCGCAAGGCTTCGATTTCGAGCCTGAACGCCACGCCGACAAGCGGCGTGCCCTCATCATCTTCTGCCAAGCCGTAGAGGAAAGGATGCGGCGAGAGATGAGGGCTGCGCGCATCGGTAGTGGCGCTCCAGTAGTCGAGCACTGCGTCCGTCACAGGTGGCACGACCACAGGCCCGGCGGCAATCTTGGCAAAGTCGTGAGCGAGCCATTCTTTGGGCGATGTGCAGGCCCCATCGTTCGGATTGAGCACGCTCCATGTCGCTGCGTCAATGAGAGGCTCAGTCTGGTTCTTGGCAGACTTTTCCTCGTTCTTTTCCGCTGCGGCTTCCGTCGCATTAGCTCCTTCTGCGTTTGATGCTTTGCCCTCAACGAGCCAATGCGTGCCCGCCATCAGTTTCGCGGAATACGATGCCGTGTCGTCTTTCAGCGCGTTGGCGATTTTGGAAAGCTGGCATTGAATCGTTGCCTTCGTTTTGGGCTTCGTTTCGTCCTGCGAGGCGAAGACCAGCATCGTTGGCGCGTCTCCGTTCTTGTTCTTGTGGCGACGGCTCAAAACACCCCGCCGGTCCAAGCGGCCCAGTCGTTGCAGCAGTGTCGAAAGCGAAGCGAAGTCGCAAAAAATCACGTCAGCATCGGCATCCAAGCCAACTTCCGCCGCTGCGGTGCCGACGAGGAAGTATCGCTCTCCGCCTGATTCTGCGGCGGGGTCTGTTCGTTCCGAAAGGAAGATTCTGAATGCCTCTTGCTGTGCAAGGCGGTCTCGCTCGTAGCCGCGAATGCGTCCAGTGATTTTGCACATGTGATTCTTGGCGATACCAGCCGTGGCAAGACCATCGGCAACTTTGTCCGCGACCCCCACTTCACGCACGAAGACCGCGACGCGCGCGGCTTTTGAGTCGGTTGCCGCTGCCACTAGCTTTTGGATGAGCGAGTCCTTCGGTTTCTCGGCTTTGGGAAGCCATTCTACCTGCACCCGGCGCGTGCCAGCAGCCAACACCCGGTCCGCGATTGCGTGGTCAGTGCTTTCTTCATCCGTCAGACGGAAAGGCTTCTCTGCCGAAGGTGCTGGTAAACCCGGTGTGGCCGAAAGCTCGGTGAGCCAAAAGGGGAGCCGCGCAAAGACTGCGTTGAATGGCGGCGGCAAACTCTCAGAAGAAGCGCATCGCTCACAAAGCTGCCGAAGCGTGAGCACGAATGCCGGAACCAAGTGCGCTTCATCCACAGCCACCCACGAATCCACACCGAGCAAACCCGCTTGCTGTGGACGGCCCCATTTTCCGAGACCATAGCCTTGGAAAAGCAGACGGCTGCCGATTTGATCCACCGTGCCGATGATGATTTGGGGCATCGCAGGCCGGATGGCCCAATCGCGGTCTGCCACAATCTGACCACGCAACTCGACGACTTGAAACACTTCACCATCCATGCCGCACAATTCCCGAAGCCCCGCGCGCACATCGTCCAATTCTGGCAAGGCATCGGGTTTCAGCTTTTCGCGAAGCTTCTTCGCAATCTCAAACACCTGCTGCACCAACACACGCCGGTTCACGACCCACACCAGCCGCCGTGGCACAGGCGAACTTTTGCGTCCGTTCAGGCCGAACCATGCCAGCGCAAGCAGCCAGATGACGACGAGTTCCGTCTTTCCCGCACCCGTTTCCAAGTCCACGAGGCGGCGAGGTTTTCCAGCAATGACCTCCTCGAAAAATCGCACCATCCAACGCATGGGTGACTTATCGCGCAGCGAGACGTAACTGCTTTCAAAGAATGCGGATGGCGTTTTGAAATCAGGCATGGTGCTCAGTCGGTTTGGGTTTCGGTGAGTCGGCACGGCCACTTCGGATTTTGAAGTTGAACACGATTCCAAGGCCATGAGAGCTCAACGGCGGCGGTGTCTCCGAGCCCGGTTGGGATGTTGATGAGCTGAGATTTGCAGTCCGCACCGGCATCGCCTCCCGCCAGGCGCGACTGGTAGTCGTAGGGCGGGTGGCCGGTGGCGGCGGCAAAGAAATCCTCAAAGCGTGGCAAGCTCATGGTTTGCCGCCTTCCCCGGTCCCGGCTGCGATATGCGCAGTGGTGAGTCGCATGGTCCCGCGCCAAGGCAGAATCCGTGCGGGATCCCAGTGGCGCACCAGCTTCTTTCGCAAATCTGCCCGCCGGTGACAAGCACCAAAACCAGCCATGGCCGCCAAGCAATCCCGGGGAGCCACCGCCGGGGGGTGCTCCAGCACGGATCCCGCGCCGTGAAGGGGCTCGACAAGGTCAGGGAAAACCTCCGCGGTGTCGGGGTAGAAGGTCAACTTTTCCCCCCTTCCACCCCGCGAAGCGCCGGCCGAGAGCCGGCTTGGGCAACCGTAATTCATGGCGTGATCCTGCCAGGGGGGGTGGGACATTGGCAGGGTACCCCCCAAGGCAATATTCCAGACTCCCGGCCATCGGTTGCGGGCGGAGACGCGGGCGAGGTCCAAGCGCCCGTTGCTCGGTCGGCCCGGGGGCAGGATTCTTGGGCGGTGCGGCAGCTCCGCCCTACCAATAAAGGGGGCAGCGCCGGCGGCGCGTACGTCAGGTTGCACACCCGGTAGGGCGGAGCTGCTGCTCCGCCCAAATCAATGCCCCGACGGCGCTACGCGTGCAGGGACGCGGGCGAGGTCCAAGCGCCCGTTGCTCGGTCGGCCCGGGGGCCAGGATTCTTGGGCGGTGCGGCAGCTCCGCCCTACCAATACAGGGGGCAGCGCCGGCGGCGCGTACGTGAGGTCGCACACCCGGTAGGGCGGAGCTGCTGCTCCGCCCAAATCAATGCCCCGACGGGGCTATGCGTGCAGGGACGCAGGGCGAGGGCCAAGCGCCCGTTGCTCGGTCGCCCCGGGGGCCAGGATTCTTGGGCGGAGCGGCAGCTCCGCCCTACCAATAAAGGGGGGCAGCGCCGGCGGCGCGTACGTGAGGTCGCACACCCGGTAGGGCGGAGCTGCTGCTCCGCCCAAATCAATGCCCCGACGGGGCTATGCGTGCAGGGACGCGGGCGAGGTCCAAGCGCCCGTTGCTCGGTCGCCCCGGGGGCCAGGATTCTTGGGCGGAGCGGCAGCTCCTCTCTACCAATAAAGGGGCAGAGCGTCCAGACGGGCGGGTCCGCCTGCGTGACAAAGGTGGCGCCACAGGCCGCTGCGCGGCTCGCAGCCGCTTCATCATGTCGGTTTTGCCTCCGTTTGCCGGCGGGAGCCCTGCTTGACGCCTCTCCGGGGATGTGACTAGCCTCCTGCCAGTTCGACCGCTGGGCGGCCACCCAGGTGCTGTCCACCCGTGGCGAGCGCGGCCGGGGCGGCCTTTCACACAATCAATCACCATGCAAACACTGAGACGGATTCTCCTACCGGGGCTGGTGGCGGCGGCCCTCCTCGGCGGCAGCGGAACCCCGGGCGTAATGGCCCAGGCGCCGTCCTATGCCGAAACCATCGAACTGATCACCCAACTCCAGAAGGAGAAAACCTTCACTAACACCATCACCGGCCCGATCCTGGACGCCATCCTCCAAGGCCTGATCGCCAACGATGGTGCGCCCCCCGGTGCCAACCCGGAGGATGGGATCAGCGACTCCGAAGGACTCAAAAAACGGCTGGTGGGCAGCAGCAGCACGAGCCGCATCCAGAAGCAGGCGGCGGCAGCGATGGAAGGCGGCGATGGAAGGCTGCTCGAGCTGCTGTACTACACCGCCCAAAGCACCGTCCCGGCGTTCATGGACGACGACACCCTCCGCAGCCAGGTCGGCGGGAAGAAAGGGACCGGAGCGGCAATAAAGAAGGCGATCGCGAAGTTTTGGACCAACAAGAGCATCACCACGAATCTCATCGAGTGCCTCGAGGACTACCCACCCGCGCAGGCGGCCGTGCTCGTCGATGTCATCTCGGCGACCTGGTACCGGAGCTCCGCGCATGTCTATGAGCAGACGACGACCTCCTGGGCTTCACAAAGCTACTGGCAGATCTACCATGATGGGCGCGAGATCGAACTCGCCAAGCGGTCGGTGGTGGTGAAATTGCTCGCCGGCCAGGGCTACCTCACGCTGCCGCAACAAACGGACGCCCAGTTCATCTGGAGTCAGGGATACTACGGATACACGAAATGGCCGGACATCCCCATCTATTGGGATCCGATCACCTGGAGCGCGAGCGACGTCCCCGGGCTGATCAGGCTCCTGGGCAACACCCACTACGGTGCCGCGGCCCGCGCCGAGCTCACCGCGCTCGGTTACTGAGAGCCTGTCTTGGAAATACTCCGGGGCGTCCTGCGGCGGGGCTGGCCGGCTGGCGTCCGCCTTCGCCGAGGCTACGGCGGACAGGTCGTTGCGCCTCGGTCACAGATTTCTCCCGAATATGCTCCCTCGTTGCGCCTCGCCATCCAGCCAGCCGCGCTCGCAATCCGCCCGTCGGCCTATTCTTAAGACAGGCTCTGAGCGGCGGGTCAGGCCCGGGCGCCGCGTCGCGCCGCAGGGACCGCGTTCCCGGGATGACAGAACCGCACAGCCAATCTCCTCATGCGGTCCGGCCTCCCGCACCCTCCCGCTCCGGCCGGCACGGCAGCTCGAACCCGACCACCAAGCCGCTCCGGTCCTGCCGCAAACGCGCGTGGATCCGGCCCTTGTGGAGTTCGATGATGCTCTTGCAGATCGCCAGCCCCAGCCCGGCCCCACTGCCCGGGTCCGGGGAGGGGGCGATCTGGACAAAACGCTCGAAGATGTGGCTGAGCCGGTCCGCCGGCACCCCGGGGCCCTCGTCCCACACCTCCACGCTCCACCACCCGTCCTGGCAGCGCGAGTGGCAGGCGATCACCCCGCCGGGCGGGCTGTGCCGCAGCGCGTTCGACAGCAGGTTGAACAGCACGTGCCGGATCCAACCCTGGTCGAATGCAGCAATGCCCGGTTCGTTGCGGGCGGTCTCCAGCCGAAACCCGCGGCTCTCGGCCAGCATCTGGGCATCCTCGGCGAACCGGGCGATGTAATCCGCGGTATCCGAGTCCTCCAGCTTGAGCGGCAGCACGCTCGAATCGGCCTTCGCCAGGGTGAGCAGCCGCTCCAGGGTGTCGGTGAGGTAAAGACTCTCCTGGAGCTGCTCCTCGAGGGCGTGGTGGAACTTCGGCGGCATCTCGGAATCGTGCAGCAGCCGCTCCCCGTGCAGCCGGATGATCGAGAGCGGGGTCATCAACTCATGGGAGGTGTCCGCGGTAAACCGTTTGATCTGGTTGAAGGACTTCTCCAGGCGGTCGATCATTTCGTTGAACAGTTGCGCGAGCGCCGCCATCTCGCCGCCGCCGGGCGGCACCACGATTCGTTCGCTGAGATTGCTGGCGGTGATGCGCCGCGCGGCCGACTGCATCTGCCGGACCGGCCGGAGCGTGGACCGGCGCAGGGCCGTGCCGAACCCGAAGGTCAGCAACGCCACCAGCGGGATGCCGAGCAGAAACACCCGGAGGAAGGCAGCATTGACGCTCTCGAAGTTCCGCAGCGACATGGCGATCTGGACGCGGAAGGCGCGGGTCTCGTACTGGGCCACCCGGACCAGCCCCAGGCCGGCCACCTCGAGGGCGAGTTTGCCGGAGACGCCGGGCAGGTCGGGCAGACGGCCGTCCCGGAGGTTTGCCGAGTGAAAAATGCCGGCACCTCCGGGCGAGGAGACCTGGAAGAAGAACAACGCCTCGTCGAGTTCCGCGTGCTCGCGCAGCGCCGCCTCGATCTTGTCCGGCGTCGTGTCGGGCTTGAGCGGCTCGAGGCGGGCGAGGATCTCCTTGCTCTCGGCGTCCAGCAGGAAGTCGTTGCCGGCGAGCATCTGGCTGCGGATGAAACCGAAACCGCACGCCATCGCCAGGGTGACCGTGAACGTCACCACGGCGGCATAGAACACCACATGGGAGGGACGCAGCGGGATCATGCGAGTTTGTAGCCGACCCCGCGCACACTCTGGAAGAGCGACTCGCCCTCCCCGGCCCGTCTGAACTTGGCCCGCAGCCGCCCGACGTACACATCGACGAGGTTGGTCTCCATGTCGAAGTGGCAGTCCCAGATGCGCTCCGCTATCTGGGTGCGGGTCAGAACCCGGTTGGCATTGTGCAGGAACAGCTCCAGCATGGCGAACTCCCGCTGGGTCAGTTGGACCGGTTCGCCGTCGAACCCCGCCTCCCGTGTCAGCAGGTCGAGCCGGATGCCGCGGTGCTCCAGCACGGTCTTCTTCTGCTGGCCGTGGCGCCGGGTCACCGAGCGCACCCGCGCGAGCAGTTCGTCGAAGCTGAACGGTTTGGTCAGATAGTCGTCGGCCCCCAGGTTCAAGCCGGTGACCCGGTCCCCCAGTTCGTGGCGGGCGCTCAGGATCAGCACCGGGCTGGCGACGCCCCTCGCCCGCCATTCGGTCAGGAGCTCCAGCCCGTTGCCATCCGGGAGCCCGATGTCCAGCACGATGACGTCAAATCCCCCCGCGAGCGATGCCTTGCGGGCCTCGGCGGCCGTGCGCACGCTCACCACCGTGTAGGAAACCTCCTGCAGGCCCTTGCGCACGAACTCACCGATCTTCCGGTCGTCTTCCACCAGCAGCACCTTCACGGATGTCCTTTCTCCTGCCAACGCGCCAACACGTCGGCCATGGCGGCCACCTCACGCCCGTTCAGATATTCATGTCCCGGCATGTCGGTCCCTGGCAAGCCAAACTTGATCAACTGCGCCAGCCGCAACCTGCGCCAGGCCGGCTCCGCTGCGGCCGGAACATAAACGAAGGGCCCGGCCATGAGGTCGGGCGGCGGGCGCTTGAACCACCCGCCGAACGCGATCCGCGCCGGGCCCTCGGTGGAGTGGCAGCCCAGACAGTGGCGCTCGATGAGCCCGCCGGGATCCGGCCCCGGCCCGGCCGCGCTGGGCGCTTCCGGCTGCCAGCTTGCCTGCCCCATCAGGCGGTCGCCCGTGCTCCCCGCCCCCAGGGTCTGCAAGTAGGCCACCAGCGCGTCCCCCCGCCCGTCGGCGAACAGGTGACGGTAGGACGGCATCGCACTCCCCGGGCTGAACGCGCGCGGGTCGATGAAATGCGCCTTGAGCCAGACCGCGGACCGGCGGTTGCCCACGCGCGCGAGGTCCGGCCCCTGGCGGCGGTTGCCGATCAAGGGCGGCGTCTGGTTCCCGGCCGGCGCGCCGGCGGCGGCCGGCCCCCACATCAACTCGTCCGCCGCCAGCGGGCGCACGTACTGCGAATGGCAGTGAATGCAGCCCTCGCTCACATACACCTCGCGGCCCCGCTCCGCCGGTGAGGCCAGGCGAGCCCCGGTCGCGCCGGCCGGAGGCGGCCGGGACAGGAACCAAGCCGACGCGGCCAGCCCCGCGCCAACCGTGATTTCCCGGAACCCGGCCGCCCAAGCCGCGCGCAGCGCCGGGGCGGCGAACAGCAACCCCGCCGCGGCGACAAAGCCGGCCGGCACGCGCCCCAGATCCTCCGCCATCCCGATCCCCAAGCCGGAAGCAACCCATCCCGCCAGGGCATACAGACGCCCCGCGAGCAGGCCCCGCGCCGCGGGGTCCCCCGCCCCGCCCAGAAAGGCGGGGTAGGCGACCAGGGCGACCGAGTAAAGGGAGACCCCCAGTGGATAAGCAATCCCAACCCAGCCCTCGGCCCCGGGCCGGCCAACCAGCAGGCAGGCTCCGGCGAGCAGTCCGAACGCGGTCCACAACGTCGCCGTCAGACCGCGCCAGGCGAGCAAGCAGCCGGCGGCCACCGCGCCCGCGAGGTGCGTCGCCCCGATCTGCCACAGCCGGTGCGTCCCCGCCCAGGTGCCCTCCCGCAGCGCCGGGGTGTGTTGGATGATGTAGAACGCCGCCGAATCAAGCCAGACGAGGATCGCGAACCAAATCAACACCTGGGGCAGCGGCCGACCGCGCGCGGCCGGGGGGGCGGGCGCGGCGGAGACCGGCTCCACGGGCAACCACGCGGCGGCCAGCCAGCCGAGCAGGCAAATGAGCGCGGAGAAAACCGCGATCACTCCGGGGGTGGCCTCGAACAACCGCGGATGGTTGCAGATGGCGTACCCCAGGCCCACCCCAGCGCCGATCTGGAGCAGCGGCCATGGCCCGATGATCCACGCCCGCAGATGCGCCACCAGCGTGACCGTGAGGGCGCCGACGGAGATCCCGATCAGGACGGCCGCCGCGATCGCGGCGGGGAGGTTGCCCGGCAAGAGGCTCAGCACGGCGGCGGCCGCACATCCTCCCAGCGCCAGCCGGAGCCGGCCCGCCGGCCGGACGGGCCAGCCCCACTTGGGGAACAGGAGGCTCGCCCCCACTCCACCAAGGGCCATCCCCCCCAGAATCAACCGGAGGTGACCCGCCGCCGCTGGGAGGAGCGCCAGCCCCTTCAGAAAACCGAACTGCGCGAAAATGAGGAAATAGACGTAAGTGATGACAATCAAAGCCACCCCGGGCCAGGAACCAGCCAGCGGACGGGACACGCGGGACGAGGAAGAGGAGGTCATCTCAGGCAGTGATTTCGAGCCAGCCGCGGCGGAGCCCCGCCCATTGGAACGCGGCAAACACCCCGTCCGTGAGGGCCACCGAAAGCCACCCCGGCTCCAAGCGGCCGGTGCCGATTTGCGCGAGAAGGTAGATGGCCACCAGGAGGCGGACGGAAGCAGTCCAGACCCATGAGAACCGCCAGATGGGCGCGCTGCGCGCCGTCAGGGGAAGCCGGGCCGCGGCCAGGTACGCCAGCCCGGTGCCCAGGACGAAGACTCCGATGAATCCGGCAAAGGCGGCGGGCTCCGGCGGGTGCCGCAACCCCATGAGACGGAACGTCCAGCCCGGAACCACGACCAACAGCAGCCCGGTGGCGGCGTCGCAACCTCCGGCCGCCCATTGATAGGCGGTCAGCCAGCGGATCCTCAGCGGCGGGGTGTTCATGCGGCCAGTCCGGCGCGCGCGAGCCCGGAGGCGCGGCCGCAACGACGCCACCAACTCACGGCCGCCAAGGTCATCAGCACGCCCGCGGCGAGGCGGGACGCCAGGACGAGTTGGCGCGTCCCGCCGGGGACGAACGTGAACGCGGGGTCGACTCCCTCGCGCCAGCCCGCAGCCGCCAGCACGAGCACCTGGGCCAGCACCCCACCCTGCCAGACCGAGAAGCTCCAGGGCCGACCCAACGCCACCCCCCGGTCGCCGGACATCACCGCCAGCAGGAACAGGTTCAGGCTCGAGATGAACCCGGCCATCGCCAGATGGGAGTGGGCCACCAGGGCATTGGTGAATTTGACCCGGTCCAGGACGCCCGGGAGGAAGGCGGTGAAGGACCCCACGACGAGCAGCGCCCACCAGAACCAGCAGGCCCGCAGCCAGCGCCGGGCGGGGGCGGGCCAGTCGAACCTCGCGTAACAGGCCGGCAGCAGGAAGACCCAGGGCAGCAGGCAGGCCAGGGCGCCGATTTGCGCCGGCTGGTGATGGGTGGCGTCGCCGTGGCCCAGCGCGATGCCCAGCCCGATCTCGGCGGTGAGCAGGCCCGCGGCCAGACCGAACACCCGCCCGGGGCTGCGGGCCGGCCGGCCGCAGCCCCAGGGGAGCACGAGCAGGATTGCCACCACCGCCAGCGTCGAGTCGAGCAGGCTGGCCCCGGTGGGCCCGCCGGTTTCGTGGTTCACCGGCGGGTACGATCGGGGGTCGCAGGCGAGGAAGAGCACCCAGGGCACCGCCAACAGCAACAACAGCCCGGCGGCACCGGCCAGCCGGCCTCCGCGGCTGGTCCCCGCCCCGGGCCCGGGCGTGAGCCAAGCCCAAGCCAGCAGCACCCAGAGCAGCAAGACAGCGAGCGGAAAGAGGACCCGGGCCATGCCGCGCCAGTCCAGGAACAATTTGCCGCTGACCTCCCCCGCCAGCCAGGAGCCGGCGCCGAAGATCAGCGCGAGGCTCCAGCCCCAGACCACCGCGCGACTCCAGGCGCGCGCCCCGCTGGAGGAGACCCGGTAAACCCGGAGCAGCCATCCCACCAGGGGCAGGCTGCACCAGCCATAAAGATGCAGGTTGAGGTGGAGCGGCGCCCACCGTCCGTAAGTCCACTCCCCCAGCCCCTCGTTCAGGCGCGGAAACAGGAGCAGCGCCGCAAGCCAGACGCCGACACAGTTGGCCGCCAACAGCCAGCCCAAGCTGTGCCGGACCGCCTCCCATTCGGAGTCGGGCGTGCCGGCGGATGAAACCTCAGCCGGCGGCATCGGTCCTCCCGTCCTTCATAAACACTACCCGGTTGCAGAGCCGGGCAAGTTCTGGATCATGCGTCGCCACCACCAGGGTGACCCCATCCTCCCGGCTAAGTTGAAGCAACAACCGGAACACCAATTCCCGGGACTGCTCGTCCAGGGATCCGGTCGGCTCGTCCGCGAGGAGGATCCGGGGGCGGTTGACCAGCGCCCGGCAAAGGGCGACGCGCTGGCGTTCACCGCCGGAGAGCTTCTGCACCCGGTGGTCCAGCCGGCGGGCCACGCCGGTCTGCTCCGCGAGGGTGCGCAGGCGGTCCCGGGCCTGCCCGGGATCCGTCCCCGCGGCCAGCGCCGGGAGGAGGCAGTTCTCCGCGGCGGTGAGGTCGGGGATCAGATGGTGGAATTGGAACACGAACCCGATTTCCCGGCGGCGCAACCGCACCCGATCGCTTCCGGGGCCCAACGGCTCGCGGTTGACGTACACGGTGCCCCGATCCGGTTCATCCAGCCCGCCGAGCAGGTTCAGAAGGGTGCTCTTGCCACAACCCGACGCTCCCCGCAGCGCCACGATTTCCCCCTCGGCCGCGTGGAAGTCCACCCCGTGCAGGACCGGCACCGCACCCTGGTCGTAGCTCTTCCAAAGCCCCTCGCCGTTCAATGCCAGCCGGGGCTCCGGACATGGCAGGGAGAGCGGCACGCTACTCAAAGCGCAGGGCCTCCACGGGGCGGATCCGCAGCGCATACCAGGCCGGGTAGTAGGCGCCGGCCACGCCGGTCAGACCGGCCAAAACCACGATGGAGGCGGCCGCGGCGGGCCCCACATGACCCTCGACATAGCCATGCAGGGCCGGAAGCCGCCCCAGCAGCCCGACCGCAACCGCCCCCAAACCGACGCCGGCGAGCGCCCCGACCGCCGACACGAGGGCCGACTCGCCGAAAACCAAACCGGCGATCTGCCGCCCCGAAAATCCGATGATCCGCAGGATCGCCAGCTCGCGGATCCGCCCGAAGACCGACATGATCATGGTGTTCGCCACCCCGAGGCTCCCCAGCAGCAGGCCGCACCCGCCCGCCGCCCAGCCGGTGGCTTTGAGCAGCTTGAACTGCGAATAGGAGCGGCCGAATTCGGCGTTCTCCAACGCGACCAACCCGGGGAAGGCCGCCGCCGCCTTCCGGCGGAACTCGGCGGCATCCTCCTTCTGCCGCAGCTTGACCGTGACGACGGACGCCATCCCTTCCTTGTGGAAGAACTTTTGCGCCGCCACCAACGGCAGGAAAACTCCGCCGTCCTCAAACCCATTCGACGTGCGGACCACTCCCGCCACCTGGAAGCGCTCGCGACCGATCGGAACCTCCATCCCGAGTCGTGCCTTCAGAAAGTCCGCCGCCCGCTCCCCCAGCACCACGCCGCGCGGGTCGCGCCCGAACCCGGCCCGATCCCCCTCCAGCCACGCGGCATCGCGCAGCCGCGGGTCGCTCTCCGCCACGCCAAAGCAGGTGATGATCGGATGATCCGGGCTCGACACCACGCCGACCAGGACCGGGCGGGCCCGCCGCACGCACGACCAGGTTTCCATCGTCTCCACCGCGCCGACCGGGACGTTGCTGAAGAAGAGATCGGAGACGGCCCGCTCGAAAACGACGAACTCGCTGTCGGTCGCGAGGATCCGCTCAAACATCCCGATGGCTCCCTGGAGCACGGTGACGACGGTCAGCATTCCGGCGGCGCTGAACATGATGCCCGCCAGGCCGAGCGCGGTGCGGGCGCGGTGGCGGCGAAGGCTGGTGAGGATGAGGCGGAAAAAGAGCATCAGGCAGGGGCGACGGCGGGGTCCAGGACAGCGACCTCCTCGCGAAACCGGCGGCAAATCGCCTCGAGATACGCCAGGTGGGGAGCGGGGGCGACGAGCCGGTCCACGGCCTGATCGGCCAGTGCGAGCAGCCGGTGGAGCTGCCGCGCGGCTCCCGCGCCGCCGATTTCCACCACGAGGTTCGGCCGGCCGAGCGGGAGGTCGCGCGCGCCGGTCTTTCCGGTGGCACCGGGCGAGCAACGGAGGTCCTTCAAATCGTCCAAGATCTGGTAGCTCACGCCCCAGAACAGTGCCAGGCGTTCGAGCAGACGGACCTCGACGGCCCCCGCGCCGCCGAGCATCGCCGGCAACACCAGGGCCAACCGGAGCAGCGGTGCCGTCTTCCCAGCCGCGACCTGTTGGGGCGAGGGCCGCGGCCGGCCGCGCCGGGCGTGGCTCAAATCAGCGCTTTGGCCGCTCAACAACCCCGCCACGCCCAGGCAGGCCTCCACATACGCGCCCGCGGCCGCCTGGCGGCGGGGTGGCAAGCCCCCCAACGCCCCCCACACCAAGGCGTAGCCACGGTTCACCAGGCCCAATGCCGCGAGAATCGCCTGCCCTTCCCCGAAGGTCCGGTGCAGGCAGGCTCCGCCCCGCCGTTCCGCCGCGTCATCCATGCACGGCAGGTCATCAAAGAGCAGCGAAGCCGTGTGAAAATACTCCACGGCCACCGCCAGATCCGCCGCCCGGGCTTTTGGCAGCGCGAAGGCCTTCGCCGTGTCGAAGGCCAGCCGCGCGCGCACCAGCGCTCCCGGCCGATCCAAGGCCCCGCGCAGCGCGTCGCGCAACGTCGCATCCACCCGGCCGCCCAGCGGCAGCCCGCGGGCGAACGCCTCGGCGATAGGCTCCGGGACCGGCCCGGGATGCGCGCCGGGGTGGATGGCGGGGGCGGCAATCATTTCAGCTCTTCACCGCGGCCTTCGCGACCACGTGAAACCGCACCCTCAGCAGCGGGTTGACGGTGAGCACCAGCGCTTTGCGGATCTTCGGCAGCCCGAAATCGCGGTAATCCAGGAGGGCCTCCCCGTCCACCACCCAAACGCCGTTGGTTTGACCCGCGACCACCGGGATCGCCACCTCGCGCTAGACCCCGTGGATCGTCAGTTCACCCGTGGCCAGGTTCGTGGTCCCCTCACGACGCCATCCCCCGAGGACAAACTCCCCGCCGGGCTGGGAGTCGTGGCCCAGCCATTTCAGCATCGCGCCGTCCCGGTCGGTGTCGCCCGTTTTCAGGTCGGCGAAATCAAAGCTCATCCGGGCTTTGGCGGGCAACGGGTCCGACGGCCCCCATTCCACGCTCACCCGGTATTTCTCCAGGCGGCCGGTGAATGAATCGACCGTCGATTTCACGCCGACCTCAACCCGGCTTCGCGCGTAATCGACGTCCATGCCCGCGGCGGCCGCCCGGGCAGAAAGCCCGGCCAGCGCCACGAGTATCAAAAAGGAAATGACCCTGCCCACACCTGCTCAGACCGGGCGCGGGTGAACAGGGGATGAACGGTTTGTGAATTCTTCTTCATCAAGGCCGCGCGGGGCGGCCGGGGTCATAGGGCATCGCGAAGGAATAACTTGAGCATTCCGGCTTGTCCTTTTGCCCGCTGGCTTCGTTGCTCACTCGTTACGTATCCCTGCGGATATGCGCCTCGTTCGCGCCTCGCCAGCGAGCAAAAGTCCTTCGCCATAGTTGCTCAACTTATTCCTTCGTGAAGCCTGGGGAAATCGTCTCCCCCGGCGCCAGCACCCGGAAGGCGGCCGCCGCGACCCCGTACCGCTCCCGCGCCCGGGCGAGCAGCGCGGGCGGCTCGTCCGGGGGTTCATCGGTGAGTCGGAACGTGCCCCAGTGGCAGGCCACGGAAAGCCGCGATCCCAGGTCGATGTGCATCGCCACCGCCTCGTCGGGATTGGCATGCACGCTCCCCATCAGCCAGCGCGGGGAATAGGCACCGATCGGGAGCAGGGCCAGATCCGCCCCGCCAAACCGCGACCCGAGCTCCTGAAACAGCGGACAGTAGGCGGTGTCTCCCGCGAAATAGACCGTGAAGCCCGGCGTGCGAAGCACCCACCCGCACCAGAGAGTCCGATCCCGGTCGAACAGCCCGCGCGCCGAAAAATGTTGCGCGGGGACACAATGCAGCTCGCCCAGGCCGGGGATCGCCACCGACTGCCACCAATCCAACTCCACCGATCGGTCGAACCCGTGCCGGCGAAACCACGCCCCCAACCCGCGCGGCACCCAGTACCGCGGGCGCTCGCCGAGGAGGCGGATCGAACGTGTGTCGAGGTGGTCATAGTGCGAATGGCTGATCAGCACCTCGTCGATGGGCGGCAGGTCGCCCGGGGCAATGCCGGGCGGGACCAGGCGACGGAACCGCGGTACGGGCAGGAGTGGCAGGATGTTGCCGAAGATCGGATCGGTCAAAATCCGGAGTCCACGGTACTCGATGAGGAAGGTCGAATGGCCAATCCAAGTCAGCCCAACCCGTTCGGAGCGGGGAGGCGGGGGTTCGCGGACCACGGCCGGTGCTCCGGCCCGGCGAGGCGCGCGATCCCCCTCCGGCGCCGGTCCGGGAGGATGCCACCCTGTCTTCCAGCGCAGCACATCCAGGAGCCCGTGCGGCGGATGCGGATAAGGATTGCGGTATTTTGCTCCCCAGCTCATGGTCGCGTCCCCACCAAGTCGCACAGCGGGCGAACATTGGCAAGACCCGGGGTCGAACCCCGTGACGCGGGAGACAACGCAAATGGCTGCCGCGCGGGAACAGCCTCAGAAGCTCAACCTGCGCACCACCACCGGACCTTTTTTTCCCACCCGGTGGCAAATGACATGACGCGAAGTGCAGGAAAAGTAAAATAAAGCACCCTCACCGGCGTTTTTATGTTGATTTGACCGGTGCAATTAAAATAAGATGCGGATGAACGGGTTGCTATGGTACAAAACCAAAAGACGATCCGCCAATGGCCAATCTTGTTTCACGTGCCGGACGCTTCGAGCAACAATTGAGCGGCTACCGCGCCTTCATCCCGGCACCGCTGCCGCCCGACCCGCCCATTGCGCGCGACGCCGAGATGGACACCCTTCTTTCCCAGGCCGACCTGGCCTTGGGCCGTCTGGACGGTTGCACCTCCATCCTCCCGAACCCCGACTTCTTCGTCGCCATGTACGTTCGCTACGAGGCCGTCCTCAGCCGTAACAATTCAGTAGCCAAAACGGTCACTGTTTGGAAGTGATTGATGGATGGACATCAAACCACCCGATCACCCCGGAACACCCGGTCACCAAACAGTGACCGAGTTTATTAAACTCAA